>Ga0114922_10007037_pt1 | contig 10292 bp, 12 predicted proteins | sample AartaG_FD_100975 | JGI IMG/M metagenome (GOLD analysis project Ga0114922, IMG submission 100975) | Deep subsurface microbial communities from Aarhus Bay to uncover new lineages of life (NeLLi) - Aarhus_00045 metaG | ecosystem: Environmental > Aquatic > Marine > Oceanic > Sediment | place...
AGCAACTCGAGGACCTTTTCGGCAAGATAGAAGTCCGGGTGCCAGCAATTGTCGAGGAGTATCGGAACAGGTTGCGGGAGCGGATATCCGAGCTGTGTGAGGACATAACGGTGAGCGAGGAGCGGATAGCGATAGAGGTGGCTTTTGCCGCAGAGAGAAGCGATGTGAGTGAGGAGTTGGCACGGCTCAAGAGCCACCTGAAACAGTTTGAAGAGATGCTCGGGTCTTCGGGACCGGTCGGGCGCAAACTGGACTTCTTATGCCAGGAGATGCATCGTGAGATAAACACGATTGGGTCCAAGACACGCGACGGGGTGGCCACAGCGTACGTGATAGACGCCAAGACGGAGCTCGAAAAGGTTCGGGAGCAGGTGCAGAACATCGAGTGAATATGCTGGTACGCCGGGAAACGGGCTGAGAGATGGAACCCCTGAAAGGTAAAGGGCTCATCATCGTAGTGTCGGCACCGTCCGGTGCAGGCAAAAAAGCCGTGCTCGACAAGGTGCGTGCCGCAGACCCCAACCTGTGTTACTCGGTCTCCGCGACAACGCGCCACCCGCGGCCGGGTGAGGTCGAAGGCAGAGACTACTTCTTCATGTCGGACGAAACGTTCCGAGACAAGGTGGCGGCAGGCGAGTTTATCGAGTATGCGGACGTACATGGACGTCTTTACGGCACGTTGAAGGCGGAGCTCGCGCGGCTTGTCGGATCGGGTAAGGACGTAGTGCTTGAACTCGACACGGAAGGAGCGGAGAATGTCAAGAGACTGCGTTCCGACGCGGTGCTGATATTCATTGCACCGCCAACGTTTGACGAGCTACGGAAGCGGCTCGAGGCCCGCGGCACGGATTCCCCGGATCAGATAGACGTGCGGCTCGAGACCGCTCGCCGGGAGATGGCTCTCACTGATATGTATGACCATATCGTGGTGAACGATGTTCTCGGGGAAGCGGCTCGAGAGGTCAAGGAGATAATAGCATCTGCTCGGCGTGAAGCGTCCGGGCAGGAACGTTGAAAGGAGGAAGGTTATTCAATGGGCATACGTGTGGAGATGGAAAACCTGTATGACAAGGCGGACTCAGTCTATAGGCTTGTGCTGATGGCGACGCAGCGTGCGAGGCAGCTGTCAAGCGGTGCAAAGCCTCTTGTTAAGTGTCGGTCCGACAAACCGACGACGATAGCGCTAAATGAGATCGTCGCGGGGAAGGTGAAACGGATAGATGCCGAGAGCATCCAGGACCTCTGAGCGAGTCGAGGTAGCGCTGGGCGTAACCGGCTCGATAGCGGCCTATAAGGCGTGCGAGCTGGCGCGGCTGTTTGTGAAGGGTGGCCTGCGCGTTACGGTGGTGATGACGCGCAACGCAAAGGAGTTTGTCGCACCGCTCACCTTTGAGACGATAACGTGCCAGCGAGTCTACAGCGATATGTTCGCCGAACGCGATACGTATGAGATAGACCACGTGGCGATAGCGAAACGGGCGGACATCTTCGTCGTGGCCCCCGCATCGGCAAACATCATCGGTAAGATGGCCAACGGGATGGCGGACGATCTGTTGTCGACGCTGCTCATGGCGGCGAAACCGCCCGTTGTTGTTGCACCCGCGATGAACAGTGCGATGTACCTCAACCCGGTTGTCCAGAAGAACCTCGCTGCCCTCAAAGCGTTAGGGGTGAGCGTTGTCGAGCCCGGTGTCGGGGAGCTTGCCTGCGGCGATAGCGGTGTTGGCCGCATGGCTGAACCGGAGCAGATATTCAGCCTCGTGGTATCGCTTCTCTCGGCGCGAAACGATCTTGCGGGCACGCGCTGCCTTGTGACCGCCGGCCCGACGTGGGAACCGCTGGACCCGGTGCGGCACATCGGTAACCCGTCTTCGGGAAGGATGGGGTTTGCGCTGGCATCGGCGGCGTTGCGGCGCGGAGCGAATGTGACACTCGTCTCCGGTCCAACCGAGCTGCCCCCGCCTGCAGGCACGGAGTTCGTCAGTATCAAGACCGCGGGCCAGATGCGCAGAGAGGTTGTCAAACGCGGCCGTAAAGCGGATATAGTCATCATGGCTGCAGCGGTCTCAGACTATGCGCCCGTGAAACTGGCCGCGTCCAAGATGAAGAAGGGCGCGGAAGATCTGACCGTCGAGCTTCAACGTACTCCCGACATACTTGGCGAACTCGGCGCATCGAAGAAGCCCGGCCAGACGCTTGTCGGGTTCTCGATGGAGACCGAAAACTTGGTTGCCAACTCGCGCAAGAAACTCAAGGAGAAGAATCTCGACTTCATCGTCGCCAACAATATCGGCGAGCCGGGCGCCGGATTCCGAGTAGAGACCAACGTCGCCGCAATCATAGAGCCGAGAACCACCAAGAAACTGCCACTCATGTCCAAACCTGCACTCGCCGACAAGATCCTCGACAGGATTGTCGCGTTGCGGTCCCCCAAATCGTCGAAACGCCGTCGGCGGTGATCACGTGCGCATGGTCGACGACGCGAACGGGTATTCCGACCTGCTCGAGATGGTGAAGGAGCATCTTCAACGTCGGATAGAGCGCGGAGAACGCACGTGCCGAATCGATCCTGCGTTGCTCGACAAGCTCGACGCTGCTCGGGCACAACGGGGGCGAGGGCAATTGCGGGGCGCGTCGAGCGACAAGGCGTCGTTGCTCGCGGAACTCGAACGCGAACTCACCGAGTGCAAGGAATGTCCGCTCTGGGAGACACGCACAAAGATGGTTTTCGGCGACGGCGATCCCGAAGCGCGGTTGGTGTTTGTCGGTGAGGCGCCAGGCCGTGATGAAGACCTCGAGGGAAAACCGTTCGTTGGTCGTGCCGGCCAGTTGTTGACGCGGATCATTGAGGCCGTAGACCTGAAGCGTGAGGACGTCTACATCTGCAACGTGCTCAAGTGCAGGCCGCCAGGAAACCGTACCCCGTCTCCGGAAGAGATTCACCACTGCGAGCCGTTTCTCCTTAGACAGCTCGATATCATCCAGCCCGCGATAATCGTCGCGCTCGGCGCACCTGCAGCACAGACGTTGCGGCATACCAAAGAAGCCGTCGGCAGACTTCGCGGTGAGTTTCGCGAGTTCCGCGGTGCCAAGCTGATGGCAACGTACCATCCTGCTGCTTGCCTGCGTTCACCCAAGTATAAACCTTACGTCTGGGACGATATGCAGAAAGTCCGCGACGAGTACCGCCGCACAACCGGTTGAGCTCTTGCTGTCAACTCCCCTACGGGGATATCTTTCTTGACAGCATATCCCATTGTGGTAGAATGTAGTTGTAATCTTCAGGAAGGATTCGTACAGATGACGCGCGGGGTTGGAGCGGGTTTTACTCGCAGGATCAAAAAGACGGTTAAGGCGGGCTTAAAGCGTGCCTACCGACGGAAGGGATCTACCGTTTCGCCGGATGAACACAAGGCCGCCAAGAAGCTGTTCGAGAAGGGACGCGAGGAGTACAACGCCGGCACATATGATCTTGCAGTGAAACAGTTTCGCAACGCCGTCGAGCATGAACCTGGATACGCGAAAGCACACTACTGTCTTGGCAACGCCTATTACAAGACAGAACGTTACAAGCTTGCCGTTCGACATTGGAGACGATGCGCTCAGCTTGATTCCGCAGGGGAGTTTGGTGCTCGGGCGAGACAGAAGCTGCAGTACATCGAGAAAAAGAGCGGCGTTTTCACCGACGAGCTCGTGAAATACATGGATGAGGTTCTGGCGCGCGAGGAAAGGCACCGCAGGTAGCCGGGATTCAGTATGAAAGCTCGAATGACTAAACGCGAGCGGGTCGAGGCGACGATGGACTTCCGAGAGACCGACCAAATACCCGTCTACGACCTCGTCCGTAACGACGGCATGATAGAGCACTTCTACGGCAGCCCCATCACGATGGAAAACAAGGAGGAGGCGGTGTATGCAGCGATTCGCGAATCGATGGATATGACCCGGTCGATAGGCTTTCCGGCGGAACCTCGATCATATGCCGACGAGGAAACAGGGTTTAGGTATCGGGTCGAACGATGGACTTCATGGATTGTCGAGCGGCCGTTTCGCGACGTTGACGGGCTCAGGGAATGGGTCAAAGGCGACATACTGAGGAAGACGGCGTGGTCGGATGAGAACGCGTTTGCCGAAGAGTCTCGTGCGCGTTTCATGGACAAACAGGCGGGGATCGGAGACGATACGGTCATCTTGCTCACCGAGTCCGGCGTCGGGATAGACTACGCATTTCACTGCGCGGGATTAGAGCTGTTCACCTACTTGCTCGCGGACCATCCCGATCTTGTCAGCGAGTGGCTCGAAGCCGTGTTCCGGCACGAGGTCAAGAGGGTCAAGGCGATAGCCGACGCGGGACTTTCGCCGGTAGCGTTGACGTTTGGCGACATCGCTTTTAAGGGGAGCACCCTTTTCTCGCCGGACTTTCTCCGGCGGGAGTTCTTCCCGCGGCTCAAACAGCTCAATGCCGTCTTCCACAACGCCGGTATCAAGTGCCTGTTTCACTCGGACGGGTACCTTATGGACGTGCTCGAGGACATAGTGGCCGCAGGCTGTGACGGCTTGAACCCCATCGAGACGACGGCGGGCATGTCTGTGAAAGAAGTGAGAGAGAAAGCGCCTACGCTCTTTATTGCGGGAGGGATAGATGTCAGCCAGCTGTTGCCTTTTGGCACTGTTGACGAGGTGCGGGAGACGGTCCGCCGGACTATCGAGGACGCTGGTGGCGTCGGGATATTCGTTGGGTCCACCACCGAACTTGACAACGGCTCGAACCCTGCCAACATACTCGCAATGATTGATGCGGCAAGAGGTTATCGGTGATGATGGGCTGTTGGCTCCCAGACCGGAGCCGGACGGTCGTGGCAGAAAAAAGGCGGCAGCGAAACCCGCACTCGGATTCCCCTGCCGCCAAGGGTCTATTCGATAGCTAGCCCCTTACCACGTTTGCAGCTTGCAGTCCTTTCGGGCCCTCCACTACGTCGAACTCCACGGCCATGTCTTCGTCGAGCGTCCGGAACCCGTCCATCTTGATAGCCGTGTGGTGTACAAAGACTTCCGTACCGTCCTCGACCGTGATGAACCCGAAGCCCTTTTGGTCATTGAACCATTTGACCCGTCCTTTTGCCAACTTCCGTACCTCCTTAGTGTGTTTCGTGGCGACGCCCTGCAAACCCAAATCGCGGTAAAGCTTAGTGCATTACCCGACTACCAGCCGCTCACATTGGCTGACGAATCAGGGGTAGTGCCACTTCAACCTCCCACCTAGTATAGCAGGATAAACATGGTAAGTCAAGAAAAAAAACTGGGGATTTTCGCATACTTGGCACGATATATGACCCCACAATCTGGGGGCAAACAGGTGGGCGAACGAGGCTTGTCTGTCTCCAGGCTCGGCGTTTGACCCTTTGCCGGGAACGATTTGCAGCCTCTGACAGGAGTGGATTTGACAGTCTTGTGAGAGCGTCAGGCGGCGCTTTCCCCTCTTGCCGCACAGTTGAAGCCGAAAGCAGCAGCGTGTGAGGCTATTCTGGCGCGTTGCCCGCCGCGTCATGCAGGCGTTGCACTTGCTGCCGTGTGAGTTTCTTGTACTGTCCGACAGCGAGACGCCCAAGCTTCAGGCCGGCCATTTCGGTCCTTGTCAGCATAATAACCTCGTGACCGACCGCGGCCAGCATACGCTTCACCTGATTCTTGCGTCCCTCGTGGACCACAAGCTCGACCGTGGCGACATTTGGCCTGTCCCGGGAGACGATCCTTGCACGTGCGGGCGCTGTTACTTTTTCATCGAGCTTGACGCCCCGTTCGAGTCTTCGGAGGTCGGCTCTGCTGGGCACGCCTTTGACCTCGGCACGATACGTTTTCTCGACGTGAAAACGCGGGTGCGTCAGCCTGTACGCGAGTTCACCATCGTTGGTCATGATCAAGAGTCCTGATACGTCACGGTCGAGACGCCCCACGGGAAACACCCGCTCGCCCACGTCTCGCAACAAGTCGGTCACGGTTTGCCTTCCGTGCGGATCTCTTGCCGTCGTCACATAGCCGCGTGGCTTGTTGAGAAGCAGGTAGATCTTGCGTTCCGGTCGGGCAGCCCGGCCGTCGACGCAGATCTCGTCACTTGACGGATCGACGAACGTTGCCGGTTTCTCTACAGTCTTGCCGTTGACGGTGACGCGCCGTGCCGCTATCAGCTTCTCCGCGTGGCGCCGTGATGCGACTCCGCATTGCGCGAGGTACTTGTGAAGTCTGATCAGGCGGCCGGCCAAGTCCGACGTAGGCGTGCGTGCATTCAACTTGCCCTTCGCAGTCTTCCGCGCCGAATCTTCGCTCATCTGTCTTGTTTAGTAAGGAGCGTGAAGCAATCGGGGTTCGATCTTGACATAAACCGATACACCTTGACAACCACCACCGATGGCTAGAGCATCTCCTTCAACTCGTCCATGGAAGGTAAATCCTGGATGTTCTTAAGCCCGAAATAAACCAGAAACTCCGGTGTCGTTCGATAAAGCATCGGCTTGCCAATGGCATTCGCATGGCCCGCTATCTTGATGAGACGCCGTTCCAGCAGCGTTTTGAGCAAGCCTGAGACGTTGACTCCGCGTATCGCCTCGATTTCGGCGCGCGTGATGGGCTGTTTGTAGGCGATCACGGCAAGCGTCTCGAGCGCCGCCTTGCTGAGGGCGCTCTCCTCCTTAACGCCGTGCAGTTTCCGTATCCACGGAGCATACTTCGGCCGTGTTGCCAGCTGGAAACCGCCGCCGACCTCCCGCACCTCTATGGGGCTGTGACTTCCGTCAAGCCGGTTCTTTATCGACTGGATACATTCGTAAAGCATCGGCCTGTCTAGACCTTCGACAAGCGATTCGAGTTTGCTCGCCGGTAGCGGTTTGTCCGAGACAAAAAGCAGTGATTCAATGATCGCCTGGGCTTCCTGCGGATCGGGTTTCGGTTTGCTCTTCTTCTCTTCTGCGCCCGGTGTATCTGTCTTTCTGGACATTTGGCTCTGTGTACTCCTGTTCCAACAGAAACGCCTATCTCAGCAGAACCAAGTATATGCTTTGGGCTGCGCAGTTGTCAATCCGATGGATTCTTGAAAGCGGGATTCTTTGTCAATGCGCATGTCCTGTTAACGCCGTTCGAACGTGTTGTTGCTTGACAGTGCAGCCGGGCCGATGGTATATTGCCCGCGGTGTTGGAGAAGAGTGGAAGATGAGAGTTCGTAGGTCTGAGTTAGTCGTCTTATTAGCGGTCATAGGCGTGTCTGTGGTGGTGGGATATGCCTATCTCTCGACGCGATCAGGGGGGCCGGAAAGCCCCGAGCCGGGACCCGCGCCGCCTGCTGCCGAGCAACCGGCGGAACCGGATGTTGGCACAGAATCCCAACAGGAAGAGAGCATCCCGATCCACCCTAAAAGGGACTCGCCGGTCATAGAAGTGTCCGAGACCGAAATCGATTTTGGGAAGGTAAACTACGACGAGAAGCGCGAGCACGAGGTCAGGATTTCCAACGTTGGAACCAGCGTGCTTGAGATACGCAACGTCCAGACGACCTGCAGCTGTGTCAAGGCAGTGCTGCCTGGTTCGAGGGAGATAATGCCGGGCGAGTCGGACACAATGCAGATAAGGTTCGACCCGCAACATTTTGGCGGCAATTCCCCCAGAATCAACGTCTACATATACACCAACGTGGCAAAGTCGCCGCGAACCCAGTTGCAGGTGCAGGCCGACATTCTTCCGGAGTACGTTGTCGAACCCACAAATATAGATTTCGGCAGGGTCGAGAAAGGCAAAACCCCGTCCCGGACGTTCGTGCTGCGGCAGTCGTCGGATATGCCTGTTGAGATACTATCGCTGGAGGTTCCCGACCAGCTTGCGGCGTACTACTCTGAACGTTCCGTCGCGATTGACGGCGTCGAGCGACGCGAATACGAGGTTGAGGTCCGCGTGAGACCAGAGGCAGCGCCCGGCCTCTTTCCCCCGAGAACCGTTGTGAAGCTACGCACCAATGTGGCTCGTTTGAGACAGGCTGTTGTCATGGTTACAGGCGAGATCATCGGCGGCGTCAAGGTGGTGCCCGAGGTTCTTACGTTTGGGCCACTCGCCAAGGACGAAACCGATCTCGGATCGATCGACCTGCTGAGCGAGGCGGATTTCGAGGTGAAGGATGTCTCGTGCGACGTTCCCGGCGTGGACCATGCGCTCAGGGAAATAGAGCCCTCGAGAAAGTACTCTATCCGGCTGACGTTGCGCCCAAACGCCGTTCCGGGCGAGAAGCACGGGAAAGTCGTTGCAACGATCTCGGCGGCGGATCGCACTGAGAAGGTCACGTGCGAGGTTTTCGGATCGGTAAGAAATCTCGCCGAAGAGCCGTCCTGATCTCATAGTCCGAGAGACACAACGTCATGAAGGTCACCGACATTTCGACTCAATTGCGATGAAGACACTCCTGCACATATGTTGCGGCCCATGCGCAACGGCTTGCGTCAACTATCTCCTCGAGCAGGGCCACGAGGTGAAAGGTTGCTTTTACAACCCCAACGTCCACCCTTACACTGAACACGAGAAACGGCTTGAGGCGGCGCGTCGTTGCGCGGAGGCGCAGGGGTTCGAGCTCGTCGGCGAGCCGAAGTACCTGTTGCAGGAGTTTCTGCGTGCTGTCGCCTTTCGCGAGGCCGACCGGTGTACCATCTGCTACAGGATGCGCCTGGAATACGTCGCCCACATAGCCAAACGGGGCCGGTTTGACGCTTTCACGTCGACGCTCTTGATCAGCCCGCACCAAAAGCACGACTTGGCACGATCTCTTGGGGAAGCCGTTGCCAAGGAGGCAGGTGTCGACTTCTTCTACCACGATTTCCGCGACCTTTGGCGCGACTCGCGCGCACTATCGAACGAGTTCGATCTCTACCACCAGCAGTATTGCGGCTGTATTTACAGCGAATTCGAGCGATACGGCGGTGCCCGGCGCAAACGGTCATGAAGACCGCCGAACTCGACTACGATCTGCCACGGGAACTCATAGCGCAGAAGCCGCTGAGACGGCGCGATGCTTCCCGGCTCATGGTGGTTGACCGCGCCGGAGAATCCCTTCACACAACCACATTTTCCCACCTGCCCGAGTACATGACCGCGGGCGACTGTCTCGTGCTCAATGACACACGGGTCATCGCGGCACGATTGCGTGGCGTCAAATCCACTGGCGCAAAGATCGACATATTGTTGCTGAACGAGGAACGGCCCGGGCGGTGGCGGGCGCTGGTTCGTCCAGCGAGGCGCGTGAGGGTCGGCACTGTGGTGGACTTTCGGGATTCGCTCCGCGCGACGGTGGCCGAGGTCGAGGGCAACGGCATACATACGCTCGAGTTCTCCGAGCCGGAGTTTGCAGAGAGGCTCGACCGGTTCGGCGAGACGCCGCTGCCGCCGTACATTAAACGCGGCAAACCGCGCAAGGCCGACAGGAAACGGTATCAAACCGTCTATGCGCAGACGCCCGGCGCGGTTGCAGCACCGACTGCGGGGTTCCATTTCACCGAGAGAGTGATCCGGAAGGTGCGCGAGAAAGATGTCCGAGTCGCGTTTCTCACGCTTCATGTGGGATACGGGACGTTCAAGGGAATTACGGCTGATAACGTCGAAGACCACGAGATGGCCCCGGAATGGTTCTCTGTACCGCGCGAAACTGCGGATGCGGTTCAGGAAACGGTCCGGAATGGTGGAAGGGTCTTCGCGGTAGGCACGACAGCGTGTCGTGCGCTCGAGCATTGCGCTGCGGTTGGCTGGGAAGGCCCGCTCGAAGGGTGGGCGGACCTGTACATCACGCCGGGATACGAGTTCCGTGTGGTGGGCGCTCTGATAACGAACTTTCATTTGCCGCGGACGTCCCTGTTGGCGCTGGTGATGGCCTTTGCGGGATGTGCGCTCACGCGAAACGCCTATGAGGCGGCCATCGAGCAGAGGTTTCGGTTCTATAGTTACGGCGACGCGATGCTGATACTGTGAGAGTAGGCATGGACGGATCTTCACCCATAGAGTTTGTTCTGGAACATGTTGACGCGGAGACGGGTGCGCGTGCTGGCCGCATCATAACTCCGCGAGGAGAGATTCTGACGCCGGCGTTCATCCCTGTCGGGACGCTTGGAGTCGTCAAGACGCTCTCGCCACTCGATCTGCAGGAGGCGGAGGCGAGCATCATACTCGCGAACACCTACCACCTCTATCTCAGGCCCGGGTGCGATGTCATCGCCGAGGCGGGCGGTCTGCACAAGTTTATGAACTGGACCGGCCCGATCCTGACGGAC
>Ga0114922_10007038_pt1 | contig 10292 bp, 6 predicted proteins | sample AartaG_FD_100975 | JGI IMG/M metagenome (GOLD analysis project Ga0114922, IMG submission 100975) | Deep subsurface microbial communities from Aarhus Bay to uncover new lineages of life (NeLLi) - Aarhus_00045 metaG | ecosystem: Environmental > Aquatic > Marine > Oceanic > Sediment | place: Aarhus...
CCTGGTTCTCGCCGCCGAGCCCCTGGATGGGCCCCCAACTGTGGCTCATCACCACGTCCTTGCCCAGGTGCAGGAGTGTCGGCGGGGAGCCCGCGACCGCCTCGATGTACTCCGGGTATCCGAGGTGCTCGCGCCCGTAGTCCAGCACATAGGTGATGGGCGGCTCGGTGCGCCAGCCATCGTCAGCCGCGACGTAACCGGGACTCATCGCTATCACCGCCATGAAGCCTATCATTGTCGCTCTCATGGGAATCATCCGTTTCACTTGGCGAATGGCGAAGCCGCGCCAGCGTCTGCTCACTGCATGGCCTCCCACGTCTGCACGGTCTCGCGGACGTGCCCCGCCGAGCGATGAAGGGCAGCCATCTCCTCCTCATTCAGCTCGACCTCGATGATCTCCTCCACGCCCTCGCGCCCCAGCCGCACCGGCACCCCGACGAACACGTCCGACAGACCGTACTCCCCCTGGAGAAGCACCGAAACCGGCAGGACGCGGTGCTCATCTCGGACGATGGCCGCTACCATGTCCCTTACCCCGACCGCGGGGGCGTAGAACGCGCTGCCCGTCTTCAGCAGCCCGACGATCTCCGCACCGCCGTCGCGCGTGCGCTGGATGATTGCCTCCAGCCGCGCCGGCTCGATCAGCTCGGTGACCGGCACTCCGCCGACCGTGGCGTGGCGCGGGAGCGGCACCATCGAGTCGCCGTGGCCACCCAGCACCATCGCGGTGACATCCGTGGGCGAGCATCCCAGCTCCATCCCGATGAAGGCGCGGAAGCGCGCGGTGTCCAGCGCCCCGGCCATCCCCATCACTCGCTCCCGCTGGCAGCCGCTCACCTGCCGCGCGATGTGCGTGGTGACATCGAGCGGGTTGCTGACCACGATGATGATGCCGTCTGGAGCGACCGCGACGACCTGCTCGGTCACGTCGGCCACGATGCGCGCGTTGGTCGCCAGCAGGTGATCACGCGACATGCCGGGCTTGCGCGTGATGCCGGCGGTGATGACGACCACATGCGAGTGCGCGGCGGCCTGGTAGTCGGCGCCGCCGCTGATGGCGCGGCTGTGACCGACCAGCGGCGCGGCCTGTGCCAGGTCGAGTGCCTTGCCTGCCGCGAGGCCTTCGATGACATCCACCAGGTGAACGTCGGCGATGTCGCCTTCAGCGATGCGCTGGGCGCAGGTCGCGCCAACGTTGCCTGCTCCTACGACCGTGACCTTCATGCCGACCTCCGATTACCGACTCCCGACTTCCGACTCCCGACTTCCGACTATCGACTCAGAACAGGATGGACAGGATGTAAGGCTGGGCGGCGCAGACGGAAGGGAGAGAAAGCAAAGGAGGTTCGCATCCTATCCTGTCGTATCCTGTGCATCCTGTTCACTGCTTCTGTCCTTATCCTGTCCTACGTTCCGTGTTATAATCCAGGCGATATGCCCTCCGCGCTTGAACTCATCCGTCGAGTGCTCTTGGTGGCGGGCGAGGCCGTCGTTCTCTACTGGGCCTCGCGCCTGGTCTTTGATCGGGTGCTCCAGCCGGTGGCAGGTCGTGCGCCCGCGCGCCGTCTGCTGGTGGGTATTCTGCGGCTGCCGGGCAATCTCCTGCACGAGTGCAGTCATGCAATCGGCTATCTGCTGGCCGGCTACCGGGTGAAGCAGATCATCCCGTTCTTCGCGGATCCTGAAGGGCGAGGTGTGTGCCGGCCGGGGAGGCCGTGGTCGCCGCTCGCCCTGCCCTGGCTGGCAACGGGGATGGCGGCCTTGCTGCCGCTGCTGACGGGCGCTCTGGCGCTCCAGGGGTTGTGGCTGTGGCTGAACATGCCCGTGGGGCCGCGCCAACTCACGCAGGGCCTGGTGGAAGGGCATGTCGGGGCGATCCTGCTGGGGCTGGACTACCGCAGTTGGCAGACCTGGCTGTTCATCTACGTGGCGCTGAGCATCGGGGCGGAGCTGGCGCCAAGCGACATAGACCTGAAGAAGAGCTTGCCTGCGGTCTTCGTCGCGGCCGCCGGCGGCATTGTGCTCATCTGCGCGGTGTCTTCGCTGGGGCCGGAGGTGCCTCTTCGGCACGCCTTTGACGTGTATCTCGGCTGGCTTCTGAACTGGACGTCTTCCATCCTGGACTTCGGCATCATGGCCCTGGCGCTGGTGGGGATTCCGGGCGCGCTCATAGCGGGTTTGCTGCGCGCGCGCCCACGCTAAGTGTCGCGCTCCGCGCGACGGGCCGGTGTGGAAACCGGCCCCTCCACTACGGCACCATCCCCAGCTACGGCGGACAAGCCTGTGCGCACGAACGGCTGGTCTTAGCCGCCCATCGCCTTGCAGATGGCCTCAGCCATCTCGCGCGTGCCGACGGCCGTTGGGTCGTCGCGGTGGGGCTTGAGATCGTAGGTGACCTTCTCGCCCGCGCGAATCACCTGGGCGACCGCCCTCTCCAGCTCCTCGGCGGCCTCGTGCTCCCCCAGGTGATCGAGCATCATCACCGCCGACAGGATGGTGGCGGCCGGGTTGACCTTGTTCTGTCCGGCGTACTTGGGGGCGCTGCCGTGGGTGGGCTCGAAGACCGCGCAGTCCTCGCCCAGGTTCGCTCCGGGCGCTACGCCCAGACCCCCGACCAGCCCGCAGCACAGGTCGCTGAGGATGTCCCCGTACAGGTTCGGGCACACGAGCACGTCGTAAAGCTCCGGCTTCTGCACAAGCTGCATCGCCATGTTGTCAACGATGCGGTCCTCGAACTCCACGTCGTACTGGTCGTAGTCTTCCGCGACACGCCGCGCCGTCTCCAGGAACAGCCCATCGGTGAACTTCATTATGTTGGCCTTGTGGATGGCGGTGACTTTGCGCCGCTCGTTGGCGACGGCGTAGTCGAAGGCGAAGCGCACGATGCGCTCCGACGCGCTTTCGGATATCGGCTTGATGCTCAGCGCCGAGTCGGGCCGGATCTGCTGGCCTGAGAGCCGCTCAATCCGCTCGATGGCCTCTGTGCACTCGCGGGTGCCGCGCTCGAACTCGATGCCCGCGTAGAGGTCCTCCGTATTCTCGCGCACCACCACCAGGTCGGCCTGCGGGTAGTGCGACCTGACGCCCTCGTAGTGCTTGTACGGTCGCAGGCACACGTACAGGTCAAGCTCCTGGCGCAGAGCCACGTTGACGCTGCGGAAGCCCTCGCCCACGGGCGTGCTGATCGGCCCCTTGATGGCGACGCGGTTGTGACGGATGGAATCGAGCACCTCGTCAGGCAGCGGCGTGCCCGTGTCCTTCATCACCGCCATCCCTGCCTGCTGGAGGTCCCACTCGATGGGCACGCCGGTCGCCACGACGCACATCCGCATTGCCTCGACGACCTCGGGGCCGGTACCATCGCCGGGGATCAGGGTTATCGTGTACACTTGCTTTGCTCCTCGCGCTCTTCGCTTGCAGTTGCGAGTTGCGAGTGTGCGCCCTTCGGGCGCAGCTACGACAGAAACGACAGTAGCCAGTAGCGAGAAACAACAAACGACAACAGCCGTGGGCCGTTACTCGCCACTCGCTACTGTCGTTACGGTGCGCGAAGCGCACCCACTCGCAACTAGCCCAGCGCCCGCTTCATCCGCGCCAGGCCTTCCTCGATCTCCTCCGTGCTGCACGCGAAGCTGAGACGCACGTATTCGTCCGCGCCGAATGCCGCGCCCGGCACGAGGCTTATGAGGCCCTCGGTCAGCAGATACTCGCACATCGCCGTCGAGTCCTCGACCTTCGCGCCGCCCAGTGTGCGGCCGTAGTGTTCGGTAACGTCGGGGAACGCGTAGAAGGCCCCGACGGGGCGGCTGCACCGCACCCCGGGGATGTCGTCGAGCCGCTCCATCACCAGGTCGCGCCGCGCCTCGAACTGCCGGCGCATCTGCTCGACGGACTCCTGGGGGCCGTTGAGGGCCTCCAGCGCGGCTTGCTGCGCGATGGAGTTGGGGCAGGAGGTCGCCTGGCTTTGCAGGCGCCCGGCGGCGGACACGAACTCCGCGTCGCCGACCAGCCAGCCGATGCGCCAGCCGGTCATTGAGTAGCTCTTCGCGACGCCGTCCGCCAGCAGCGTGCGCTCCTTCACCTCGTCTCCGAGCGTGACCGGGCTGATGTGCTCTGCCCCGTCGAAGATGATGTGCTTGTAGATCTCGTCGGAGACGATCACCAGGTCGCGCTCGATCGCCAGCTCGGCTATCCCCTCGATGACCTCCCGCGAGTACACGGCGCCGGTCGGGTTGCAGGGGGTGTTGAGCAAGATGGCGACGGTGCGGTCTGTGACCTCGGCGCGCACCCGCGCCAGGTCGGGCTGGAAGTCCTGCTCCCAGTGCGTGACGACTTCCCTGGGCTCGCCGCCGCAGAGCCTTATCTGGTCGGGGTACGTGACCCAGTAGGGCGTGAGGATGATGACCTCATCGCCCGGCTCGACCAGCGTCTGAAAGACGTTCATCAGCGAGTGCTTCGCGCCGTTGGACACGAGCACCTGGCCCGGCTCGTAGCTGACGCCCAGGTCGCGCTTGATGGCCGCGACGACTGCTTCCTTGAGTTCAGGAGTTCCGGACGCGGCAGTGTACTTCGTGGCTCCGTCTGCCATCGCCTGACGTGCGGCTTCGCAGATGTTCTCGGGGGTCGCGAAATCCGGCTCGCCGACGGCAAATGAGAGCACGTCCTTGCCCTGCTTCGATAACTCGTCGGCCTTGATCTTCATTACCATCGTGGCGGAGGGGGTGATGCTATCCAGGCGAGCGGCGATCTTCATAGCAAAGCCGACCTCACTCTCGTCCCCCGAAGCCTTGGCAAAGGGGGATGCGCTCCGGTCGCACGGCAAGCAAGCGCAAACAGGGGCTGGGGCAGTTCGCGGCCCAGCCGCCGCAGCTCGGTCCTGGCCTCTTCGTAGCCCGGGTCGAGCCAGCACACGCGCTTGAGCGTCCTCTCTGCGTCCCCGATGCGCCCCAGCCGAGCATACGCGACGCCCAGATGATAGAGTATCTCGGGGTGTTCGTGGGGGCAGAGCCGCACCGCGCGCTCGAGATAGAAGGCGGCATCCTTCAGGTGCCCCTGCCGAAAGCGTACCCAACCCATGCTGTCTACAAACGCGGGCTGCAGCGGGCGCAGCTTGACGGCTTCCTTGATGGCCGCCTCAGCCGGGCCGAGGTCGGCGTTGGCATCGGCCAGTATGTATCCGGCGGCGTTCATTAGCAGCGCGAACTGCGCGCTGCCGATGGCTTTGCGGCGGCGCAGTCCCACCGCTTCTGCGATTTGCTTTCGGCAGATGCCGATGCCTCGCTGGCGCTGGCCGGTTTGCAGCAGGCACTGTGCGAACAGGACGTCTCTCTGGCGGTCGTGATCCTCATCGGTCAGAGCAAACAGGGGAAGGGCCCTCTCGTAGGCCCCGGCCTCGACGTAAAGGGGCCCCGCCAGTGTCCTTACGGTTGGATCATCGGGCAGCAGGGCCAGCGCGCGATCGAGATTCCTGACCGCCCCCGCGCGGTCCACGGGCAACCGCGCAAGTTGCTGCGCGGCGCTCTGCACGTAGCGCAGTCCCACGAACTCGCGCCGCATACTGTCCATCTGCGCGCAGCCGCTGAGGCCCGCTACGAGCCCTGCCAGCAGGGCGATGATTAACGTCCGCGCCGCGCTCAACTGCCTCCCCTCGCCTTGTTCTCTTCGGGCGCGAAGGCCACGACGTTGTAGTACTCCATCCCCAGGACGACCATTTCTTCGGCGATGAGGGGGGACGAGTAGACCGCATAGGAGGTGGGGTAGCTCCACAGGACCTGGCCGTCCTCCAGCGACAGAGCATAGAGCGTGCCGTCCTTGGAGCCGATGTAGACGACGCCGGCGGCCACGGCGGGCGCTGACAGCACTTCATCCTCGGTCTCGGCCGTCCACACAATGGCCCCGTCTGCCCGATTGAGCGCGTACACGTTGCCGTCCATGCACCCGACGATGGCCCGATCACCGCCAAGCGCGGGGCAGGAACGCACCCGGCCGCCGACCGGGCGCCGCCAGAGGATCTCCCCGGTGTCGGCCGCAAAGGCGAAGATCGCCTCCGCGTCGGAGCCGCAGTAGAGGCGCCCATCGGCCCCGCTCGCTGAGGTTGCGATGGGCCCCTCGGTGTCGGTGCGCCAGATCTGCTCGCCGGTCTCTGGATCAAGCGCATAGAGCTTCCCATCCCAGGAGCCGATGAAGAGACGACCGTCCATTATGCTTGCCGCGGCAGAGATGTCGTCGTCCGCCTGGGCCTGCCAACGCAGCTTGCCGTCACGGGCAGCGACCGCGACCACCTGACCCTCCTGGTTGCCCGCGATAACGAGGCCCGAATGTACCGCCGGCGAGGATCGGCTCGGCGCCCCGGTGTCGTAGATCCACCGCACGTCCCCGTCCTGCAACCCGGCGGCGTAGAGCTGACCGTCTCGCGAGGTGACGTACGCGATGTCCCTGTCAAGGGCAGGCGCTGCCTCCACCCGGTCGCCGGTGCGCAGCTCCCAACGCAAGCTGCCGGAGCTGCTGTCCAGCGCGTAGAGGTAGCCGTCGCGCGAGCCTACGCATATCAGACCGGCGGCGGAGGAGGCGGAGGCTACCACCGGCCCCCTGGTCTGGAAGCGCCACTTGACGGCGAGGGGGGGAAGAAGCTCTTGCGGAGCGGACCCGGTGCGGCGCGCGTTGCCGTGGAACGTGGGCCAGTCCTCGCCGCCTTCGGTGGCCCGCTCGCGTTGTGCCTTGATCCCCGCGCGCGCCTCAGCGATGGCCTGCATGCCCGTCTCGGTGGTCGCGAGTCCCTCGGCCTCATCGAGCAGCTCGAGCGCGCGATCGTGCTCTCGCCGGTGCTCGTGGGCGAGCGCCAGGGCGAAAGCGGTCTGCGGCGAGTCCGGCTGATGGCTGCGGGCCCTCTCAATCTCCTCGAGGCTCTCGGGCTCCTGGCTGACGCGGCCCAGAGCGTAGGCGACGGCCCAGGGCGCGTCCTCGCCGTTGCTGAGTCGCCGCAAGAGCAGGCGCGTGGTGCCGGGCGCGTCCATCTCCATCAGCGCCTCGGCCACCTCCTCCCGCATCTGCTCGTCGCCATCCTCCAGGGCCTCCGCGAGCGGCCGGAGTCCTCTGCGGCTGTCAATCCTGCCGAGCGCATACGCCGCCAGCCGGCGCTCCTGCTCGTCGCCGTGCCCCAGCATCTGCACCAGCTCACGATCCAGGCGGCGCAAGTGCTGCTCGGTTGTCTCGCGGACCTCGCTGTCGTCATCATCGAGCAGTCTGACCAGCTCGGGGAGATAGGCAGGCGACAGGTGCCGTGTCAGCCCACGCAAGGCCACCAAGTGCACGTGCGCGTGCTCATCTTGCAGCATCGCCTTGAAGGTCGCCTCCAGGCGTTCGCCCAGCTCCTCGGCTCGGTCCAGCCAGTAGCCCACATCTTGATCGCGGTGCGCCGCGCTGCGAATGATAAGCTCCATCTCCTCGGGGGAGATGTTCAACTCGTTGCGGTAGGTGGCGATGATGCGAAGCGCGCCCTCGGACATCTGGAGGCCGAAGCGCTGGTAGTTGTCGAGTTCCCGTGTGAGCAGGTCCTGGACGTCCTTGACCTCGATCTCGCGCTCGGACATCCAGTGCTCTATCTTGTCGGCCACGTACTCGTGCACCAGCTCGTAGGCGCGGTGGTGCTCTCTGCCCACGCGCCGGACCAGCCGCAGATCAATCAGCCGAGCCAGGACCTTCTCCACCGCGTCCTCGGCCTGCGCCACCTCAGCCGCGATGCGCTCGAGGCTGCGCGCCATCTTCAGCTCGGAGGATGCCACCATGTCCTTGAGGATGGCGCGCGCGGTCCGCCGCTCCAGAGCCGGGAACTGACTGAGGGCGTAATCCAGGTAGTCCCGGAGTATGTGCTCGGCGCCATCGAGCTGCTCGTAGGCGTGCAGACCGATGCGGTGCCGGCGGCCGGACAGCGACTGATACAGCCGGTCCATCACTATCTGAAGCTGCGCCGGCTCCACGCCGTCGTCCCGGGAGAGATCCAACAGGATTTGGTCCACCAGGTCCTTCTCGACGTGAATGCCGAAGCTCGCGGCAGGCTTGATCGTCGCTCGCTCAGCCTGCTCCGGAGAGAGCTTGTTGAGGCGGTAGGCATTGTGCATTATCTCCGGCAGATACTCATCCAGGCTGTAGAGCTGGCCGAGATAGTCCTCGCGAATGCTGAGCAGCACTCTGAGCTTGTCGGTCTCGGTGGCCAGCGCTTCCGCGAGCTGCCGCGCGACCTCAGCCTGCGTCCGGTCCCCGAGCTTGACGAAGTACTCCTCGAACTGATCCACTATCAGCACGAGCAGGTGTCCCGAACTCTCTATCGCCTCGCCGAGAAGATCGGCCAGCTCCCCGTCCCGATGCGGCGCTGCGCGGCCGAGGTCCTTAAGAGCTTTCGAGACCGCGTCCTTGATGTTCTCCAGCGGGTCCTCGCCGCAGCGGACGTACACCGGCAGCCACCGTCGGCCCTCATCCTCGCGCGCTTCCTCCTGCATCGCGGCCACCACGCCCGCGCACAGCAGAGAGGTCTTCCCGCGGCCGGAGGCCCCGAACAGCACGCTGAGCGGATGCTCCGAGATCATCTCTATTACGTCGGCGACCTGGTGCTCGCGGCCGAAGAAGACCTCCGCATCTTCCACATCATAGAAGTCCAGGAAGCGGTACGGCCCTCCGCTCAGCAAGGTCTGATCGCGGGCCACTTTGCGCGCCCGGCGCGTGCTGTACTCGTGGCGCGCAACGCGCTCTTCCAGGGCGCTGAAGAAGGCGCTGGGCTCGCCCGCTTCGCGGCACAGCAGGTGCCGCTGCGACGAGCGCGCACCCAGCATCTCCATCACTTCCGGCTGGAGAGAATGGTATGCAACGCTCGCGGGGCTCTCCAGCTTGAGTTCCTGGTACAGCTCCTCGTCATCCATGGGGATGATCCGGTTGACCCAGAACACACGCTCGCCCTCACGGCTCACGTGCTCGATGAAGGGCAGATCACGGGCGGCGTAGCCCACGAAGAGGGCCAGCGGGCGAAATGCCGAGGCGATCGTCTCGCTGATGCTGGTAATGGCTGCACGCACCTCGGCCGCGGACAGGGGCAGGAAGTCTCGGCTCACCTCCCCCGCGCACTTGACCACCACCACGCGCTGGGACTCAGCCAGTGCCACCTCTATCTCGTCCGCCGGGTCCACGCCCGCCACCAACAGGTGGTAGTCCTTCTCCGCATCCATATGACGATTGTGCAGGCTCTCTTGCAGCAAGCCGGTCGGATCGGTGGTGAACACCGCCGAGAAATAGCCGTCCGAGATCATCCGGGCCAGCCGCGTGTGAGCTTCGCTGCTCCGGCCCTTTTCCAGCACTTCCCCCAGGATCTTGCAGCGCTGCACGTGGTCGCCGACGGCGCGAGCCATCATCTCGAGCGCGGCGAGTTCGGCCTCCTCCTCGGGCAGCTCCTTGCCCTGCTCCGTGGCCCATTCAAGGGCCATCTTCCCCAGGAGGTCATCAACTCTGACCTCGCCCGGGGAGGTTCGCACTGCGCTGCCTACGAACAGCACGTGCTTGCCCAGCTCATGTCTGCGGCTCTTGACGTAGTCTGCGATTGCGGTCAGCATATGGGTCAATCCTAAACGGCAGCGAACGGCGGCTCACGACGATGGCTGCTGCCTAGCCTTGTGTTTGTTGGGGCCAGCCCTGTCTTGTCCAGTCATTCGCCGTCGTTAGCCGTTGTTGGCTGCCGTTCGCTGCCGTTTCTCGCCCCACTAGGCAAAGGGGCGGCACTAAGGCCGCCCCAGACGGCAGCTAACAACGGCTAACGGCGGTAAGCGCCAGCCAACGACGTTTTTCGCTTCCGCGCTGCGCCCTCGAGCCTCTGCCGTGGGGCGTTTCCCGCTTCCCGCCTCTCGTCTCCCGCCTCCAAACTGGTGGGCCCGGCTGGGATTGAACCAGCGACCAACCGGTTATGAGCCGGTTGCTCTAACCACTGAGCTACGGGCCCACTCCACAGGGGGGATTATACCATCCCCGCCGCCGGCCGGTCAATTGCGGAGGCGAAAAAAGGGCGCGGTTTTCCGTTCGGACTAGCCAAACGCCGCTCGGCGCCCAGCAGCGAGCGCTGACCGCAGCCAACAGCGCGGTCTTGGCCACTCGTTCGCCGTCGTGCGCCGTTGGTAGCTGCCGTTCGCTGCCGTTTCTACTCGAGGTAGTCGCGCAGGATCTTGTTGCGACTGGGGTGGCGGAGCTTCTTGAGCGCCTTGGCCTCGATCTGCCGGATGCGTTCGCGCGTGACCTCGAAGATGTGCCCGACCTCC
>Ga0114922_10007039_pt1 | contig 10291 bp, 4 predicted proteins | sample AartaG_FD_100975 | JGI IMG/M metagenome (GOLD analysis project Ga0114922, IMG submission 100975) | Deep subsurface microbial communities from Aarhus Bay to uncover new lineages of life (NeLLi) - Aarhus_00045 metaG | ecosystem: Environmental > Aquatic > Marine > Oceanic > Sediment | place: Aarhus...
CGAATATCACACAAATTCAGCTATTGCCATTAATAATTTCAAACGATTGAATGGTTTTGAAATAATATTATCAAAGACTTTATTATTGAGCAGGTCTTTCTGATTTTCAGGAGTATAAGCTGTTTGAGCAATAATAGGTATTTTCGGGTATTTTTGCTTTATAAGTTTTGATGCTTCTATGCCACCCAATACAGGCATTTTTAGATCCATTAATATTAGGTCTATATTATTGGAATCAACCATGCTACAGGCTTCTTTTCCATTTTTTGCCCGATGGATAATAGCCCCCGTATTATTTAAATATGTCAACAACAAACGATAATTTGATTCTTCATCTTCGGCTATCAATATAGTAATACCCTTTAAATTAGATAATTTTGGTTGCTCTACTTTTTTTTCTGATGGCAAAACTATCTGTTGTTGATCAAGAGGGTGAGTAAAATAGAATGTTGTACCCTGTTTTTCATTCGATTGGTACCAAATACTACCTCCCAAAAGATTCACCAGGCTTTTACTAATTGCAAGTCCTAATCCGGCACCTCTAAACAAATTGTCTTTATCTTCTTCAAGTTTTAAAAAATGTTCGAAAATGGCATCACCAAATTTCTCCGGTATACCAATTCCAGTATCGTTAACATAAATAGTTAATTGTTCAGAAACTTCATATACTCCAAATTCTACTGTACCTTTATTGGTAAATTTTAGGGCATTAGAAAGCAGGTTCGAAATTACTTGTTTTAATCTAACTTCATCAGTAACAATAGTTAAATCATTCTTAATTTTCTCAACATTAAGTCTTAATTCTATTTCTTTATTTAAAGCTTCTATACGAAACATATTGTACATCTCATTTAAGATGAGTATTAAACTTTGTGGTTGTAAATTGAGATCTAATTGATTTGATTGAATTTTTGACAAATCCAAAATATCGTCGATTATGACTAATAACGATTGACTACTTTTTATAATAATATCTATATAATCTTTCTTACTTGAATCTTTAACATTCGTTTCTTGTAATAACGAAGAAAATCCAATGATAGCATTCATTGGCGTCCGTATTTCATGTGACATATTGGCTAAAAAAGAATTTTTTAAACGGTTAGATTCTTCTGCTTTTTTAAGGGCTTCTATCAGTTCAGAAGTTCGGGCTTTTATCAAAGATTCAAGCTTGTTTCTATGAATATCAAGCTCTTTATTTTGAGCGATTATTTTTTCTTGTGTAGTTCTTAATACTTTATTAGTTTCTTCTAATGAAGCTTTTTGTAAAGTTAATTCTTCTTTTTGTGAATAAATTTCTTCCTGCTTTTCCTCAAGTGAAATATTTATTTCTTGTAATTCATATGTTCGCTCCCTTACTTTTTGTTCTAAAAGCGTATTTAGTCTTTTAAATCTAAGAATTCTTATTCTAATATATATTCCAACAAGAGCGGCGATTAAAAAAATAATCAACAATTTGAACCATATAGTTCTCCAAAATGGTGGAAGTATTTTTATATTTAAAGAAACTTCTTCTTCGGGTTTACAAACCACACCATCATTATTAGTGGCTTTTAGTCTAAACGTATATTCTCCGGGCTGTAAACCAGTAAAAGTTGCCCATCTTCTATTCGCATCAGTTGCAATCCATTCATCTTTATATCCTTCCAGCATATACCAAAATTTGTTGTTTTCAGGCACCGCAAAATGCATAGCCGAAAATTGAAGGGTAAAATCGTTTTCATAATATTTCAATACCAATTCGCTGGAACTCCATATTTGTTTCGTTAATACTACTCTACCATTCAAGGTGTCACCTGGTGTAATTGTTGCGTTGCTGATTTGTAGATTAGTAATTGTGGGACGGGCGGGATAAGGATTCGTTGTAAAGTCCTTCGGATTAAAGGATAATAAGCCTTTCGGTGAACCTAAATAAATGGCGCCATCCTTACAAATATAGCTTGCTGTAGTATTAAATTCATTCGCAAGCAAACCGTCGCTTTCATTAAAAAAAGTACATTCGAGTGTAATCTTATTTAAACAAATAAGACCATTATCTGTGGCTATCCAATAATTATTAAGCAAATCAGGGATGATGGCATATATACTGTAATTGTAAAGGCTCTTATTTGTTTTTACAAGTGAGAACTGTTCATTAATTCTGTTAAAACGGTTCAATCCCATGGTAGTACCGATAAGAAATGTGCTATCCGATTCTTCAAAAATACAATAAACACCATTGCCGCTAATACTTGTTTTGTCACCGGGGATATTTAAATAACGTTTAACCTTGTTTTCTTTTGTGTTGTAACAGGCCAAGCCTCCATTATATGAACCTGACCATAATGTTCCTTTTTTATCGATAAAAATAGTACGATAAAATCCATGATTAGGATCATGCTTATCATACAAAGCCGAATAAGGAATTATTTTACCTGTTTTTCTTTCCCATTTATGTACACCATTTGATGAAGCAAACCATATATTCATTTCCTTGTCTTCCACGAATTTACGAATCCCCCTAATAATTTCTTTAATATCACTACTTTCTGATATAGTATTAGAATAGGTAACCTTTAAAGTTTTAGGGTTAATTCTATAAATACCTTGATAATAGTTACCGACCCAAATATCTCCTTCGCTATCCTCGTATAAAGCGGAGAAAGTGGTATGATCAGATTCCCTTAATTGAACAGTATTAAAGGTATTTGACTTTCTGTCGAATCGAATAACTGCTTTTCCGTTACCTCCAACCCACAGGAAATTTTGACTATCCTCTATAACAGAGGTAATGTTGGTACCCAAAAAAACATTATTTGTTTGATCCGGATTTGTAAAATTTCCCTTAAATGGTTTTTGATTTAAGTCGGCTTTATCCACACCCCTACGGTAATTACATACCCATAAATTATTTGTTTGATCTACAAAAGTGAAATTTATTATATTGGAAGATAAGGACTGTTTCTGGAGAGGATCGTGCTTGTAATGAATAATTCCACTTTTTTCACTGAACATATTCAGCCCGTGCGATGATGATATCCATATATTTCCTCTTTTGTCTTCAATAAATTTAAGATAACGTACATACTCTGTTGTTCTGAATAAAAAATATTTGGAAATAGCACCATTATGAATATCCTGTTGGTCAAAATAATACAATGTATTGCCAACATTGGAATAAACAAACAAATTCCCCTGCTTATCGCAAAAAAGAGATTGAATGTTTGTAATATTATTAAGGCAATTAGTCAATTGTCCGGCAACAATATCATAGCAGAACACGCCATTATTCATTGTTGCAAACCAGAGCTTCGACTTTCGATCGGACACCATAGAAGTAATTTCTATACTGTCAATTTCAATGCCATGCACTAATTGACCTAAGGGTTTCATTTCAAGTTCTTTTCGATTAATCCTTCCGATTCCCTTTGTCGATAAAAACCATAAATTTCCTAAAGTATCATCGGTAACCGATAAAATATTATCGCTTGGATAAGATTCGCTTGTAATTGATTTGGGCAAAACAGAATAAAAATTATCTTCTTTATTGTTGTATCTGTTTAATCCTGATTTGGTTGGTATCCAAAGTATCGAATCGTGATCTTCAAAAAAAGGACCGACTCTTAGGCTGGAAATACTGCCTGATTTCGTTGTATCTGCGAGGTAATTATAAAATTTTCCGGTTTGGGTGTCCATCCTGTTAAGAGTGTTTGCAGTAAATTTTATCCACAGATTCCCATATAAATCAATATGCATGTGACTTATATGTTTATGGCTTAAGCTGCTGCTTTTTTGAGGGTCAGGCTGAAATAAGTTAAAGCTATGGCCGTCGAACCGGACTATCCCCACATGTGTTCCAAACCAAATAAATCCGTTATCATCCTGAACCATTGAAAGAACGAAATCATTAGGCAATCCATTAAGTGTAGAATAATGCGTAAACCTTACCTGAGAATTACCTTCAAAGGAAATTGAACAAAAAATATACAAACAAAGTACAAATAGGAGTCGGTTCATGCCAGGATTTTTTATTAAAATACAAAAAAAAATCAACTAATAAAACACATTGCCTAAAGTTATTTAAGCAATCGCTTGGTTTTTTCAAAGACCACATTTTGTTGATTTTACTAATTCTAAAATATTTCCTATTTTTGAAACAAAAATAAACCAATCAAAATGAAATCCAGAATTTGTAGTGTTTTCTTGAGTTTTTTGTTTGTATTTCTTTTTGCTCAATTGGCACAAGCAGAAGTCAAACTTCCCCGAATTTTTAGTTCTAATATGGTACTTCAGCAGGGAATTGAAATTCCTGTTTGGGGTTGGGCAGAGCCTGGTGAAAGGGTGACTGTGCAATTTAATGGCGCCACCAAAAAGGTTAAAACCAGCGAAGATGGTAAGTGGAAATTGAAATTGCCGGTTCAGGAATATGGTGGTCCGTTTTCCTTGTTGATAAAAGGAACCAATATTATTCAGTTTGATAACGTGATGGTTGGCGAAGTCTGGATTTGTTCAGGGCAGTCGAATATGCAATGGACAATTGCCAACAGCAATAACCCGGAGGAAGAAATAGCTTTAGCTAAACATCAAAACATAAGGTTATTTCAAGTTCCCAGGGTTATTGGACAGTTTCCCGAAAAGGATATAGAATCTGGCGAGTGGCTTGAATGTTCTCCTGAAACTGTTGGAGAGTTTTCTGCAGTTGGCTACTTTTTTGGAAGAGACCTACAAGAAAAGCTGGATGTACCCATTGGTTTAATCCAGTCTGCGTGGGGAGGTACGGTTGCTGAAACATGGTCGAGTTCACAAACCATATCCAAAGATCCCGATTTTAAGAAGAACTGGGAAGAATTACAGAATATCGACATGGAAGCTTACAAAGAAATACAATTGGCAAAGGTGAAGGAACTATGTGGAGGAGATGTGCTTGAAAAAGATATTAGCATTAAGGAAGGAAAGCTTGTTTGGTCGGCATATGATTTTGACGATGGAAACTGGAACTCCATCAAAACCCCTGATTTATGGGAAAATCAGGGATTTATGGGAATTGATGGTGTTGGCTGGTATCGTAAAGAAATTTGGCTAAAAGAAGAACAAACCAAAAGCGATTTAAAATTACATCTTGGAAAGATAGACGATTCGGACATCACCTGGATGAATGGGGTTGAAATAGGAAAAACAATAAATGCTTACAATGAAGAAAGGGTATATATCATTGATGCAAAATACCTGAAACCCGGCAAAAATGTATTGGTGGTAAGGGTAAACGATACCGGCGGGGGCGGTGGTATTTGGGGTGACCCGGATAACCAGTTTATGCTCATTTCCGATGAAAAAATGGATATTTCGGGAGATTGGAAATTTAAAATCTCTAAGGCTACTGTGCAGTCTGTAAATGTTGGTCCCAATTCTTATCCAACCTTATTGTTTAATGCAATGATTAATCCCATTGTGCCTTATGGCATAAAAGGGGCAATTTGGTACCAGGGCGAATCAAATGCCAACAGGGCAAAACAATACCAAAGGGTATTTCCTGAAATGATTACCGATTGGCGGACACACTGGCAACAGGGAGATTTTTCATTTTTATTTGTATCTCTGGCAAATTTCAGGAAGCCGGTAGAAAAGCCAGCGCAAAGCGAGTGGGCTGAATTGCGGGAAGCACAAACAAAAACCTTATCCTTACCAAATACAGGAATGGCTATGGCTATTGATATTGGTGAAGCAAACGATATCCACCCGAGGAACAAACAAGAGGTTGGAAAACGCCTGATGCTAAACGCCTTAAAAGTAGCATATGGAAAAGAGGTAGTACATTCAGGTCCTATGTTTCAAAGCGCTGAATTTGTGGATGGAAGGGCAATAGTTACATTCACCGAAACAGGAAGTGGATTGCATGTAAAAGACAAATATGGCTATGTAAAAGCTTTTACCCTGGCAGGCGAAGATAAAGTTTTCCATTGGGCAAAGGCAAAACTGGTGGGCAATAAAGTTGAGGTGTGGTCTCCCATGGTTCCCAATCCCATTGCAGTAAGGATGGGCTGGGCGGATAATCCCGATGATTTAAACCTTTACAATAAAGAAGGCTTGCCAGCAAACCCATTTCGGTCAGATGATTGGCAGGGCATAACAAAATAAACTCCCTCGATTGTGCTTTCGTTCTTTATTACCAATTAATTTCTATTCTTTGACCTTTTTTTAGTTCAGTTACCTTTTGCTTATCTCCGTTAATCAATACTATTTTTCCAGCTGCCTTGGCAATGATATCTGTCCTCGTTATTTTTTTGTTTTTCCAATCAAAAGAAAGATCAAAACCACCGCGGGCACAAACACCCTTTATAGAACCGGTTTCCCATGCATCTGGCAAGGCAGGTAACAAATAAATTTTGTCATCGCTTGATTGCATCAACATTTCAATGACTGCCGCTGCTCCTCCAAAATTCCCATCGATCTGAAAGGGCGGATGTGCATCCAGTAGATTGGGATATGTACCCCCGCCCCCGTCATATGCTGTTGTTAATCCGTTGGGTTCGATGTACCGTAGCAATTCCCGGTACATTTTATACGCGCGGTTGCCATCCCAGAGCCTGGCCCAAAGGTTAATTCGCCATCCCTTCGACCATCCTGTTGTTTCATCACCTTTTATATCCAACGATTTTTCACAAGCCCTGGCTAATTCCGGAGTTTTAACCGGATGAATTTGGTGACCCGGATACAGTCCGAAAAGGTGTGATTGATGCCTGTGTTTTGGGTCAGCATCTTCCCAATCATAATACCACTCCTGTAAATTACCTTTCTTTCCAATCATATACGGATGAAGATTTTTCTGAGCTTGAATAATATTTTGAACAAAATCGTCTTGGATCCCTAAGACCTCTGACGCCCTGATCAAATCTTCAAATAGTTCCCTAATCATGGCTAAATCGGAAGTGCAGCCATATGATGTTGCTCCCACGTACCCTTCTGGTGTAAGGTATAAATTTTCAGGTGAAGTACAAGGTGAGGTAATCCAGTTCCCTTTTTTATCCAATATCATCCATTCCAGGCAAAACTGGGCGGCTCCTTTCATCAAAGGGTATGCCCTGGTTTTAAGAAATATAATGTCTCCTGTAAATTGATAATGCTCCCATAAATGCGTTGAAAGCCAAACCCCGCCCATGTTCCATATTACTGTATTCGGATCATTGTTGCCAAAATCACCAACCTGATTGCTCATTGCCCATATATCGGAATTGTGACAAGCTGCCCAACCTCCAATTCCATAAAAGTTTCGTGCGGTAATTTTACCTGTTTCTGCAATTCCTTCGATGAAACTCAACAAGGGAAGGTGCATCTCGGATAGATTGGCTATTTCGGCCAGCCAATAATTTTCTTCTACATTTATGTTCAATGTGTAATTACTACTCCATGGAGGACGGATATAGGTATTCCATATTCCTTGTAAATTGGCTGGTACTCCTTCTGTTCGAGAACTTGATATTAGCAGGTAGCGTCCAAACTGGAAATACAATATTTCAAGGTTTTTGTCTTCATTACCCTGTCCATAATGTTTTAATCTTTTATCGGTAGGCAAGTCAGGGACGTTTGTTGACCCTAAACTTAGGTTTACCCTGTTAAACAACGATTGGTAATCATCTAAATGATCTTGCTTCAGATCATCGAAATCTTTTAATGCAGCAAGTTTCAACTGTTTCAAAGCCAGTGTCTGGTTATTTTTTCCCTGTGTTGCCGGATTTTTATCGAATCCATTAAAACTTGTGGCAATGGAAATCAATAGAATTACTTCGCTACACCCCGACAATTCGATGGTGCTATCAGTATAGGCAATATTTCCATCGGTATTTTTAACATTGACCAACGAGGTAAACCTGGTTCCCCTTTTTTCATCAAATAATACAGCATTGGGAATATCGCCCATATAACTCGGTTCGACATGGTAAGGTGCATACCCATTGACAGTTAGAACATGTTCTTCGCCAGATATTTTATATTTCATCAGGCTTTCGAATCCAATTGAACAACTTAGAGGTTGTTTCTTATTACTAGTAAGACGGATCGCCATTATCTGGTCAGGGTAGGAAACAAAATATTCTCGTTCAAACTTTGCTCCATCAACGATGTAACTTACCTTTGAAATTGCCTTGCTGATGTCAAGATCACGGTAATACTCTTTGAAATCTCCCTGATGTTTAAAATTGATAATTAGTGTACCTAACGCAGCAAACGATTCCGAGAAAACGCCCCTGGTTTGCTTGTTCAGAGAATCGGCGAGCTTGTAGTTGTGGTTTTTCAAGGTTTCCCTAACTAATGGTATGCTTTTATATGATTCAGGGTTCATGTTGGGGTTTTCCGGTTCGCCTGACCAAAGGGTGGCGTCATTCAGGTAAATTTTTTCGGAAAAAACTCCACCAAACACGGAAGCACCCATTTTCCCATTGCCTAGAACTAAGCTCTCCTCAAAACAAGTTGCCGGATGTTTATACCATAATATGTTATTTGATTGGGCTAAAGTGCACCTACTACTAATAATGGTACTAAAAAGGATTAAAACTACAGTTCTTACTTTCATTTTTTAAGGGTACTATTTTTTATTCAGATCAACAATAGTATTGTGACTAAAGTCAAATTTAGTAAATTAATAATCCCCTCTAAATTTGCTCGTTATCATCAGAAATTAATTGGATACTCTGATGTGGGGAATGATGCATAAACGGTTCGCAAATATGGTTAGGCTGGGATTTTTCAGCTCCCAACTTGTCAAACCGTTTGTAATTTTTATTATTTTTTTGGGTAACCGATTAATCATATTCTAAATGTTAGCGGTAGATATTTTATTTATTGTCAACTTTTTCAATAATTTGTTTGAAACTTTCTATAAATGAATCAATATCCTCTTCCTTTATTGTTAAAGCCGGATCCATCCGCAAAACTTCAACAGATGAACGCTTTACCAAAATATATCCTCTTTTTAACAATTCATTGCGAACAAAATCTGCATGTTTTACTAATTCAATGGCTATCATTAATCCCCTGCCTCTTATTGCTTTTATAATAGAAGTAGTATTTTTTAACTCATTCAAACGATTGACAATTAATTTACCGAATCTTTCACTCCGTTCTAATAAGTTTTCGTCCGATATTATATCTATAACTTCATTGGCAATTGAAGTTCCTAAAGGATCATTTTGGTGTGATTGAGCATATAAATACTTTTTATTCTCCAATAAATCAGATACACTTTTTGAGATAACTGTAGCACTAACAGGATAGCCATTACCCAATCCTTTTCCAATAGAAACAATGTCTGCTTCAATATTATAATGTTGAAATCCAAACCATTTTCCTGTACGACCAATTCCAGTTGTAATTTCATTAATTATAATAATTCCATCGTCTCTTTTTATTCTTTCAATAATTTTATTAATTAGTTTTTGAGATGGAAATCTAACTAATCCTGAAGAACTACCTGGTTCAAATAAAAAGATTCCAATTTGCTCAAAAGGAATGTTGTTGAATTCTGAACACTCTCCTATACAATCAACATTGTTTGTATTACAAGAGCATTCAAGCCAGTTGTATATATGCCATTTGTCATTATCTCTTTTACTTGCTTCTCCATAAGCACCAAAATATGAGTCAGAGAAAGTAAGCGTTAAGGGTTTGTCAGTAATAGTTTTTGCAACTCTCATTCCGTATTCTACAGCTTCACTTCCCGAACATAAAAACTCACATTTTCCTCCTTTTAGATTTGCAATTTCTAATATTTTTTGAGCAGTTTTTTCAATAATCGGGTTGCAATAGCAAAAGCCTGTATGACTTATTTTGTTAACTTGTAATTGTATTACATTATTAACTCTTGAATTACAATGTCCCACACTTGTGCACCATACTCCAGATTCAAAGTCAATATATTTATTTCCTTTTGAATCATAGAGATAACAATTATCTGCTTTAACAATATCTTTTAACTCTAAAGTATGTCCAGTGGACCAAATTATATTTTTCATTTCAGTTACCTGTTTACTTGTTTTTTCTTTTCTAGTTAACTGTTATTAATATGTTAATTTTTATAAAAGGAATGGGGTGCACTTTTATATGCATTAGGTCATTAGCCTATCAACAATTGTTGTAGCCAGTAAATTTTACTAAATATATTCAAGTTTTGAGATTTGCAAGCACATCATAAAGTCCCTTTATATATTCATACAGAATCAATGAAATCAGAATAATTTTGATTAAAACCCTGTGTATTACTTTAATTGACTACAAATCAAAAAACATGCTTAACACCTTCGGAACTAACATGGTAAATAGC
>Ga0114922_10007040_pt1 | contig 10291 bp, 8 predicted proteins | sample AartaG_FD_100975 | JGI IMG/M metagenome (GOLD analysis project Ga0114922, IMG submission 100975) | Deep subsurface microbial communities from Aarhus Bay to uncover new lineages of life (NeLLi) - Aarhus_00045 metaG | ecosystem: Environmental > Aquatic > Marine > Oceanic > Sediment | place: Aarhus...
TCACTGGAGGCAACAACAGCTTTAGGGGGCCCCGGCGCGCGTTAGGGAAATAAGGGTCCCGGCGCGCGTTAGGGGAATAAGGGTCCCGGCGCGCGTTAGGGGAATAAGGGTCCCGGCGCGCGTTAGGGGAATAAGGGTCCCGGCGCGCCGGGATTTCGCTTTGCTCAAGATTTCGCTTTGCTCAAGATTTCGCTTTGCTCAAGATTTCGCTTTGCTCAAGATTTCGCTTTGCTCAAGATTTCACTTTGCTCAAGATTTTTGGGGAGAATTGTATTGACGGAAAGAACACCTATGGTTAATGTAGATTTACTATAGTTGGACAGTGAAAATGATATGGAAAAAAGGAGAAACTCTTTATGAACGGGCGGCGACGAGCATGCATGATTTGGCAAGTCTGGATGGTGTTTTAATGGATTCGCCACAGAGAATGCACAGAGATCGCGGAGGTTTTTAGACACAGATAAACACTGGTTTACACGGATTAGGGCAGCCGGCTTTGTGTTCTTGACACAGGCTATTAGAAACAGCTCCTTTGATAAGCCGGCTGAAAATGCAAAGAGCAAAATATTTAATTGCGGGAGGCGGGAGTAAGTTTGCAGGGAAAGTAAAAGCGGCCCCGGCGCGTGTTAAGGAAATAACGGTCCCGGCGGGGTCCCGATGTATCGGGATTTCGCAAGGCTCAAGAATTCGCTCCTTTGGCTATGCTCCATTCGACTTAGCTCCCTTCGATAAACTCAGGACAGGTTTCGCTTTGCTCAAAATCGGATGAGGGAAACAGTGAAGGACTAATTATTGAATAAGGAGAGTCGAGATGGCCGGATGGCTTGAACGAGAGGTTTTAGAAGAGGATGAAAGAAGAGAAGTCGAGAAGGAATTGCGCATTTTGTGGTTGTTGTGGGCGGGTAACTTTGGGATGTTGCCGGTTCTTCTTGTGATGTGTTTGGTGTTTGGCGACAAGATGCGTGAGAATATGAAGGGAGGTGCGCCTGTTGATGTGCTTATGACGGTTTTTTTGGTGGTGGGACTGTTATCGTTGGTGCTTGCGCATTTTCTGCGAAAGAGATTTCTTTCGGGTAAATTAACGTTTGGCCAAAGGCCCGGGAGAACGGATAGGGCGGGATTGGCGAGACAGTCTTTTGCGATAAGGTTCAGGAGTGGGATATTTATTCCAATGGTGATTCCCGCAAGTATAGCGATTTACGGTTTTCTTTTGTTTATATTAGGTGCTGATGTGTGGGTTCTGTATATGTTCCTCGTTATCTCTGCTGCGGGATTGGTGTATCAGCGGCCGAATAGGTACGAGTTCATTGATTGGGTGCAGAGGGAGAAAGAATTGATTGATAAGAAAAAAAGTAAAAATGATCCTCCTTCGCACAAGGCTATGGAGGATTTGACAGGCAGGGATAAATAGGTGACTGTTAAAGGTTTCAAGATGGATGTCATTAAGAAATTACAGCAGGCAGGCAATACCGGTTCAGTTCTTACCATAGTATATCACGGAGGTAGTCAACCGGGGACTAAACGACGCATACAGCCTATTAAGATCACACCTGAGGAAATTAGAGCGGCAGAGTTAAGTACAGGGCAGGTCAAGAGGTTTAAAGTCGCAAAAATGGATTTACTCCTTGGCAAGAAGCTGAAGACCGTCAAAATTGGCTGGATTGGATGAAATATGACCTTGTGGACGTGATTTGGGATGAGCAGGAAAAGGCGAAAAAGAGGCTTGATTTGATTGACAAGTTCTCGACATATTTGAATCCTGACGATGCTGTTATTACCTTCAACTACGACTGTCTCCTTGAAGATTCTTTAACACAACAAAATAGGGAGTGGTATTATGGATTTGCTAAGGAGAATAAAACTGGTATAAAAATCTTGAAAATGCATGGCTCAATAAATTGGGCGATGGTTCACCGCGACCAGCAGAATAACTTTGGTTACACACTTCTTTTTAGAAAAGAAGATAAAAACGTCGATGATCACGGTGCGGAAGAACCAGATGAAATCGAATACAAATATGTTTTGTTCAGGATTCCCGACAAATGTCTATCTAATCGCGTTTAGAATAGAAAACTACAGGATGGTAGCAAGCGGTACTTTATTGCCATAGCTGGAGCTGGGTTGGGGAAATACAAGCCGCTCAGCAACCTGGTAGGAAGCTACGAGGTGTGGAACAACGCGATTAGAGCACTCCGCGATTGTGAGCAGATATATATTGTTGGATTTTCGCTATCGCCATTTGATAATATGGCTCGTCTGCATTTCGGTGAAGTAATGATGGAACGTTCTAAAGGAGAAGATATTAAATTGCCGAAGGTAACTATCATCGATCCTAACGCCTGCGGTATGAAAGAAAATTTCATGTCTGTTTTTGGCGGACAAAGCATCATAGATTTGATCCAAAAGCAAGCCCAAGAAATAAATTGGGGCAAGTTACTTAGTTGAAGTATCAGAAACCGCTTAGGCAAAAATATTTGCCCAGCCTACATAACTCAAACTGGTAAAGGGTAAAACGCATAACGAAAGGGATAACATGGATATTGAAGAAAAGAAAAAAACTTTTTCAGAGTCTGTTAACAGAATGTTGGATGAAAGAATGTGTGATATAGTTTATCACTATGAGGTATCAAACAAAGAAGGATGCATTAAATATAGATTGCATTATCTTGTCCGGCCAAAAGACAACCGGACGCTATGCTTTGATGCCGGCATCGGGCGGGATATGATAAACGTTGGATTTACTGATTTGGACGATGGAGGCCATGATTTTGCGAAATACAAGGGCGAAAATCAGATAGATGAGGCAATTGCTTTTATAGGTAGCCATATCAAACCCGAGGAGAAATGAAACCGGTGAAACCGGAATTTGGACAGTCACACAAAGGCGAAAACGAATCCAAACGGATAAGGACACAATGAAACGTCGAACATCTAACAGCATCCAGCGTGTAGCGTATAGCGTTCAGCGTACAGAGATTGCCGCGTCGTTCGCCTTTGGCGAACTCCTCGCAATGACGTGGAGAGTGGCAGCAATGAGGGGCCTTGTTGGTTGTGTTATAGTTGTTATCAATTGTTACGGTCAAGATTGCCGGTGCCTTTAGGCACGAAAGATTTGCTCGCAATGACGTGGGGAACAGGAGACGAATCATGGTCAAGAAGACGGCGAATCGATTTACTATTTTCTATTGATTATTTACTATTTTTCTTCTGTGGCGAGGTGATTTACTCTTTATGCTGCCGCTGTTGATTCCTCTTTTTATTGTCTGGCTGTTTTTCTGTATAGTCCGCAAAATCGCAGCATAAAACATAGGCAGTAAGAACCCCGGCCGGAGGCCGGGTGGGACGTTGAACTTCGGATGTTGTTGAAACCCCGCGTGAAACGCGGGGCTAAATAAAAATCCCGGCCACCATCCTTCGTTAAAACTACGGAGGGCAGGCAGGTGCCGGGGCTAAACACGGACAGGTTTTCCGCTTACTATCAGGGTTGCGATTTGCGCCGCGTTGTTGTATTTTGTAAAGTCGGGCGTTATCGGGGATTTTGTTTTGGGTAAGAAGAAAGGGCAGGCAGGTTTGGCGATGAGCAGACGGCGGCGGATGGTTTTAATTGTTGTATGTGTGCTGTCGGCAGGGGCGGCAGTGTGGCTTGACCGGGGGGCGGGCCAGGGAGTTCGGCGGTCGATAGTGCGAAGGTGGCCGAGGAACGATGCGGAGAAATATGCGGGGAGGTCTTTTAAGGTTGTCAATATTGTCGATGGCGACACGCTGGATATTGATATTGCCGACGGTGAATATGAGCATACACGGGTTCGGCTGTTGGGGATCGACACTCCCGAGACGGGAGGCGGGAAGGATGAGGAGATGTATTACGGGCCGGAGGCGACGGAATTTGCAGAGAGACTTGCCCTTGGTAAGGCGGTTACAGTGATATTGGACGAGAAGAGCCCGACCAGAGACAAGTACGGCAGGCTGCTGGCGCATCTTGAACTGGCAGACGGGCGGAGCTTGAATGAAGCCTTAGTCGGTGAGGGTTACGCTTATGCGGATCTTCGTTTTGCGAACGACCGCTTCGAGAGGTATGCGGAGCTTCAGGATGAGGCTGTTCGAGCCAAGAAGGGGTTGTGGCAACAGGTCAGCAAGGAGCAATTTCCGAAGTGGTTTCAGCGCCGGTGGTCGGATAATTAGCCGCCGGGCGGTTTCTTATCTCGTATTTTGTGAATAATAATGACCCCGGCCACAATAGTAATGACCCCGGCCACAGGTGCCGGGGCTAACCGGAACGGAAACGCTTAAATCACGGGCGCAATGCGCTCCCTTGGAAGGCCCCGGTTGTTTGGCCCTTCGACTGCGCTCAGGACAGGGCGTCGTGAGAAAGAGTCAATGACTTTTGCAATGTCAGTCGGCGGTGCGTTAAATCAGACGGGTTTAACGTTCGTCGCTTCGAGACCTTTGCGGCCCTGGGCGGGTTCGTACTCGACCTTCTGTCCCGTCTGCAGGGCGCGGAAGCCGGACATCGCGATGTTAGAGTGATGGACGAACAGATCGTCACCGCCGGCGTCGGGGGTGATGAATCCGAATCCCTTGTTTTCATTGAACCACTTTACCGTACCTGTATCCAAGTGTTCTTCTCCTTAGCCCGAAATATTGGGCCTACTACGCTAACCGCCTTGTTTCTTACCCGGAGCGCGACCCCCAAGGCAAAAGGAGCACTCCTTACCACGGGGCCTATTAAAGCATGTGAACGGGGGGTAGTCAATATTTTTTTTGCCGTGATGACCGGTGGGGGGCAGGAGGTTCAATACAGGGGGTGGTGAATGCCGATAGAATGGGTGAACGCCGGCGTGCTCCCGATGTATCGGGAGAGGCGTGACTTCGCTGCGTTCAGCGGTTGACAGTGAGGGTTTATAAAAAATGTGTGGAAATTGGCGGGAATCTGAGATTTTGGTTTTGGATTCGGTGATTTGGCGTTAAACTATAGTTTTTATGCAAAAAAGAGGTTTTTAGTGAGGCGTCTGGTGCGGAAGTTTAATCCTATAATAATAGCGGTGGTACTTACATGGAGCGTTTTGGGTGGAGTTTGCGTGGCTGGCGAGGCGGTTGCGTCGGCGAAAGCATTGAATAACGAGCCGGAGGCGGATGTTGCAAGACAGTTGCGGATATACAAGGATGCGTTGTTTCGCGGGACGAGTGAGCAGGGCCGGCAGGACGCGGCGGTGGAGCTTTTGCTTCGTGAGGACAAGTCGTCTCGTGAGATACTGTTGGAGGCTCTCTTAAGCAAGGACAATGAATCGGCGCGGCAGGCGGTTTGCAGGGGTTTAATCAGTTGCCGGGCGTTGGGTGCGGTGATACGGAACCGGAACGATTTTCGCGAGGGGCTGGTCGGGATTCTTGTTGATGAGGGAGGGTTGAATGCTCGATTATCTGCGGAAGCGATGCTGGTATTTAAGTATCGTGAGCTATCGAGCAGACTGGAGAGATTGGTACGGTCGGGTGAAGTTGAGCGGCGCATCAGGTTGAACGTGGTTTATGCATTGAAGATTCGGCCTGACAAGGAGGCGTTGAGCGAGCTTATCAGGTTGCTTGAAGATTCGGACTTGGAAATAGCCGGTTCTGCGGAGAGCGCACTGCAGGATTCGTTCGGTATTCCGGTTGGGACGGACAATGAGGTGTGGCAGAAGATATTGAAGGACCTTCAACGTAAGAGTCCAAATGAGATTCGTCGTGAAAGGCTTTTGCAGCAGGAGACGCGGATGCGCAAGCTGCAGGCCGAGCGTGACCTGTGGCGAGGTTTGTATCTTGCGGGGCTGGATAAGGAGTACGACCGGGTAGATGAGACGGCGCGTGGTGGGCTTTTGTTCGAGCGATTGGGCAATGAGCATACGGCGGTGAAGCTGTGGGCTCTGGACAAGGTTTCCCGTCGCTCGGCAGGTACTGCATTGCCTGTGGAGTTTGGGGCAAGACTAATCGGTCTGATATCGGACGGGGACAGGGGCGTTCGGCTGGCCACGGCGCGGGTTTTGTCTAAGATGAGCGCTCTGAATCCGGCGGAGAATCTGCTGGAGCAGTATGTGGTCGAGAAATATGATGACGTTCGCCTGGCTATTTTTGAGGCTCTTGGTGAGGCGTGCTACTATGCGTTTTCTCCTGGTTCGGAGATAGAACTGCCGGGGGAGGTTAGAAACGAGGCGCTGGAATTGTCGGCGCGGTACATAATCGAAAAGGACGGCCGGAAGGCGAAGAAGGGTGCGGAAGTGATACGCAAGCTTCTTGAGCTGTCGGGGCTTGAGCCGGCGCGTGCGCAGAAGTATCTCGGGCTGATTGCGGGCAGATGCGAACAGGCCAAGAGTGAGGAAGGTCCTCTTCGAGGAGAGCTGTTGGGTATAATGGCGACTCTGTGCGGTCGAGGCAGTTATTACCGTGAGTCGGCGGCGAATCTTTTCGAGGCGTCATTTTTGGAAGGTCTGGTCGTGAATGGAGATAATGCTGTTCGCCAGGCAGCGGTGGCGGGCCTTACGAATATAGATGGTGTCAAAGCGTTGGTTGTGTTTAAGGAACGAGGTCTTGCGGATGACGACAGCGATACAATCAGAGAGTCGGTGATAAATCTTGCAGGCCGGTTTGGTAAACAGGAAGACCTTGAGTGGCTGGCGGAAAAGTTGGGTCCAACCAGTGAGGGTCAGTCAGCATACGAGGCGATTGGTGAGATATTAGGTAGCCAAAAGGCGTCGGTGGTAGCTGATTGGGCTGGGCGGATGGTACGGAGCGGTGCGGGCCGAGAGCAGGTTCGTGCCCTGTTTGAGGTGGCGGAGAAAAAGGCTGAGGGTGAAAAGGCAGTGGAAATGTTGTGGTCGGTCAGGGAAACATTAGTAGGAATTTATTTTGAAAGCAATGATGCGGTTGGAGTGGGTCGGGTGATAGGGGCCCGGCTTGGTGAGCAGGATATAGTTGCCGAAGATGGAATGGTGGGGCAGATCGACGCGTATCTTGTCTCAGAGGAAGTTGAGCCGGCGGCAAAGGAGGCACTTGTTGTGGTTTTGGAAGGGATTGAGATAGCCCCGGAGGCGGGCGGTCGGCCGAAATGGGTCGAGCAGCTCAAGGTTTGGCGGGCCAGTCAAAACCTGCGGTAAAACCTTTTTATCCCCGCGCAGACGGGGAACCTGCTTCTACTGTCTTATTCTACGATGAGAAAATGGTTTTGTAACGGATTAAATTTCCATAACTGCCTTTATGTGAGCAACTTACAACAGCCAATCAGTATCATGCTGTGCTATACAAAGCCCCTGTGTGTCAGAAGAAAATGTAAATTTTTTTAAAAAAAAACACTCTTTTGGTTTTTGACAGAGAGGATTAGGTGATGTATTCTGTAACTTAGTATTATTATCGGTGGGTAAATGGAGAAGGAATGATTCTTTTTAGGAGGAAAAACTGGAGAGTGGAGCGGCGGTGGTGGTCGAATTCCTATCTATTTAGACTTCCTGCTTTTGATGAAGGGCGGCGCTTGGTGTGCGCCTGTAAAATAGATTTCTTTTGCAATTTGAAAGGAGTGAAAAATGGAATGAAGAGAACCTCGTAATGTGGTTATTTATTCTGGTTATGTTAATTCTATCCGTAATCGCTTAAGCAAACTTTTTTTTGGAGGACGAATCATGAAAAAAAATAAGTACACAATTCTGTCGGTTTGCGCTCTGTTGTTTTTGGTTGGTACGCAAGCTACTTTTGCCGACGATGTATTTGTGCCCGGCTGGCGTGGCGAAGAAGGTACAGTAGTTGCCGCATGCAACTGGTGGAGTCAAGAGGACGAAAATTACGATGGTTTTGGGTCACTTGGTATTGGCCCGGAAACGAATCCCGGTGGGTTTGAACTTCAATTTCCTCAGTGGGCTCGTTATCATAATGGCGTGTTACGTGCAAGCTACGAGGGTCGGCAAGATGTGTTAGAGTTCATCGGGGATGGCTACATAAGTTTCGGTCTTCCCAACTACGATGGGGGCTATCAAAAATTAATTCTCATACAGGTTACTTGGAGGAATTTCGGACCTGCCGGAAACATTGAAATATGGGATTCTGAGTTTGACCCAAATGATTTACCCTGGCCGCAGCACTCCGATGCGAGGATGCTCTTACCGTTGAAAGAGAAAGTGCATGCTCGAGGCTGGGTGACAACTCAATTTGCATTTATAATGGAACCGAATCCAAGCTATGAGTCCTTTAAAATCGGTTTTGAAGCAGACGGATCCTACGTTGACCAGGTGGTTATCGACACGATATGTTTTTCTGTCCCGGATGACACCAAGTGGGAGCAGTTACCTGACACTAATCCCACAGGAATGGATATTCGCATTGACCGAAACGACGAGAATGACCGCATCCTGGCCGATGATTTTCTCTGCACAACTACGGGACCCATTACTAATGTACGTCTCTGGGGCTCGTGGTTTAATGACACAAAAGGGAACATTGATACAATCCATCTTAGCATCCATGCCGACATACCCGCAGAGGACAGTTTGTATGGCTACAGTATGCCGGGTAACGAGCTTTGGTCTATGGATATCACGGATTTTGACGAGGACCTTTATATTGGTCTTGAAGATGAACATGAATGGTGGTGGGACCTTTATGACGGTGTTCGTTACAGATATGGTGATCAGCAGATATGGCAATATGATATAAACATCGACCCGAATGACGCATTTGTCCAGCGGGGCACTTTTAATGAACCGCTCATTTACTGGCTGGATGTTTATGTAGAGACTGATGGCATGGGCCAGTTCGGCTGGAAGACACGTGATCCTAATGATGGACACTTTAATGATGATGCTGTTTATCTGGGCGATCCGAACTGGCTGGAGCTAAAATACCCGGCGACACATCCGTACTATCCGGACTCTATAGACATGGCATTTGCAATTAGGACGGAAACAGAACCACATATGGATCTCGGTGATGCACCTGACAGCTCAAACTCTTACGACCCTAATACTATGACCGCATATCCCGGTGTCGAGGCCGATTTTCCAACCGTTTATGTGATTGGTTCGCCTCCGTATGGACCTATTCATCTGGCGCCAAAGTCGGTTGCATACCTGGGAACGGACGTTTCTTATGAATATGAAGCCGACATCTTCACCGATGAAGACGGTATCAACAACATCGTTCCCCCGTCTGACAGTTCTAATAACGATGGTGCTGATGACGGTGTCAGTACTCTTCCTGCTCTTCCTTATTGTCGCTGGACTACGTTTGATTATGACGTAAAAGTCATTAACGCCGGCGTTGACCTTTATGTCAATGTCTGGTTCGATTTTAACCGTGACGGTGATTGGGGTGACACTCCCACCTGTTCGTGTTGTTCCTCTGGTTCTGCTCCTGAGTGGGCAGTGAAGAACCAACTCCTTTACAATCTTCCGGCCGGGGACAATACGGTTACAACTCCTGGGTTTAGAACCTGGCATCCGGACCCTGACGAAGCAGAAGATATATGGATGAGGATTACCCTTTCCGAACAACCCTGGACGTTCGAGGATTATGCCTTGGATCCTAATACTGTCGGCGGCTCAGGTCCTGCGATGGGCTACGAGTACGGCGAAACGGAAGACTACTTATACACACCGGATACAAGCTGTACCGAATGTGCCAATTTGAACTGCGATGGCATAGTTGATCTCGAAGACTTCGCCATTTTTGCTTTACAATGGCTTCAGGAGTGTGATTAATGATAGCGATTAACCGGATTTAGCACTGCCAAATTTGCTGAAGTTGATAAAGAATCCTGCAGGTCTTAGCCGACTTGCGGGATTCTTTTTAATTTTAGAGGGTACAAGTGTCTTTCTGTTTTTTAGAAATCAGACGATCCAGCCGCAGGTTCTCCAACGTCTGCCTTGTTACGACTTAGAATCCCCCCGATAAATCGGGACTACGAAGTACACCCCGCGGACTTATTTTAATAGATTTCTCTACTCGCTTCGCTGGGTCGAAATGACCGTATAGTCGCGGAACTTATGAAAGGCGGCAGTAGTGAAGAGTTTTTGTAAAAATCGTTCTTGGCGCTATCGAAAAGGCTTATACAATGTCATAAATGCGTAACTTGGGCTAACATAAAAAATTAAGGAAACGCTTAGCGGACTTATTTAAGCGGGTTTGTTTCAATAGAAACTATGAAAGCCAGGTTTCCCGTTGGTTAGTTTGTTCGGCTAAAACAGCCTTTGACGAGCCGGCCACAGGGTTCGCTCAGTATTTTAAAGCAACTTAAAAAGGAGACCTGGTATGATTAAGTTTTTTTGAGCCGATGGGA
>Ga0114922_10007041_pt1 | contig 10291 bp, 9 predicted proteins | sample AartaG_FD_100975 | JGI IMG/M metagenome (GOLD analysis project Ga0114922, IMG submission 100975) | Deep subsurface microbial communities from Aarhus Bay to uncover new lineages of life (NeLLi) - Aarhus_00045 metaG | ecosystem: Environmental > Aquatic > Marine > Oceanic > Sediment | place: Aarhus...
ATCATCGCTGGTGTCATTTCTTGAATGGTAAATGCGTGTGCACTCTCTTTTATAATTTCTGCTAATTTAAATCTTTTTTTGGGAGCAATAAGCTTACTATCTTTTACACCAAGCTTTTTCCATTTTTTAATAGTTTTTTTATCCGCAACAACACCAGAGACAAATATACTGCCAATACATGGACACTTAGTTGCATCATCAATACCTGCAATTATTTCGTACTCTCTATTTTTAATCATCACATAAGTTTCTTGTTTGATAGGCTTTTTATTAAGTTTTTTCATAATACAAAAGATATCTTTTTTTTAGGACAAATCAAATGCTTGATATTAAAACAAAAAACTCACACGGCTTAAAAGGCTCTCCTGAGCCCGGTAAACCCATATTTTGTATAAATATTTAACAATCTGTTTGCCTTTATATTTCTAATGTGATACCACATCTATAATAGTAATATAATTGTTTAAAAATAAAGGTTAGAAATATGAAAAAAATACTTTTTATAGCTATAACAATACTAAGCTCAGCCGATTATCTCAATGCTATGCAACAACAAATAGACTCTTATTATATTAGTGCATTACCTCCTGAAATAGTCGTCAATATTATAAAAGATCTATCTGATCAGACTCTTGCTCATTTTGCTCAAACATCAAAAAGATACCAAAACTTAGCACAAAAGATGTTACAAGCTCGTAAACAAACAAAAATGCTACAACAACGTGAACTTTTTAAATCAAAAATTAATGGAACTAGACTTGACCTATCTAATATGAATTTACAATACCTAATGCCCGGGATATTTAATGATCCTGCATTTAATAATCTAAAATGTCTTGATTTTACCAACAATCAGCTTACAGCTTTAGATCCTACTATATTTAATAGCCTTAATAATCTAAAAGAGCTTTCTCTTAACAGCAATCGGCTTACAACTTTAAATCCTACTATATTTAATAACCTTAATAATCTACTAGGGCTTTATCTTTACGACAATCAGCTTACAGCTTTAGATCCTACTTTATTTAATAACCTTAATAATCTACGATGGCTTTGGATTACCAACAATCCATTGAATGAACAAACAAAACAAATGCTCAAGCCATCGAAAGCTCGAGTTATAAATAAAGTTAAAAATAAATTGTTGAGCTATCTGGGCAAACATTCAAAAAGTTAGATATTACTTGATCGCAAGTAATTCGACATCAAAAATAAGAGTTGCATTTCCAGGAATAACCCCGCCAGCACCATGTGCGCCATACCCTAGATGTGGTGGTATGACAAATCGACGTTTTTCGCCAACCTTCATATCCAGAACACCTTCATCCCAGCCTTTGATAACTTGACCAACACCGACGTTAAAGACAAATGGCTGACCACGATCAACGCTACTATCAAATTTTTTGCCTTCTTTGCCGTTTTCATCAAGCCAGCCGGTATAATGAACAGCAACAGTTGAACCTGGTGTAGGTTTTTGGGCATCAACTGCAGGTTCGTTTAAAACAGTGTATTCTAGACCAGAATCAAGGATTTTCATTGTATTTTCTCTCGTATCATCTTTTTTGCTCGTTAAAGAACAACCACTAAAACATAAGATAGCTATAGATAAGCATATCACAAACTTTATCATAACAAATCTCCTAAAACATTATAATCAACAACATGTCCATTTTAGACATTTTTTGGAATTTGTACCAGCTTAATATACTCTTTTTGGCCATATTTTGCTTATATTTTGCACTTTTTACTAATTCTTGCTATATTAATTACATGTATATGTTTAATTTTTTGACTCAATTCCAAAAAATTAAATTCCTCTGAGAAATGGAAAAAGTGAAAATTATCTAACTTATTCGAGATCGTTTCAAAAAAAACCTTGTCTATACAACAACGTTACTTTTTGTTATTGACCGTTGAAAGTCTCTCTTTTTTCTTGTTAGATTAAAAAAAATTAAAAAATGAAAGAAATATTATGAAAACTTTTAAAGAGTTACCATTAATTCCTGAAATTCAAAAATCTATTGATGCTCTTGGTTTTGAAAAACCAACAGAGATCCAAGCAAAAGTTATTCCAATTCTTCTTGAAAAAAAAACAGATATTCATGCTCAAGCACAAACCGGCACGGGAAAAACAATTGCATTTGGTATACCACTACTACAAGCAATAGATCAATCTGTAAAAGGAGTTCAAGCACTCATAGTTGCTCCAACACGTGAACTCGTATTACAAATCTATGAACATCTTAAAGATATTTCGCGCGGAACCAAAATTATTATAGAACCAGTTTTTGGCGGCATGCCCATACAAAAACAGATTTCAAATATTAAACGTGGTGCACAAATTATTGTAGGAACTCCCGGGCGTTTAAATGATCATTTACGCCGCAAAACTATATCGCTAAAATCACTTGAAACTCTAGTCCTCGATGAAGCAGACATAATGCTTGATATGGGATTTAAGGAAGAGATTGACAGCATTTTAAAATATGCACCAAAAAATCGTATGATTTGGTTATTTTCTGCAACCGTAAAACCTGGCATTAAAAGACTTATAAATTCACACATGAAAGATGTTATCTCTGTAAAAGCTACAAAAAAAGAAGAACTGAGTCCGCAGGTTAAACAATATTATTGCGTAGTTCCCATGCGCAATCGCGTAGCTGCAACGGCACGATTTGTAGAATCTGCTCCAGGATTTTATGGCATCATTTTTTGCAAAACAAAAATTCTTACTAGTGAAGTGATGGAACGATTAGTCAGCAGAGGATTTAAAGCTAACTGCCTTCACGGTGATATGAGCCAAGCTTTACGTAATCAAGTAATTAAAGGATTTAAAAACAAAGATTTTACTATTTTGGTAGCAACCGACGTTGCCGCTCGTGGTATTGATGTTTCTGATCTTACACATGTAATTAATTTTTCTGTTCCTGATGAACATGAAACTTATATTCACCGTATTGGAAGAACAGGACGTGCAGGCAAAGAAGGCGTTGCAATTCTATTTGTCGGACCTTCTGAACTCTACCAAGTCAGACGTCTTGAACGCTCTGTAAACACTTCATTGCAAGAAATACCTATTCCACCTATAGAAGCCATTATAAATGCAAAAATGGGTGCCGTTTCAGATTTTATTGAACAATCAAAGGAGCAACCAGATAAAAAATTATCATCTGTTCACACAGCACTTAATACACTCATAGATTCATTCACTCAAGAAGAATTAAGCAAAGCGTTGGTAATTGCCCTTGCAGACAAATTTTTCAAAGATATTGTTCGTGAAGATAAGTTAAATGTCAGCTCACCTATGACATTGAGACCACAAGAAATTTGCATGGAAATTGGACAAGATACAGGATTCACCGAACAACAAGTACGTGATTATTTATATCCAACATGTAAACTACTTCCTCAAGAAGTTCAAAAAGTACGAGTTCTTAATAATAAAACCTTTATTTCTATTCCTGATAATCGTTTACATGATTGCATGGCAGCAATGCAAAAAAAACCAATCACAAGTAAGAAATATAAAATTTATCTTGTTGAAGACCGCAGACAACAACGTAGGCCTCAAGGAAAACCACGAAAAAGAACTGATCGATCTGATCGCTTTGGAAAACCAAGAAGAACACAAAAAAGTGGACGATATCACAAACCTAAACGACGATAATTTTTGAACTAATAATCTTTTTCATAAAAATCATTTGCTTGACATACCATTGGTACATAGTACAATCCTTTATCACAGTCTTTAATTAACACTTTTTCAAAAAGGATCATTATGAAAAAGATATTCATTTTGAGTTTACTACTTTCTTTACCTCTTTGTGCCATGGAAGATAAAAAATGCATCGAAGATTTTTTAACAGAAAAATGTAAAAACGAACTCCAAGAAGTAAATAAGGATGCATCAAAATTATATTACTTTTTTAAAGGCGTCTTTCAAGGAATGGGAAAACAACAACAAGAAATAAGACCATCTCAAGTTCTTGCCCTTTATGCAGCAGGCCTAATGGAAATCGAATCTATAGTAGACTGCAAAATTGCGTCTGCTAAGTTTTACTTAAAAAAATGTATAGCTCCAAGTATAGAAATGTTGGATACAGGATTTGAAAAACATTATAAAGACACAAAAGATCTACAAGCAACGTGGGAATGGTTTGCTGATTTTTTTGGAAACACAGTATTAAAAGCACCATTTGAGGAATTCAAAACATTTTTAACAAAAGAAGATCTAGAGAAACAACAGAAAGAAGGCAAATATCCTGGTATCTATTTTTCATTTTTTGATTAATAGGCTCACTTAAAGTTAATAAAATAGGCGCATATTTTATGCGCCTATTTTATTAACTTTAAGAAAATTTATTTTTTCTTTTTGCGAAGCATTGGAAGACCGGTTCTTTTGTTTTCAAAAACTTCGTATCCTGCTGGTAAACTACCTAATTCTGTCTTTTTATCAACTTTTCCTGCAAAATAGTAAATTCTTTGTTTGCGACCACCTGCAAGTTTCACTTCTTTGGTGTGAAGATGATACATTTTACCACTTTTTTTGGATTTTACTTGATATGCCATAAAATTAACTCCTTTGCTAATCACTACCACTATTATTTCTTAAGATTAAGATAATTAAATAATTCAAAAAAATCTAGAATAAAATAATATTTAGGTAAATTTTCAAGGTACCTTTCAAAAAAAGCCTTTTAATAAAGCAATAATATATTTCATTCAGTTTTAATTTTTATTTTTGTAGAAATAATTTTGACTGAAACTACCAAAAAATACCCTAACTCTTTCAAAAGGAAACAAAATATTTAGGGCATAAGCCATTTATTTGTCAAATAAATATTGTTTTAAACGGTCATCTCTGATTAGGATGGTAATAAGAAGTTATGATCCAGGGGGGAGAGTACGAATGAAGAAAATTTTGATTCTTACCAGTACAGGTGGAGGTGGAAATTATGCAGTTAGCAACAGTTTAAAAGAGTATCTCAAAACAAATTATGCTGTTCATGAACTGCTTCCATTTCAGATGATATTGCAATCTTTAAGGCCTGCATGCTTTTTCAAAAATCTAAGCGGAGAAGAAATTTATAATTTTTTACTCCAAAAAAAATGGTATCGCCTTGCAAACCTCTGGTTTAATATGGGCGACTATTTTTTCAAAATCATATCATTTTACACAAAAAAGTTCTTTAAACAATATTTTCTGAAAGAAAAACCGAATTTAGTTATTTCTGTTGTCCCTATAATTAATAATGAAATTTTTTGTGTTACTAAACAACTCAATATTCCATTTTTGTTGATTCCAACAGATCTTGATGGCCGAGTATTTTATTCGCGGCTTTCTCATATAAATTCACATAATAACTTTAAGGTGGCTTTGCCCTTTGATGATAATGAAATCATTGATATGGCACATCAATATGGAATAGAGAACGCTCATATAGAAATTACAGGATTTCCATTAAAACCATCCTTTTTAATAGATAGAAATAAAGAACAAATTAGAAATCACTTTAATATTCCTGATGATAAGCAAACTCTTTTACTCCTCATGGGAAAACAAGGATCTCATGAAATGTATAGATTTGCTCAACAATTAGGTAAAATTGAAACACCAATACATCTTATCTGCTGCATAGGAAAAAATGAAGCAGTTAGACCTTACGTGGAATCAATTGAACTTCCTGAACATATATCAATCTCAATTATTGGATTTACCGAAAAAATAGCTGATCTGATGGCAATTTCTGATTTGATTATCACTAAATCCGGCTCAGTAAGTTTTTGTGAGACACTCTATAGTTCAATACCTACGATACTTGATGCAACATCAACCGTACTTCGCTGGGAAAGATTCAATCACACTTTTTTCAAAAAACACAATTTGGGCGGAATTTTGACAGCTAACAGCTCCATTACTGAACAGATACAAACACTCCTTAATGATAAGAAACTCATGTCAACGTTCAGAAATAACCTTCTTACGCTGGAAAAAAATAAGGCTTCATGTAAAATTCCTGAACTTATCAAAACAATGCTTGTACCCACAACTCAAACTAAAGAAAACAAGTGTTACCAACCGAAATTTAAACAATTATCAATTGTTCAACCGGTCAAGCAAAAGTAACATGCACTTCAGCCCGTCTGTTAGGCCATTGTTTTTCTTTATCCCCTCTGACAGGTTGACCATCAATTATAGCTGGATAATGTTGTCCACGCCCAACAACCTTTATACATTCACGAGGAACGCCGGCTTCAACCAACTGATCCGCTACAATTTTGGCTCGTTTTTCTGAAAGTATAAAATTATAATCTTGTGAGCGGGTGATATTACAGGAATGTCCTTCAACCACAAGTTGAAGCTCACGACCTTCATTTCTTGCTTGGTTAAGAGCATCTGTTATTTTACGAGCATTGACCTGAACAGAGTCTTCTTGGTCAGCCCTAATTTCACATTTATCAAAATCAAAGTAAACAAGATCATATTCATTGCATACAATATCCTCTTCATTTACCCAAGAGAAATCTTCTTCTTCATCAAGATTACCAACAGGATCATGCAATACAATAGTAACTTTTTCGGAAACTGCCGGATCTTGGTCAGTTACATCATCCAAAACAGCAAACTCGCCTATTTCTTCATCAAAGAAACTACACACTGTTTCATCAGGAACAGGCATATCTACCTTGGCAATCATATCATGCTTAGAAGCAGAAGATATATTTTCGGATCTTCTTCTTGAAGCACACCCTGGCAACAATAATACCAATAGTAAGATACTCAACATAAAACGCTTCATAATATAATCCTCATAGTTTTAGATAAAAATTTTACCATTACACTCAGTTATAAGTTTGCTCTACCTAATAGATAAAAGGACTTTACCATATTTTTTATAGAATTTCTACTCATATTGCTCAATATAATTTATATTAATAAGTAAGGGGATAAATTTAACGAGGGGAAACCGGACACCATATGAAAAAAATTTTGATAGATAAAAATCCATGGCAAACCAGAGTAGCAATAGTCGAGAATAATAAACTCGAAAATATCTATTTTGAAGCCTACGATGAAGAACCACTTGAACGCACATTTATTAAAGGTGTCATAACTGCAATATTGCCAGGCATTCAAACAGCTTTTGTAGATATTGGCCAGGAACGTGCAGGTTTCTTGCATATTTCTGAAATTGATCGAGAACTGGCTATCAAAAAAATTGCTGAAGTTACCCAACTTGACGATCAAGAAGAGTTACCCAAAAAAACAGCTACCCGCAAACAAATGTCTGTTGAGAAAATATTTAAAGAGGGTGATTCTGCACTTATTCAGGTAAGCAAAGAGCCTGTCTATGAAAAAGGCGCAAAACTAACAACATGTTTTACGCTACCTGGAAGATTTATTGTTTTAATGCCTAATATTCCACGTCTGGGTGTATCAAAAAAGATAGACGATCGCAATGAACGATATCGGTTAAAAGACATAGTCCGAAAGCTTTTACCTGAGGGTATGGGTGCGATAATTCGAACTACTGCTGATGGACGAACAGAAAAAGAACTGGCAAAAGATATTAATTTTTTAAGCAGCAGCTGGAACACAATACAACAAAATTATGCTAAAGCAAAACCAACAGAAAAAATTCACGAAGATTTAGAACTTTCGCTTCAGATCGTACGTGATCATCTTGATACTGATATTGAAGAAGTGGTCACTAATAATAAAGAAAATCAGCAAGCTATTTATAAATTTGTAAAATTAGTAGCGCCCGAATTTAGAAATCGTATTAAATATTACGATAAACCCAAAAACATTTTTGAATATTATGGTATTGAACAACAAATTGAATCTTTACTCAATAAAAAAGTTCCCCTCAAATCAGGTGGTTCCTTGATTGTTGAAACTACCGAAGCTATGAGTGTAATTGATGTAAATACTGGAAAATTTGTTGGCAAAAAAAGTCTAGAAGATACTATTTTAAAAACCAACCTGGAAGCAGCCGAAGAAATTGTACGACAACTCCGTCTTCGTAATATCGGTGGCCTCATTGTTATTGATTTTATAGACATGGCTGAGACTTCAAATAGACATCGTCTTTTCAACTATTTTGAAAAAACCTTAAAAGAAAAAGATAAATATCAGTCTGTCGTCTTGAAAGTTTCTGAATTTGGTCTTCTTCAAATGACCAGAAAAAGAACAGGAAAAACACTTATTCAGAAACTAACCCAAACCTGTCCTTTGTGCAAAGGGTATGGCTTTATCAAATCGGTAGCATCAGAAAGCTACGCAATCTTACGTAAATTGAAAGAAACATTAATCGGCAAGAAAACTCAACGTGATATTGCATTAACGCTAAGTCCACGTATTTTTGACTATTTAACCACGATACAATTTAATGCCATATTACAACTTGAAAAAGATCACAACTGCAAAATTACCCTTGTAAGTAACGATTTCTACCAAGTCAATCAATACAAAATCGAAAAACTGTGATAATATTAATCCCATAGTTTCGTAAATACTCTCCGAAAGGGATTTTATATGTCAAAAGCAGCCTCTATTCTTGATAAATATCCACATTATGAAGCGGTTATTGGCATAGAAGTTCACCTCCAGCTTACTGAAACAAAAAGTAAAATGTTCTGCTCCTGTGCAAATGAAGTCTGTAAAGACCCAAATATAAATATTTGTGAAATTTGTGCCGGGTATCCGGGATCATTGCCGGTTCTTAATAAACAGGCAGTTGATTATGCAATATTAGCTGGCCTGGCAACAAACTGTAACATTACTCAACGTTGTTCATTTGCTAGAAAACATTATTTTTACCCTGATCTTCCTAAAGGATATCAGATAACACAACACACAGATCCCATCTGTAGCGACGGTATTATTCCCATTAGACTGGAAGATAACTCAATAAAAAATATTCGCTTACAACGTATTCATATGGAAGAAGATACAGGAAAAAGTATTCACGGATCTGATAACAAAGAAAGTTTTGTTGATCTTAATCGAGCCGGAACCCCGTTGCTCGAAATCGTAACACATCCGGATATTTCCAATCCTTATCAAGCAAAGACATATTTAAAAGCTTTACATTCAATTGCACAATATTTATGCATTAGTACTGCTAACATGGATGAAGGTGCATTTAGGGCTGATACAAATATATCTGTTCGCAAAAAAGGATCGGAAAAACTTGGCACACGATGCGAACTTAAAAATATAAACTCATTCAAATATATTTCTGATGCAATCGAACATGAAGTAGAACGCCAAATAACATTACTGGAACAAGGTAAAAAGGTTATTCAGGAAACACGTTTGTGGGATACAAAAACAAAAAAAACGCACATTATGCGATCAAAAGAAGAAGCCGCAGATTACCGTTATTTTTCTGAACCGGATTTACCAATACTTGAAATAAATGAAGAATGGATTGAACGCGTAAAAAAACAATTACCAACGTTGCCACATGAAAAATTTGAACAGTTGGTCAAAATGGGCCTGTCTCCATACGAAGCAGAAATTTTAGTTGATGATAGCGCACTTGTTACTTATTTTGAAAAAACTCAAGAACACAACCAAAGTAAACAAATAATTAACTGGATCTTACGAGATGTTCTTGGATATTTAAAAGAACATAACATATCAATCATTGATTTTAAAGTTACACCAAAAAAACTAGCAGCCCTTGTTGAATTACATGAAAAAGATGTTATCAATGCACCTGCCGCAAAAGAAATTTTCGAAATTGTTGCCATGACCGGTCAAGAACCTGCAGATGTGGTCAAAGAAAAAGGATTTGAACAAATTGGAACTGCTGATAAACTTGAACCAGTAATCAAAAAAGTCCTTAAGGATAATCCAAAAGAAGTTGAACGATACAATGCAGGTGAGAAAAAACTGTTTGCCTTTTTTATTGGTCAAGTTATGAAACAAACAAAAGGCAAAGGTAATCCAAAGTTAATTCAAGAAATATTAAAAAAACATTTATAAAAAAGGCTGCTTTTGAAAGCAGCCTTTTTTAATTACTTCTTTACCGTTCTAATTGCTTTTCTTTACCCACAATATTATCTTTGGAACCATTCATTGAAAAAACACGTTTTTTGTGTTCAGCTTGACGTCCTTTGTTCCATGTAGAAACTGGTGTAAAGTATCCAATAATTCGCGTATATTGCTCAATTATTGGTTCAGCACATATTGGACATAGCGTAGAAGGCCCAGAAATTGAAATATGCTTATTTTTACAACTACAAAAGTTATAGTTGATAGCAAAATGCTCACAACCAC
>Ga0114922_10007042_pt1 | contig 10290 bp, 9 predicted proteins | sample AartaG_FD_100975 | JGI IMG/M metagenome (GOLD analysis project Ga0114922, IMG submission 100975) | Deep subsurface microbial communities from Aarhus Bay to uncover new lineages of life (NeLLi) - Aarhus_00045 metaG | ecosystem: Environmental > Aquatic > Marine > Oceanic > Sediment | place: Aarhus...
CGGGCGCAAGCAAGAAAATACGGGGACAGGCGGCAGGGGCTTATCCTTCGATTACACTCAGGACAGCTTTCGTGCTGGGCAAGCATAGTGATTGACGATTTACGATTCAAAAGTAAACGACCACCCTGCTATTTATCACATAACCAGGTTGGGCCGGAGCTTATATCGACTTTTAGCGGGACATCGAGCTTTATAGCGCCGGTCATTTCCTCCTCTATCCATTTAGCATGCTCGTCGGTATCGGCCCTGGGCAGCTCGAACACCAGTTCATCATGAATTTGAAGTATCGGTATTACAGGCAATTGCTCGGCTTCGATTTTTCTCTGAATGTTCAGCATAGCGATTTTTATTAAATCCGCAGCGGAGCCCTGAATAACGGTATTGACTGCCAGGCGCTCGGCCTGCGAGCGTTTGCCGGCATTTTTGTTAGTTAGGTTCGGGATTTTTCGCCGACGATGCAAAATGGTTTCAGCGTAGCCGGTCTGCCTGGCAAGGTCTATACAATGGTCCATAAATTTGCGGATTGAGCTGTAGCGGGCGAAATAATCTTTGATAAACTTTTTGGCCTCGGCCTGGCTTATCCCAATCGAGCGTGATAAACCAAATGCACCCTGGCCGTAGATGATACCGAAATTGACCGCCTTGCAGCGTGAACGCATTTCGCTTGTTACCTGTTCAATTGGGCAATCGAAAATCTGCGAGGCGACGAAGCGATGAATGTCCCGGTCGGCGGCAAAGGCGGCCATCAGGGCCTGGTCCTTTGAAAAATGTGCCAGCAGGCGTAACTCGATTTGTGAATAGTCGGCGCTTAAGATGCAATCGCTTTTTTTGGCAGGGATGAAGGCAGCGCGAATTTTTCGGCCAAGCTCGGTACGTATGGGGATGTTTTGCAGATTTGGGCTGCTGGAGCTTAATCGGCCTGTTGCAGTAATTGTCTGGTTGAATGAGGCATGCAGGCGATTGGTACGGGGATTTATAAGCAAGCCGAGCTTGTCCACATAGGTATTTTTCAGTTTACTGAAAGTGCGGTATTGAAGGAGCAAGTCGATAACGGGATGCTGGTCGCTGAGTTGTTCGAGGACCGCTGCATCTGTACTTCGTCCGGCTTTGCCGAGACGGATGGGTGTCAGGTTTAGTCTGTCGAAGAGAATCTCGGCGAGCTGCTTTGGAGAATCTATATTAAAAACCGAGCCGACGTGTTCGTAAATCCGCTCGGTGATAGTTTCAAGTGTCCCGGTGATTTCGCCGGACATTTTTCTCAACAGCCCCGTGTTCAGTGATACGCCGTTGTATTCCATAGCCGCAAGGACAGAGACCAGGGGCATTTCAACTTCTTCAAATAATTTTTTGAGTAGAGGTTCTTTTTCGAGACGGTCTTTGAGGTAGATATACAGTTGGAAGGTTATGTCGGCGTCTTCGGCGGCATATTCACAAGCAGCAGTTGTATCGACCATATCGAAGGTGAGCTGGTTTTTACCTTTGCCGATAAGGGCTGAGATTGGGATGCAATCGTAATTTAAGAAATCGGCTGCCATATTGTTTAACGAATGGCTGCGCCCGGGGTCGAGACAATAAGAGGCGACCATAGTGTCAAAGTAAACTCCCTTTACTGGCATCCGGGCGTTTTCGAGGACAAGCAGGTCGTATTTTATGTTCTGGCCGATTTTTTTTACGTTTTGGTCCGCCAATATGGGCGCCAGTTTTTGGCGAACCGTTTCTATATCGAGATGCTTTGAGCCAAGCGGGGCCTTTAGCGGAAGATAAAAGCTCTTGTGAGACTGCCAGGAAAAACTCATACCGACCAGGTCGGCCCGCATAGCGGAAATGGAGGTGGTTTCGGTGTCGAGGGCGAATAATTTTTGCTTTTTTAGTTCTGTAAAAAATGTGTCGAATTTTTTGTCAGTGTCTATTAACTGATAATCGTGCTCAACTGTTTTGACCGAAGCGGGTTGTTCGATACTAAGTAATGACCGCTCATTTACAGTCGCGGTTCTGTCCGGATGCTCGATGTTCGTCAGGCCCAATTGTGTTAGCAGGCGGCTGAAGCCGAGCTCGGTGAAGAGCCGGGTAAGCTCGGCTTCGTTGAATTTCTTCACAGCTAAATCGCTGTAATCAATTTGAAGCGGAACATCGCAATCAATGGTAACCAATTCTTTGCTCAAGGTAGTTTTATCTTTGAATTTTCGGAGGTTGTCGCCGCGTTTGCCTTTTATTTCATCGACGTGCTCGTAAAGGTTATCAATTGAGCCGTACTTTTGTATCCAGGTCAGAGCGGTTTTTGGGCCCACATCGGGTATGCCGGGGACATTGTCGGAGGTATCGCCCTGCAGAGCGAGGCAGTCGATAAACTGATGTGGAGATATTCCCATTTCGTTGAGCATAGTATCGGGGTTAGTTACCTTGCTGGTTTTTATGTCATAGATGTTGGTATGCTCGTCAAGAAGCTGCAGCATATCTTTATCTTTTGCGCATATATACGTGTCGATACCATCGGTGCCGGCCTTTTTGGCAAGTGTGCCGATTATATCGTCAGCTTCGAAGCCATCGATGCGAAGAACCGGGACATTCAGCGCATTAAGAATCTGCTCAATTCGATTTATCTGTGCGGGCATATCGTCCGGCATCTGCGGGCGGTTGGCTTTGTATTGCGGATAGATTTTAGTTCTGAAGGTCGGGGTCTTGCTGTCCATCGCCACTACGAGCATGTCAGGTTTTTGTCGCTGGATAAGGCCTACCAGAGCTGTTGTGAAAATGAAAGTGGCATTGGTAGGCTCGCCCGAAGGACTAGTTAGCTTCTGAGTCATCCGGGCGTAATAGGCGGCGTAGATGTGCGCATGACCATCGATTATGTAAAGTGTTTTTGCCATTGTTGCCACTTTACGTATTGAAGGCGGTGATGTCAAGGGATAGGCTGGAAGTGCGAATATCGAATGATGAATATCGAATGTAGAATGTCGAGGGGATCTACTTAAGAAGCAGGTGTATCGTTGAAAAATAAGGAAGAGAATGAGGTGCATTAGTTGGTGAATGATTGCAGAGCGCCAACAGGAACGAGGGGCTGGGTGTGGGAAATTCGGCGATGCGAACTGGCCGTAGTGTTTTTTAGCAGCGCGGTCGTAGGCTTTGGCAGCCGTTATTTCGTCAGTGAAGCGTCCGAGAGCCGTCAACTTGCCGTTGACTTGTATCTGTGCCTGCCAGTATTTATATTTACGGTTCCATGTAACACCCTTGAATTTCGAGCCGTAGATTCGGTTCTTGTATTTGGCACGATTTTGGCCATTTTGGGCTCGTGTGGCCGGTCGTAGATTCGCCTTTCGATTGTCCAGGCCATTGTGGTTAATATGGTCAACAAAAATATTAGGAGGTATTTTGAGCACGAGGCGGTGCATTAAAAGCAGGTGCCTTTTGCCGTCTTCGGTGAAGACTGTACGGGCTGCGTAGAATTTTCCATTCTTTCCGTTGGCATGCCATTTGTGTTTGGAAAAATGCCAATAATCGCCGGGGTCAACGATAGCATATTTGCCCCGGGTTAGGGGGATGCGGCGGAAGGTATAGCCGTGGCGGATGTAGCGATAGGCAAGTACGGGGAGAACCATTATGCGTTCAACACATACCGGGATGGGAATGACGAGATTAATAATTCACCCTCGGTGATTAGAGAATTAGTTAATTGGCTATTAGCCTGGTTTTCTTTTGGCCGAGGGCCGAAAAGCAAGCCCTCCTACTATTAGAGCTATCTGCGTATTTGATGCGAAAAAAGTCTTCGATTCTCGATGCGCGAATTTCGTAACTCGATGTTATGAAGGCGGTTAAAAATTTTTCAAAAATTTTAATTTTTGTTGTTAGGTATCAGCGGATTTGATTGATTTTTCACTAATATTTCACCTATTTTAAACCACGGATTTCACAGATGAAGCGGAGAATTGTTCGAGTCTCAATGTCATTTTGAGGCCAGATCCCTCCCATTCGACTGCTCCTTCGACTTCGCTCAGGGCTACGGCTAATTCAGGGCAGGCTCTTGCGCTCAGGGCAGGCAGATGGGAAATATTGGGGATTTTTTGCTTGCCTTTTGCGACAATCCAGACAATAATATTACTAATGGCGCTGGGCTTGCTGAAAAAGGCGAATATAAGAAACATAAGGTACATACGAGATTATAAAGGGGAATTAAGATGACGCCGATGGATTTAGAGATTTCGCCGGAAAAAATCGTGGAATTTTGCCGTCGGTGGAAGATAAGCCGGTTAGCGGTGTTCGGTTCGGCGGTGCGAGGCAAGCTGCAACCGGACAGCGACATAGACCTGCTTGCGACCTTTGCGTCCGATGCGGACTGGAGTATGTTCGACCATTATCGTATGGAGGATGAGCTGGTGGCGATATTGGGCAGAGAGGTTGATCTGGCCAGTAAAAAAGCCATTGAGGAGAACCCGAATCCGATTTTTAGGCGCGAGATTCTTGGCTCAGCTAAGGAGATTTATGCAGCGTGACGCAGGTTTACTGGTCGATATGACACAGGCCGCCAGGCAGATAGTTCTGTTCAGGGGGCAAATGGATTTTGAGCAGTTTCGCAAGGATCCCAAGACACAGTCGGCGATAATACACCAGTTCCTCATTATCGGAGAGGTGGCGAAACTTCTCAGCGAAAAGTTTAAGAAGGCAAATCCTTCTTTGCCGTGGTCTGCAATGGCTCGTATGCGGGATAAACTGATTCACCACTACCACGGGGTTGACCTCAGGAGATATGGAAGGCTGCGGAAGCGGAAATACCAAAACTTCTGCAGTTTCTGGAATCGTATGGGCAGTAATCGTACGACATTTTGGTGAAACTGAAATGACTCAGTATCTGAACGAGCTTGCTCCATGGGAACGCAGGCGAGAGTACTATCACCAAATCCAACTTGGAGAAGATGTGCTCGCTCAAGTCGAAGCTATCAACGAGCAGACAGAGGATATGCTCGCTGCCCAACTTACATCCACAAGCGCGATTATTGCTAGCCAAGACAGAATTGCAGAGGGAATTGATAAAGTCTCCTATGGTGTAGATAGAGTCGAAGAAGGTATTTACGGTCTTCAAGCAGCTTTTGAATGGGGCATATCAGAGGTTATCTGGCAAATAGAACAAAACCGAGAAGTCCTGAGAGACATCCTGGAAGTGCTATCTACACCTCTCGATACGCAAGCGAAGGAATTAAGAAGGAGAGCGGAAAAAGCATATTCCAATGGTTGGATAGATGATGCATTAGATGATTTCCTCGAGTCAGAAAAGAAGAACAGATATGATTTTTCGATTCATATCAGTCTTGGTATGACTTATGTTTTTTGCAAAATAGATAAAGAAAAAGCGCTATCTTATTTTGAAAAGGCCATTAAATATGCAAAGCCAAAGTCTGCTTACTATACGGGCTATGCTTTGTTGTACAAGGGTCTGATAAAATTTGACTTTGGTGAAGTTGATGATGCAGAGAAATGCACAGAAGAGGCAATTCTTTTATCCCCTGATTTAACTGAAGCTATTTATCAAAACGCACAATATAATGCTCAATTAAAGAACGAAGGGAAGAGTATTACAAACCTTGAAGAGGCAGTCAAGCAAGATAAGCATTACTGTCTTAAAGCACAGAATGATCCATGGGGACAACTACAAATGACGGGGGCGGCTAATAGTTTTGAGTCTTTGAAGTGAGTCCTTCGCCAGTGAGCCGTCCCATTATACTAAGATAATATACTCAGTAGTTGGCTTATTGAAAGTGAGCGGAGCAGTTATGGATAAAGTGGAACGGATAGCCGTTTTAAGGAACGAAGTTGAGGCGCAGCTTTTAGCCGGGGAGCTCGCCGAGCTTGATATCCCCCACCTGATGAAAAGCTATTATGACGGCGCTTTCGATGGAGTTTACCAGTTCTCGAAAGGGTGGGGACATATTGAGGCCCCGTCCGAATTCAAAGAAAAAATACTGGAAATCCTCGCCGGTATAAGGCAAGGGTCTTTAAATATAGAAGACGATTCTACAGAAGATGAATGACGGAAGGTAAAAGTGAACTAAAGTGCCTAAAGTGAGCTAAAGTTGGATGGTATAAAATAGGTACTCGATGCAAGATTCTCAATACACTTGAGAGACTAAGGTTATCAGGAATCAGGGTATCAGGATTTTCGAGAATCGGTTAATTGGTAAATTAAGACCATATAAGCAAGACTCAAGACGGAATTAGACCTTCGACCCATTCGACTACGCTCAGGACAGGCTATGCTCAGGACGGGTTTAGCGGGAATGACATTGGGAAAATGTGGAGATTGCCGCGCCTCGCTCGCAATAACGGAAGAGAGAGTGAAGCGCCTGTAGGGACTTATACGGAAAAGATATAATCAATCAACAGGTATGGTGTGCAAGGCACACCTTTTTCATTTGATGGGAATAGCTTTTGTGGTTATATTGTTCTTATAATGGCCGATTATAAGCGAATATTTGAAGTGATGATTCTGCTGTTGGTTTCATCGTTGGGTTTTGCCGCGGAGCAACCGGCACTGCAACCCATAGTGGAAGTGGAAGAGGAGGTTTACCGGTATGCACCGGCCAACAATGGTGCCGGGCCGATGTGGTGCCGGGGCTCAACGTGTCTGGTGCGTATCGGTGAGGATGTTTTTGCAAGCGGCATCGAAACGCTTAAGGACTTTAAGCCGCTGAACAATTGTCGCTGGATGCTCTTTCGGCGGGATGCCCGCGGCTGGCAGCAGGTGCAGGTCGATGAGGTTGGCCGCACTCGGGAGCCGTGTCCGCTCGCCGGTTTTTCCGACGGTTGTTTATTTATGTCGGTTAATCCAACCCTCACGACCGAGGCGAACGCCTATGGCGGTCCGGCAAGGCCGGAAATCCTCGAATTTGCCGCGGCGGTGCCCAAAAAGCCTTTCAAAACCATTCTGCCGGTCTGGGACGGCACGCCCGCTTTCACCGAGCACTCCTACCGCAGCTTTGCCGCCGATGGCCCTGCCCGTGAGCTGATTCTTTTCCAGAACATCGGCTATGCGCACGCCGAGTGGGCATTTCGAAACAGGGCAGGACAATGGGTAAGCAAGGGTAAACTGAAGTGGCCTTGGGGCACGGAATACGACAAGCCGCAGCCGATTCGTGTCTGCTACCCTAACGTGGCGTTGAAGAACCGCGCGGTGCACTTCTGCGGAGTGAGCGATATCGTCGAGCCTTACCTAAAATGGCGCGCGTTCAAGCAGAAGCTCACCGGGCGCAAGTGGGACTATGATTTCCGCAGACTCTTCTATACGTGGTCGCCGGACATCCTGACGGGCCGGTTCGGCGATTGGGTCGAGATAGCCAGCCGTGACAAAACATGCGGGTGGATTATGCCGGGTGACCTTTGGGTTGCGCCTGATGGAGCGGCGCACCTTGTCTGGACCGAGCGTGCTATCGACGAGCGGCTGCGAGAAAAATTCTTTCCCGATGCGGAACAGAGCCACGCCTTAAACTACGCGATTGTCCGTGAGGGTAAAGTGGTGGTGCGCCGCACTTTATTGTTGGCAAAGAAAGGCAAGTCGAGGGAAATTCCTGCACTGCCCCGTTTCCAGGTTACGCCCGAGAATCGGCTGTTTGTTTTCTACTACATTAGCGGCGCCGACGCTACGGGAAAACCAGTTTCGCAGAACCGCCTGATGGAACTTCATAGGGACGGCTCCAATAGCCCGCCGCTCCGGGTGCCGCTGCGGTATCCGATGAATAGTTACTTTACCGCGACGGTGCGCGGCGGGTCACCGCTGTCGAAAGTTCTCGACCTGCTGGGTACACGCGTTGGGCAGAGAAGCATTAACTATGCGAGGGTCCGACTCTACAAATGACCCATGAAAAAATCGCTGGGCGTTTGGGCCCAATTTGTCGGCTTACCTACAAAGGGAAAATGAATGGCTGGAACTTCGCGATTTTCAAGTGGAGCACGGAAACGTGCGATCCCGACGAGTGGATGTCTCCGGGCAGTGATCTTGTAGAAGGCACTGTTGAAGGGGCAATCAGGGCGGGATTGGAAACATACCCGGTGTAAAAATGGGGACAGTGGCACGTCGGCCAAGGTGTGGACTGCTCGCAATGATGGAAGGGAGAATGGATTCCTGCTTTCGCAGGAATGACAATTTTTAATAGATTCCTCGACTGGGCTCGGGATAATGCCCTGTGGGCGTTATTTTTTTAAACTTGTGCTTGACATTGGCCGATGATTTTGTTATTAAAAAATAAATTGCAACGAATTTGCAGGTATTTAATATTATGTGTAGTGTAAGAAGCGATATTCAGGTTGTGGCGACAGGGTGTATCCGGCGCATACCGTCTGCTCGTAAGGATGCAGTCCTGAGCGACTTGATGATCATTATTATAGAGGAAAAGCTAAAGCTGCTTTGAGAAAGCGATTTATCCAGGTACTAAAGCCTTCCAGAGCAGCGAACTTTGGAAGGCTTTTTTATTGTATTTTCAATAAACATTTTGAAAGGTTCCGTTATGCACAAAACAAAAGAAAAGCCCTGGCATGAGCAGGACAGTTTCTGGGAGACGTTCGCTCCTGTGATATTCAGCAAGAAGGTGATTCTGGCCGCATCACAGGATGTGGAGCAGCTTATGAACTTATTGAATTTGCAGCAGGATTCGATTATTTGCGATATGTGCTGCGGCGTGGGCAGGCATAGTCTGGAACTGGCCCGAAGAGGGTTTAAGGTCACGGGCGTGGACAGAACCACGAGCTACCTTCAGGAGGCTAAGAAAAAGGCGGATGTCGAAGGTTTAGACGTTCAGTTTATAAATGAGGACATAAGGGATTTCTGTCGGCCGGATTCTTTTGATGTCGTGCTCAATTTATATACGTCATTCGGATATTTCGAGAAGCGGGCCGATGAAAGGACCTCGCTGGAAAATATATATAAGTCACTTAAAAGCGGTGATAAATTAGTAATTGAATTGATGGGTAAAGAAGTGCTGGCTCGAATCTTCCAGGAACGGGACTGGCGAGAGGAAGATGGTATAATCCTTCTGGAAGAACGAAAAATCGGCGAGAACTGGGACTTTATAGAAAGCCGCTGGATTATGATTAAAGATGGTAAAAAGTTCGAACGTAAATTTTATCCGGGGCTTTATTCTGCAGTTGAACTGTGCGAGTTGCTCAGCAGTTGCGGATTCGGCCGGGTGGACACTTACGGCGGCTTGGATGGTTCGCCGTACGATCAAAAAGCCAACAGGCTGGTTGTGGTCGGCTGCAAGTAAGTCGCAAGGGTGGCACGATATAACAATGGGATAAATACATTGTGGACTATTGACAGAGATTGCAAAGCCATTTAGCATACAAGATTTAGTTATTTTTATGAGGACCGAATAAATGTCTGAAAAGGAAACAAAAGGTTATCGAGATACTTTGTGCCTGCCGAAGACGGGTTTTTCGATGAAAGCGAATCTGATCCAGCGTGAGCCGCAGTTGCGTAAAAAATGGGCGAAAGAAAATATTTATGCCCAAATCAGAAAGGCCAGGAAGGGTGCGCCTTTGTATATACTTCACGATGGGCCGCCTTATGCCAACGGCGATATTCATATGGGGACCGTCATAAATAAGGTACTTAAAGACCTTGTTGTTAAGTACAAGACTATGACCGGCTTTGATGCGCCTTATGTGCCGGGCTGGGACTGTCACGGTCTGCCCATCGAATCGAAAGTGGTAACCGAACTCGGCGATAAGGTGCACGAGAAAAGCAAGCTCGACATCCGCAAGGACTGTTTCAAATATGCCCGCAAATATGTCAAAGTGCAGAGCAGGCAGTTTCAGGAATTAGGGATATTCGGTGATTTTGAGAATCCGTATCTTACATTTAAACCGAGCTATGAGGCGGGGATTCTGGAAGTGTTCGCCGAGCTGGTAGATAAAGGATTGGTTTATAAACAATTGAAGCCGATTCACTGGTCGATTGGGTGTGAGACGGCGTTGGCTGAGGCGGAGCTGGAATATAAAGATATTTCGTCGCCAAGTATCTATGTGAATTTTCCGGTCGCGAAAGAAAGCATCGGCCGATTGGTCGAGCTTGGTCTGGTTGAAAAAGGTGAAACGCAAAACGCGAAGGTTTGCTTTATGATATGGACGACCACACCGTGGACGTTAGCGGCGAATCTGGCGATAGCTGTGCATCCTCGCCTGGATTATAAAGCGCTGACTTATGAAAAGAATGGCAACAGTTTTGTGTCGTTAATAGCAACTGACCGTATTAAGGCGGTAGTTGCTGCGGGTGATTTAGAAGAAGGACAATATACTGTCAGCGAAAAA
>Ga0114922_10007043_pt1 | contig 10290 bp, 10 predicted proteins | sample AartaG_FD_100975 | JGI IMG/M metagenome (GOLD analysis project Ga0114922, IMG submission 100975) | Deep subsurface microbial communities from Aarhus Bay to uncover new lineages of life (NeLLi) - Aarhus_00045 metaG | ecosystem: Environmental > Aquatic > Marine > Oceanic > Sediment | place...
CGCTTTATATCAGCGGTGCCCCAAGGTTGGCTCAGTCGGGTCAGAAATCCGATGTTGAGTGTAAGGGCAAAAGCCAGCCTGACTGGGATTCAAACGTGACGAGTCTCAGAAACGAAAGTTAGGCCTAGCGAACTCCTACGCCTCCTTGAATGGGGGGTAGGCATGACCGAAAAGTTACTCCGGGGATAACAGAGTTGTCGCGCCCGAGAGCTCCTATCGACGGCGCGGTTTGCTACATCGATGTCGGCTCTTCCTATCCTGGCCGTGCAGAATGGGTTTTTGCATAGCAGGAATCTATGTATGCGGCCAAGGGTGAGGGTGTTCACCTATCAAAAGGGATCGTGAGCTGGGTTCAGAACGCTGCGAGGCAGTTTGTTTGATATCTACTGGGAGTGTTGAGTGTCTGAGAGGAAGGACCATCCAGTACGAGAGGAACGATGGTTCGACGCCACTGGTCGACCGGTTATCCGACAGGGTAGGCCGGGCAGCTACGCGTTATAGGGATAAGTGCTGAAAGCATCTAAGCACGAAGCCCCCCCCGAAAAGAGACGCTCATGGACGCCCATAGAAGATGGGGTTGATAGAGCTGGTGTGTAAGTACCAAGGCAACGAGGTGCTCAGCACGCAGCTACTAATAAGTCCAACTCTCTTTTTAACATTTAATTAGAGAAGCACTCTGATGACGCGGTCTAAACGATTCTTATGAATAGCTTTTATTAATTTTATATTCTAATTTTCCTAGAATTAACATTCACATTCTGAATATAGGCGACACATCCAGCCAGAAGTGCCGCCTGTGTAGTTTTCACAATGAGAATATCTTATGTTTTCTTTTAAGATTTCACATTTTGAGCAATTAAATTTCACAAAACATTTTCCATTATCGCATATGGCTATGACATCTTCTGAATTAGGGAAAGTAGTATGCCCGGGAGGACCAGTTTCAATTGTTGCTTCCCATCCAATTCCCACGGGGTCGTACTTATGATAAGCACGGGTCTTTGCATAATTGTTTGTTCTTACAACACAATCACTATCTTCTTCACAAAAATAATCCTTCCTATATTCTGGCTGTGATTTTATGTATTCTACATATTCTTTGTTATTATTGCATTCTTTTATTTCAGTCAAGCTTTCAATAATCCCTTCCCCATATTCACCTAATTTAATGTTTTTTGAATTGAAACTATAGAATTTTCCTCTTGAATATTTGAACTGAGGTGTTATTGTGAATATTGTACTTGGATAGTTTAAAGCTTTAAAGTATAATCTGTTTTCCTTATAATCAATTAAAATTCCTCCCATCTCCAAGTCCTTTCTTACTTCCCCTAGGAAATTATCATATTTATCAAAATTGCTCGCAAGGTTGTATGCTAACACCATGCATTTATTTGATTTATCAAATGAGAGCTTATTAAGTGATATCTTTCTCTTATTTTCTTCCTTATAGCATCTGCTCTTTGACTCTCTGTAATCTAAAAGATACACCGAGAACCCATCTGAATTTCTTAATTCCGGTTCAATATCAATGAACCACTCTTTGTTTTTTTTAATGAAATATGTTTTGTCTTTTCTTGGTTCAGGGGTATAAGATTCGTCTTCAGGAAGGTAATGCATAGTATATTCAAGGTAAACATGGTTCTTATCAATAACCGTCTTATTTGTAAAGTCAAAATGAGAAATATTATGTTTGGGTGCTTCCTCAGCTTTTTGCTTGAAGTCCTGCTGGTATTCATCAAGGGTCATACAACCCATCTCGTACAAGTATTTCACAAGCCAATCTGAGAAATATGTTCTCTGAAGATAAAAGTCATAGTTTTCCTTGTTATATTCATTTTCAAGTGTTGTGATTGTATTCTCTGGTGTGCTGAATCTTGCATCTCTTTGGCATCCTGATAGAATTATTATTATGAAGATAAGGCTTAGTATCAGTGTTTTTCTCATACTTAATTCTAAGGGATGAAACTATTTAAATGTTTTTATTACCCTTTTCCACAAGCTTTAAATACTCTTTTTTGCAGGGAATATATATCATGTCTTATGACCGTCCACTTTTTCCAATCCCCTTGAAACTCAGGTATAAGGGAGTGTTTGATTTTAAGGGGGTGTATGAACTTGTGTATAGATGGTATAGGAACAGGCAGTTCAGGTTCCATGAGAGGAGATACAAGGACAAGACCTACACTCCCCTGGGCAATGAGATAGAGGCTAATGTGTGGGGGGAGAAAGAGGTTACAGAGTTCTACAAGTATCACGTCACTGTTGACTATCACTTATGGGAGGCCAAGGAGATACCTGTGATTATCAAGGGCAAGAAGGTGAAGAGGATGAGGGCCAGGATTGATATAAGGCTTGACGGAAAGGTTGTGTGCGACTGGCAGAACAGGTATGACAGGAGTAATCCTTTTCAGAACGTGATCCTTAACTTCCTTATAAAGACAGTGCTCAAGTACGAGCTTGAGGTAAAGCATGTGGACCCGCTTGACAAGGATTTGCATAATCTTGAGGAACAAATCAAAAAACATTTAAAAATCGAATCCGATGCTAGTGGTGTAGAGGGATTTTACTGAAAAAGAGGGTTTAAATGGCTGAGAAAAGAATCCTTTACCAGGACAAGTATGTCAGGTTTGAGGGCTTGTTCGACCTGAAAGAACTCTTTAGACTTATTGTTAGATGGTTTAATGAGCGCGGATATGATATGTTTGAGAACAAGAACTTCGAGGAAGTGTATGAAGACGGTAAAAAGATTCTTTTTGAGCTGATTCCTTACAAAAAGATTAGTGATTATTACAGATTGGAGATAAAGCTATTGGCTGTTTTTGAGAACCTCAAAGAAGTAGAAGTGGAGCTGAACGGTGTTAAGAGGAGATTGTTGAAGGGCAAAGGAGACTTTATCTTTGACGCAATCCTGGTGACTGACTATGAGAACAGATGGGAGGGAAGACCCACCCAGTTCTTCTACAGAGCCCTTGTTGACAAGTTCATTTACAAGTCTTATACTGACAGGTACGAGAGAGAGTTATTAAGAGAAGCCAAGGATTTGCAGGAAGAGATAAAGGGCTATCTTAACATGTTCAGATATCATCCCTCACGGCTGGGTTCTACAAGGGATATGTGAGAAACATTTAAAAACCTGTTCTGGTTCTATTGTATCTATTGCCACGGTCGCATAATCTGGTATTGCGCCGGCCTTGAACGGCGAGCAGCAAAGCTGCTGAGGCTTTTGCCTTACGCCAAAAACAGCCGGTGGGGCAACCCATTCCCGGTTCAAACGAGGAGCAGGGCGGATCGCCCAGAAACAGCAGTTAGCTGGGACAGCAACTTGTTGCTGGAGAACCCTGTTTTTCTGAATGTCCGGGCCGTGGCGCTTTTCCTTCTATGGCTAACTGCTACATTAAGAACATTTATATAAACCGCAGCCTTCCTCATTATTATGGAAAAGCCTGATGTTAACTTACCTAAATTAACAAGAAACGAACAAAAAGTTTTGAAAAATATTATTGAACAGGCTAAAATACCTGATTTAGAAATTGGCAAAAAGATGGGGCTTTCCCAACAAGCAATCTTTAAGATTAGACATAAACTAGAGAAGGTAGGAATAATAAAGGGGTATATGCCTATCATAAATTATAAAAAAATAGGAATTGAAGCTTTGGTTGTTCTAGGTATAAAATTTACAAGATATGTTTGGAACAAGTATTCTGAGGAGGAGATATGTGAAAAAATACTAAGAATTCCGCAAGTAATAATCGCGTATCGCATTCCAGAATCAAGAATATCCCATTTGCTGGTTATGGGTTTTAAGAATATTGACCATAAGGATAGATACCTGATGAGGTTGCAAAGTAAATATTCCAAAGAGATTGAAATAGTACATGTCTACCCTTTTTCAGTCGATAGGATTATTAAAACAAATCATATTGGCCTATTAAACATAATTCTTAATCCAAAAGAACCTTTCTCAAATGAATTTTTCTTAGACAAATAACTACTTTTTAAGGCCTTTTAGATAATTTCTACTACCATAGGTTATTATAGTTGTTATGCCTAATACATATATGGTTAAAACAAATAGGGCAACTATTTGTAAGCATTGTAAGAAGCAAATTAATAAGATAAAACTGGTTGGACTTACATTCACATGTCCTTCTTGTGAAAAACCATGCGAGAAAGTTGTCTAAAAAGGAGGTATGAATGATTAAAAGTAAGTAAACTTTGGGGCAGAAATAATAATCTGCCCTAATCTTTAAATTTAATAATCAGAGGTGAATAAAATGTTACAAGTTGAGAAGCAAGGAGAAATTGGGTTAGGAGTGGCCTATCTTAATAAAGGAGAGATTTGCAAAGATTTCTGGTCAAGATTGATGACTAACAGCAGAAAGATTTTAAGGTGAATTAAAATGTGGAAAACAGTATTAGATTATATGTATGAAACTGATGAAAAAATATAAAGCTATAGGTGATGAAAATGGGTGATGTTGGGCTGGATAAATGGTGGTGGAAAATGGAGGAGCACAGAAGGAACAGTCATCACATCATTAGGTATGGCTGATTCTTTTGAAAAAATTAAGAGTTCTGAATAAATAGATTTGGATATAAACCATGACTTTAAAGAAAACCAAAAGCCCTTTTGATTATTAAGAAAATTTAAATAAAAATAAAAAATCACCTTGCTTGGAGGCGATAAACAGCAAGATTTAGAGGTGGCTCTCTTACTCCGAGGCCGGAAGCAGGGCCGTGGCATTGAACCTCCGAGGACAACTGCCATATCTTTAATATGGTAGTTGAAACCTCTGATTCTAAGCTTTTGGAGAAATGAGTTTAACCCTTGTTATATCCCTTGAAGGGCTGAAATTTAGCGCAACAATTATTGGAATTCCGCTTGGTTTAGGGAATCTTTTTTCATTTTATGGTGAAGCACCACGTTTTGCATAATAAGATGGATTTAAGGATTCTTTTCCACAAATAAAACAAGAACCTGCTTCATTAAGATCAAATTGGGTACCTATTAGTTCCCCAGGTAATTTTTCACTCGTTTTGGAGAGGCAAGACCGGTCACCGCACCAATACATTTTAGCTATTAACCCCTCCTCCACATTTTCGTATACTCCATCTAAGTTTGAAGCTACAAAAATTTTTGAGTTTAAAAAAGCATTTGCATCTTCAAATAGTTTATTCTGAATTCTTGAAAATGAATCATTAATGACTTTATCCAAAGATTTTAGTGGTATTTCTTCAAGAGGTTCTTCTTCCGTTCGTATATATGTTCTTACTGTTTCATTATCTCTATTATATTTACTGATTCCAAGTCTTATAGGTATTCCCTGTTGCCTAGCTATTGCAAGTTTCTTTCTTGCATTTTTATTTGATAAATCTATAGCAACAGAATAATTTTCTTTGAGAATTCCTTTTATCTTATGAGCGTATTCATCTAAAGTACATTTATCATTATTTCCATAGACAGGAATAATCATAATTTGTAATGGTGCAAAGTCTGGTAAAAGCCTAATCCCATATTTATCTCTGTGGAGATCGAGCATCGCTGCAAGTCCTCTCTCTGAAATACCAAAAGTTACTTGATGCGTGTTATCTTTTTGCCCACTTTGATCTGAAAAAGTTATATCGAATGCTCTGGAATAGATTTGTCCTTGATTATACAAGACCCCTACATTAAAACTAGTGTTTTTAGAGGGTAAATAAGTTTCAAAAGAAATCATATCGATACATACTGGTTTATTGCCTTCAATAGGTCTGCGAAGAGCCAAAAATGGTATCCCCATAGTCTTATGAATTTCTTTAAATGAATCAACCATACTTAAAAATTCTCTATCCGCCTCTTTTTTTGAAGAGAAAGCAGAATGTGCTTCAAGGAGATTTGTTAATTCATCTCCGTTTAACATAACATTTGGTCTTTTATGAGGCCTAAAGGTATTTCCAATTTGATATAATCTTAAAGGAAGGTCTGTTTCTTGCCGTATCCATTTTTTAAACATAGTATACACGCCACATTCTCCAGTTGGATTAAGAAATAAATCAAAATTAGTTCCATCTTTCTTTCTAAGCCAGAATAATCCATCTTCAAAGTCTGCCACTTCTTTTGTTACCTTTCTTATAGCATGCCCAGGTATCAATCTTGGAAATTGATATCTTTGGTAATCTTGTTTTTTTACTACGTCTTCTATATGAGAAAAAACTTTTTCTTTTAATAAAAACCCATGCGGAAGCCACACATAACATCCTTTAACAGGATATTTTCCATCTATCACTCCCGCCTTTGTTAGGGTATTTACAAAATCTCCAAAATCTTGTTTTTTTATAGTCATAAATAGAAGATAGAATCAAACATTTATAAAAGTTTGTATTTGTCACTATCATATAGTGATTATTCTGAATAAGGCAATAACTCCCCTACATTCACAACCATCAATCTTAGGGGTCTATGAACATCACCTTTTTCATCTACAGTTATACTCCCTGAAGCTCCATCATAATCCTTTACTTTATAAAGGCCTTCTTTTATAGTTTCTGAACCTGTTTTTTCCGTTTCCTTCATAATTTTTGCCACGACATGTACTGCATCGTAAGAGGAATCAGCAGTTATCCCTGGTTCTTCATCAAATTTTTCTACAAATTTATCTCTGAAGGTAGATGTTGGATTATATACAAAAGGTGCTATTATTCCTTCTAGAAGATCTCCCCCCATGCCTAATATTTGAGTACTTCCAACAAGACCCCCATGAGAAAATATAGTTTTATTTATTCCTAATTCTCGCAGTCGCTTCATTGACATGACCAAACCATTAGGATGTAACCCAATATAATATGCCTCTGGTCCATTTTTTTCTGCTTTTAATATTTCTGTTCTGTAATCTACATTATCTGGGTTAACAACTTGTTCAGAAACAATTTGACCGCCTAGTTCTTCAAATCTTGTTTTAACTCCATCTTTTTGTGCTTCTCCCCATGCATTATTAATATATAGTATAGCTAACCTTTTTTTATTCATATTATAAGCGGTTTCAGCAACCATGCCCCCCAAATCATTTTCAGAAAACCAAAACCGAAATATATAATCGCCTGCATCGGAAATTGCCGGTGAAGTTGAACCAGGAGTTATTAATACAACTTTATTTTCTTCTGCAATTGGCATTATGGCTCCAGTTACAGAATCACAAACACCGCCTATAATAAAATTAACTTTATTTACATTGATTAGTTTAGTTATTGCGGTTACACCATTCTTTGCTTGACATTGACTATCTTCAAAAATTGCTTCTACATTTTTTCCATTAATGCCTCCCTGAGCATTTATTTCATCAACTGCTAACATAATTGCTTTTTTTGATGCTTGGCCTTGATCAGGTGTGCCTTCTCCTGTTAAAGGCAAAATAGCACCAATCTTGATTGTTTCTTCTTTTTGTAAAGTTGCACATCCTGTTATAACTACTGTTAAAAGCAACACTACAAAAGTCAAATATTTCAGTTTTTGAATTATCATATCATCACCCATGGTTTGTATCTTCTATAAATTCTACAATTATATTTAAATCTTTTTTAATTTTTTTAGACAGTTGAACTAAGGCTGGTTTTTCAGTAGCATAATGAGAAGCCAGAATTATATTGATATTTGATTCTGAACCATAAAGAGTTCCAAAAAATAAACCTTCGCCTGTTAAGAAGGTGTCGCACCCTAAATTCTTAGCTTCTTTTATCCACATTGATTGAAGCCCACCGCCTGCAATGATTCCTATTTTTTTTATTTGTTCTCTATCGATGAAGGCTTTTGGTTTTATTTTAAGTTTTTTCTCAATTAATTTCAAGAATTCTTTAGGTGTTGTTTCTTTTATGCCATATACACCTACAAAAGCATTTTTATTAGGATGTTTTCTTTTATTCCCCCAAGGAAGAAAATCCCATTTCGCAAACTTACCCTTAACTATTATGTTAAGTTCTTCACCTAAAGCTTTGCTCGTATTAATTTCATCTATACAATCTAAACAGTCATGAGCTGCATACAAAGAAATTTTATTATCCTTTAACATCTTTATTTTTTTATTATAGTTTTCAAGATCTTTATCTTTCCAAGTTGGATGATGAACAATCAATAAATCACAATTTTTTTCTATACATTTTTCGATTACGTTAAAGGTAGTACTTACTGCTAAACCAATTTTTTCAATATTTGATTTTCCTTCTACCAATAACCCATTTGCATCTGGTTCATCTTTGAATTTTTCAACCTGCAAAAAAGCATCCAGGTATTTTATTACTTTGGTCAGTTCCATAAGTTAATGGGTGTAAGTGTTAGCTTAATAAATTTTCCTTTTTTAAAGATGCCCCTTCATAAATTTCTTTTGTAAAACAAAAGACTATCCAGTTGAATTTAACATCTATTAAACGAAGAATATTTTCGTTTAATTTGTGTTAAGGTGGCTCTTGTACTCTGAGGCCGGAAGCCGGGCGTGGCGTACCCTTTTCTTAGAAGACTATTTCATTAAAGATTCTCTAATTCTTTTAATTCCAAAGAGAATTATTCCAAGCACAAGTGTTAATGGACCTATAATCAAAAAAGCTGGGTGTAGGAACCAAGCAGTCTCACCAAGAGTTCCTGCTAACGTTGTCGTCAATACTCCTGTCATGTGTGCTAGTGATACTAATATAATAAATGTCTTTAGTTTTATTTTTGAAATCCCTCCCAAGTAACTGAAAGCGTCGTCTGGAAAGAAAGGAAGCCAATACATAATGAATATGGCTAGCAAGCCTTTATTCCACAATTTATTATATTTTTTGATATCTTTTTTTTGGATTATTTTTTCTATAAAGGGTTGTCCAAATTTTCTTGCTATCAAAAAGGCCAGGATAGAACCTATAACTCTTCCAATGTAATTGAGAATAAATCCTAAAAATGGGCCGAAAATCAATCCTCCCAGCATTGTAATAGAAATATAGTCTAATGGAGCAATTATTACTTGTAAAACCTGGAGTAATACTAGTGCCAATGCACCAAAAACCCCGAATCCTAATACAAACTCCTGTAGTGCTTCTCTTCCAAAAATGCTTGCAGGCATAAAAAAACTCATCAAGAAAATAGCTGAAGGAACCAGAATCATTGCGATTAAAATTAGTCTAGCCTTAAGACTTTTTATTTTGATAAACCCGACAATAAGAGTAATCAGAAGAGTTCCTAAAACAAAAATCAAGTTTAATAGTGATTCAACGTTCATATAATGATATAATCTGTATTATCATTTAAAACTTTTGTTGAACAGCCGTGGCGTCTGCTTTCTTTCGATAGATTTATAAGATTTGTATTTATTCCAGAGTGGTATGTCGGGTATAAATTTTGCAGATGTTCTTTGGAGGATGCAGGAAGGATTCATGAAAGAGAAAGATAACTATATAGGCAGGTTTCGTGCTTTTGAGAATGTTTTTAATTATTTCCAGGAGGGACAGACTGTTGCTCAGATTGCATGCGGGAGTATTCCTGAAGACTTGTTCCTAACAATGGAGAGAGTGGGAAGAGAGGGAAGAATAATCCTGATTGATAGAGACCCGGCATTTGTGTATAATAGGATGTCAGAGATTCTTGGCGTTAAAAATGTTTTCAAAGGAGAGGAATTCTATACCCAGACAAAGGAATTTTATACCCAGACAGAAGAAGGAAAGCAGGTATTAAAGAATCTTTTTTCTGAGGCTAACATAGAGGCTTATATCCAGCGTTTACCCCCTTATCCAGAGCAGATAAAGGATGCTTCAATAGACCATGTTATGGCTATAAACGCTGCTTTTGAGCTTATGGGGTCGCCTATGGGGGAAGGGCCACCAGACTTTGAGGGTCTTATTACTGAGACATACAAGAAATTAAGAAAGGATGGAGGCTTGATTGTGCAGGGAATAATGTATGAGGATATTGATTTTTTTGGGGTACATGTTCATGATATAACAGAAGATAAAGGATTGAGTTTTGAAGAAGATTATATACTACAAGAAAGATTAGAGGGACATTTCTCTTATGCAGGCAGGGGTTACTGGGCGAGATGGGTAAAAAAAGAATGAGCACAGAAGATAGGATAAAGAAGACTTATAATGAGCACGCTGAGAAGTATCATTGGCTTAGGCAGCGCCCTGAGTTTATGTTTTTTAATTCTTTTATTGAGAACCCTGCTGTTCTTTCGTTGTTGGAAGGAAAGGTTGATGGAAGTGATGTGCTTGATATGGGGTGCGGCTCTGGGGTATTTACAAAACAGCTGCATGACCTTGGAGCTAGAGTGAAGGGTGTTGATTTTGCTC
>Ga0114922_10007044_pt1 | contig 10289 bp, 6 predicted proteins | sample AartaG_FD_100975 | JGI IMG/M metagenome (GOLD analysis project Ga0114922, IMG submission 100975) | Deep subsurface microbial communities from Aarhus Bay to uncover new lineages of life (NeLLi) - Aarhus_00045 metaG | ecosystem: Environmental > Aquatic > Marine > Oceanic > Sediment | place: Aarhus...
GCGAGTTCATAGGATTCGAGCAGAACCACGATTTTACCGAAATCGAGTTCGCTGCTCATCTTGACCGGAATCTTGTAGCGATCGTCTGTAAGCCAGATCTGGAGGCTTCCTTTATACTTGATCAATCCACCGCTTCTGATAAACGGTTCGACCACTATGCAGTAAAAACGTCCGGCCGGCACATCGACCCATTCCCTGCGGTGAATGGCCACCTTGAGGGGATTGCCCTGCTTGTCGACAAAGCCCTCCAGCAGGACACCTTCACCTGTTTCCAGCTCCAGCGTACGAAAATAATAGAAAATCGAAAGCTCGTCCTGGGCCCCGGGCACGGATTCCTTTATCTCTCCGGTTACCAGATCATGGACCTTTTGAGCTTCCTGGTCGTACAAAAGCTCCCGGTAGCGCTCGTGTTTGCCCTCTTTCTGGTGCTTGATAAATTTGCGGCTGAAAAGGCATTTCCGGTCGATATAAGAGTAAAACCGGTCGCGCACCGGGTAAAATAAGTCGATAGTTTTATTGGAACTCGCTCCCGCCTTCACCAGGTAGCAGTTATGCCCATTTACGTCCTCGATGCCGGTGAGATACATGTAGGCCCTGCCGATATTCGCCACGGACCAGTATACCGAGAAATCCAACCGTTCACCGACAGCGAAAGGAGCGGATAAGTTCTGTTCAACCCCTTCCGCCTGCACGGCTAATCGCAGCGGCGAGCAAAAAATTATCAAGGCCAGGATAAATATCGCTCTTTTAAGCAAGCCAGCGCTCCAGAAACTACAGTTTAACTTCTTAAAGGTCAAAATATTCCAGGCGTCTTACACCTTGGACGAATCAGGCCGCTTTTTATTCGAATAGTATCTACGGTGACGCCTGCTGCGGCGCACGGGAGCCACGTCACTTTTCTTGCTTGGTATATCGGCATCGTGGAATTCACCGGACAGCACGAATTTTAAAAGTGGAAAGATTCGGAAACGGCTGGCTCTGCTACGGACATTTTTCTCAGTGAATCGCACCTCGTAATATTTTCTGGCCTCCTTGGACAACAGCAGCAGCAACAGCATCGCCACGACTGCAGGCGGAACATCCGGACCGCAGAGTTTCAGTTTCTGCAACTGTTTCATTTTACGATGGAGAAGCTGAACGCGGCAGCCCCGTAAGGTGGTAAACAGGTCGGCTTTATTCTTGAGGCGCTTACCTCTGAGACGCAGCAACCGGGGAAAGAGCAGGTTAGCCAATTTCTTGCGGAAGCTCTTTACGGATTGTCCCTCGGTGAACCTGTTCCCAAAACAGAACTCTATATTGCGCTCGATCTGCCCGGACATCTCTCGCAGCAGAGCCGGGTCCTGGGTAAAATCGGCATCCAGGATGAGGAAGAAATCACGCTTCGGGTTCACGCTCTCCCTGGTGACTCGACTGATCGCCTCCCAGAGACTTTTACCGTAACCGATCCTCTTCTGGTGATCGAACACTTGAATGGGCATGAGCTGAAAATAAGGTGTGACTACATCGGGAGTTTCATCGCTGCAGCCGTCCAGGGTCAGCAGGACCGTGTACTCGTGGCGGAGGGCTTGCATGACTTCACGTAAGCGGTAAAGCATTACGCCCACAGTTTCCTGTTCGTTGAAAACCGGGAGGAAAAAATAAATTTTTGGTTTCACTTTTTAGTTAAAGTTCCTGAGTTTTGAAATTGGAGTTCGTAGAGCCGTTTATAAAGCCCACCTGTCAGCAGCAGCTCATCGTGGGTGCCGGATTCGACAATACGGCCCTGGTCAAAAACGATAATTCTATTGCAGTGCTGGATAGTGGAAAGCCTGTGGGCGATTACCAGGCTGGTCCGGTTTTCCATCATACGCTCGATGGCCTGCTGAACCGCCAGTTCGCTCTCGGTATCCAGGGAGGAGGTGGCCTCATCGAAGATGAGAATTTCTGGGTTTTTAAGAATTGCCCGGGCAATTGAAACCCGCTGGCGCTGGCCGCCGGACAGGCGGGTTCCGCGATCGCCGATCACGGTCTCATAGCCGTGATCCAACGCTTCGATAAACTCATCAGCGTTGGCGCAAGCGGCCGCCTCGACTATTTTTTCCTGCGGCATATGCTCGAGACCGTAAGCGATGTTGTTGCGCACCGTATCGTTGAACAGGATTGTCTCTTGAGTCACTATGCCGATCAACCGCCTCAGGTCCACGATGCGAAGCCTGCGGATATCGATCCCGTCGATAAGGATGCGTCCCGAGTCCACATCGTAAAAGCGCAGGACCATGTCCACCAGGGTGGATTTGCCCGCTCCACTCGGTCCGACGATCGCCACTGCTTCACCCTTGCGTATTTCCAGGTTTATCCCCCGCAGCACCGGCACATCCCTGTTATAGCCAAAATCAACCCCCTGGCAAACGATAGAGTGCTCAAATGCAGACTTGGGCACAGCATCCGGGCGGTCGGTTATTGCGGGTTTAGTATCCAGAATGTGAAAAATGCGATCACAGGCCGAAAGGCCCTGCTGCAGGATGTCGTTGAAGTTGCCGAACACCTTGACCGGAGACATGATCCGCATACTGACCAGCAGGAAAAACAGGAAGTCCTGGGCCGGCATCTCGGCGGCGAGCACCTGACGGCCTCCGTAAAGTAGTAACGCCCCGCCGACAATGGTCATCAGTGTCTCAGACAACGGGGAGGAAAGAGAGGCGTAGCTGTTGGTGCGCATGAATTGCCGGTAGTATTCCTGTGTCTGGCTCTGGAATTTCTTACGTTCGAAATCCTCCATGGAAAAAGCCTTGACCACCCGGATGCCTGTAACGGTCTCCTGGAAAATGGAAGTTATCTCTCCCAGGGCGTTCTGCAGCCAGAAGTTCTTGCGCCGCAATTTCTTGCCCACCCAGCTCACCAGAGCCGCCATCGGAGGAATCAGGACAAACGCCATCAGGGTCAACTTCCAGTTGGTTGCGAAAAGAAGCCCGACATAAACCAGCACCAGGGCGCCGGACATCAAAATCTTACCGAAACTGTCGGTCAACACGGCCCGGATCACGCTGACATCGTTCGACATGCAGGATATCAACTGGCCGGTCTTGGTCCTGTGAAAGAAACTGAAAGAGAGATCGTTCAGGTGGTGGTGAATATCATTGCGCAGGTCCCTTACCGCCAGCTGTTCGAGAGACCGGCTCAAGTACCTTTGCAGGTAATCGAACAGACTCTTGAGCACAAAAAGAATCACGATTAACACCACGATCTTTTTCAGCACGTACATAGAATCACCGGCGAGTATCCGTTTCTGGATCGAGGCCAGAATCTCGTACGAACCGAAAAAACCCTGGTCGGATGCGCCGACCTCGTGCGAAAGAACTGTTTTATCCGCCGCAAACAGCACATAGAGAAGAGGTATGGCCAGCGACATACTTGCGCCGTCCAGCAGAGCGAACATAACGATGCTGAAAACGGCGGCGCTCAGCTGCAGCCAGTAGGGTTTGAGATATGACAGCAGACGGAAATAATCTTTCATCGACCCGAACCCCAAGGAAAATCATAAGATTAGGAATTTTAAGAATATACCTTTCTCCAGAAGAAAAGTCAAGCTGCGCCCATCCGGCAGGATTGACAAAACATGCCGACCAGCGCTAACTTTTCCTGGTTGAAACAAAGCCAACTTCTGGTGGTGAAAACCTATGAGCACTGTGCAAGATACCGGAGACTCACTCATTATCCGGCGGCGCTACATGTGGCTTGTGCTGCTGTGCGGCCTGCTTTATCTGGTCAATCTGGGTGGATACCGGCTGTTCGATGTGGATGAACCGCGTTATGCCGAAACCGCGCGGTACATGGTGGCCAGCGGCGACTATGTAGTGCCGATTTTCAACGGTCGCTATCGTTTTGAAAAACCGGTGCTCAGCTACTGGCTTATCGCCGGCAGTTACAGACTGTTCGGCATCGGCGAGGGTGCGGCCCGCCTGAGCGCGGCACTCTGCGCCCTGGGCACGGTGCTGTTGACCTGTCTTCTGACCGGCAGGCTCCGGTCTCCCGGACGGGGACTGGCGGCCGGCGCTGTCCTGGCCTGCAGCATCCAATTCATCGGTCTGGGGCGATGGGCTATCACCGACATGCCTCTGTGTTTTTTCTTCACTGCCAGCCTGGTTTTATTCTACCTGGGATATGCCTCCCGGAGCGAGAGGAGCGCCCGGGGTTATTACCTGGGTTCGTTCATCGCCTCAGGCCTGGCTGTTCTGACCAAGGGGCCGGTCGGTCTGGTGCTGCCGGGGGCTGTGGCCGGGGCCTTTGTTTTGAGCTGCGGGCGCATCCGTGAAACTCTCCGGCGTATTCCCTGGATAACGGGCACAATCCTCTTCCTGGCGGTCACCCTGCCCTGGTACCTTGCAGTTAACTTTAAAAGCGACAATGAGTTCTACCGCGTTTTCATCCTGCAGCACAATTTGCAGCGCTATTTGAGCCAGGTAAATTCACTGAGTCAACATGTGGAGCCTTTTTATTTCTACTTACCCTGCCTGCTTGTCGGGTTCTATCCCTGGAGCTTTTACACGTTTCAAGCCGTCTGGGAGGCGCTGGCACAATTCACCAGTCAACTCCGGCAAAGAGTTCGGGAAAACGAAGCCGGGAGGTTTGTTTTCCTCTGGTTTGCGGTGGTGCTAATTTTTTTCAGTTTATCCAGGGCCAAGCTGCCGACCTATATCACCCCGGCATTTCCTCCACTGGCAATCTTGACTATAGATTACTGGGCCCGCCGCGGCGGCGGGCCTCAACAGGTCCGGAGGGTCCGCCCGATAATGGTCCCGGCCATCCTGGGAGTTCTGGCGGCGGCAGGCCTGGCCGTGGCCCTGATCATTACAGGGCCCGAACTGGCTCGTTTCCCCCTGGGTAAGCTGCCCCTGTTGACCGGGGCAGTATTTGTAATCGGCCCGTTAGCCGCGTTTTTTCTCCTGCTGCGAGACCGGCCGGTGAGTGCGCTTTCGGCCCAAATCGTATCTCAGGTAGTTTTCGCCTGGCTTCTGGCTTTCGCTATCCTGCCGCATGTCGCGCGTTTTCGCCAGGAGCCGCAGGTCAGGCTGGTTGAAAAAGCCCTCGACCACATCGGCGAAAAAGGCACCCTGGCCGCATTCAGGTATCGAAAAACCGGGCTGGTTTTCTACTCGAAACGAGTGGTGCGCTTCCTGGAAGCACATGAGATTGCAGCACTCGACAGCCTGGCTAGTCCCCTGGCTATAATCACCCGTGATAAACACCTGGTCGAGTTGCAACAATCCGCTCCGGAGCTTAAACCTTTAGCACGTGATAACAACCTCGTCCTGCTCGGACGATGAGTGTGCGCGATTGTTTTTCCCCACGGAACATTTTACCTGTCGCAGCACTACTTCCACTCAGCCTCTGCAAACCCGACACTCATACTTAATCCCTTAAAATTACGCAACATATCTCTCGGTCGCGGCCACTACCGGGAACTGGTACAGTAATTGCAAATCACTTCAGTAAAACCTTTTCAGGAACATAAACCGCATCCAAGGAGGAGCCCAATGCCTGAAGCAGCGTTTTCCGGGAGAAAAGTAAGAAAGTTCGACAAACTCGACACCAAGTTCGGGGTAGTGACGGTACTTGAGTGCAAAAAAGGCAAGATCATGGTTTTGATCGACAACGACATCACCGCCACTTTCAACCAGAAGGAATTTTTCAGCGACTTTGTCCTTTAGCTAACAGTTTAAGGCCGATTTCCAGTTTATTTCCTTCGCAGGCAAACAAATCCAACCTCCCCGGCAAGTTTTCTTTACCACCTGCCGCATCAGATTAATTATGTTGTATACCCCGGCAAGCCGTTTTATATTGCTTACGGCGAATCTTTTCTTGCTCTCAATCTGCTATTTTTAATTTGACATAGCTGTATTATCTGTGTATCATTAGAACAATATAAGTTCCATTCGGTTGCCGGAGTCAATTCTCCGGGACACCCAGGTGTATCTCCAGGCATCTGTAAAAACCAGGGAACTGTCAGACAATGCCCGCTACCTATTCGATCTATACCTATTCAGTAATAGCAATATTAGGGATTTGCTCGATAATTTTCCTGCTGCTGATTTTTCAGCGGAGAAGAGAGCAGGAAAAAAAACGCAAGCAGATAGAACTTCTTACCGCAAAAAGCCAACTGGAAAGCATGCGCGACCAGCTCAACCGGCTGAGAAAAAACTTTTATGATGTGGAAAACCGGTACAACGATGACCGGCATTACGCTAAGGTGAAAAAGGAAGAGCTGGTTCAGCTTGCCAAAAAGCTCAAAGTTATAGAAGAGGAGCGGGATGACGTTAAGAAGACAATAGAGGAGGGTACAGCCGACGTAAAAGCGATCAACCTGCTGGAAAACCGGTTGAATCTTGTTCAGGAAAATATCGATGAACTCAGCGGCAAAGCCAAAGAACTACAAGACGATGTAAAACGGCTGGAACAATCTGTAATAGAAAACGAAAAAAAGTATAAATCACTGACCAACCAGATCTCCCAGGCGGAACAAGAGCTGGAACGCCAAAAGGAAATGGTCAAAATAAAAGAAACCAGAGCTAAAGCCTAGATCGTTTTCCTCGAAAAATTCCCTGCGGATTCATTCCCGCCGACCAGGTTTTCCAGCAGTATATTACTGTCGGCAAGCACTATCCCACTCTACCCCACCCGAAGCAAATAATCCCGTTTATCTTTCCCAACCCGCACGAGCCGAGACCAAAAAATCAGACAAGATAACAGGATGAACCGGATTATTTTCCCCTGTTTATAATATTTGTTTTGTAAGCTCCAGACTTTATAGAAGTTGCTGGTTGCTGGTCGTTAGTGGTCAGAGGGTAGTATCTCAGGGCACGGCACGCCGTGCCCCTACAAGTTTTGTGGTGAGACCCTTTGCGCCTCTGTGCCTCTGCCCCTTAGTGCCTTTTTTCTTTTCTCCTGACTCCTGACTCCTGACTTCTGACTCCTTAAACACATACGCTTTCCGCACGGCCGGCTGTCTGGTTCAACAGCGGCTCTAAGGCATATTTGGGAAAACCCGTCGGGAAACACCGGTTCAAGGCCATCTGGCCCAGGATACCAGGAACACCAGTCCCACGATAGCCAGGGCGATCGCTACGGCCAATACAAAGCCCCATACATCGGTGCGGTCGGGTTTGAGCATCTCCCATTTCGTCCCCGGGAAACATAGCTTCGAACGGAAACGACCCGGATCGGCGTAGGAAAGCTCGACTTCCCGGCGGTCGGTTTCCGGATCGGCATGTACCGGAGTATGCACCCTGGCATAAAAGCGATCCAGAACCCGTTGGGATACACCGGGAGTAATCAGGCTCACCAGCAGAAGTATGATAAACGGCAACAGCGCGTCGGAGAAGAAAACTATCGCCTGCAGGGTCGCGCGCGAGGAGGCGGAAAAATCGACCCCCAGTTGACTCAGCATCCAGACCGGTACTCTGAATTTTCCGACACCGCGCTCGGTGGAAAGGGGGTCATCGGGATCGATGCGGACTTTATCCTCAAAGAAAATCGCTGCCGGCGGCAAATTAAGCTTCTTGCTGATAAGTTCTCCTTCGCTGCCTGCCAGGCCTGCGGCTACATCATTAGAATCCGCTCCGACTCGCACCTCCACCACTGCCGGCCTGGTTTCGGCCAGCCAGCGGGGCGAAGTGGAGATTGACTGGAACACAGGGATAACCACCGGCAGGGCTATCGATACAATCAGAGAAAACGTGATCGCGCTCCAGGCGGCGGCTTTGGTTACCCCGCGCCAGAGATAACTGAACCAGAAAGAGGCCCCGAAAATAACCGGCAGGATCCAGATGTATTTCAGCAGTTCGATCACACTGTGCAGCACCTGGGAAAGGAGCACCCCGCCGATGATGATCCCCACCGTGGTCAGCCGGCCCACCTTGAGGTAATGGCTCTCCGGCAGACCGGAGCGCAGAGGCCGATAGATATTCATGGTAAAAAGCGCTGAGCCGCTGACCATAAAAGCGTCTGCACTGGACATGATCGCCGCCAGCATGGCCGCAATCATCAGCCCCACCAGGCCCGGGAAGAGAAGTTGGCGTGTGGTGTAACCCCAGATCATATCCGGGTCCGAAACCTCTTTGGCATATAAAGCAAACCCCAACACCCCTACCAGGGCCCAGCCGACAGTGCATAAACGCTTAAGGTAGTTGCCGTAACACAAGCCTATCCTGGCGCTCATCTCATCGACCGCCGCGCCGCCACCGGTCTGGATGATATGGGGCTGCACCACGATGCCCACCAGGTTGATCAGGATAATCGAAAACACGTAGAGTGCGGTGTAATCGCTGGCCGCGGGGCTCCCCAGCAGGTTGAACATGTATTCGGGCACCTGCTCGTGCAGGCCTGAGAACCCACCGACCTTTATCAAGCCGAAGGGGATGATGGTGAAAGACAGGAAAATTATCAGCACGCCCTGTATAAAATCCGTGATTACCGCCGCTTTGAGCCCGCCCAGTACACAGTAAAGCATGATCACCAGGGCGATCACCGACACTACAACCCGGCTGCTGATAAAGGAATAGCCGCTGCGCAATTCGCCCAGACGGTGTCTGTCCGTTAAGGTCCGATATTCCTGTTCAATCTCTGCGGGCAGTTCGCCTTTTTCCATGCGCAAGCCTTCCAGCTCGACATAACGCCGATAGTCGGCCACGTTGCGGGCCTCCCCGGCCGTGTAGTAACTTTCCGGTCGCGGGGTGAGCACCTCGATGGTTTTGCCCACCGCAGTGAGCCCGATGGCGATGTAATACATGAAATAGAAAACGGAAAACACCGCGTATGCCGCACCCATTGCTTTGGTGTCGAAACGTTCGGTAAAATAATCGCCGATTGTCACCAGCCGCAGGCGGCGGTACCAGGGACCGATAATCCAGTAAAAAGGAGTGATAAAAAGCCAGAGCAGCACCGCCCAGATGCCGCTCATCCCGTTGCGGAACGACTCCCGGGAGACGCTTACCGGCATGTCCGAGCTGGTGCCCGCACCGAACTGCAGGAAAATGGAAAACAATTTGCCGAAACGCCGGCCGCCCAGGAAAAAATCCTCGGTGCCCCGGATGGTACGCATGGTCCAGAATCCTATCCCGGCAACCAGGAACATGTACGCCGCGATCACTATCAAATCCAGCCAGTGCATGCCGAGCATAAGCTTTCCTCTCATTCAGAGAGATTATCCTTGCCTGTCAAAACCGCCTTTCGTCTTTGCAGGCATGAAAGTAGGGGGAAATTCTTTACCCGATCCTGTTGCCGGAATACTAAAAAAAAGGCGAGACACGTCATGTGCCCCGCCTTTAGCTTGCTGTTCATAACACGCACGATCCTACTTGAGCAGGACCATTTTGCGGGTTTGTTCGAAATCCCTGGTCTTCAGACGGTAGAAGTAAACACCGGAGGCCATCAGGGCTCCGTTGTCGGAACGTCCATTCCACTGGATCGAATACCGGCCCGCCGGTTTGAACTCATCGACCAGGGTCTTTACCATCTTGCCGCGCACGTTGTACACTTTCAGGCTGACATGCGCAGCCGCCGCTCCGTCACCCCTGATATCAAAGGAGATGGTGGTCGAGGGGTTGAACGGGTTCGGTGCGCTCTGACTGAGGGAGAAAGCCCTGGGCAGCACCGCGGCCGCCAGTGCCTCATCACCGATCGCAGTAGGCTCCTCCGGTGTCCATTGCACGAATGGAACATCCACGGCACCGGGATCGGACATCGAGATACTTGCGAGTTGGAAAGTGGCTGTGCCCGCCGCCAGGAATTCAATACTAATCTCCATGATATCGCCCTGGCCGAGAGCTATCGGATTAGAGAAAGAAAAATCTACCAGGCTCACTTCCAGCGAACCATCGGCGTTGGCCGCCGCAGCATCAACACCGACTGGGGCCATGGCCGCAGCCACGCCCGCAACTTTTGCTTCTGTCAACTTAATCAGGGTCTGATCAAACTCAAATATAAACGACACGCCGGCGATCTCGCTTAAGGTATTAATCCCAATTATAACCGTGGCGGTCTCACCTGCTGCTCCTTCCACCGGCAAGGCCCACACCACATTCTGGTCAGTCGGCGGCTCGGGCGGGGTCACAGGACCCGGACCGCCGCCGGTAACCGTCACCGTGCCATCGGTTAATTCAACTACGATCTCCGCTGCAGACTCATCCGACAGAGACACGTCTGTCAGGCTAAGCGCAAGGTCTCCTGCAGCAGTCCCGGCAGCGATGGTTAAAGTAATCACGTAAACTTCCTTGTTTTCTCCGGCGGCTATCGGACTGGAAAAGGAGAAATCC
>Ga0114922_10007045_pt1 | contig 10289 bp, 8 predicted proteins | sample AartaG_FD_100975 | JGI IMG/M metagenome (GOLD analysis project Ga0114922, IMG submission 100975) | Deep subsurface microbial communities from Aarhus Bay to uncover new lineages of life (NeLLi) - Aarhus_00045 metaG | ecosystem: Environmental > Aquatic > Marine > Oceanic > Sediment | place: Aarhus...
GAGGCAGGTCTTTTTTTCGCCTTGGCCTTGGTTCCAGATTTTCTTTTAGTTGATGTTCTTACCATTTTCAATTTCTCCTAAATAAATGTTTGTTTCCTATACTTTACTTTTTCCAAATACTGCCCCCGGGCATCTGAAGCGGCATAAACGCTTATCGACTCACTAAATGTGGTATTTAACTTCTTTTTTTATTTTTTTTATTTTTTTTTACACGGCGTGAAGATGGCCATATTTCATCGTTATTGCACAGGTTATGAGTCGTAAGTCTGAATTATTATTCTCTTTAGAGTAAATTTAGGGCCGATAATTTCGGGCACCAGCGGTTTTTTTTAGTCGGCAGAATGGAACATTGCCTGACAGGATTGTATCGCACGGGAAAGTCCGCAGTTTACAGCAGAAATATTACTTATCTCCTCGGCGGTAAGTTTGTTTTCGGATGAACGACAGATCAGTATAAAGCCCAATGATGAGCCATGCAGGCCCAGCGGAATCGTCACGCCTGAGATTTTATTTAATCCGATCAGATTGCCCTGCAGGCCCATTGCAAACATATCGTCGAGTGTGCATACTTTGTTTGACTTGCAGATATTGTCCATCAGCTCCGGGGTAAAAGAATTCTCAAGATGCTGCTTTTCGAGAGTGATCGGCCGCTCACTTTCGAACATGTAAAGCTCGAAATTATCAGACTGACGCAAAAAGAAGGTAACATTTACCTCTGTGTTTTCTTCTTTGATAAGTTTGACAACTGTATATAAAAGGCTGTTCAAGTCTGTTATACCGATGATTGTCTCGTAGAAATTCGCTATAAAGCTTATCGTCTTGAGGCTTTTTATAAAGTCTCTCTGGGCCGCAATAAAATCATTGCAGAGTATATCTATTTTTTTCGCCTGCTTCTTGCGTTTTTTGTTCAGTTTCTTGACGAGCAGACGCAGTCTTCTATGTCGTTGTTTATCTTCCACGATTACCCGTTTTTTTTGATAGTTGTCCCAAACTTACCTCCGCCGTCTTGCCCCCGTTTGTTACTGGCGGGGGTTAAGAAATAAGGGGCCTTGTAGGTTAAATTCGGATTTGCAGAAGGCGGGCTTTAAGAATAAACAAATATAAAAGGACCGCAATCACGTGGCCCTATAAACAACCGGCTATCAGTTTTGCGGATATTGGGCCCGATGCAATATTTGACCTTGCCCCGGCACAATGTAATGTATTGTGATTGATTTGTCTGTGTTTTCGGACTTATATGATGCTATACCACCCGTGCAGGCCTGCGGGTGAGCAGCCGGCCCAGGCCCTGGCCGACAGATACCTTGCGGGCACGCTTGGCAAAGTCGTCAACCTCCTCAACTTTCTCGAAACCTACGACCATTACGTCCACACAGCCCGATTCAAGTGCATATTTGATGGATTCGTCGCGTTTTTCAGGGCTGCTGCCGAACCTCCCCTCACCTATAATCTTCATCCCTATCACGGCCTTGCCCTGCCTGCGTATCGCTTTGAGGACTGCTGCCACCTTGGGCACCTCTTCGACAGTCTTAACATCCATACTCACGGCGTACGGATTAATACGGGCATGAACCGAATCAACCCATGGCTCATTAACGCAACTCTCCAGAGCCGTCAGTGAATGACATGACAGACCATGTGCCCGGACAAGGCCTTTCTTCTTGAGCTTTGCCAGAATGTCCATTTGGTCGCCCAGTTCCTCCGGCCATTTGTCGGATGTAACGCAATGGAACAAAATCAGGTCTATGTAATCGGTCTTCAGCTCCTTTAAAAAGCGTTCTACCACAACGTCCGGGGTGGGGCGTTCAGGTTCCGGTATCCCGCCGCGCCGAAACCATATCTTGCTTGATATCACGTAATCTTCGCGGCGCATATTCTTTAGTGCCCCGGCTAAAAACGGGTGCGTACCGTACAGGTCCGCAGCGTCAAACAGCCTGACACCTCGTTCATAACACCCCATTGCCAGCGCATTAAATTTCTCTTTGCCCATACGCGTATGATTCGACTGCCGCCCGCCGCCGCGCATCCCTGTGCCAAGGCCCACGTGAGATGCCTTTATCTTCGTTTTTCCCAATGTCACAAGCTCGTACGGATTATGTTTTGTTGTTTTCTGCCCTGCGGCATCCAAACGCTCCGAACCTAATAAAACACCGCCCATCCCCGCAATTGACATAGCTAAAAATTCACGACGTTTCATTTCCATCGCTTTTCACTCCTTAAGTAATCTTATGTTACCTTCTGGTTTTTTTGTTATTTCGTAATAAGCCCGGATAACGGCCTTTTTTTCGGATAGCCGAAACCGGGCTGCTGAATTTAAGAATATCTGAAACTACTCGATAACTCAAGAGATTTTCGTCCAGATGCGTTTCGATATTATACATTCAGCTTGTAAGGTCCGCCGATACGAAAATTTTCCTGCACGTGCAGTGATTTCCCAGGTGGCATAACGCAAGTTGTGAGACGTCGAATTTGGTTGGAAATGAGATGTTATTTATTTCCCCGTATCCGATTGTTATATGCGGGGAAAATTTCTCGAAGCCCGATTTTTCGGGATAATTCTTAATCCAGTCCAAAGTTGATTCGCTTGTCTCTGACGATGAAAGTACCATTTCCGCCTTTACATCATAACTGGAATATGGAGCAAGTTTTTGCATAATTTCTTCATGAAGTGATTGAAGTGCTTCTGTCTTTTCTATCTGAAAGACCGACACTTTTTCACCTGCTCGATTTGATTCTGCGTGGATACGGACGGTACTTAGCTGCCCTAATGATGTTTGTTTAGCGATTGTCTTCAGAATTTTGCCTATCTCGTCTATGTTTCTTTCGTCGATACAACCCATGCCTAAAGAAATATGCGGCAGGCAGCTCTCTTTATCCAGGACAATTTTATGTGCGTATTGTTTCAGAAGTTCTTTGTTCGCAGCGATGGCCTTGTCCGCCATCTCTTCCGTTGGTAACAATACAACGTCAACCGCTATTTCCGCCATCAGGCTGATCTCTGTAAAACAGTACTACTTTTTTCTCTTAAATTAACTCAATTCGACCGAAATTTTTCAGCGATAGTCATCGGCCAGTTCGAACATGGCGAGGATTCTTTCGAGCGCATCGTATGGGGACGTGCCGATGTCCACCGTTAATGTGTCGTCTCTGTTGGAAACAGTAGTTACGTTTCCTGTCGCGAACAGGATGTTGCTGGCCGCCCTTTGATGACTCGTTCGGGTTTTAACCTGGAACGATGCCAGCGATGGGTGTGCAAGAAACTGTACATCTGCTGCCAGAGCGGCTATTGGCTGTCCTTTGCTGTTTTGGCCAAGGTCACTTAGTCTGATGTGAAGCGTCTTTGGCTTGCCGGTTAGCAGTGCTACGGATGCGTGGCGATAGTAGAAATCGCTCTGGGTCTGTGCCCGTCCGACTTTGGCGAGCTGCTCCTTGGCTTCCGACGGCTGGTCTGCGCCCGGGCAGAACATGACCGTGGGCTGATGCGCGAGATAATTATCCAGCAGTAGTCCCAGGCCCACGGGAGCGCCGTCTTCCAGAGACAACAGGCTGGTTACGTCACCGGTCACCGTGTAGAAATTCGAGCCTGTAACGGGCCGGCCGGCCGGCCCGAAGGGGATTGTATCACCGAAGTCATGGGCATAGAGATGAATTGCCACTCCCACCTGGCGGAGGTTTCCTGCACAGGCCATCCGCCGAGCGTGATGCCTGGCCTGGCTCAGTGCCGGTAATAGTATCGCTATCAGCAGACTAAGGATGGCTATCACCACCAGCAGCTCTACAAGGGTAAAGCCGGTACGCTGATCTCTATTAACATTCGATGGGTTATTTAGCTTGCACATTTCGCTTCCTGGGCATAAGGCTCGTAATCCGCTTTTTCCGCTCTGTTCCAAAAGTACAATCACTCCGTAACCGTCGAATCCGAATTCGGCTCTGGCAGGGATTCCGCGAGCCGGACCTGGTCCAGGTCCCAGAACCCTCCCGGCATACCGCTCGCCCGCAGAGCCACACCTATGGCCTTGCCCGCCCAGGCATCGCCGGACCGTACCGTCGGCAGGTGCAGCGAGAAATCCATTAATTGTGTCGAAGACAAGCCCGTTGCTTCTACCGTCCGGCTCACAATGTCCACAACATCGTTCCCGTCGCGATAGAATAACACCAGTTCGAGGGCATCGGCCCGCTCGGCGCTCGATGGCGGGAATTGACTGGAGACACCCACCGCCACAGTCAGACGGTAGTTGCAGCCTGCTTTATATGTAGTATTAAGGTCCTGCTCCAGGGCATTGCCCCCCTGTGAGCCGAGGAAGGCCAGTTGACTTCCGTCGGCATTGACAATGTTATCCGGACTGCCCGCATGGGTATTTGCGAACACGCCTGTATTACTGCTGGACAGGGTATCGAGATCGACTTCCGTCCACTTATCCACTAACGGTACTGCCGGAAAGCCGTTAGGATCCACCGCCGGGGCCTCGAACGAAGCGTTCTCTATGGGAATTGATACTGGTAAAGACTCTATTAGACGCACATTATCCAGATCCCAGAACCCTCCCGGCATCCCGGCCGCCCGCAGGGCCACGCCTATGGCCTTGCCCGCCCAGGCATCGCCGGACTGCACCGTTGGCAGGTATAACGAAAAATCCACCAATTGATTGAAAGATATACCAATAGCATCCGCCGTCCGGCTCACGATGTCCACAACGTCGTTCCCATCGCGATAGAAGAGCACCAGCTCGAGGGTATCGGCTGGCTCTACGGTAGATGGTGGAAATCGGCTGGATACACCCACCGCCACGGTCAGGCGATAATCGCAGCCTGCATTATACGTAGCTGCCAGTTCTTGTTCCAGGGCATTGCCTGCTTGTGAACCCAGGAAAGCCAGTTGGCTGCCGTCGGGATTGTCTATATGATCCGTTTTGCCATCGGGGGTATTGGCAAACACACCGGTATTGGTGCTTAAGACGGTATCCATATCTATCTCCGTCCAGTTATCCATATAGGGTACTGCCGGAAAGCCGTTGGAATCCACCACCGGGTCCTCGAACGAAGCGTTCTTAATGGGAATCGATATAGGTAACGACTCATTGAGCCGCACATTATCTATATCCCAGAACCCTCCCGGCATCCCGGCCGCGCGCAGAGCTACACCTATGGCCTTGCCCGCCCAGGCATCGCCGGATTGCACCTTCGGCAGGTATAACGATAAATCCATCAACTGAGTTGAAGACAGACCCGTTGCTTCTACCGTCCGGCTCACAATGTCCACAACATCGTTCCCGTCGCGATAGAATAACACCAGCTCAAGGGCATCGGCCGGCTCGGTGCTCGATGGCGGGAATAGAGCGGAGATTGACACCCCAACTGTCAGGCGGTAGTTGCAGCCTGCCTTGTAATTAGCGTTAAGGTCTTGTTCGAGGGCATTGCCCGCCTGGGATCCCAGAAACGCCAGTTGGTTTCCGTCGGCATTGACTACGTGGTCATGACTGCCTGCGGGGGTATTGGCGAATACACCGGTATTGCTGCCGGACAGGGTATCGATGTCGATTTCTGTCCACTGGTCCACAAATGGTACTGCCGGAAAGTCGTTGGGGTCCACCGCCGGGGCCTCGAACGAAGCGTTCTTAATGGGAATCGATGCCGACCAGCCGGGTTTGGCGGCCAATGAGCCTATTAGTACTAACAAAATTAGGCAGATAATGTGACGTAACATATAAGTAAATGTTCTTTTCTCACCCATGATAAAGCAACCGCCTTTCCGGCAAATAAAACTGCACAACAAGATATAATCATACATACATAGAGATGAAAAATCAAGCGAAAATGAGGCCCAATAGCCTTTATGTGGCATCTATCACTGCGGAATACGAACAAATCTTTCGACAGGACGTAATGTTCAATAGATTACTCTCCTCCTTCAAAGATAAAGGGGGATCGTTCACAAACGCCCCCCTTTATTTTACCTAAACAATTTTTTTAGACAGCAACTGTCTGTCAGATAGCTTTTATTTTAATAAAATGTGCGATTCATTGGCACGGCAGACAAATTGTTACTTTTGTTCCGCTGCTGGGCTTGCTTGTAATGTTCAGCGAGCCTTTGTTTAATTGTATGAAGCGGGCTGTGTAGGCAAGTCCCATTCCGCGTTTCCGACCTGCCGTCTTTGCTGAGAAAAACGGCTGAGTCGCTTTTTGGACGGTTTCCGGGTCCATTCCGCAGCCGGAGTCGATGATTTGCACTTTTATCGAATCGCCGGACTCCGCGGCCTCGGCGGTGATTTTGATTGGTCCGGTTTTTTCGCCGTAGGATTCTGCAGCGTTGGAAATAACATTTGCAATTGCCGATACAATCTGTGCCGAATCCACAAAGACACTCTCGGTACCCTCGGCAATTTCAGTTTCAACTTCCATGTGCGCAGAGTTCGTTTTTTGCTTTGCGAGTTCTATAGCTTCATTGAGCATCCGTTTTACGTCTGTCCGGGTAGCTCTTGGCTCGTGCGGCTGGGCAAAGCCCATAAGGTTCTCGATAATAGCCGAAGCCTCTCTGGAATTTTCATAAATCTGTTCCAGGATCCTTTTCTTTTCCTGGTCGCTCTCGGCTTCAGCGAGAAGCTGTGCTCTGCCTGATATGACCGCCAGCGGATTGTTTAATTCGTGCGCCGCACCCGCCGCCATCTCCGCTAAAACATTCAGAGAATTTTCTGAAGGAGCAATCCGGGCTTGGGTGTCCTTCGGTTTTGAAATAAGCAGGGCAAAACGCTCGGCAAAGTGCTGCTGTCTCTGTTGCGCCAGAGCCATACCTAAAGCAGTCCCTGCAATCGATGCCGAAGCCCTGAACTTTTCCTCGAACAGTTCGGCGTCGTCCGGATAATGAAGCTCGAAGGCGATGGCTCCGATTGCTTTACCGCCCGAAAGTAACGGCATCAGTTTTGTTCGATTCACATCGAATTCAACGTCTAATTGCTCGAACAGCCAGTCGATATAATCGTAAGCATCCAGAATCGCAAAGTTATTTGCTATCGTTTTTGGTATGACGGATGTTTCGACAGGAGCATTTAAGCAGAGCATCCTGCTTTGCGAAAGCTCTTCTACGACGACAGCTTCAAGTGTTTGCGAGCGGCGCCGAGGCGCTAAATACAGACAAACCATACCTGTTTGATAAAACTTCTGCCAGCGGGTTGCGAAGTTTTCTGCTATATCCGTCGCTGCGCTAATCGAATTCATGCCAAGAAGGAAATCCGTTATAAAATCCAAATGGCTCGAATCGCTTTGCAGCCGTTGATTTTCGCCGGACATTTCAGTATGCTGCCGGGCTAATTGAGCGGCGGCGCCATGCACAATCTTGCAATAATTTGCCCCGGACTTAGGTAGATACAGGCCCAAAATGTTGCTCTTTTGTCTGATAGTTTCAGGCAGTGTCCGGCTGATTTGCTGTATTTGCTCGGGGCTTAGTGCAAGCCAATGTGAGATGGTATCTGTCGGTTCGGGTAAATCAAAACTTCCTGAGGAGCCTATGCCGGACGCCCGGGCAATAGAATCTGCCAACTGTACGATCGCTGCTATCCGAGCCTCTGGCATGTCCTCACCGATTATTACGGTCTGGTTGTGATGCAGCCAGATGGCAAGGACAATCAGATGCGGCAGCCGCCATTGCTGCCCCAGACGTTTGCCTATAATTGTATGGTCGGTTCCGAGGTGTTTTTGCTCGATGGAACGCAAGCTTCTCTTTGTTAATTTTGCTTCCTCGGCCATAGTGGTAAAACTTTTCGGCATAGTTTCTTCGAGTGCAAGTTTCCCGATATCATGCAGAAGTCCGGCTAAGTATGCCAACTCTGAGTCCATTTGAGGTGTTGCCATCTCGGCGATTTCTTTAGCGCAACACCCAACAGCAAGACTGTGTAGTAATAGTTCTTTTTTAGTTGCGGCCCTTTCCTTGTCAATTCCGTCGTCAAGATCAAAAGCCTGCGAAACTTTAACGGATAAAATTGCATCACGAACATCGTGTGTAGACAGTTTGTCAAGTGCCTGGCGAAGAGAAAACCTTCCATCCGGCAGGCCTGCTCCTCGCTGCTCAATCAGAGAAAGAATTCGTGCGGTAAGTGCCGGGTCTGATTCAATAATATCAGCCAGCGACGACGTTGAAAACTGGCCCGGCAAGAGCCTGGGGAAAAATTTTGCAGCAATACAGGGCAGTGTCGATAGCGAATCGAGCCGGCTGACGGTAAGCTCTGTCTCAATGGCAACTCTTGTGTTAATAGATTCGTCCGGCATATAGTCGTCCCTGTTTTTTGATTTTGACTTTATACATCAGATACTCATAATGAGCTAACATCCGGCTTAATCTTTGTTGACTACCGGGATTTTATACGGCCCCGCCGATTCTGCCGTATTGTTATTTCATCTGGAGAACAACTGTGATTTTGTCGGTAAGCTCAGTGATGTTAAACGGCTTTCTTATGAAATCTTCAGCTCCGGATTTTATTAGCCGGGCTATTTCATCATCTTTGACAACACCGCTTACTATAATGATTTTGATGTTCTCGAATTCGGGGTTCCTTCTTATCGTCTGGCAAACCACGTTCCCGTTGACATCGGGCAGCATATAATCGAGCAGTATCAATTCAGGCCGAAACTTCTCGGTTGCCATGCCTGCCTCGTAGCCGCTTGACGCCGTCTTTACCTCGAATCTGCCGTCACGCTCAAGGACGTCCTCTAAAAGCTCTACGATTTCGGCGTCGTCATCCACAATGAGAATTTTTCTTTTGCCGGACTCGATGGAGTCGAGAGGGATGTTATTGTCCTTCATAAACCTGACCAGATTTTGGCGCGGAATCCTCCGGAATCTGGAGCCTGGTACGCGGAATCCCTCCAGTCGACCGGCATCGAAGCAGCGAATTATTGTTTGTTGGCTTACTCTGCAAATTTCCGCGGCTTCGCCGGTAGTAAACAAATCCTTCATTTTATCCATTCCTCTTCTTTAACCAAATCCATTTGATATAAGCCCCCGCCAATTACCTTTTTGGCCTAATTTAACTTTGGGCCTTAAAATTGTCAAGCATAAAAAATCTTCTCATACCCATTTTTATTTGCAGGAGCTTGGATATTATCAGTCCTTAGGGACATTTTGAAGATTCGTTGCTGACTGGCCATGTGCAATTAAGTTGAACCTCCGAAACGCTAACTTCTTTGTGTCATTAATCTTAAGAATTAAGATAGAACTGTACTCGTTGGAAAGATAAAGTTCGGGAAAGCCGACGATTTCAACTGGATTATTAAAAAAAATTTCTACAGGAAAAGACCGGTTTAACGGCATTGTGAATCCGAAATAGTGCAAATTAAATTTCGATAAGTCGCTTAATAAAAGAAAGTTAGGTGGTATTAAGCATGAGGATGTGTGGCTGTTATAAAATTTTTTTATCGTGAACATTTTGTTAAACATATCGTTATATAGCTATATAGTAATAAGTATATATATATTTTAATGGGATTATTAAAATGAATGAGAACACAGCAGAACACGTTGCAGAAGTCTTAAAGGCTCTGGCACACCCGATTAGGCTTCAGATAGTAGAGCTTCTCGCGAACGGAGAAATGTGTGTCGGTGACATTGTCGAGACCTTGGGTGGAAAACAGGCCATAACCAGTCAGCAGCTTAATATGATGAAAGACAAAGGTGTTTTAAGCTGTAGGCGCGATGGTGCAAGAGTGTACTACCGTATAGAAAATAAAAACGTAATCAAGCTGTTGAATTGTGTTTATGACCATTGCGAACAGAAGAAAGGTTAAAGAAAGATATGTTCTGCAGATGCAATATCATTTGAGAGTGGAAAACGTGCAAAACCTCCGAAGGGAAATTTCGATAAATAAATGATTTACGATAAAGAATATTTTTAAATGGCTAAAAAGATACTGATTGTTGGTGGCCTTGCCGGACGATTTGGTGTGCAGGCTATTCCCACACTTCTTTTGTTCAAAGATGGAAATGAAGTAAGGCGTTTTGTCGGTGTACAGCCTAAAGAAATCTTAATTGACGCGATTAGTTCAGTTTTTTAATCGATAAAAAACAGGTAAATAAAGGAGGTATAAGTATGCGATTGTGGCTATGTAGACTTTTTATTTTATCGATAGTGGTAGGTATCCTTTTTGCTACTAATGCTAAAGCCGAAACTGCTAAAGCAAAGGATTGGCCCTATTCATTCTCTAAAGGAGGATTTCAGATATATGAGTCTGAAGACAAAAATGAGAGGTTGACCTTAGGGGGAAGTGTGCTTTTCAGATATGCTTACTGGAACTGGTTTGGA
>Ga0114922_10007046_pt1 | contig 10288 bp, 7 predicted proteins | sample AartaG_FD_100975 | JGI IMG/M metagenome (GOLD analysis project Ga0114922, IMG submission 100975) | Deep subsurface microbial communities from Aarhus Bay to uncover new lineages of life (NeLLi) - Aarhus_00045 metaG | ecosystem: Environmental > Aquatic > Marine > Oceanic > Sediment | place: Aarhus...
CGCCCTTGGCCGGGTGCTCGCTGCTGAAATCCTGGTAGTACTTCAAGCGCAGGAAGGTCAGCAACAGGTATGAGAGCGAGAGAAACGGCAGGATCAGCAGGATGAAGAAGAGGTAGAGAAAAACCGGCGCCACGTAACTGCCCGCCAGGTACACGAGGAACAGGGCGAGCAGGTACACTCCGATCCTGCCGGCGCGCAGGGTGATGGGTAAATCAGCGTTCATTCACTCCCGTGGGAATCTTCACCTTTCCCAGTACCTGGGATACGACCTCTCTGGGATCGACTGCCTCCATGCGCGCCTCCCCGGAGAGGATCAAGCGGTGGGCCAGCACCGCGGGAGCCAGGGACAGCACGTCCTCGGGAATTACGAAATCCCGGGCCTGGAAGAGAGCCTCCCCCTGGGCGGCCAGCATGAGGTGCTGAGAGGCCCGGGGGCTCATGCCGAGCTTCAAGCGGCTGCTAGAGCGTGTTTCCGAGGCGATCTGGGCGATGAATCGTTTTACCTTGTCGGCGACGTGGATGCTGCGCAGGCTTGCCCGGATCTCCAGCACCATCTGCGCTGTGGAGACCGGCTGCAACTTCTGTAGGGGATCTTGGTCCTGAAAGCGGGAGAGGATCTCCATCTCATCCTCCCCGTTCGGATAGCCGAGGGAAAAGGATGCACCGAAGCGATCCAGCTCTCCCTCGGGAAGGGGGAAGGCTCCGAGGAAGCTGGTAGGATTCTGAGTTGCGATCACGAAGAAGGGTTGGGGCAGCTTGTGGGTCCTGCCGTCCACTGTGACCGAGCCCTCCTGCATCACCTCCAGAAGGCTCGACTGGGTGCGGGGGCTGGCCCGGTTGATCTCGTCGGCCAGGACGAACTGGTGCATCAGGGCCCCCTCCTTGTAGACAAACTCCCGTTTTTCCGGGCTCCAGATTGTCATGCCCGTGATGTCTCCGGGCAGAAGATCGGGGGTGAACTGGATGCGGCCGAAATCCAGACCCGCGCTGACCGCCAGGCTGCGGGCCAGGGTGGTCTTGCCCACGCCCGGGACATCCTCGATCAGAGCGTGGAGTCCCGCGCTGAAGGCCACCAGGAGGGTGTGGATCTGAGACTTCTTGCCCACAAAGACCTTGGAGATATTCGCCGCTACCGCCTGAAGGTGTTCGGCGTAGCGGGGAAGGTTCGAATCACTCATAGGTATCTCTCCTGAGCTCACCCAGCAATCTCGTGCGCCGGTCTTTCTCTATTAAAGATACAGCTAGTCAAAAGATTGACTATTTTTATCGACCTGGGGCGGGAGTGGGAACTACAAGCCAACCTGTGCTTGCGGGTATGCTGCAAGAGGTGATACAAAAACATGGGATATGGAACTGAAGCGCGGTTTTTTTACTCGAACCGGTAGCGACGCCAGCGACGATTTAGGGGAGCAAAGTAATGACGAATAATAATAGGACTTATCGTCGTGACGATCTCTTGCGGCTGGCCGGGGAGCTTTTAGCTGCAGCCGGCATGGACAGGCAGATCGCAGCGGTGGTGGCTGACGTTCTGGTTGAGGGAGACCTCTTGGGGCATACCACCCACGGTCTGGCACTGTTACCCGTGTATCTGAAGGAGCTGGAGCAGGGCACGCTGACTGCGGAAGGAGAAGAGGAGATCGTCGCAGACAGAGATTCGGCCGTTACCATAGACGGTCACTATCTTCCCGGCCCGTGGCTGGTTCACAGAGCCATGGATCTGGCCTTCGCACGAATCGACAGGCATCCGCTGATCACGGTAGTGATTCGCCGCAGCCATCACACGGCGGCTTTGGCCGCTTACCCCGGACGGGCCACGGAAAGGGGCTATATGTTTCTGATGACCTGTTCCGATCCCTCGGTACGCAGCATCGCCCCCTACGGAGGGCTCGATCCCCTGTACACGCCCAATCCTATTGCAGCGGGAATTCCAACCGCGGGAGATCCGGTGATCGTCGATATCAGCACCTCCTGCACGGCGAACGGTGTTACCGGCAGGCTGCAGGCAGAAGGAAGGCGTCTGCCGCATCCATGGCTGCTCGACAATCACGGAATGCCCAACGACGATCCGGCGGTCTTGTTTACCGACCCCCCCGGCTCGATCCTGCCCCTGGGAGGGATGGACCTGGGCTACAAGGGCTACGCACTGGGAATTCTTGTCGAAGCCATGACCGCAGCCCTGGCCGGGTCCGGCCGGGCAGACGGGATAGACCGTTGGGGTGCCTCCGTGTTTATGCAGATCATCGATCCGCAGGGTTTTTCCGGAGCAGAGGCTTTCAGCAGAGAGACCCAGTGGCTGGTCGACGCCTGTCGGAAAAACCGCGTACGCCCGGGAGATCCATCTGTCCGCCTGCCCGGGCAGCGAGCCCTGCAGCTGCGCCGGGAACAGTTGGTGCGCGGCCTCAAGCTCTATCCCTCCATCATGCCCACTATTGAGCCGTGGGCGCAGAAGTTCGGCATCGTGATGCCGACGGGTGACGACTAGATGAACCGGAAGGAGAGGGTGATTACGGCCCTGAAGCACGAAGAGGCGGTCCAAGCCGCAGCTCGGCTCTTCGGAAGTTCTGGTGGATGACAAGCGTGTCGGCATTTGCGGTTCGGACATTCACTAGTATCGTCATTACAAGATCGGCGAGTCTGTGCCTCAGAAACCCCTGGTTCTCGGACACGAGTTCTCCGGGGATGTGGTAGAGGTCGGATAGTCCAAACAGGTGAACCGACGAAAAAGCACCGCAGGAATTGTTGCTCAGGAAGTACGATCAGGGTGACGCTGCCCCTTAATCCGAAAGCGGCGAACCAGAAGTACTTGCGTTACCATGGCAACACCTATCAAAGCGGCGCAAAAAACACTTACCGCGGTCATGGAGTAGTGCTGATAGAACTGGCCGCCGACAGTGGATCCGGCGATCAGGCCCGAGGCCAGCAGGGCTTCGTGAATGGCCATGCGCGTGGCCCGCCGGGAAGCTCCGGAGGCGCCGTGGAAGAAGCTGTAGGAGAAACCCAGGGAGACCAGAGGACCGATCAGGGCCAGACTCAACGCCAGGAGAGGGAGGGATGCGGCCCGGGATATGCCGAAAACCAAGACAGCCAGCAGCGCCAAACCCGCGGTCATTGGAGCCGGCCGGAAATGCCAGAAAGTTAGTCTGCCCAGGAACAGGTATCCCGCCGCCGTGCATAGCGCTCGACAGAGAAGCAGGGCTCCGATCGTGCTCTTGGACAGGCCCAGCTCATCTCTGGCGTACATGGGGAAGACCGTGATGATCACCCCCATCACCGTAAAGGTGACGAACAGCCCGACCCACGCGGGAAAACGCAGGGAGGTGCTGCTGTCGGGTTTGTCCGGCTCCTCCTTGCGACTGCGCCCGCGCTCATTGTCGGATCGGATTCGGGGCAAAGCCAGGGCGGCCCCGATCAGAAGGAGACAGTTGGTGAGGAACACTGCAGTCGCCCCGTACAGGGGATAGCGGGGGGAGAGCTCGCTGAGTGCTCCCGCTACCAAGGGGCTGATGATGATTCCCATGTTGCCGACAAAGGTCAGCCTGCTCATGGCCCGGCCCAGATGTTTTCCCTCGATTCCCAGAGACAACCAGCTCATCAGAGGCGGCCAGAAGAAGGAAAGACAGAACCCGAACAGGCCATAGAAGACAAAGGTTGCAGTAACGGATCGGGAGAGCAGGATGGCGGTGACGGCCACGCCCATGCCCGCGGAGGAGAAGATCATCGAATAGCGGGGACGGAGCCTTTCGAAGGCGGGGCGCATGGTCAGGCAGCCGAGAACGTAACTGCCCTGCCAGGTCGCCGCGATCCAGCCTACCTGTCCGGGTGCCAGAAGAAACACCTCCCGCATGTAGAAGACCATGCCCAGGATGAGCATCCCCAGACCCGCTTCTGTCAGGAATCCCGCCGGTAGAATCACCGCGGTCTTGCCGATTCCCGCAGATAGTGCGCGGAGGAACTGCTGCTGCTGGCTGATGAAACGGAATCGCATTGCAGAGGTCGGGATGGTTGTAGTTGGTCTTCCGAGAAACGCTACGGAGGTTTGCCCGCTATTCCCAGAGCCTGAAGTGGGGATACTCGTCTGTCATCAGGCCCACGTAGGCGGTGACCCGATACGACCATCTCTGGATGCCCATGACGAGCTTGAAGATGTCCTTGTGATATTTCCCCGTGAACAGCAGAACGATGGCCACGATCACCACCAATACCCAGAACAGGCCACCGAAGGGATACTCGGTATGGGCGGCGTAGTTGTAGCCCCAACCGACCAGGGCACCGAGAATCGCGTAGTGAGGGATGGCCAGAAACCACTTGACCAGCACCATCCAGTTCTTCAGCTGTTCCGGATAGTCGATCTGCAGATCCGCCGGGTAGTCGACGGACTCCAGGGTGAAGGGCGGATACTTGTCCGTACCCAGAACGGCGGCGTAGTAGGAGACCCGCCAGCCCCAACGCAGTACGCCCACGTTGAAATTGAACATCCCCCGCGGGTAGCGTCCTGTAAAAAGGATGGCGAAGAAGGCGATGATCGTGAGAATTGTGAAGGCTACGGCCAGGAAGCAGAGCACGATCCAATGCGGTATGGCCAGGAACCACTTCACCAACCAGAGCGCCCTGGACGGTTTGTCGATCTGCCCCTTCAAGTGGACCGGGTATGCACTTTTTTCTTTTGCCATGATTTCCTCCCATTTAGTAGCAGTTCGCTCATGTACTTTATACAGCTTGAAGGGATTCGGGTCAAATGCTTTAGACTTTTTTTTATTTTCTGGCGCTTCCCCCGGTTTTCGGTTAGGATAGAGACACAAAGCACAATCAAATACAGCTCGTATCGAAGTGCAGCGAAGAGGCAACACTATCGTGGAAGAGAGAATCGGTGAAGCTCTGGTACGGATTGGGGCGATGACCCCGGAACAGGTCGATCAGGTTCTGAAGCTCCAGCAGGATGGAGATGATCGCCTGTTTGGGGAGATCGCCATCGGAGAGGGTTTTATCAACGACAAGGCGATCAAGGCTTACCTGGACGACAGGAAGTAGCTGAACGGTCAGTTGAGGGTGTCCTGCTCTATGTAGAGCAGATGGGTATTGCCCGTCGAATCGTTGAACCAGAACTGCAGTTTTCCGTCCTGCAGCAGAAAGCACTGGGTAAAGGTTTTTCCCCTGCAAGGAGCTATACTCCCGAAACGGGCTTTGGCTTGCGCAATCAGTTCTCGTTCGGTCCTGCTCATGGCTTCTTATCAGAAACCTCGGCAGGATTTTTTCCTTGCTTAGTAGAATTCTTAAGTTTTTCGACCCTTACGAAGGGCGGCTTTTCCTGCGCCCGCTGCTAAACTTGCGATGCCAGCTTGTCGAACTGCTCCACCGGCACCGCCGGGGCCGTGGTGAAGGAGATCCCTGTCAGCTTCTGCAGCGCCATGGAAATTTGCATTGCCGCCTCGGTGCCCGGCACTTCAGCAATGATTGCCAGGTCGTGTTCTCCCAATAGCGCGTAGATCGACTTCACCTGTCCGCCGAACTTCTTGAACGTCTCTGCCGCCTTTTCCGTGCGTTTGCCGCTGATTTCTTTCAGCGCGCTTTCCGAATAGCACCCGAAGAAGAAGTACGTGCTCATATGATCCTCCTTGCCATACTCTGTCTCTAGTGTAGTAAAATCCGGAAGAGACTGCAAAAGAAGTTGTCTTTACCTCGTTTTCCTTGGTACAATGAAGCTGGTAAGTGTTTATGAACACAGCAGTGCTTGGTCTTGATATCGGCTCGGTAAGCATTTCCCTGGTCGGCCTCTCTCCCAGTGGTGAAATCCAACATTCCGAGTACCGTTTTCACAAGGGGATGGTCCGGGAAACTCTGAAGGCTATGCTGGAGACTCTGGCCCCCGGCGCGATCGGGAGGATCAACTGTACCACCTCGACGCCGCGAGTCCTCCGGCATGCTCGCTATTATGACAGTCAGGTGTGTTTCATCGAGGCGGCCCGGAGACAGCACGGTCTGATCCGGTCTCTGCTGGTGGTCGGCGCAGAGCGGTTCATGCTTCTGCGCTTCGATTCCGAGGGGAAGTTTCTTAACCTCAAGGCCAGCACCTCCTGTGCCGCCGGAACCGGAAGCTTCCTGGATCAGCAGGCCGGCCGGCTCGGTCTTGGGGCAAGCGCCGAGCTGGGAGAGCTTGCCCGATGCAACCGTGGGGAGGCTCCAAAGATCGCCTCCCGCTGCGCCGTGTTTGCCAAAACCGACCTCTGCCACGCTCAACAGGCGGGGTACACCCTGGAGGAGATCTGTGACGGGCTGTGCGCTGGTTTGGCCCGAAACATCGCGGATACGATATCCACGGAGGAAAAGATCCTCTCTCCCGCCGTCTTTGCCGGCGGGGTGGCGCAAAACCGGGCGGTTGTCTTGCATCTGGAAACGCTTCTCGGCTGCAGTTTCGACATAGGGGAGCACGCCCATCTGTACGGTGCCCTGGGTGCGGCCCTCTGCGGTTTGCGGGACGGGATCGGCACGGAGCTCTCCTGCTCCAGCCCCGGCGAAGTGATCGACACGAGAGAGGAGCCGAAGAGCTACTACTTTGAGCCCCTGGATCTGAAACTCTCAACCTATCCGGATTTTAATGAAAGCGCGGGTACTGAGTTTTTTCCCTCTGTGGAGGGGTTTGACCTGCCGGTCGAGGTCGATGTGTACAACAGCCTGGGCGGTCTCGGGGCTGTGGAAGGGATCCTCGGAATCGATGTGGGCTCCACCAGCACCAAGGCGATTCTGATCGATTCGGGAAAGCGTGTTCTGGCCGGATTCTACACCCGTACCGCCGGACGTCCCCTGGCAGCGGTGCAGGCGATCCTCGAAGCCCTGGATAACCTGCTGCAAAGACAGAACGTCGAGTTGAATATTCGTTGTGCCGGCGCCACCGGCGCGGGACGCAAGTTCATAGGGGAGGTGATCGGAGCCGACCTGATCCTCAATGAGATTACAGCCCATGCCCGGGCCGCCTACGAGCTGGATCCGAGGATCGACACGATCATCGAGATCGGCGGGCAGGATTCGAAGTTCACCACCTTGCGCGACGGCATGGTGACCTTCAGCCAGATGAATACGGTTTGCGCCGCGGGCACGGGCAGTTTCATCGAAGAGCAGGCAGGCAAGTTGGGTGTATCCTTGAGCGAATACTCCGCCCGGGCCGAAGGCGTACGGGCGCCCCTGGCCAGCGACCGCTGTACCGTGTTCATGGAACGGGACATCAACCACTACCTGAACAAGAAGTACTCGGTGGACGAGATTCTGGCGGCGGTGCTGTTCTCCGTTCGGGAAAATTATCTGCTCAAGGTTTCCTCCGAGGGCCTGATCGGACAGCGCATCTGCTTTCAAGGGGCCACTGCTAAGAACCGGGCACTTGTGGCCGCTTTCGAGCAGAAGCTCAGGCGGCCGATCTTCGTGTCCAAGTACTGCCACCTAACCGGGGCGCTGGGTGTGGCTCTGTTGCTCCAGGAAGATCCACCGGACAGCACCCGGTTTCGGGGGATAGACCTATACAGAGAGTCGATTCCGGTGCGCTCGGAGACCTGTCCGTTGTGCAACAATCACTGCCGGCTGCGGATCGCCGAGGTTCGGGGACAGACCGTGGCGTACGGTTTCCTCTGCGGCCGGGACTATCAGGTGAAACGTTACGTCAGCAAGAACAGATCCGGCTTTGACATGCTCAGGGAATATCAGCGTTCGTTTCAGGAGCAGACACAAGAGCAGGTACAAGAACCGACGCACCGTGAAGCTCCGACAATCGGCATTCCCGCGGCCCTGCACCTGCTCGACGAGTTGCCGCTGTGGAAACGGTTTTTCGCCGAGTTGGAGGTCCGAATCATTACCAGTGAGGGATACACCGGAGCGCTGAAGTCCGGCAAAGAGCTTACCGGGGCGGAGTTCTGCGCCCCGGTAACGGTACTGCACGGACACGTCCGCCACCTGGCTCCATCCTGCGACTATCTGTTCCTGCCCGTATATCTGGAGGCTCCATCCGAGCAGAGACACGCCGGGCGCCTGCGTCACTACTGCTACTACACCCAGTTCGCTCCCTCCATAATCTCCCAGATCAGAACTGGGGATATTGAAAGGAAAACCCTGCTGCCCCTGGTCGATCATGGCAGTCTGGAGACGGCTCCACCTCCGGCGGTGCGCAAGCTGCGAGTGCGAAGCAAGCAGGAGCTGCATAGAGCACTACAGCAAGTGGCGGGTCTTTCCCTGTCCTACCCGCGGGTGTGCCGGGCCTATGACAGAGCTCTTGAGGCTTATCGAGAAGGACGGGAGCAGCTGCAGAGGGTGTACCAAAGGACCCGCAGTCAGAACCAGATTGAGGTGGTTCTGGCCGGCCGGCCCTATCAGGTGCTTGCCCGGGAGATGAACAAGGGCATCCCTGATATCTTTGCCGCCTTGGGCATCAAGACCTACTGGCAGGATATGCTTCCGCCTCTGTCTGAATGGGGAGAAACAGTTCAAGGCTCGGGAGGGCATAACGTCTCAGATAGGGTCCGGCAGGTCCTGCAGGATTTGGAACCGCTCCTGGACGCGGTCCAGTGGAACTACGCGGCCCGCATTCTGGAAACCGCGGCGTTTTGCGCGGTAACCGAGGGTCTGTACCCCGTTCTGATAACCGCCTTCAAATGCTCTCCCGACTCCTTCGTGATCGAGTACTTCAAGCGCATTCTCGACAAGTACGGTAAACCCTACCTGATCCTGCAGATCGACGAACACGATTCCAGCGTGGGCTACGAGACCCGGATCGAGGCGGGGATCCACTCTTTCCGCAACCACGCGGTACGTCTTGACCGCGATCAAGCCGCCCTGTACGGGGAGGTGAAAACGATCCCGGCCGATAGACCCCGCCATTCCGTGAGCCCCGTGGTGGAACATCGGCTGAACGGCAAGACCCTGCTATTTCCCAACTGGGATCGTTTAACGATCCCTCTGGTTGTGGCTAATCTTCGCAGCGCCGGGGTGGATGCCCGCGTTCTGGAGGAAGACGAACTGTCTATACAAGCCGGCACACGCATGAACACGGGGCAGTGTCTGCCGATCAACGCCATCACCCAGGGTGTTGTGAACTATATTCAAAAATACGAATTGGATCCCGCTCGAACCGTAGTCTGGATGATGAAATCGATACTGTCCTGCAACTTCCATCTTTTCCCCCACTACATCAAGAGCCTTCTGGAGGACTACCGTCAAGGAATGGAAAAGGCCGGAGTCTACGTGGGAGATTTTTCCTTTTCGGAGATCTCCCCCCTGCTGGGAGTGGGTGCCTACTTCGCATATCTGTTCGGGGGGTTGCTGCGGCGCCTCGGCTGCCGTATCCGACCGTACGAGCTCAACCCGGGGGATACGGACAGGACCGTCGCGGCAGCGCTCGTGATTTTTGAAGATTCGCTGTTGGGGAATCGATCGAAGGAGGATGCCCTGGCCGAGGTGATGGGAATATTCGGGGTAATACCCAAAGCAGAGCATTGGCGTCCGCAGGTGGCGATTTTCGGCGATCTGTACGTACGGGACAACGACGTCATGAATCAGGATTTGGTTCATTTCATAGAGCAGGCCGGTGGGGAGGTGGTTACCACTCCATACAGTGAGTACCTGCGCATTATCGCCGACCCCTTGTTCAAGAAATGGAGCCGGGAGCACCGCTATTGGATTCTCGTCAAGTATCGAGCTCTTCTGGCCCTGATCAATACATTCGAGAGGAAGTATTTCGGCTACTACGAGGATTACCTGAGCTCACCGCACTCATTCCGGGACACCAATCCGGAACGAATCCTGGACAGGTACAATGTACGGCTGGAGCATCACGGTGAATCCTGGGACAACCTGCTGAAGATCGCTCATCTGATGGAGGTCCATCCGGACCTGCGGCTGTTCGTTCAGACCAACCCCGCCTTCTGCTGTCCCTCTCTTGTTACCGAGGCCATGGCCCGGAGAATCGAAGAGCTTACGGGTGTACCCGTGGTCACCCTCACCTACGACGGCACGGGAAACCTGAAGAATGACAGGATCGTGCCCTATCTGGCAACTCTTCAGGAGGATGCCCGGTCCACCCGGCCGTCCGACCCGGTGCTGCTCAGAGCGTCTCGATGAACTCCCGCACCACGCCCTGAAACTCCTGAGAGCAGATATAGTGCAGCCAATGCCCGCAGTCTTCCAGGACCTCGATTCTCCCGTTTGGGAAGTAATCGTTGAACCGAGGCCGGTCGCTTGCCCGGGCGAAGGGCGATTCACCCCCGGCAATCAGCACAGTCGGGCCGTCGAAGGTGTTCTCGAAAATGGGAAA
>Ga0114922_10007047_pt1 | contig 10288 bp, 7 predicted proteins | sample AartaG_FD_100975 | JGI IMG/M metagenome (GOLD analysis project Ga0114922, IMG submission 100975) | Deep subsurface microbial communities from Aarhus Bay to uncover new lineages of life (NeLLi) - Aarhus_00045 metaG | ecosystem: Environmental > Aquatic > Marine > Oceanic > Sediment | place: Aarhus...
CCAATACTGTTCGGCACGCTTTTTGCATCGAGGCGGCCGCCTTGCATCTTCCTGTCAAGGACGGCGCCTCTTACAAAACATGACAAATCCATGACAACTATTTACTTGTACAGGTACACACTATTTGTCATGATAGTGTCATGGCAACTGAACCTGCAAAACAACTCGGCCGTAAGAAAAAAAGCCCATCACGCGCCAAGAGGTACGTGGCACCAAATACATCGCCGACATCATCGAACTGCTCAAACCGCTGCACAGTCACCACGACTGCGACAACCGCAAACTGCACTATGACGAGTACGTAGCCTACCTCCTGCTTTACTTCTTCACTCCCGTCATCGACAGTCTGCGCGGGCTGCAGCAGGTCAGTGAGTTCAGCATCGTCAAGAAACGCTTCAGGCTCGAACGCTTCAGCCTGGGCAGCTTCTCCGAAGCCGGCCGCGTCTTTGATCCGGCACCCCTGAAGCCAATCATTGAAAAGCTGTTCGGGAAGCTTGAGAACATTCACGCCGACGAGCGCCTGGCTGATCTGGAGTTGGACCCGGTTGCCTGGGACGGCACACTGCTGCACGCACTGCCGAAAATGGTCTGGGCGCTCTGGCTGGACGACGAGCACCACGCCGCCAAGATGCACCTGCAATTCAACCTCGTCAAAGGTGCACCGCAAAAAGCGATCCTCACGGCCGCCAATGCACAGGAAAGGCGCGTCCTGGCCGAACACCTCACCGAGAAAATGCTCTACGTGTTGGACCGTGGCTACGAAGACTTCCAATTGATGCGTCAGATCATCAACGCCGGCAGCTCCTTCCTCACGCGGGTGCGCACCACCATCAACCCTACGGTCCTCGAGGTGCACCCCCTGGGCCAACAAGCCCGCAAAGCGGGCGTCTGCAAGGACAGCATCGTGCACCTGGGCTCCCGCAACCATCCGCAAGTGCGCGATGTGCCACTGCGTCTGATAAAGTTGCGCGTCCCTCGGTCGCGACCCCGCAGCCAAACCAAAGGCCGCCGCCGCCGCGCCCGCCCCGACAGCGACGAGTTCTACGAGGACATCCACCTCGCAACCGACCTGCTGATCTGCTCCTGTCACGATGTTGGCGTCACGGCTCCACCGGCGCGGGGCTGGTGGCGGGCCGCGCAGCGGCGAGCAACTGCCGGTCTTGGGTGATTGCCCCGCAGCCACAGCTCCACCGGACATGGGCAAGAGAGCGCCGACCCACCAAACCGCCCACAGAACAATTACACATCCCGATGCTTTTTCCGTGGAACTTTTTCTTGATTTCTGTTTGCATAATTGGTAATATGCAAGAAAGTGCGTTAGTTTTCCCATCAGGAGAGATGTTATGACGAACTTTGAGGAAGGCAGGGAATACAGGGTCGCGCTCAATTCGGTGCCGGCTGAAGCTGTCGGCGCGGTTGTGGCGGAGCTTGTGCGGCTTTTCCCCATAGAGGCGGGATCGGCCAAGGGTATCGTAAAATCAGCACCGATAGTTCTGGTCGACAAACTCACCCCCGAGCAGGCGAGAAACGCCGAATCGCACTTGGGCTACCTGCGACGGCTGGGGGCCGATGTGACGGTAACGTCGGACCACCTGTCGTCGGTGAAACGCATGACACTTCCCGTGAAGCCCGATATCGTGCGCCGACCGGGTAACGGGTTCATCTGCCCAACGTGCGGTGACAGGCTGGTCGTTTGCTCCGAGGGAAGTGTGAAGCTGGCTCACACGCCGGCAGCCGAGGAGCCGGCCCCGAGCGGGGAGGCGGCGCCCCCTGAGAAGGTTGTGAGAAAATCGTGGCCCAAGGTGGCGGCTGATGAGCCGACTGTCCGCCGGAAGGTGGAGACGGCGAAAGGTGCCGCGGGTTCCGAAGCGTCAAGTGTGAAATCTCCGGCGGTCACGCCGAAAACACAAAAGGCCGACGAGGGAATTCCCAAGAGAATCGAGCCTGCGTCCGAAGCTCCGGCGCCGGCCGAGTTCGAGCAGGGGGAGCCCGCCGGTAAGCCGAAGGCGCCATCGGAGACGGAAGAGGTCGCCATCCTCGAGCCCGGCGCAGCAGGAAAGCCGAGCGAGACCGAAGGCGGAGGGGATTGCAGGGTATCGGTGGGCAAGAAACTCAAACGCTCACAGAGGAAGACGGTATCGGAGCTCATAGCCAAGTACCAGGATATCCCTCTGGAAGAAGCGATAAAGGCAACGAAGAAATCTCTCGTGACCATCTTGCGAAACGCCACCAGGGAGAAAGCCGAGGAGTGCAAGCAGGAATGTAAAGAACTTGGCATTTCGGTGCAGATAAGCGAACGCTGAGAGCCGCGCCGTCAACGACAGCGGCGCCTGAAACGTTGTTCGCGCATCCGCCTCGATCTGCCGTCAGTGAGCATAAACGGATTTAGACGCGCCCGGAGCCAGGTATGGCCCTGAAAGACATCGCCCGCATTCCGCGAAACATACAGCGGGTAATTGAGATTCTCAGAACGTTGTGGCGTCACGGACTGGGTCACATTGTAACCCGCCTCAATGTGCAGGAGTACCTTCCGGTAGTGGCCCGACTGGTCAGCCGCGGCAAGGTGGAGCTGCTGCCTCTCGACGATGAGACAATTGCCCGCCGCCTTGTTCTGGTTTTCGAGGAATTGGGCCCGACCTTTGTGAAGCTCGGACAAATCCTGTCGACCAGGCCCGATTTCGTTCCCGAGCCTTACCTTTCGGAATTCCGCAAACTCCAGGACGATGTCAAACCTTTCCCCACGGAAGAGGCGAAAGAAATAGTGCGGAGTGAGCTCGGCGAGGAGCTCGACAAGGTATTCCGCGAATTTAGCGACGAGCCACTTGCTTCGGCCTCGATAGCCCAGATATATACCGCCAGGCTGCTCAACGGTACGGCCGTGGTCGTGAAGGTGCGCCGTCCGGGAATAGAACGCAAAATAACAAGCGATATAGATATCCTCCGTTACCTTGCCCGGCACGCTGAAAGAAACTGGCCCGAACTCAACCCGACGCTCATAATCGAAGAATTTGAGAAATCAATACGCAGGGAACTCGATTTTGTCATCGAAGCTTCCTACACGTCGAAGTTCCACGAGTTGTTCATCGACATGCCCGGGATCACAAGCCCCAAGGTCTACTGGGATTACACGACCGGCAAGGTGCTGACCGTGGAACGGCTGCACGGTATCAGGCCCGACGACATAGACGAGCTTGACCGACGAGGTATCGACCGCGCCGCACTGGCAACGAACCTCGGGACGGTCTTCATCAAGCAGTACGTCGACTTCGGGCTGTTCCACGCGGATCCGCACCCCGGCAACCTCCTGATCCAGGACGACGGCACAATCGCGCTGGTGGATTTCGGGATGACCGGCCACCTTACCGACGATCTGCTCTCGGACTTATCGACCGCCCTGATCGCCATCGCAGGGCAGCATCTCGATATCCTGATCGATATCTATGCCGAGATCAGCGAGTCGGAACCGATCGACGCGCGCAGGCTCAAGCCCGACATGCTCGAGATGTTTGACAAGTATTACGGCATGCCCCTCAGCCGGATAGATATGGGCGAGGTGTTCAACGATTCGCTGCGCGTGGCCCGCAAGCACCGGCTTGTTTTGCCCCGCGACCTCGTGCTGCTGATGCGGTCGCTGGTGATAGTTGCCGGCGTGGGGCGTACGCTCGACCCCGATTTCAACGTAGCGGCACTGGTGGAGCCGGAGGCCCGGCGGCTGATTCTGCGCAAGGCGTCGCCCGGGCGCAAGGCAAAAGAGCTGAGCCTGCACCTCTGGCACGCCTCCAGGATCCTGCATAACCTCCCTGAGCATGTCAGGACCATCATTCAGAAGATCGAAACGGGCTCGCTCACCGTGGCTTTCAGGCATCAAGGGCTCGAAGGGCTGATGTCGGAGCTCGACCGCGTGAGCAACCGGCTGTCGGTGAGCATAATCCTCGGATCGACGATCGTCGGGTCGTCGATCGCGCTCCACACCAAGGTGATGGCCATACGGGGCGTTTCGGCTGTTGGCATAGTCGGCTACCTGATCGCAACTATGCTCGGGCTCTGGCTGGTCTGGGATATTCTGCGGTCGGGCCGTTATTAGCTTTTTGAGTTGCAGTAGCGTACTGTGCAAGAACGGTTCCTTGTGGGAAGTTCTTTTGCTTTCGGATGTATTCTTGGGCGGAAAGGGCGTGTAACCCTAGTGGCCCCTCAGGGGCAAGAAAGGAGATCTGCAGTGACTCGTGAACAACTGTTGCACGAATTGATGAAGGCTGCCGGGCTGTCTAGGTCCGACGCCGCGAAGTTTTATCAGGGCCTGCTGGACGTCGCCATGGTGCAGTTGAAGGAAAATGGCGAGTTCACGTTGCCCAGTTTCGGCGTGCTGAGAGTGACGGTACGCAAAGCCCGCGAAGGACGCAACCCCCGCACGGGCGAGAAGCTCATGATCCCCAGCAGGAAAGGGTTGAAGTTCAAACCCTACAAGGATCTCACCGCGATGCTGAATCCCCCCGGCGGTGAGACGCCGACGGGTGAATCCGAAGGCGGGACCGTCCTCTGACAGAGGCCGAGCCAAGTTCTGCACTTGCGGCAATACAAACACGGGGCATAGGAGCAGGGCTCGTTGTCTCTGCGCTCCCGGTGCCTGCGTGACCGACACTCTCTTGCGCTGTAGTGAAGCCGTATGAGACTTGCGACATTCGGCGTGGCGACAATCGCCCTCATTTGTGGGTGTTCGGGGTATCTGCGGAACCGCGCCTCGGACTTCGCCGACATCGCGCGGCTCAATGTAGGCGGAGGGTACGGCGCCAGTATCGACGCATCCGTAACGCGATACGTCCGCGTGAGCGTCGGCGGATATGAACAAGCCGTGAAGGCGGGATTTGTAGGTCGCCAGGGGTGGCTGTGGAAAGAAAGGCGACAGGGCGCTGCCCTCGTTGCCGGCTACGCCGAAACGAGCCGCGAAGGGATCCGGGGCAATGTTTCCCTGCCCCCGCCGGATACCGAAAAAGGCCTGCAGCTCTGGTACGCCGACAAGGAGCGCGGCACAACCGAAATTGTTCTGTCGTTCTTCCTGCTGGCGGGCTTCGAGGTCGGTATCGATCCGGGCCAGATACTCGATTTTCTCGTCGGCTGGGCCGGGGTAGATATTTATGGAGACGATAACGCCGCCCGAAAGCCGAGACAGGCGTCGCCCGCCGAGCGGTGAACCCGGCTCCGTCCGCCTGAGAAGGCGGCGCGACGAACGAAGACGTTCGTACGTGTTTAGCGTGTGAAGACCGAAGGGGACGAGCAGTTCAGGTGACGGCAAGAGACATTTCCTCGGCCTGCAGACCCACCTGCAGGGTCCTCCGCCGAAGGGCTACGGCCCCCGAAGGCGGAAGCCGCGCCGTCGCCATAGCGGCTTTGGCGCGCTTGCCTGCCGGAAGCCTCTGGCGGCTAGGTCGGCGACTTGCGGCGGCCAGGTGTCTCTTTCGGGCTCGCGTTTTTTAGCCCGACCCGCCTGCCGAAGCCTTGCGGCGGGCAGGAGGGCGATAGTCTGTAGCCACGGGGCGTGAGCCCGTGGAAAACAGTTGCCCCCAACCGCAGAGCCCCCGCAGGGGGCGACAGATTCATTCGACGACAACGATGCGCGGCGGCACATGTAGGAACGGACGGCCTGTCCGCCCTCCTGTGCACGTGCCGTGTGCCTTCACATTTCCCTGCCGTCGCACATCAAGGGGTTCGCCACAGCGGCGCGAAGACGTTCGTCGAGGCAGGCGCGACGGCGCGCCGTCTCGAAAAACGGGAGGGCCTTGCCGACGACACGAAGGTCGGAACCAAGATGTGCCATCACACCCACCGCAGAGGCCCCCCCCCTTTTTGCTTGACACCATCATCGATCATTATTAGACTATGCACACGGCGCGGGCCACAAGAGCCCGGCCGTCGACGTACAAAGAACTGGCGGCGAGTTTGGTAGCCGCACGGGAGAACTTCTGTGGACGCAAAACTTACCAAGGATTTCAAAAACCCCGGCACCGAGTACCGGGGCAGGCCATTCTGGGCGTGGAACGGAAAGCTCGAGCCTGACGAACTCCGCCGACAGATACGAATCATGAAACGCATGGGACTCGGCGGCTTCTTCATGCACTCGCGCGTCGGCCTCGCAACGCCATACCTCGCCGACGAATGGTTCGAATGCGTCGACGCCTGCATCAGCGAAGCCGCCAAACTCGGGATGGAGGCCTGGCTCTACGACGAAGACCGATGGCCGTCCGGGGCAGCAGGCGGATTCGTCACGAAGAATCGCGAATACGCAATGCGCGCCGTTCGGATGCTGGAGCTGTCGGATACCAAAGAACTGAAATGGGACGCCGACTCGATCGCCGCTTTCGTCGGGCGCGTGGACGGCGCAAGCGCGACCGGTCTGCGGCGCATCCCAAAGGGAAAGCGCCCCAAGTTGTCGAAGGGCGAAAGCATCATCGCCTTCCGCCATCACGTCTCGGAAGGGGGGAGCTGGTTCAACGGCGAGGCCTACCTCGACACGCTTAATCCGGAGGGGGTGAAGAAGTTCATCGACGTTACGCACGAGGAGTACAAAAAGCGCTGCGGTGAGCATTTCGGAAAAAGCGTGCCCGGAATCTTCACCGACGAACCGGCCTACTCGATGTGGGGCTACTACCACTGGCCCACACTCGCCTGGACCAAAAAGCTGCCTGCGATCTTCAAACGCCGCTATGGGTACGACCTGCTCGACCATCTGCCCGAGCTTTTTTTCGACGTCGACGGCAAAACGATCAGCCAGCCGCGCTACCACTATTATGATTGCATAACCGGCCTCTTTACCGACTCCTTCGCACGGCAGATAGGCGACTGGTGCGAGAACAACAACATGCTTTTCACCGGTCACGTGCAGGGCGAGGACACGCTCTCGAGCCAGATAATGGCCGTGGGCAGCGCGATGCGATTCTACGAGCACATGCAAGAGCCCGGAATGGATCTCCTCACCGAGCATTGGCACAGCTACGACGCGGCCAAGCAGGTGGCTTCCGCCGCACGACAGTTCGGACGCAAATGGCGCCTCACAGAAACCTACGGCTGCACCGGCTGGGACTTTCCTTTTGCCGGCCACAAGGCGCTGGGCGACTGGCAGGTGGCGCTCGGCATCAACCGCCGCAGCCATCACCTGTCGTGGTACACAATGGAGGGCGAGGCCAAGCGCGACTTCCCGGCGGGCATCTTCTACCAGTCGCCATGGTGGCAGATCTACCCCAAGGTCGAAGACTACTACGCACGCATCCACGCCGTGATGACGCGCGGCGAAGAGGTCCGCGACTTGCTCGTCATCCACCCTGTCGAAAGTATGTGGGCCGTCTATCGAAGAAACCCCGCCGGCAACAAGGCGCAGGGCGAATGTGAGGCTGCCATCGCCGGGCCGCGCGATACCTTGCTGGGCGCGAACATCGACTACGACTACGGCGACGAAGAAATCCTCGCACGACACGCAAGCGTAAGGACCGTGAAAGGCCAGCCAACACTGATCGTGGGCAAGGCCCGATACAGGGCGGTCGTCGTGCCGCCGCTGAAGACTATTCGCTCGTCTACGCTTGCGCTGCTGCGCAAATTTCGCAAGGCCGGCGGGTCGGTCGTCTTTGCGGGCGCGGTTGCCGAGCATGTCGAGGCGCTGCCGTCTGCGCAAGCCGCCGATTTCGCGCGATGCTGCCGCAAGGCGCCGGCATCGGGCGCCGGGCTCGTGCGCGTGGTCGAAGCCGCGTGCCGCCGCGTATCCATCGCCGATGCGAAAGGCCGTGAGATCGGCCCGGCCCTCTACCTTCTGCGCGAAGACCGCGACGCGTGTTATCTGTTTGTGTGCAACACCGGCCACAGCCCGGCGCAGATGCGAAAGAGCGGCCCGATGGCCGACGTGGCCGTGAAGGAACGCAAGGCCGAGTTCGCTGACGTCCGCATCGTGGGATTCGCCGAATGCGACGGTCGGCCGGTGGAGCTCGACGCCGAGACCGGCGAGGCACACGCCGCCGAAGCGAAGAAGACTGCCGGCGGTTGGGAGATCAGCACAAGCCTGCCCGCGCTCGGCAGCCGCCTCTACCTGATCCCAAAGAAGAAGTCGTCCGCACCGCCCGCACGCAAGAAACGCAAAGAGATCCGCCGCACGGCCCTGCGCAGGAAAGCGTGGCAAATATCGCTCTCCGAGAGCAACGTCCTTGTGCTCGACCGACCGCGATACCGGATCGGAAGCGACCGACCGCACGGTCCGGAAGAGATTCTGCGAGTCGACAGAAAAATCCGCGAGGCCCTGAAGGTGCCGCCGCGCGGCGGGGCGATGGTCCAGCCGTGGGCACGCCAAAAGCCCGCGCACCCCAGGCACGCAGACGTGTCGCTCACCTACTCATTCGATGTGAAGGCCGCGCCGTCGGGCGACCTGCACCTCGCCCTCGAGCGACCCGATACGTTCGAGGCAAGCGTGAATGGAGTTGCATTGAGCACCGACGCCGAGTGCGGCTGGTGGACGGATCGCTCGCTGCGCAAGATCCCAATCGATCCGAGCATCCTGCGCCCTGGCAAAAACGAAATCACACTCCGATGCGATTACACTGAGGAACATCCGGGCCTGGAGATCATCTATCTGCTCGGCAACTTCGGGGCCGCCGTCAACGGCACGAGCGTGGCCCTCACGCCCATGCCGACGGCCCTCCGAATAGGAGACTGGTGCCGGCAGGGCCTGGCCTTCTACTCGGGGTCGGTGGCCTATGCCGCGCCCATCCGACCCAAGCTGCGCAAGGGCGACCGGCTCATCGTTGCGGTGCCCGACTATCGCGGCGCGGCCGTGCGCGTGCTCGTGAACGGCGCAGAGGCCGGAATCATCGGATGGCAACCCAACGAGGTAGACGTCACCGACTTCCTCGTCGATGGTGCCAACGACCTCCGCATCCAGGTAATCGGCCACCGCCGCAACAGCCATGGGCCGCTCCACTCGGCCAAGAAATGGCCCCACTGGACAGGCCCCGGCGAGTTCGTCAGCCACGGAGATGCATGGATCGACGGATACCAGCTCGTGCCGTGCGGCCTGATGAAGCCGCCGGAACTGATCGTGCGGGCGTGAGCCCGGCCGCAAGGAACATAGCAGCGACCATTCGAACCATCGTCTTGAAAGGAAGAAACGCTGATGCTCACCGACCTCGCAACCATCCGAAACCGAAAAACCGGCCGAGCTTCTTCGTGGGATACCTCCGGCCGAAACGGAGACGCCTGGACGATCCCCGCCGGTGAATCGCGCGTCCTGGCCGACATCTCCGGCCCTGGCCTTATCACCCACATCTGGATGACGCAGCCCAATCACTACCGCGAATGCCTGCTGAAAATCACGTGGGACAACGCAAAGCATCCGAGTGTGCTCGTGCCGCTGGGCGACTTCTTCTGCCTGGGCCACGGCATAGTAAACAGCTTCCAGTCGCTGCTGTTCACCGCCTCGACCCACAGCAACAACCGTTTCAATCAGGGCTGTGCGCTCAACGCATACGTCCCGATGCCATTCAAAGAGCGGGCCGTGGTCGAGCTGATAAACCAGAGCGATGCATCGCATTGTCAGTACTTCTACGTCGACTACGAGACCGCCGACGACCTGCCCGACGATCTCGGCTACTTCCACGCGCAGTTTCGCCGAGAGAACCCCTTCGGCGGCTGGGGCCACGAGATCGGCGTTAACAGCGCGCAAGCCAACGTCGTCAACAAGGAAAAGACGGCGTGGGAAAACAACTACGTAATCCTCGATACCAAGGGGCGCGGACACTACGTCGGCTGCAACTTGTCGGTCACGAACTTCCAGGGCACCTGGTGGGGCGAAGGCGACGACATGATCTGGGTGGACGGCTACAAGTGGCCGCCCGACCTCCACGGCACCGGCAGCGAGGATTACCTCAACCAGGCATGGGGCATGCAGGACAACGCCTTCCTCCGTAACGGCTCATCGATCTACGAGCACAACACCAACGGCTACCAGACCAGCTACGTTTTTCATCTGGAGAATCCGGTTCGGTTCCAGAAGGAGGTCAAGGTAACCATCGAGCACGGCCACGGCAACCACTTGGCAAACGAGATGTCGTCGGTAGCCTACTGGTATGCCGACAAGCCCGCGCGCGTCGCCCGCCCGCCCGCCGCAGCCAAGCGTATGCCCGTGTTGCGCGATAACCAGGGCCACTGGCTCTACGACAAGAAAAACCAGTGCCCCGGCAAGCCCGTCACACCAAACGCAGAGATGAAGAAGATGAAGGCCGGGTGGGGGAAGAAGGGGTGACGGGGGACGGGGTTA
>Ga0114922_10007048_pt1 | contig 10287 bp, 11 predicted proteins | sample AartaG_FD_100975 | JGI IMG/M metagenome (GOLD analysis project Ga0114922, IMG submission 100975) | Deep subsurface microbial communities from Aarhus Bay to uncover new lineages of life (NeLLi) - Aarhus_00045 metaG | ecosystem: Environmental > Aquatic > Marine > Oceanic > Sediment | place...
AACAAATCCATAGTGATAATTTGCGCGTATATAAAGTTCATCAGTGAACTTAAGTTGTGCCTTTACCATAAAACCACAACAGCTAAAAAGAATGATAAACCACGTAGAATATTGATACAATATTTTCATTAAATAATTATCAGCCCGCAATAATATTTTTATTCTTTATTTTCAATTTCTTCCGGCAAATATATAATATGAATTAAGAAAATTTTCATTGATTGCCGGATCCTTTAATATTCAAAAATAAAATTATAAAATATACGCTCGTTTTTAAGCAGAAATAACATTTTATTTTCCATCAAACTTACATGCAATAAAACTGGTATTTCAAAAAACGGAAGCTAAAAGAATTTTTAAATAGTCAATTTATTCGGTAATTTGTAATTTTGCCTGATTGGGATAATTTATTTTGGCAGGAATGAAATATTATATTTCAGAATATTTTGAGTCATTGCAGGGAGAAGGTATGTATGCAGGAACAAAGGCCCTGTTTATAAGGTTTCACTTTTGTAACCTGGCATGTTGCTGGTGTGACACAAAATATACATGGCTGAAGAAATCAGGGACGTATGAAGAATCTTCAAAACAACAATTAATTAATCTTATACAGAACAATAATAGCACGCACATTGTTTTTACAGGTGGAGAGCCTGCATTGTATAAGCTTGATGAATTAGTATGTGAGGGAAAAGAATATCATGTGGAAAGTAATGGAATGTTCTTACCGGATGAACCTTTAGATGTTATGCTAAGTGACGGAACAAATTTGAAAAGGGAAGCAATGAAAGAAGATATTATTAAACATTTTAACTGGGTTATTTCACCAAAACTTTCAAATTCCGGGCAAGAAACAGATAATGCTTTTTTAGAATACTGGAAAGAAAAAGAATATTGTATCTTTAAATTTATAATTATAGATAATAAGGATTTACAGGAGGTTAATGATACAGTTAATAAATATGGTATTTTAAAAAGCAGGGTTTATGTCGGACTTGAAGGCACAACCATGGAGTCGCAATTAAGACCCGAAATGGTTGATATTATTTTGAATAACGGATTTAATTATTCACCGAGATTACAGATATTGTTATGGGGAGCGGAAAGGGGAAAATAAAATATTTACTGAGTAAGGAGTTTAAGTTTAGTGCTGCACACAGAATAATTGAAAACTACTCAGATAAATGCTCAAATATTCATGGTCATTCATGGAACGTGATTGTTTACCTCGAAGGATATGAGCTTGACGAGAGAAATATGTTAATGGATTTTAATGAAATAAAGATTCTTAAACAATGGATTATCGAGAATCTTGATCATACTTCAATTTTGTGGGAAAAAGATCCTATGTTAGTATATTTTAAAGAAAATTCACAAAAAGTATTTCAGACTAAATCAAATCCTACTTCCGAGCAGCTGGCACATATTATTCTTGAAAAGGCAATATCTTTTTTCAATAATTCAAGAATTAGAGTTGAGTCTGTTGAAGTAAAAGAGTCCTGCTCTTCCTCTGCCAGAGTTTATACATACTAATCCTTTTTATTTATTTTAAATTTAATAAATGAATTCTCAAGTAAATTTATAACGAGTAATTCACCACTAAGCACATAACCTATCCCTGCAATAATTTTAATTGCTTCATTAGCCTGAAGGCAACCTATGATTCCTGGCAGAACACCCAGTACACCTAAATCAGATTCCGGAATTTCTTTTTCATCCGGCGGATCAGGATATAAATCCTTGTATTCGGGTCCGTCTTTATAATTAAAAACGGATACCTGGCCCTCATAATTCTTTATTGATCCGAATACCAGAGGTTTGCGCATTTTTAAGGTACTTTTATTTGTGATATATCTTGTCTGGTAATTATCAGAACAATCGATTACCAGATCATAGTTAGTAATGATACTGTCAGCGTTTTCCCAGGATAATTTTAAATCGTATATTTTTATATCAACCAGGGGATTAAGCATTGATAATTTTATCTTTGCTACCTCGGTTTTCTTATTACCAACATCTCCTTTATCGAATAATACCTGCCTTTGCAGATTACTTACACTTACGATATCGTCATCTATAATGCCAATATTGCCTGCACCCGCAGCAGTTAAATATTTTAATGCAGCAGAGCCCAGTCCTCCCGCACCAACTATTAGTATTTTTGCTGCCTTAAGTTTTTTCTGGCCCTGAATGCCAAATTCAGGTAATATTAAATGACGCGAATACCTTTCTAATTCCTGATCTGAAAAATCCGATTCATACATATCTAAGAGTTATAGTAGTTATACCTGCAGGCAAGTATCCCAGTCCTTCCATACGGCTTCATAACCGTTTTCTTTTATCATATGCGCTATTTCCCGTGGTGAACGATCATCATGAACTTCAAACTGTTCAAGGGCATTTGAGCAATTTGCGTATCCTCCGGGATCAGTCCTGGAGCCTGCACTCATACAAGTAATCCCCAGTTTAATGCTATTATCTCTGAATTTCCGGCTTTCTCTTGAAGACATTGAAAGTTCCACATCCTCGTCAAACAGCCTGAATGCAGTTATTAACTGGATCAGTTCTCTTTCATCAGGAGATGATTCAGGTTTAAATCTTCCTGCATGAGGCCGTAATCTTGGGAAGGAAATCGAATATTTTGTCTTCCAGTAAGCCTGTTCCAGGTATTTAAGGTGTAGAGCAGTAAAAAAAGCATCGGTTCGCCAGTCTTCCAGTCCGAGTAAACTGCCGATGCCTATTTTATAAATTGCCGCTCTTCCAAGCCTGTCAGGAGTTTCAAGCCGGTACACAAAATCTTTCTTTTTACCTTTTGGATGATAAATAGAATATTTTTGCTTATTATAAGTCTCCTGATAAACATATACTGTATGCAACCCAAGTGATACCAGTTCTTCGTACTCGGGTTGTTCCAGCGGTTGAACTTCAAACGAGATTTGTGAAAAATACGGTTTAATTAGCCTGATTACATTTTTAAAATATTCCAGGTTTACTTTTTCGGGAAAGTCTCCTGTCACAAGAAGAATGTGTTCATATCCGAATGACTTGATAGCCTTTACTTCTTTTATTATCTGATCATCATTAAGTGTGATTCTTTCAATTTGATTTTCACTATTAAAACCGCAATAAACACATTGATTTAAGCACTCATTTGACAGGTACAAGGGGAGATACAATTGTATTGTCTTGCCAAATCGCTTTTGTGTCAGGTGACTGCTTTTCATGGCCATCTGTTCAATATAAGGAGCGGCAGCAGGAGATATTAAAGCTTTAAAATCTTCCAGGCCCGGATGTTCTTTTTCCAGGGCATTTTTGACATCATTATCAGTTTTAGAATAAATGCTGTTTTTAACTGATTCCCAGCTATATTTATTTAAAATGTTAGAAAAGTTCATATACTTTTTATATTTTATTCACCAAGAAAAGCTGTTAACGGACTTGTTGCTACTGCAGATTCAGATTTCTTTCCGGCTATAGCTTCAAAAGCCATTCTGCCTGCTTCAACCGCCATCTTAAAAGCTTTGGCCATTTTTACAGGTTCCTGTGAAACTGCAATTGCCGTATTAACAAGTACCGCATCAGCCCCCATTTCCATCGCTTCAGCTGCATGGGACGGAACTCCCAGTCCGGCATCAATAACAACAGGCACGTTACTCTGTTCAATAATTATTTGTAAAAAATCTCTTGTTTGACAGCCTTTGTTACTGCCAATAGGAGATCCTAAAGGCATTACTGTTGCAGCACCGGCTTCTTCAAGTTTTTTGCACAATACAGGATCTGCCTGCACGTATGGCAAAACAATAAATCCGAGTTTTACAAGTTCTCTGGTTGCTTCCAAAGTTTCAGCCGGATCAGGAAGTAAATATTTCGGATCGGGATGAATTTCCAGCTTTAACCAATTTGTTCCAAGAGCTTCCCTTGCAAGGCGGGCAGCAAATACTGCTTCTTTTGCTGTACGTACACCCGATGTATTGGGTAGAATATTTATTCCGGGTTTTTTCAGGTGCTTTATCATATCATCATCAGCATCATTAATTTCTACCCTTTTCAGTGCAACAGTCACCAGTTCACTACCTGATGCTATTACAGCTTCTTCCATTATCTTATTACTTCCAAACTTTCCTGTACCAATAAAAAGCCTGGAAGTAAATTCTTTATTGGCTATTTTTAACTTTTCCATATTTATCTGATGTGGTTTTGTATTTTATTAATTATTTTCTTTGTCTTTAAAACTATATTTTCAGCATGCGTAATCACTGATGAAACGGCAACTCCGTACAAGCCTGCCTGTAATACACAGTCTATGTCATCTTCTGTAATTCCTCCTATACCAATAATAGGTGTAAATACTTTTGCTTCCTTTAACTGATCTAAAATTGAAGAATAACTGATTATTCCCAGCACCTGACTAAGTTTCTTTTTGGTAGTGGTATGCCTGTATGGCCCAAGCCCAATATAATCTACTCCTTCAGCAGATATTCCTGCAACTTCTGAAAATGTATTGGCTGTGCCTCCAATAATAAAACTATTTCCCATAAATTCCCTGGCCTGATTTACCTTCATGTCATATTTGCCTAAATGAACACCGGAAGCACCAACTTCTTTGGCAATATTTACATTATCGTTTATAATCAACTTTGAATTAAATTTATCAGTAATACCTTTAACCTTTAAGGCAGTATCTAAAAATATTTCCTCATCAAAATTTTTCATTCTTAGCTGTACCCATTTGCAGCCGCCTTCACATACTTTTTCTGTTTGCTCAATATGAACTTTCGGATCAGCTCCATTTGTAATAAACTGAAATCTCTCTATTTCCTTATTATTCATAGTGGTATCCTAATAGTGTTTTATTGCTGAGAATAAATTTTCTTGTATATTCTTTTGCATATCTGCATGATTCTTCAAGGGTTCTGCCTATGGCCAGTCCGGCTGCAATTGCCGAAGATAAAACACATCCCGTACCATGTTTATCGTAACCGGCAATAAAGCTACCGCTAAAAGTAACTTGATCTTCATTTGAAAATAATATATCGTCTCTGGTATTTCCTTTTATATGGCCACCCTTAAGTAATACTGAACAGTTATTATTTTTTGTAATTCCCGGCATTTCCTGTACCGGATTTTTAGTGTTTCCTGTCAATGCCTTTGCTTCATCAATATTCGGAGTAATTAAATATAGCTTGTTTATAATATTCTTAAAGAAATTATCAGCGACATTATTATGAAATGAAAAGCCGGAAGAAGATTTTAATATTGGATCCCAAATGATCCTTGTATTTTTATTCCGGGTTATTAGGTAATCAATTACGGGCAAAAGAGTATCTATAATTTCAATAAGTCCAATTTTTACAATTCCAAAGTTATACCTGCCTGATAATATTTTAATCTGTCTGATAATTTTTTCAACAGGCAACCATTCAACATCATCAAATTTCTTATCATTCTGGTAAGTTAATGCAGAACAAACCCCGAAACCATATACTTTATTCATTTCCAAAGTCTTGATATCGGCAATTAATCCAGCACCGCCGCTTGGATCATAGCCTGCTATTACTAATACATCCGGACGAACTGCTGACATTTTTTATTTAATTCAATGAAATACCTGACTGTCGTTTCTATATTTTTTTCAACAAAATAATTATTCCATAATGAACCCATTACTGCCACCCCATCAAATCCTATTAATAAAGTTTTTTCAATATTTTCATATGATATACCGCCAAGAGCAACAACCCTGGTATCTAGTATATTTCTTTTAAAGAATTTTGCTATTTCTTCCGGATTGAACATACTTTTATAATTCTTTTTGGAGATACTATTATAAACCGGACTAAGAAATGCATAATTAAATTCCTGCAAGTTTAACAGTTCATCAAAACTATGAGCAGAAATACTTTTTTGAATCACCGCCTGCTCAAACTCATTTATCCTGTATTTATTATGCCTGCTGAAATGTATACCTTTCAAATTGTATTCTGAATATAAATCAATATAATTATGCACAACAATATTTTTATGATACTTTTCAGGGACTAATTCAATGTAATTTATATAATCTTCAATAGAATAACCAGGTTTACGCAGATGGAAGTATTCAAGGCCGGCATTAAAAAATTTCCGCAATAATTCATGCTCACAACAAAAATTTTCCGGATTTGAGATTAATATTAATTGCATTTTAGCTAAGATTTGATATATATTTCTCCACCTGCTTTTTTGAACTCTTCTGACTTTTCTTCAAGTTTTTCAGCATATTCCTTAACATAATGAGTTGTTTTCATAGCGCAATAGTGTTCTCCGCACATCGAACAAAAATGTGATAGTTTACTGCCTTCATCAGGAAGTGTTTCATCGTGGAATTTCAGAGCACTTTCCGGATCAAGGGCAAGATGAAACTGATCTTTCCATCTGAATTCGAATCTGGCTTTGCTCATTGCATCATCTCTGATTTGTGCACCCGGATGTCCTTTAGCAAGATCGGCTGCATGAGCTGCAAGTTTATAAGCAATCACTCCGTTTTTAACATCTTCTTTATTTGGCAATCCCAGGTGTTCTTTTGGCGTAACATAACACAAAATTGCCGCCCCGTGCCATGCAATCATCGCACCACCTATTGCAGATGTTATATGATCATAACCGGGGGCGATATCAGTAGTTAAAGGACCTAATGTATAAAATGGTGCTTCCATGCAAGCAGATTTTTGCAGGTCCATATTTTCTTTTATCTTATTCATAGGTACATGACCAGGTCCTTCGATCATTACCTGAACATTTTTATTCCATGCCATTTTTGTAAGCTCACCCAGAACATTAAGTTCGGCAAACTGGGCTTTATCATTTGCATCGGCTATAGATCCCGGTCTTAATCCATCTCCAAGAGATACTCCTATATCATAATCGGCCAGTATGTCACATATCTCATCAAAGTGAGTATATAAGAAATTTTCTTTGTGATATATCAGGCACCATTTCGCCATAATTGAACCGCCCCGGGATACTATCCCGGTTGTCCGCTTAATAGTCAGGGGAATATGTTTCCATAACAAACCGGCATGAATTGTAAAGAAATCAACACCTTGTTCTGCTTGTTCAATGAGGGTATCCTTAAAAACTTCCCAGCATAAATCCTCAACTTTGCCATTAACTTTCTCCAGTGCTTGATATAGAGGCACCGTACCTACTGGAACAGGTGAATTTCTTATAATCCATTCACGAATTTCATGAATATTTTCCCCTGTTGAGAGATCCATTATTGTATCTGCCCCCCACCTGAATGCCCAGACAGCCTTTTCAACCTCTTCAGCGATGCTTGATGTAGTAGGTGAATTCCCTATATTAGCATTAATTTTAACCAGAAACTTACTCCCGATAATCATCGGTTCACTCTCCGGATGATTTATATTTGCAGGAATTATTGCCCGTCCTTCCGCAACTTCATTTCTTACAAATTCAGGAGTAATATTGGAGACAGGATAACTGCCGGAACCGGATTTTTTACTTACTTCATTCACTAACTGGTTTTCTCTTATCGCCACGTACTCCATCTCAGGAGTAATAATCCCCTGTCTGGCATAATATAACTGGGTAAGCTGCCTCCCTTTTGCAGCTTTAAGAGGTCTTCTATTAATATATTTAAAACGTATTCCCTTTAGTTTATCATTATTTAATCTTGCTTTACTATAGCTGGAACTTAGTAAACTTTGCTCACATACGTCACCTTTACTATGAATCCAGTTTTTACGTATGCCGGGTAATCCCTTGTTAACATCAATATCTTTGTCAGGATCTGTATAAGGGCCGGAAGTATCATATACAATTACAGGATTATTTTTTTTAACAATACCATCTTTACAAATTGTTGGAGATAGATCTATTTGCCTCATGGCTACCCGGATATCGTAAATTTTCCCCTGGATATAAGTTTTTTTTGATCCCGGGATAGGCCCTTTTGTAATAACTGAATTGATTTTCAGATTATCTTTCATTTTTTTTATATTGTCGGTTATTAATATTCGAGAATTATTAACCACCACTGGTAGCTTTTATTATAACTATTTTGTCATTTTCAGATAAATAAACATCATTCCATTTATCTTTTGAAACTACTTCATAATTGATTGCTACTGCAATACCTTTTTTTTCTTTTAAATTAATTAAGTCAAGCAATGTTACGATATTACATTTATTATTGACAGAATGTTCCTGTTCATTAATATAAACCAACATAGTCTTATGTTTTGAAAGGGATGTCTTTATAACTTCCTGCGCCGGCATTATCCGGATCAGGTTCTAAGGGTATGATCTCAGCCCGCTTTTTTTAGGCACCCCTGGAAAATCATAATACAAATGTATAACAGATTTTTTCTTTATGACCTATAATTATGAAATATTTTTTAAAAAGTTTCCGGATGCAGGATGTTTTTATTCTACCTTTAATACATCCTTAATTGCCTTTACAAATGAGTCTTTTGGTAAAGCTCCCATAGCCATCTGTGGCTGGTCTTCTTTAGGTACAAATAATAGGGAAGGTATGCTTTGAATTCCAAATAAACCCGCCAGTTCTTGTTCTTTTTCCGTATCAATCTTATAAATATCAATCTTACCGTCATATTCTTCAGACAGCTCTTCTAAAATAGGGGTGACCATCTTGCATGGGGCACACCAGTCAGCATAAAAATCTATTAAACAAGGTTTGCTACCTTCAAATTTCCATTCCTTATTGTTGTCGAAATTAAAAACTTTCTCCTTAAAAGATTCTTTGTTTAAGTGCTCAATCATTATTTTAAATTTTAATTTATAATTTAATAAAATTAATAATATTATTTATTGTTTTGTCAAACGGTATGCCATATTTATAAATATGAAGAAAGTTTAATAAAAAAGTAAATAATTGTAATTTTGTCAGATAAAATACACAAAATGACATATCTAAATATGAAAATATATCTATATAATCCTATTTTCAAAATAATTTCTGATATAGTAACAGCAAAAGGGCAGGAATGTTTTGTAATTGGGGGATATGTGCGTGATTGTCTGCTAAAACGTGAATCGGAGGATATTGATATAGTTGTCCTGGGCAGTGGAATTGAGCTTGCTAAAGAGGTAGCTGCAATAATTGGTAAAAGAACAAAGGTTAATGTATTTAAGAATTTTGGGACGGCCATGCTTAAATACAAAAAACATGAAATTGAGTTTGTTGGTGCGCGCAGGGAATCTTACAGCAAAAATTCGCGAAAGCCTGTTGTGGAAGGCGGGTCACTTGAAGATGATCAAAAAAGAAGGGATTTTACAATAAATTCATTGGCACTGTCTTTAAATAAGGATAATTATGGCAAGTTGGTTGATGCTTTTGGGGGGATATCTGACTTAAACAAAAAGATAATAAGAACTCCTCTTGATCCTGATAAAACATATTCTGATGATCCTTTAAGAATGTTAAGAGCTATAAGATTTGCATCGCAACTGGATTTCAAAATCGAGGAAAAATCATTAAATGCTATTTATAAGAACAAATTAAGAATTAAGATAGTTTCACAGGAGCGAATAATTGATGAACTTAATAAAATTATCCTGTCTTCAAATCCATCAGGTGGATTTATTTTGTTAGAAAAAACTGGTCTTCTTAAACTTATCTTTCCTGAACTTGCGATATTGAGGGGTGTTGAGATTAAAGATGGAAAGGCATATAAAGATATATTTATGCATACACTTAAAGTTTTGGATAATATCTCAAAGAAGACAGATAATCTGTGGTTGCGCTGGGCAGCTTTATTGCACGACATAGGAAAACCTGTAACAAAAAGATTCAACTCTGATCAGGGGTGGACCTTTCATAGTCATGAATTCATTGGAGAGAAGATGATTTCAGATATTTTTAGAAAATTGAAGTTACCCATGGGGCGCCAATTGAAATATGTTCAGAAACTGGTAAATCTTCATCATCGTCCTATTGCATTGGCCCAGGAAGAAGTAACCGATTCTGCTGTCAGGCGCTTATTATATGAAGCAGGGGATGATACGGAAGATCTTATGACTTTATGTGATGCAGATATCACTTCAAAGATAAATGAAAAGGTCAGGAGATATTTAAAGAACTTTCAGCTTGTCCGGCGGAAATTGGTAGAAATAGAGGAAAAGGATGCAATTGCTAATTTTCAACCTCCTGTAACAGGTGAGGTTATAATGAAAACCTTTAATCTTAAACCCTGCAGAGAAGTAGGCATAATTAAAAATGCCATTAAAGATGCCATATTAGATGGAAAGATTAAGAATAATTAC
>Ga0114922_10007049_pt1 | contig 10287 bp, 11 predicted proteins | sample AartaG_FD_100975 | JGI IMG/M metagenome (GOLD analysis project Ga0114922, IMG submission 100975) | Deep subsurface microbial communities from Aarhus Bay to uncover new lineages of life (NeLLi) - Aarhus_00045 metaG | ecosystem: Environmental > Aquatic > Marine > Oceanic > Sediment | place...
CATACACTGTCAAAGACGCACTCAATATGGATGAGTGTGATTTGAAATCGTGCTTCGAGGAGCTAACAGCGTTAAACGCCAAGCTCCGGGAAGTCGGGCCAAATGTGGACGTAGAATCCACAGTTACCCACTTTGAGTTGGAAAGAGCACGTGTCCGTTCGTTGATGCATTTCGTAGAATCTGTATAGGAGGCTGTAAATGAAAACTGCGAAAGAATATCGCACTGATCTTGCAGCCCTAGCAAAGAAAGCAGATGGAATTACGTCAACATGGGAAGGCAAAGAGGAAGACGAGGGTTTCGCTGAGGCTATGAAAGAGCTTCGTCAGGTGCTGGGAAAGGCCGATGAAATTAAAGCGATGCTCGACCTTGCCATGGGTTCTGAGGGTCTGCATGATCTTGTGCATGATGCCAAAGCTCCCGCCTCATTTGCTATGGGTCGTGAAGTCGCTCCCGGAGAAGGTGAACTCACCGATGAGCAGATGGAAACGATTGCCACCCGTGATTACAAATCTGCCTTTGAAGTCTATCTCAGACGAGATATTGACTACATAGGGCCAAATGATCGCAAGACCTTGCAAGAAGGTCAGGACGACGCAGGGGGCTTCTTAGCTCCTGTAGACTGGCGCATGGAAATGATCAAGCGCACAGCCGCTCGTCCGAACGTTCGTGCAAACGCTACCGTTATAACGACCAGCCGTGACAGCGTTCGATTGCCCAAAGTAATCTACGCTGGCGACTATCGTTATACCAGTGGTGTTCGAATGAAGTGGGTGGGAGAAATCCCCGCCACCGCTACTGAACATCGAGTAACCGATCCTGTATTCGGTGCTGAGCTTGTTCAGATTTACACCGCGATGGCCTCACTTCCAATCACCCTCGATCTGCTCGAAGATTCCGCCTTTGGAATTGACGAGTATATCATCCAGGTCTTGGCGGAAGCCTATGACCTAGGTGAAGAAGCGGTGTGGATTTCCGGTACTGGCGCAGGTCAGCCGCAAGGAATCCTGACTCACCCGCAGATTTTGGTTGATTCCGGAGATACCGGGGACGGCATGCGTGTCGCCTCGGGTGCTGCTGCTGCTCTTGACCCAGATACCCTAATCGGGCTGGCGTTTGAGTTGCCGGAGCAGTACGACATTAACGCAAAGTGGTATTTCAACAAGAAATCCACTGAGAAGGCTATCCGATTAATGAAGGAAGCGACAACTGGTGCTTACATGTGGCCAGTTATCACTCAAGTGGGTGATCTCGGTCCCCACAACCTGTCTCTGCTCGGATACCCCGTTGTCCGCTCTCCGTTCATGCCCAATATTGGTGCAGGTGCTAACCCCATTCTCTTCGGAGATATGCGGTCTTATCGCATCGTGGACCGTATTGGTCTGTCCATCCAGAGGTTACGTGAAGTGTATGCCGAGACTAACCTCGTAGTGTATCTGGCCCGCAAGCGTGTGGGTGGCAAGCTCCTAGAGCCATTCAAGCTTAAAGTCCAGAACGTAGCCACAAGCTAAGGGAGAAGCAGATATGAGAACATTTCATGAGAACATGCTTTTCGCAGAGGTATTTCCTCCTGCTGCTTGGGCTGACGGCACAGTTCCTGCGTCATATATCGATCTAGCGGATTATGAACGCGTCGTGTTCTTAATCATGACGGGAGCTATGGATACAGGTGATATCGTCGCTGCTCAGGTTGTACAGGCAACCGACGCGGCAGGAACAGGCTCCAAGGTTATTACTGGAGCAACTATCACCGATCTCACTCTGACTGATGATGATGCCTTGGCAACAATCGAAGTCAGAGATACAGCCCTAGATGTGGAGAATGGTTTCCGATTTGTGTCCCTGACCATTGACGAAACGAATTCTCCTGGGTTTGGGTGCGTAATCGCTCTGCTTTATAAGGGAGGCGGTCTACCGCCCACCCAGCCTGCTACGTACGTAGAGCAGGTCGAAGTATCGTAAGTAAGGCGCTTCATCTCGCTTTACTTTCTCCTTTCGTTAAGGGTGTCCCCGGCCAACCCGGAGACACCCTAAGGAGGGAACACATGAGTAAAATGGTAACAGTAATAGCTCTTAGAGATACCGCAATTACCAAGCCGGAGCCAATTCGTATCTATAAAGGCGAATTGTATCAGCTTCCGGAGGAGTGGGCCGAGCATTACATAGAATATATGGATGTTCGCCTATACTCCCCCAAAGTTGAGAACAAGATGATACTGCCCATTGTCGCGAATAAAAATGCAATGGCGTTGGCTGAGGAGCTTGGAATTGAACTATCGTTGGTTGAAGGAACTGGAAATAACGGTAGAATCACTAAGGGTGATGTGGAGAAATACGCAAAGGCTGTTGGCCTTTAGCAATTAGGAGAGAGGTAATGACAGATTATACCAAAGCTCAAGATATCGCCTCCCATTTAATGGAACCTGGATTAATGGACGGCGATGACGGTAAAAATCAGTCGATTCTGACGGCATTGGCAACCCGCGCTAGCCGCTTAATAGATAACTGGTTCGGATATCCTGAGAACACCTTTTCCGTTGAGACGGAAACTATTAAATATTTTGATGGTTCTGGGAACAGTGAACTATTTGTTACCTTCCTTGCGGACACCCCCTCTGCGGTTGCCGTTGCAGAAGCCGGAGACTTTACCTCTCTCACTGATTGGGAAACTACCGATTACATCTTATGGCCGTACAACGCAATGGATGAAGGATTTCCTTATCGTGCATTATACATCGATTTAATAAATGGGACAAAACTAGTATGGCCCAAATTCCGCAGGGCAATTAAGATAACTGCCAAGTGGGGTTGGTCTATTTCTGCTCCCGAACCTATTCAGGAAGCCACAATTATTCAGGCTGCTAGATGGTTCAAACGTGGACAGCAGGCATTTCAGGACGCTGGAGCAGTAACCGAGCTTATGTCCCTGCGCTATCTAAAAAAGATTGACCCGGACGTTGAGCTAATACTAAGGAGAATGCCGGGAGGGATAACTATATGAGTAAAACTATTGACGATGTTTGCAAGCAACTGCAAACAGTAGCCGGTAGCTTAACCCTAAATCCAAAAGCCAGCGGGGATTCTGAGCTTGTTGCTCCAGAATACGCTGAGGAACATATCAGTCAGGGAGCATTCGCCGTATCTTATCCTAGGTCTGGTGAAATCGATGCAGATCAGCTTCCTGCTACCAAGGGATTACATACCATCTGGACTGAGATTCATTTCCCAACCACGGTGCTAGAACTAACTTTACCAGCTGCTATTCCCGTGGTTGAGCAATTTGCTAAGGCTGCTCTGGCAGACCCCACTTTAGCTGGGACCTGCGATACCATAGTTGGTCCTATCACCTACACCTTTGGGAGGCTGGATTGGGGTGGAGAAAAGGAAAATCACGTGGGAATTCGGTTCATGACTGTAGTTAAAATAAGGGCTGTATCCTAGGAGGAATTATGGCTGAAAAAATTGCACTACAATACGTGGGTAAGGGTGGATTCATACTTGGAATCCCTGCCCGAGATTTACTCGCTTCTGAGATTGTGGAAATCGAAGCGAGACTATCCTATCGGAATTTGAAGAAGTTTCTGGTTGAGTCCGGGTTGTATCATGAGATAAAGCCCAAAAAGGAAACGACCAGCAAGAAGAAAGGAAAAGGAGAGGTGACTGATGGCAGTTAAGAAGCTACGAAAAATTCAAATAGGTCTAGAAACCGTGAAAGGTACAGCCTTAGCAGCCACAGATATTTGGCGTGGTGAAGGTATGCTGGAAGATCAGCTTGAGGTTGTGTTTCCAGAGGAAGACATTGGTATACTTCCGGGAGTTGACCGCTCCTATATTCCAAAATTGGCCGCTGGAATTACCATCGAAGATACTCCTCTAACCTTTGAACAATGTCCAATTCTCTTAGCTTGTGCTGTTGATGATATAGTTGCCGGGGTACAGGATGGAACTGGGTCCGGATATGTGTACGAGTATATTGGACCAACAACCTCCGACCCCGGATTCAAAACCTATACCATTGAGGGCGGGGACGACCAACAAGCAGAGGAAATGGAATATGCCTTCGCTACCGAGGTAACTCTCAAGGGAGCAGCTGGTGAAGCCTGGATGATGGGAGCCACTCTTGTTGGTAGGCAAGTCGACCCGACTACCTTCACAGCAGCCCTTACTGTTGATGCAGTAGAGGAAGCTCTGTTCAGCAAAACAAAGTTGTATATCGATGATAGTGGGGGCACAATCGGCACAACCTTGAAATCTAACACCCTGCTCGATGCAGAGGTAGTTATCACCACTGGTCTACAGCCTGTATTCACAGGTGATGGAGAGTTGTATTTCTCCTTTGCTAAGAGAGTAGCACCTGAGTGTATGTTAACAATCACCTTCGAGCATGACGCGACCTCAGTAGCCGAGAAAGCAGCTTGGAGAGCGCAAACAACCCGGCTCATCCGTATGGTTTGCTTGGGATCAGCTCTAACATCACCGGATACCGAAACCAATAAGCGTCTTACGGTTGATCTTGCAGGTCGGTGGGAGTCGTTTGAGGCACTTGATGAGGTTGATGGGAACGATATCGTTCGTGGTACTTTGAGAGCACGGTACGCTTCCGCGGACTCTCTGTTCTTCCAGATTGATTTGGTAAATGAAGTAATAGAGATACTTGACTAAACCAAAGGAGAAGGAGCACATGCACATAAGACTTGATGTAGACTCACTAACGCTCGATGATTTGGAAGCCATAGAAGGTGCTCGGTTTGACCCAACTGCTGGGGTGTGGTCGCAAGTTAGGACCATTTTTGCCCGATTCGCCCATGAGTCCGAAGACGAAAACTCAGAGCGAATACCCTTTGAGGAAGCTCTAGTTCGGGTGGGAAAACTCACGATGAGGCAGATTACAGAGTTGTTTGAATCCCTGTCGTCCGCCTTAGAGGAGGTGGGCCAACAGGCCATCCCCCCGACCAAAAGCGACAAATCATAACAGCCTTCGGGGGAGTGGCCAAGGAAGGGACGCTCCCCCTTTGGGCTATCAGAGAGATTTTCGCCTCTGACCACGGCAAGTGGCCGTGGGATGAAGAATTAAGCAAAATCAGCGTTCGGGATTGGACCAAGTACTCATCAAGGTGGGCCTTTCTCCGAAAGCACATAACGAGGGCTAAATATGGCTGAACGAGTAACTATAGAAATTCGAGCAGTTGATAGAGCCTCTACTGGAATCCGCCGGATTACTGGTGCTCTTGGTAATATGGCCACCATTGTTGGCGGGTTACTAACTTTTCGCTTGTTCAGCCGTTTGGCCAGTAGTATCGCAAGGGCGGGTCGAGCCGCGATGGAGGCTTACGAGTGGTATGACCGCATTCGATACTCCCTCAACGAACTAGCTAGAGCTGAATTGCTCGATAAGTTTGAGGGAATTGCCCTAACCACCTCAGGTTGGGCAGCGGTGATGGATGAAGCCGCGAAATCTGCTCAGGAACTCCTCGATTGGACCATTCAATTAGCTCTTGCCTCTCCCTTTTCTGCAGAAGATGTAAATAAGATGTTCCGACTAATTCGGGCATATGGTTTTGGCACAAAAGAAGCCAAAAGCCTGACTAGTCAAATCATGGACTTCGCCGCGGCCACCGGATTTGGGTCGCAGGTGCTTGAGAGACTAGGCCTAGCTCTCGGGCAGGTGCGTCAGCGTGGTCGCCTTGCTGGTGAGGAAATCCGCCAGTTAATTAACGTTGGTATCCCGGTCAGAGATATCGTAGCTAAAGCTTTCAATGTAACCACCGGAGAACTGGAAAAGATGATTCGGCAGGGTAAAATTGCTGCCGATGTTGCTCTCCCGGCTATTCTTGAATGGATGCAACGGTTTGATGGTGCTTCTGAACGGGCGGTTAAGACGTGGCAGGGATTAATAGCCAACCTAAAAGATGTAAAAGACCTAAACATGATTGCCTTCTTTGATGGACTAGCCCAGGCTGTACATCCGGCAATACAGGGAATGTTCGATGTATTATCCAGCGAAAAGTTTATGGCTACACTTGGGCGAATTGGGGATGCTCTTGGTGAATTTATAGGTCCTATATTCGCTAAATTACCTCGTGCGGTGGAAACTGTAGGGTATCTATTGGCTATGTTCCAAGAATTGGGTAAGGGGAATATAACCTTTGGTACTCTAGTTGCTGGTTTCTTGGAAATGATTGGTAAGATCGATGGGTCTGCCGCTTCCATTAAGAATGTTAAGGCTCTGGTTGATGATTTAGCATCGACCTTTCAAACATGGAAACAAAAGCTATCAGACTTTGCAGATATATGGCTTGGTCCTATCAAGGATGCCTTACCTAAATGGTTAGAAGATATAGCCGCCATTTCCTTTGAATCTTTCGAGGCTTTTGCTCCTATGTTTGAGCGATTTGGACAGTCTCTAACTAGTATATCTGAGTCTACTGCCCCTGTGGTGGTTCAAAATCTAACTGATGCATTGGACAACTTATCAACGTGGTGGGCGGGGGGAGCCTCAGATGCAGCCGCTAGTATCACAGAATTTCTATTAACCCTGGCCGCGGGTGGATTAGCCGGTGGGCTTTTGCTACTAACAACTGCCATTGGTGCATTATCTGATGTATTAGTAGGGGAAGACCCAATGCCTCGCATAGAGGAAATGATGGGAGTATTTGATAAAATTGCTGGTGAGGTAGCCGAAACTTCTATCATGCAAGATGCTGCTTCCTCCGCGGCGATGTTAGTAGCTCCTGTACCAACCGCAGAGGGAGGCTCTACTACTGCTGGCAATCAGATTGCCTTTGATTTTATGGCTGGTATACTTGGTCCAATGGATGAAAATACAGAGGTTGCCAACGCTACTATAGCTATGCTTGATAGGGCGGGTATTTCTGCTGAAAACTGGAGTATGATGACCGGAGAACAGCAGATGGCCTTGGTTGGTAAGAATCTAGCTTCTGGTCTTGGTAGTGGATTTTCGAGCGAGATGGACACACAGACTGAGGTTATGCGAGCTAAATTGCAGACAATTATTGACATAGTTAATCAGATGTATCAAATTGAAAGCCCATCCAAAGTGTTCAGAAAAGCAGGTATTAACCTGATGAAGGGGCTGGGGGTGGGTATTGTCAAGGGCACTAAAGGAATGATGAGCGATGTGGTATCCAGTGCTCAATCAATTGGTGGTACTCTAACTGGAGGTATGCAACCTGCCACAGCTTCTGGACCTCAGATTGATCAATCTCGTAGTAGTAGTATAATCATTCAAAATATGCCGATTAATACCGGCCAAGATGAAGATGCTATGTTGAACACTCTAAAGAGGGTATAATGGCTAGAACCTATAAAATTACTAACGGCACTTTATCGGTTGATTTGCTTGCTGCTGGAGCAACAGGATTTATTCCTGGTAAGGGAGGCCTAGGTCCCAATCGGGTTGCCCCCACACATAACTTTGTTCAAGGGGGCGGAGTGTCTGGTGGTGGATTGACTTCCGTTCATTTTTCTCTAGTTACAGATTCCTGGACCTTATATATAAAGGGTTCTAGTGATGATAATGTAGCCACTCAACTTAGAAATTTAATTGAGCTTCTGATTCTCGCTGGGCGATATCATATAGAACCCAGACAGAATAAGCCAGTGTATATAGAGTCTCAAACAACCGGAGAAACTAACAAGCGATACTCCTTAGTATATGGGTTCCCTGAAATGGTAATGCCAGATCAATTTGATTTCCCGTTCGAGGGGTCTGACCTTGTTGAACATTTGCACGTGCAAACCGTTCGTGAACCCTTTTGGAGGTCAGCTGCTCCGGGTGTATTAGGTACTGCTCTCACCCTAGCCCCTACAGATGGTCCTTCAACCCCCACTAGGGTACATATTGCAAATGCTCGTGAGATAGAGGACATTCATAGTATTAAAGTGGATGATGGTGGGTCTTTTACTTCTATTGATGGAGCAAACGATTCTCTGTTTCCAGCGGTTCCCGCTCAAAATGATGCTTTATATTTTGGCAATGCAGTTGTTCCTCCACGTACAATTGTTATTCCTAAACTTCAAACTGCTGGAGCAATCACTACCTCCAGTTTAGTATTAGAATATTACAAGTCTGCCGCTTGGACAGCATTGGTTCTTGGTGATGATTATACTGTTTATCCGGGCGGAGATTTAGAAACCTCCCTTGAGCAAAATGGTGAGGATATTGTTATAAACATCAAGCCTCCTTCTGACTGGATAGCTGTAGCTGTTGATAGTGTTACAGATTTTTGGGTTAGAATTCGTGAAAGTAATGCCGCTCCCTCTTGGGGTACAATCCCGGTTGGTCATGCAACATATGTAATTTATACTCAACAAGTACCGGAGATTGAGATTCCTAATACCACAATTAAAGGGGATGTAAGTCCCTATTTAATGCTACGATTAATATCTCCCTTTGGAGGAGCTTCTGTTCCTTCCTTTGCTAATACCTCCCGAATTATAATGGGAGTAAAATCTAGAGGGTTAACCAAGTTTGTATCTCACTTGAACGCTGGTGGGGACGACAATCTCGCAGATTGGGCAGTAACTCAAGTTACAGATGCCTCTGCCGTTGCCGATGTTCAAGCTCCTGGAGGAAAGCATTCAGCAATTACCTTTGCTGGAGACTCTACAATGCAACCCAGGATTAGACTAACGGGAGATAACATACTAGACTCTTGGGTTGGAGAATACAGAGCCTTTATTAGATTACAACAAATCGGTGGTGCTGGTGGAGATTGTACTATTCGACTTAGGTCCTTTATAGGGGGGTTTGGGGATGAAAATCCACATATCGATTCGGCGGACGTTGATACCCAAACCATGGATGACGGCGTTGAAGTTCTAGATATGGGAATTGTTAGATTGCCCTTTGCTAGACCAAGATCAACAGATATACTGACAGGTGTTGATGTTATCTTTGAAATTCATATAGAGAGAACAACAGGAACCTCTACCATGAGAGTTTACGACTTAATACTCATTCCTGTGGATGAATGGGTTGTTGGGTTGGATGATCCTCTTTCAGATACTGAATCTGGGTCATCTGCTTTGAGAGGCCAAGCTGCTATAGACGTAGATGGCGGAGTGGTTGCCTTTAGAACTGCTAAAATGCAAAATATTGGCAATTGGATATTATCTGAAAACTGGGCACGAATGGGACCAGCCCCGAAAGTAAATAATATTGAAACCAAGACTAGAATATACTTTCTAATACTACATTATGAGGATGTTGATGCTTCTGGTGATTGGGGACAGCCCCCCTTCTTTGCTGATTTGGGAGCACAGTTATCCTTTGAAATGTACGGACACATGAATTACCTCTTCCTTAGAGGAGCAGATTAATGCCAGTTGGGTCGATTGTTATTAAGAACAATCCAATAACCCTTTGGGAACAATTTATGTTGACCCTATCCCCGGAGGAGGCTAAATTTGATAAATATACACAAGAAGATCGGGATGGAGGATATTATCGAGCCTCTTTTAGTATGTACGTTGACCATGTTGCCGCATCTGAATTCCTTGAGAATGGGCTTGGTCGTCATGTAGAGGTATATGATAATCAGTCTATCCGTACTTTTGAGGGGTTCATATTTGAGATAGTACGGGATGTTGGCAGTACTATCTCAAGTATTAGTCTTCAAAATATGATTAATAAAGCCTGGATGAGATCAGACCATGATGGAGATCAAGTAGTAGAGCGAGGAACCACTTTAAGTGTGTTGAAGTCTCAGGCAAAATATGGTATAAAAGAGGGAGTTTTATCCGGTGGGGAGTTGGAAGGCCTAACTGTTGCCGACCAATCCGCACAGCAATATTTGAACAGTAGGGCATGGCCAAACCCAGAATCAGACGTTGGTGCGGGGTCAGGTATACCCCATGTACAAGTATATTGCCGGGGATATATTGAGACACTTGCTTGGCGAGTTTATAATCAGACTGTATTAACTGGAACCCAAGGAGCCAATGCACAAATTGAGGATATACTTGATGCAGTTGGACAATTTGTTAAGGCCTACTACGTGGACGCAAACTCTACTCAGGTTACAAAGGAGTATGATGCAGATAGACGTGCAGACAACATTATTAGGGGGATTGCCAGTTTGGGAGACCAAAACAACAGACGATGGATTGCGTACATGCTAGATAATTTAACCTTTTATTATTCACAAGCAAAACCATCTATTCCACTATCTCAGGTATAAGGAGTTATTATGACAGACTATCTAGTTAATTGTCAAAACAACAGTCCATTAACAACAACGGAAACAGTTGCTTTTTCAGTCCAAATA
>Ga0114922_10007050_pt1 | contig 10286 bp, 5 predicted proteins | sample AartaG_FD_100975 | JGI IMG/M metagenome (GOLD analysis project Ga0114922, IMG submission 100975) | Deep subsurface microbial communities from Aarhus Bay to uncover new lineages of life (NeLLi) - Aarhus_00045 metaG | ecosystem: Environmental > Aquatic > Marine > Oceanic > Sediment | place: Aarhus...
CGATGAGGGTCAAGGTGCCCCGGTTGTCGATCCCGCCGCCCCCAAAATCCCCAGTTGCGCTATTGCCGCTGATCGTGCAGCGTTCGATCGTCAGATTTCCATTATTGTATATCCCCCCACCAGACCAAGCCTGGTTGTTCTGCACAGCACAATCGCGCAAGGTTACGGTCCCATCCCAAATGACCACTCCACCTCCAAATTCTCCAGGTGAATCCTCATTCTGGACCGTGAAATTGGAGATGGTCACGGACACAGTGGGATCATTGACATAAATAGATCCACCTCCGTCGATAAATGTTTGGTCGATTCCCTCGCCGATCACGGTGACGCTCTTGCCAATGCTGAATACATCCGTGTATGTCCCGGCTCCGACGTATATGGTCCCGGGGTCATCGACCTCGTTATGCGCCTTCCAGAAGGTCTGAAAAGCACAAGCCAGCGGTCCGGTGCCCCCTGGATAGGCCACATCGACGGACCCGTCGCATTCAAAATCGTGTCCATCTGGCCGCATATAAACAGGTGAGGCCGCTTCAGCTGGCCTTCCTGGGACCGACCAAATCAGGATGAAAGGAAGTGATAAGAGAAGCAGAAAAGCGATCGAGCGTGGAATCCGGCGAAGAAACAAAGCGCGCTCCATGGCCCTGCAAGATGCAGGCGATGCCCCTGTAGCAATGAATGGAACGCCCTTGACCTAGTGATGAATAAAACTAGGTCCTTTAATAGTACATAATTGCCCCTGTCCTAGCAAACATGACAGACTCGGAACAGTCCCCTCACAAAGCGTTCCTACCGGGAAATTCGTTAGCGCATGATCAACGGCAGGAACAACCGGTAATCGGCCTCGTATGCGCCAATATCACATGCAAACCCGATCGGGCGTGTGACCCCTCGTTGATCGACTGCATTAACTGGCGGACTTGTGCACATTGAATAATTCCCGAAACTGATGGCCTGGCTTCCGAGGAGCAGGGCCATGGTGTGCGTCAGCCCTCCATAATTTCCCAGGGCACCTAGCAGCGGATCCGTGTTCTGAAAGTCGTTGAGAAACGTGAAACTACACGTCGTGCCACTTTCGATATTGTGTCCGGTTGAACTGATGTAACCGCCACCTGTCGTCAGGCAGTCAGCATTGTCGTTATTGGCGATAATGGTGTTCCCGATAATAACAGTTCCAACGGCGATCAGCCCTCCCTCTGCGCCGGTGCCCTCAGTGAAGTTCTCGGCGATCGTGCTATTGAGGATCATCATGGGTCCCTTTTGCCAGATCGAACCCTTGCCCACGAGAACCGTGTTCCTGGCAACCGTAGAATTCACAATGGTTGTTTGGCCATCTCCCTGGTCATAATAGGCGGAGCCGTTCGTATTCGCAGTATTCTCCGAAAGCTCCACCCGATCGAGGATGACGGCTTCACCCAGATCGTTGTCATTCCAAATCCCGCCACCACTGGCGAAGGCATTGCCGGCGTGATTATCGACAATTCTCGACTCGATAATCGTAAGGTTACCGACGTTCCGAATCCCTCCACCGCCTCCTGTGGTGGCAACATTCCCTTGGATAGCACAGCGCTCAATGATTAACGTACCCCAATTGTCGATCCCACCGCCATTTACTGCTGTATTATTTTGGACGACACAATCCCGAAGGGTAACTGTCCCATTTGAAATCGATATGCCTCCCCCCATTCCTGACGAAATCCCGTTCTGCACGGTGAGGTCAGAAATGATTACCGTCTGGGAGGGGTCAAGAGTGATCTGGATCCCCAGCGGGTTTCCTCCCCGGTCGATGATCGTCTGGTCCACACCCGCGCCGATGACTGTGACGCTCTTGCCGATGCTGAACAGGTCTGAATAGACCCCGGTGCCCACGTAGATGACACCGCCCTCATCGACTTCATCGTGTGCCTTCCCAAAGTTCTGGAACGCACAATGGCCGGTAACCGTACCCGGATAGTCTTCGTTAACCGTTCCATCGCACAGAACATCATCACCCAACACACGCATATATACCGGGGAAGCGGCCTTGACCGATGGCGGAGTTGATGACCAGGTTAGTATTAAGGCGAGAAACAAGAGGTAAAAAATGGATATGGGTTGGCGAAGCGAACGAAGAACCATGGCGTCCTCCATCTCCCTGATAGGCGCAGGTAATACCCCCGCTACGTTGAATGGAACGCCCTGGACCTAGCTGTTCAGCACGCTAGGTCCAGTAATGTTACATAATTGCGGATCAAGTCGCAAGCAGGTTAGGGCACAAATCCCATGCCCTGCAATTCTCTAACTCAACGCATGATCAACGGTAGGTAGATTTCGTAGCCGCAGCCCAGAATTGGCGCTGAAAGATAACCGGTTACAACCCAATTCCCTCCTGTCGTATCCGCTCCCGGGGTGTTGGGTCCTGTTGGAGCACCCCACCAATCTCCGGTTGCCGATTGCATAGGGGACTGATTGTTATCAAGAGCTGGGGCGCTATTGCCGACGATGCAGCTGCCCGTCACACTGGTCACGGAGGTGCCGTTCCTGTCGTTGAAAACACCGCCGCCGGTAGACGCCGAATTATCCAAGAGACGGCTGCCCGTCATCATCGTGGTGCCGGGCACGTCATTGTAAATTCCACCGCCTTCAAAGACAGCCTGGTTGCCCGCTCCACAACCACCGATGGTGCTGCCATTCTGAACGGTCAACACGGCCCGGTTGTAGATACCGCCACCGTCGTTGGTGGCGATGTTAGCGCTGACGGTACTGCCATCCACGGTCGTAGAGACGGCCTCGTTGTAGATACCGCCGCCGTCATGGATAGCCGTATTGCCTATTCCGGCCCCACCGATCGTGCTGCCATTCTGGATATTAAGTGTGGCTTCGTTATAGATGCCGCCGCCGTCGGCGGCGGCCGTGTTGTCGCTGACGGCGCTGCTATCCACCGTCGTTGTTCCGAACTCGTTGTAGATGCCGCCACCGTGGGCAGTGGCCAGGTTGCCTGCGCCAGCCCCGCCAATAACAGCCCCGTTCTGGACGTTCAGCGTGGCCGTGTTGTAGATTCCACCGCCGGCGGGAGCTATGTTGCCGCTAACTATGCTGCCATCCACCGTCGTCGTACCGGCCAGAATGTAAATGCCGCCGCCGAGGTAGGAAGCCGAATTGCTGGCTCCGGACCCGCCGATGGTACTGCCAGCCTGTACGATCAGCGTGGCATTGCTGAAGATGCCGCCGCCCGAGCCAGCCGTGTTGGCGCTGACCGCACTGGCATTGATCGTCGTGATAGCGCCGGTTTGCGTGTTGATGCCACCGCCCTCGAGGGCAGAGTTCCCTGCAGCTGCTCCTCCGATCGTGCTGCCGTTCTGGACAATGAGCGTGGCATCATTGTCGATACCACCTCCATGGCCACCATAGTTGGCACTGACCGTGCTGTTATCAATCGTCGTCGTACCATTGGCATTGTAGATACCCCCACCAAAGCCCGTGGCGATGTTGCCCATACCAGCCCCACCGATCGTGCTGCCATTCTGGACCATTAGGGTATCGAAGTTGTAGATGCCCGCACCGGCGTCGGTCGAGGTATTTGAGCTGATGGTGCTCGAATCTATCGTAGCTGTGCCGATGTTGTAGATGCCGCCGCCATCATCGCTGGCGGTATTCGCTTGTACAGCAGTGGGACCGCCGATGATACTGTTGGTGATATTTAGAACGCCTTCGTCCCAATTGTAGATACCACCACCGTCGACGGCATCGTTGTTGCTCACGGTGCTGTCCGTCACCGTTAAGGTACTGAAGGCGTTATATATCCCGCCACCATCGGTGGTAGCTATGTTCCCCGCGATCAAGGAACTGTTCTGGATGATGACGATACCTGGCACATTGTTGTAAATCCCACCGCCGTAGTTGGCATCGTTGTATGCCACTTGGCCCCCATCGATGGTCAGCGTACCAGCCGCGTTGTAGATACCACCGCCCCATGTGGCGACGCTGCCGTTAGCCGGCACATCACCGACGGTGCAGTTCTGGATATTCAACGTGGCGACGTTGTAGATGGCGCCGCCGCCATCGGTGACGGTGCCATTGCGGATGACCATGTCCATCAAGGTGACCGTGCCGGCACAGCCACCGCCAGGACAATTGTGAAAAATTCGATCGATATCGTCACCATCGATCTTGGTGTACAACACACCGTTGCCCTGAATGGTCAGATCGCCGCCGTTCAAGATGTCCAGGTCGCCGCTAAGGTTAGCGTCCTCGCTCGCAGCGCCAGAGAGCACAATGGGGATTTCATTGGTAGAAGGGTCAAACGTGATCAGATCGGGACCCGGATGGTTGTTGGCGTCGGTGATCGCCTGGCGCAGGGATCCGGGACCGCTGTTGGCGGTGTTGGATACCACGTAGGTATCCGCCCGGGCGGGCTGAGCGGGGACGCTCACGATCAAAACAAATAATAAGGGGAATATTAATAGGATGCGGATGATTCTCTGGATAGCTCGATTTTGCTTGTTCATGGTATCCCTCCCACAATGATGGTTAGAGACGGCTGACGAGAATGGTTATAGGTCCTGTGGTTCTTCCTTACTCTGCTGGCGCCACAGTTGCATTCACCCTACCAGCGCCGAAATAGGATGCTCGATACAAGCCATGCTCTATCCCGTAGCGATCAGCGGATCACATCCCCAATTTCAAGTTATCAAGATCCCCCATACGATATTGCCAGACTATGTTAATTCGTTGCTCAATCCCCTCAGCGCATGATCAGCGGCAGGAACAGGTTAATCGTGGCTTCGTAGGCACCCATGTCACAGCGCGCAGATCCATTCAGATCGCCATCGATCGGGCGGCTCCACTCTCGCTGATCCAGGGCAGTGCAGGACGAGCCACCGCTCCCCGGTGTTGCCGGGTTGCCAGCATCGATCGCCGGGCTGCCTTTCCCCAACGCCATCGTTTCGGTGAGACCGCCATTATCCTGCAGCGAACCGAGGTTAGCGTCGGTGCTCTGTTGATCACCCGTGCTCGTGAATCCACAGGTGCTATCCTCGGCCAGATTGTACCCATCCGAGGTTATATACGTGGGAGGATCACCACCACATTCTTGGGCCGAATTGTTGTCGATGATCGAATTTCTAATCACTACGGGAGCATAAGCATGAAGCCCACCGCCACCGCTCGTGGTATATGTTGCCGTATTTCCAGCTATGGTGGCATTGTTGATCGTCACTTCACCTACACTCCCGCCCGTCAAACCAATCCCGCCACCCACCCTGCTAGTATTTCCACTAATCGTTACGTTGATCAATACCGCGGAATCTGCTAGATCATCATGATTGATATGAACGCCTCCACCATACTCCGTAGATGAATTTGATGAGATCATAACCCGTTCCAGTGTCATCGTCCCATCATGGTGATACACACCCCCGCCGCGCTCATACCTGCTAGGGCTGTCGTCTGCGTGGTTATTCATCACCGTGCTGTCAAGCACGGTCAGCGTTCCCGTGTTGTATACTCCCCCTCCCCCGAGTCCGGTCCAACCCGCATGATAGGTTGTGTTCTCCTTAATCATGCATCGGCTGATGACCATCGTTCCGTCAGCGTCATTATAGATACCGCCTCCCATGGGTTCCGCATAATTATTGGATACAATGCAATTTGAAAGCGTGAGCGTCCCAGAATTCCAGAGCCCGCCACCACCCTGTACATATCCGGTTTGGTTACCCCCGGAGATGGTCACATGCCGAATCGTAACCGAATAACCCGCGGTGATCCGGATCACACGCCCCGCACCGCTGCCGTCGATGGTTGTGGTATCCCGGCTCTGCCCCTGGATCGTCACATCCTCGTCGATCGTCAGATCTTCATTGTAGATCCCTGCTGCGACGTTGATGGTGTCGCCGTTCGCCGCTGCATCAATGGCAACCTGGATGGAACAGAAAGGATCTCCGATCGTGCCTGACCCCACTGATGGACAGGTTGCATCGTCGACATACCAGGTCGTCGCCGCGCTTGCACGATCCACATCTTGAATCAGTACTGCCCCACCTAGCAGAGCGAACGACGCGAGAAGCGAGAGCGCGGCTCTGTAAGCGGCTGATCTATGAAAGAAACGTCCTGAGGGAACTTTCGAATACTCGCGGGGATGATGGTGCGTTGTGGGCATGTTGATATCCCTTTCTACGATGATGAGATGTTCAAGATGGATTGAAATTCCTCGTTATTGCTGCACGCTCAACCGTACGATTGCGCTGATCATGCATGGGGTGACTGCTCGTCACGTCCGTCAAAGAACCGCAAGGATGAAAAATGCCAGCCTGAGCAGGACTGGCCCAATTGGATGGTCTGGATTGGGAACGCGCGCTGAGGGTGCCTGTAACAAGGGATGAATGTGGGTTGAAAGGCATAATTAATGGGCGCTCATTGGCTTATTTTTTTCGCAAGTATCCCCTTCAACTACATCAACCAGGAATTGTGTGCCACACTGAGTAAGGACGGGCAAATCATACGTTTATGTGAATTTTAACGCAAGCGATTCTCAAGAAAACCCGGCGGCAATAGAAATCGCCTTCACTGGCAGTCACGTTGAATCACGTATGGAGAAACGCCGTGTCCCGTGGGCGAGAGGCGCGCCATGACCATCAGAATCGGGCACCCCGCGCATTGATTTCCCGTGAGGAGTATCTATCGCTAACTCAGACTGCTACTCGGGGGGATGAACGACCTTCCAATCAACGCATGATCAACGGCAGGAACAAGTCGATCGTCTTCTCAAAGGCTCCGATATCACAAATCGCCGAGCCATCGAGATCGGCATCGATCGGACGGGTCCAGCCGCGCTGGTCCTCATCGCTTACATAAGGAGACCCGCAGGCCGCGTTACTCCCCGCATCGATGGCCGGGCTGCCCGGGAGGAGCGCCATCGTTTCAGTCAGCCCTCCGTAATTTCCCAGGGCACCCAGCAGCGGATCCGTGTTCTGCATATCTGTACTGGAGGTGAAACCGCAAGAAGTATCGCTGGAGATGTTGTTGCCATCGCTGATGATCGCTCCAAGACTGACGTGGCAATCTGCGGGGTGGTTCAACGCCACGATTGAATTCACAAAGATCAGTGAGGTCAACGAGTTGTGGGTGACAACGCCTCCACCAAAAGAAGAGTCGGAGAGGTTGCCCGCGATCGTCGAATTCATGAAATAGCCTCCCCCTGATCCCTCTGAAAGAATACCGCCTCCTGGCCAATCCGACGAATTTGCATTTATGGTCACATTGGCCAGGATGGTCAATTCATCCCCTTTGAGATACAGCCCACCACCGCCGACAAATAATTCACCTCCGGTGAAGTCCGCGGTGTTCTCACTGATTGTGGAGTTCCGGATCGTCGACCACTCACCCACATGACCATCCAGGTACAGCCCGCCACCGATTGCGCTGTCCCCGGACACATGATTGTCCCGGACGACCACGTCCTCCATCACCAACGGCCCATCGATGTAAATACCGCCCCCGACCGCTGCGGAGTTCCCCTGGATGATATTGCCCAGCAGCGTGGTGGAATGATTGCTGAACAATCCACCACCGCCCGGCGCGTAATTGTTTTGGATGATGCATTCAGCCATCCACAGCGTCCCCTGGTTCCGTATCCCTCCACCGTAAACCGTATTCACCGCGTTTTGGATCGTGAGATCGTACACATCCACCGTCGTCCCCGCGCCGATATCCAGACCCGGCATCGTTCCGCCGCCATCGATGATGGTTAAAGTGGCACCCTCTCCCTGAAGAGTCATGCTCTTTGCGATGGTGATCCCTGCGCTGTATGTCCCCGCCCGTACGGCGACTGTCCCTCCCGGGTCGACGGCATCCACCCCCGCCTGGATCGTCTGCTTGGCACAGGGATATGGACCACCACTCCCCGGGTAGGCTGTATCGACCGTCCCATCGCATAGGGTATCGTGCCCATCCACGCGCACATAGATCACCGGGGCTGCGAAAGCGACCTGCCATGGTGTGAGGAGACCAGCCAAGATGATAATCATAGCCATGGCGATTGTGAATTTCCGTTGGTCCACTAGTCTTGATAATGAGATGTTTGATATAGATAACTTACCGTTGAGTATGTGCCTCATTTTCGCCATCTTCGCACCTCCTTCGTGCTCTACGCCGGCACTCTGGTTACGTAAACACGAGGTCTATGCTGGAGGACGTTGGCTGTTCACGTGGCTTTCGTTCTTTTCCTTTATTCCTGCTAACTCAACGCATGATCAATGGCAGGAACAAGTCGATCGTCTTCTCAAAGGCTCCGATATCACAAATCGCCGAGCCATCGAGATCGGCATCGATGGGACGGGTCCAGCCGCGCTGGTCCTCATCGCTTACATAAGGAGACCCACAGGCTGCGTTGCTCCCAGCGTCGATGGCCGGGCTGCCAGCAAGCAGGGCCATTGTCTCTGTCAACCCGCCGTTGTCCTGCAATGAGCCGAGCAGTGGATCCGTATTCTGCATATCTCCACTGGAGGTGAAACCGCAAGAAGTATCGCTGGAGATGTTGTTGCCATCGCTGATGATCGCCCCCGTCCACACATGGCAATCCGATCCCTGATTCAAGGCCACGATTGAATTGATAAAGGTCAGCGAGGTCAACGAGCTGTAGGTGACAATGCCTCCATCCCCATAATCAGAGAGGTTGCCCACAATCGTCGAATTCAGAAAATAAGCACCCCCTGATCCCAGCGAGAAGACGCCGCCTCCCGGCCAATCCGACCAATTTGCATTTATTGTGACATTGGCCAACATGGCCAACTCATCCCCTTTGAAATAGATGCCACCCCCGCCGCCGAAAAATTCGCCCCCGATATTCTCCGCCGTATTCCCACTAATCGTGGAGTTCCGGATCGTCGACCACTCACCCGCTGCACTATCGAGGTACAGCCCACCGCCGCGTGCGCTGTCCCCGGACACATGATTGTCCCGGACGACCACGTCCTCCATCACCAACGGCCCATCGATGTAAATACCGCCCCCGACCACTGCGGAGTTCCCCTGGATGAAATTGGCCAGCAGCGTGGCGGAATGGTTGCTGAACAATCCACCGCCGTCCGGCGCGTAATTGTTTTGGATGATGCATTCAGCCAACCACAACGTCCCCTGATTCCTAATCCCTCCGCCATTCAAGGTATTCACGGCATTTTGGATCGTGAGATCGTACACATCCACCGTTGTCCCCACGCCAATATCCAGGCCCGGCATCGTTCCGCCGCCATCGATGATGGTTAAAGTGGCACCCTCACCCTGAAGAGTCATGCTCTTTGCGATGGTGATCCCTGCGTTGTATGTCCCCGCCCTGACTCCAACTGTGCCCCCGGGATCGACGGCGTCTACCCCCACCTGTACGGTCCGCTTGGCACAGGGATATGGCCCACCACTCCCCGGGTAGGCTGTATCGACCGTCCCATCGCATAGGGTATCGTGCCCATCCACGCGCACAAAGATCACCGGGGCTGCTGAAGCGACCTGCCAAGGTGTTACCAGTGCACAAAGGAGGATGCTCAGGATGGCGAAAAAGCCCATCCATCTAATGATGTTTCGTTTACCGAAGTGTGTCGATAAGGAGTGGTTTGAGAGAGATTTGTGCTCGCTGATCGTGCTCATCAATTTCGCCATCGTTGCACCTCATTCATACTTTACACCAGCGCTTTAGCTACGCCAACACTCCCGCGCCCCTACCGTGCGATGAGGGGCAAGCTCACCTGGTAACCGAGTAAACGGCCGCCAATATCCACGCTGGAGGTGAAGCATGTCGCCGTCCAGGCCACCAGCGCTGTCGGGGACCCTCCTGCCACGGCTGGATTCGTGCCCCCGCATCCAGAGGGGGATAGCAGCTCTCCTATGGAAAAGACCTCCCCCAATAATCCATTGTTTCCTACCCGGCGGCCAAAGACATCCCAATCGTTCTCCGTAGAGTCGTACTCATTCCAGGTGACCGTGTACCCGCCAAGCGCTTCGCTGCTTGCGATCGAGGGGGAGGATTCGAGCCGCACAGACTGAGTGGCGATATTCACGAGTGTGTACGGATTCCCTTCGAAGTCACATAGATACCCACGCACATCACCTTCTGGGTTGTTCCACTTATCGTTGAAGACAACCAGGTAAGGGGTGATTGTATTCAGCCGGTAGGCTGCCACGGCGGGAAATTCCTGGGCATTTGCGGAGGCGTCGATGACATTCATGGGCAACAGAACACCCCCGGCCGTCATACGGCGTCCATGGATATTGACGTCATCTGGATCTGTTCCCCCGGTGGGATTGTTCGCCCACACCACGAG
>Ga0114922_10007052_pt1 | contig 10286 bp, 7 predicted proteins | sample AartaG_FD_100975 | JGI IMG/M metagenome (GOLD analysis project Ga0114922, IMG submission 100975) | Deep subsurface microbial communities from Aarhus Bay to uncover new lineages of life (NeLLi) - Aarhus_00045 metaG | ecosystem: Environmental > Aquatic > Marine > Oceanic > Sediment | place: Aarhus...
AGTGGATTCCTCGGCTGAATCAGCCGAAGCGCGGGATTTGGATTTCATTTCTTTATTCCTTTCCTGATAAACACCACTGGCCCCATCTTGTGCCCCACACACCGGCGGACAAGCTTGTCCCCGTGAAAACGGGGAATGGAACCTTTTTTTGTTATTCCGGCAGGCCCCCGCATCGCGGGAACCCTCAATTATGGCTCTGCTGGGCCCTTCCGGCGAGTCAACCGTTTCTACACAGAAACGACCGAATCATCCGAAGATTCTAAACCCTGCCATAATCCCGTAACCATCCCATACTAAGGACGTCTCAGGGTCGTATTTGCATGTTTTCACACAAATACAAAAACATTATACAAACAAAAACCGACTCCGTCAATTATTTTCGGCAATTTATATGGCCGACAATAAAGATTTTTTCCTGTTTAGCCCCCCAACCCCGAAGGGCGTTGGAGAGTCCGTCCTTTTTACCCCCCCTGCGCTACCGGGGGTTATTTGTCCTCCAACGTAGGGGCAATCCCGCGTGGTTGCCCTAATTCCCCTGTCATCCTGAGCGCAGCGCAGCGGAGTCGAAGGATCTGGTACACGAAAAAAATTAAATCCCCATTTCACCCGAATTTGCAACGTGGTTGCCGAGCAGAACCTTAACAAAGCAAGAGTAACTTCGCGATCATTTGTCTTTAGGTCCGCCGTAGTATAGGTAGGCACGTCCTTGATTCGCCCCGGCCCAGAATACGCGATAGCGTGCGGGATTGCCGTGCAGTTTGTAGGCACGCCCTTGTTTCGCCCCGGCTTTGTATCCGCAAGCTCCAACGATAAGATCATCGAAGCCGTCGTTGTTGACATCGCCACAAGCTAATCCAAGGCCAAAACAATCGTTGGGATTTTCTCCTGTGAGAATCCTGCCTGGTTTTGGATTAGAACCGGCCAGTTCGTTGCCCCAATAGACATATACCCTGCCAACCAGATGCCCAGAGCCACTAGCTCCAATGACCAGGTCGTTCACGTTGTCACCGTCGATGTCAGCACAGACCTCTCGAACATGAGAGAAACCAACTTCAACTTCACCATTAAAAATCATATCCGGATCGGCATCCAGATTCCCTTTCGAGCTGCCATAAAAGAGATAGGTACGACATTTATCATCATTGTAATCTCGGGTGCCGATAATGACATCATCATAGCCGTCTTTGTTCTGGTCAACACATACTATGCCCTGCCCAAAACCAGGACTTTTAGATTTTGCTTCAAAGATAACGTCGGCTTTCGTATCCATATTCGATTTACTGTTACCATAATAGAGATATGCCAAATCGTTAGCAGACCCAAAGACTATGTCTCCGTAGCCGTCGTTATCAACATCACCACAGCTAATTTTGTAGCCGAATCGATCCCCTGGTTTTTCTGCAGTGAATATTAGATCATAAGACGTATCCATCAATTCCTTTGTGTTCCCATGGTAGAGGTAAGCCCGACCTGTCCCATCGTCTGGGTACCAGTATGCACCCAGGATAATGTCGTCATAGCCGTCATTGTCTATATCATAGACAGCAGAATTCATACCAAACCGTGAGCCTTTCTCGTTCTCTCCAGTGAAGATCTTATCCGGATTGGCATCCATAGAAGTGCGGTCACTGCCCCAATAGAGATATGCACGACCTCGGTTCTCATTGTAACCCAATGCTCCAATGATGATATCCTCATAACCATCATTGTCGATATCGCCACAGGCAATACCGGCCCCGAAATGGTCGTCCTCATTCTGTCTTTCGAAAATTAAATCGGCAGTCGTATCTATGTCCGGCCCACCATAGAATAAGTACGCTCGGCCTGGTTTGTTCTTATCGTAGATATTGAAATATGTCGCTCCTATAAGTATATCGTCATATCCATCTCCATCGACATCGCCACAGACCATGCGAAGACCGAACCAACTGTTCGGATCTCCGTCAAATATCAGGTCCGGGACTGTCGACTCCATTTCTTTTCTTTGTTGAGCCGACTCCAGTAGAGTTTGGCCCGACTCGGTTCGAATACTGCTATCGGCACCTTTGTTTATAAGCAGTTCGGCGACTTTATGGTCATGATTGACTGCAAAGTACAAAGGCGTGTGACCCTGTTTGTCCTTGGCATTTATGTCGGCGCCCCTGGCGATAAGCACTTCTGCTGCATTCTTGTTGCCAAACCGTGCAGCATGGTGAAGGGCGGTAAATCTGGACTCATCATCCTTCTCATTGATCCTGGCGCCTTTGTCCAGAAGGAGTTCGACAATATCTCTATCAGCCGACTCGGCAGCCAAATTCAACGGTGTCCGGCCATTTTTGTCTTTCAAGTTAACATCCGTCCCCTTGGCTAAAAGCAGCTCAACCGTATCCTTCGATTGTAGGGAATTGGTGTAATCGGAGTTCCTGATATCCAGCATTGCATACAGGGCAGTCTGACCTCTATCATTCTTGGCACCGATATCAGCGCCTGCTTCTAACAGTAACCTTACGGCTTGTGTTCTACCTGCTATAGCTCCAGAAATTAAGGCTGTCTCTCCACGCGGGCACTTAGTATCCACTTTGGCGCCATTGGCAATCAGAATCTTCAGATAATCCAAATCATCATTGTGAACTGCAAAGTACAGTGGCGTGTATTCCCATTTATCTGATGTATTTACGTCAGCACCACGTTCAATTGAGAGATCAAATAGATCTCTGCGTTTTTGACGAACAGAATTATAAAGAAGAGGCCAGTACCCATCATTGATATCGGCCCCTCTTGCGATCAACAATTCAGCCATCTTGCTGCTGTTGCTGATGTTGATTGTTTCATGTAAAGGTCCCCAATATGACGAAAAGTTTGGATTTGCTCCATGGTCAATCAGGTATTCCGCTATGGCCGTATTGTTTTTATCAACTGCCCAACACAATGGAGGCCACGATCCTGCATTGACATCGGCGCCTGCTTCAACAAGAAGCTTTACCAGGTCCATATTGTTTGAATCGACTGCATAGCATAGTGGAGTGTCATCCGCAATGTTCTCTTTCTCTGTTGTGCTGGTATCGCCCCACTTGGCATCGATATCGGCGCCTTCTGCGATAAGCAACTTAACTTGTTCGATATTCGCCTTCTTTACTGCCTCAAAAAGTGATTTGTTCTTCTTTGCTTGTTGAACGCGTTCTATCATCAGTGTTGTCGCGGGGATAGTTCCACTTGCTGGGTATTCATCGAGAAGTTTCTGAAACGCAGATAATGCAGCGTCGAACCGTTTTGATTCAAAATATAATTGTCCGATCCAGTATTGAGCATTCTGGGCGATTTTACTGTTCGGTGACAAACTTATTACTGTCTGGTATTCGGCAATTGCGGCATCGTATTCAGCGAGTATATGCAGCTCATTTGCCTTTTGAAAGTGTTGTTCGGCCTTTATGATTGCCTCTGACTCGTTATTTGCAAACGATTGAACAGATAATCCAAGTACGACTGCAACAATCCAGCATACAGTTAGTGTGATTGGTCTTTTGTTATTCATTTTTGTTCCCTTTTATTTTCCGGCGCTGATTGACTGCGCCATATCCATTAATTGTGACATTTCAATATTACCGATTAAGACATAAGAAAGGACATCATCTCTCCAGGCGAGAATGATCCCTCCGACTTGTCCCTGGTTGAGATATACGGCATATTCTCTGAAATCCTTTGGCTCAAGCCCGCGCTGTCCATCCAAAGGCTGCTCGAACAACGATACCGAATTGATGCCATCAGTATACAGCAGTTGCAGGGCGTCACGGCCCTCAATAATTCTGATCTGGTCGAGTTTATAGTAGGGATGAAGCCACGACGGTGCTTGCAGCTTAAAATCGGCGGTTTTTTGCGCTTCGGAGAGGGACAGCGTGTGACCATTGGAAATTATCGGTGCTTTGGGCGAGCTGATTTGACCTTGAGATGAAGGTCCTCTGACAATTATGCCGGGATTCATGTATTCCGGCTGGTCATCAAAAAGTTCATAGTACAGAATATCATGTTGGTTCACACGCATTTGTAACGGTTGTGGTGTGGTCGGATTCAGGGAAGCGTGTCGAGCAACAACATCCTGATGTTCTCTTAGATAAAAGTTAATAGTGGCTGAATCGTCAGTCGGAGCAATAGCGACATCACGCTGAGCAAGCTCATCTCTCAGGTCAGTGACTTTTCTATATAGAACAAAACACGCCGTCCAGGAAGAAATTATGAGAAATATCGCTACCAAGCAACCAGCTCTACTCCCTAACGTAATCCTCCATATATTCGGCTCAAATGTAGCCAAAGTTTTTCTTTTTGATTCTTCCTGTGCTTCGAAGATATCATTAAGAGTTCTGCGGTTCATTTTAACGCTGGGTACAGCATTCGCTCTTCTTATTAACTTTTCTACGTTATCCGTGGATTTCATTCTTCCATCTCACCATTCAAGAACGACCTCAATTTGTCCAGCCCATAGCGGTAACGACTTTGAACTGTTTTGATTGATACATTTTGTAACGAAGCTATTTGCCTGAATTTCATTTCGCCTTTTGTGTGAAGGAGTACCACTTCTCGTTGTTCAGATGGCAACCGTTCCATCGCTACACATAACTGTTGTAATTCTTCATTACACACTGCTACTGATTCCGGCTCATTAGAATCCGAATAAATCGAATCGGTCTCGTCTAAACCAATAGTTTGTAGTTGTCTTGCCCGCATCTTGTCGCGCGCACGATTCATAACACAGGTTGCTAAATACCATTTGAAACTTCCGTTAAGTTGTAGTTTCTCAGCAGATTGAGCAAACGAGACAAAGAAATCATGCACTACATCTTCAGCGGCATTTACATCATTTAAGAGAGCCATCGCTAACGTTAGCAGAAAACCAGCATACTTTTCGTAAATTCGGCGTAGGGCATCCTTGCTTCCACACTTAAATTTCCAGATAAGTAGCCTGTCTTCTATCATTTACAACTCATAACTTTAGTGCTGGAACCAACATTCTTTATTTATAACACGATTTAAATATCTATTTTACTCTAAATAAAATCAATTTTTCTGCCAGATTTTTCTTAACGGAATTAATCCACAGGTTTTTCCCAAAGAATGATATTACTGATATATTTATTTCTCACCGTTTACTTAATCCGATGTTAAAAAAAGTGCTTTTTTGGTCATTTTTTGTTGACATTATTTGAAACTATGTTAAAATGGTCGTATGTTAGCCAGCAGGCTAACATAAACCGCCAGCAGGCGAAGATACATGCCAGAAGGCCCAGCCAAGCTTGTCCTCGAATGTCGTAGTCGGGGATCCAGATTAACCATTAGTCTGTTGTCTATAGTAAACAGCCATTTAACCAAATTAACCATATTAACTAAATTAACCAATGAACCATCACAACCATCGAGTATCCAGTATCGAGAATCGAGTTATTTACGTGCCTATAAGGCACTACATCTGTCGAGGATCCTCTACAAATCAGCTACTTTTTATGCAAAACAAACCCAATTTCCGAAAAAGTCAAATGAACGTAAACATCTATAATACAACGGATTATGAAAATAAATCCAATTGGACACTTGGTCAAAACAAACCCAATTCAAACCCAATCAAACCCAATTACCGTAGAGCAAGAATGAATGTAACCTCACTTATAACAAAGGATTACAGAAAAAATGATGATTTTTCAGTCCGAATAAACAAACCCAATTTCGTTAATGACCCAAAATGAACGCAAACGCTTTTTTACAAAAGGATTATGAAAATGAACCACCTTCAGGCTCCAAAAAAACAAACCCAAACAAAGCCAATTTCAATACAAAAAAAACTGGCCAAAAGCCTGGATTGCCGATATAATACAAAAGTTCATCATCGATAAACGACGAACTATGAGCTATGAACTATAAGTAGGAGATTTCTTATGTGTGAAAATTGCGGTTGTAGCGAAGCTAACACCGAAAAAACTATGGAAGAAAAGGTCCAGGACACAATCGAGGCCATTCGGGAGAGTTTGCAAAGCCACGGCGGCGATGTCGAGCTGGTCGGTATAGATGATGATAACACCGTCAAAGTTCGTCTCCAGGGGGCCTGCCAGGGCTGCCCCGGGGCTACGATGACATTGAAAATGGGAATCGAGAGGGTTCTCAGAGAAAAGGTACCTGAGATCAAAGAAGTAATCGCCGTAGATTAACAATCGATTCGTTGTTGGGCGGTTTTTTGCAGGATTGATTTATTAAACATTATCTCAGATGTTCGGAAACCTTCTCAGAACTTGGATTTTCAATGACGCCTTTTTCGGTGATAATGGCGGCGATATCACGCGCCTCGGTAACGTCAAAAGCCGGATTGTAAATGTCAACCCCTTCTGGTGTAGTCTTTCTATCGCCAAAGAACGCCACTTCATCAGCTGGCCTTTGTTCGATAGGTATCTCGGCTCCGCTTTTAATATTCAAATCGAACGTGCTCGACGGCGCCGCGATATAGAACGGTATGCCGTGTTCTCTGGCGAGAATACTCAGGTTGTAAGTACCAATCTTATTTGCCGTATCACCATTTGCCGCAATCCTGTCTGCGCCGCTTATAACCGCATCGACCTTGCCCTGCTTCATCAGCCACCCGGCCATATTGTCGCAAATGACTGTAACATCAATCCCCGCCTGCTTGAGCTCCCAGGCCGTCAACCGGGCGCCCTGCAGTAATGGCCGGGTCTCATCCGCATAGACCCTGAACTTCTTTCCATTTTTGTGTGCCTCAAACATCACCGACAAGGCCGTTCCCTGTCCCGCAGTAGCAAGCGCACCGGCGTTGCAATGTGTCAAAATACGGGCGCCTTTTTTGATAAACCTTTCCCCGTTCTGACCAATCCGCCGACACATATCCACGTCTTCCCGATAAATAGCATTCGCCTCAGCTAAAGCAACCTCGCACAACCTTTGCACTGTTGCTTCTGGCTGCCCGGCCACAAGCTCCTCAGCGCTTCGTCGAACCCTTTCCAGCGCCCAGAACAAATTTACCGCCGTCGGACGGGACGATGCCAAATACTCGGCAGACTTAGCCAAAACTTTAAGTCCCTGCTCCAGACCATCCGCAGGGTTTAGCTTTTGCATAGCTAAAACAAGTCCGTAAGCTGCCGAAACACCGATAGCCGGGGCACCTCGAACGGCAAGCGTCTTTATTGATTCAAAAAGCTGTTCTATCGAGCGGCACTGCAGCTTAATAAATTCGGCAGGCAATCGCCGCTGGTCTATAAGCTCTAAGAAACCGTCGGCACCACCAATCCATTTAAGCGCTTGTATTATCATAAATATCTTTTCTCGAACATCGTGTTCGGACTATCTATCAACTCTGGCACCGCCGCCTCGGATGACTCTCTGGACTTCACGTAAACTGGCCGTGGTTGTATCGCCGGGTGTAGTCATTGCCAAAGCACCATGGGCGGCACCGTAGTTGACCGCCTCAGCGGGTGTTTTTCCCTCCATAAGAGCATATATCAGGCCGGAGGCAAAGCTGTCACCACCTCCAACCCGGTCGTAGATTTCAAGGTCGGGCCTTAAGGTTGCTTCATAAAATTGACCGTTGGTGTACATAATCGCTCCCCAGTCGTTTACCGAAGCTGTTTTCGCATTCCGCAGAGTTGTGGCTACGACTTTCAAATTCGGAAACTCCTTCACCACCTCAGTAATCATCTTCTTGAAGTTCGCTGGGTCAAGCTTTGAATAACCTTTATCCAGTCCTTTGACCTCAAATCCGAGTGCTGCTGTGAAATCCTCTTCGTTGCCTAACATCACATCGACATAGGGGGCAATGGCACGATTGACTTCCATTGCTTTTTGCTGTCCACCAATATCCTGCCAGAGCGACTTGCGGTAGTTTAAATCGTATGAGACTACCGTGCCGTACTTCTTCGCGGTTGTCACTGCCTCCAGAATGACATCCGGTGTCGTTTCGGAAAGGCCCGCGAATATACCACCCGTATGGAACCAGCATATACCATCCTGACCAAATATCTTCCCCCAGTCAATATCGGCCTTTTTCAACTGTGAAGCGGCGCTGTTTGCCCTGTCCGAACAGCCCACGGCTGCCCGTACACCAAAGCCGCGCTCGGTGAAATTCAGGCCGACCCTTACCTTCCTGCCGATGCCATCGTATGGCACCCATTTGACATACTCCATACTCACGCCGCCCTGATACATCAAGTCCTCGAGCAATCTTCCGACAGGATTGTCCACAAGGGCGGTGACAACCGCAGCTCTTTGAGAGAAACAGCGCTTTAGACCCCTGGCGACATTGTACTCTCCGCCACCTTCCCAAACACGAAAATGTCGGGTCGTATGAATCCTTTCTTCGCCTGGGTCTAATCGGATCATTATCTCACCTAACGAGAGTATGTCATATTTGCATTGTGACTTCGGCTTTGCATCTATTATTGCCATGGAGAACCTCCTTCTAATGTACCTTAACTGCTCTTGTCCTGAGCGCAGTCGAAGGAATAGATTTTTCCCTCTCTGTAATCCTGCCAGGCCGGCTCAAATGCCTTCCTATCGGTCGGCGCAGGCCTTAATTTGATGTTCCTGCACCGAAATAAATCGGGCGAACCTTCGTCGTATTCAATCTGCAATATAGAATCTCTCAACGACTCATTCTCAGGTTTGAACTTCAAAGGTTTGTTGGTAGCTTTATCAATCACGTCGGGATGTATTTCGATACCGTCTTCGGAAAGGACAAGATGCGAACCCCGCGAGCCGCTGCCTTGTTCGAGTAATTCCACAACGGCCTTGAGATACGCAACGCTGGCCAGAGCCAGATGCTCGGCCTGGATTGCTGTAATGAAAGCCTTGGTATCTTTTGAATTGAGTCCTTTTTGTTGTATGCCTTTGTAAAGCTTTACCGCTTCTTTCAGGGCTTTTTGAGCATCATTCAACTCTCTTATATGTCCCCCCGATGCGGTCATACGGCTTCGGACCTCTTCTAAGACCTCTTCGGGCTCCGAACCTGACGAGCTTTTATATTGCTCAAAATCGGCGACAATGTCACTTAACTGCTTGTCAATCTCAGGTTGTTTGTCCGAGTAATCCGGCAGCTCACAGTTGTAGACATTTACAATATATTCCGCCGCTCGCAGCCCGCCGGTCTGACCGGCGTTAAGGGCTGAGCCGCCAGGACGTTTTACACCGTGTGTGCCGGCCATCTCACCGATTATAAAAGTCTGAGGTATATTGGACTGCCACCACTTATCCACAGCAAAACCACCGTTGTTATGCTGAGCACAGACCGCAATTTCAAGCGGCTCCGAATATAAATCAATGCCGTTCTCTTTATATATCTCGATGGCGGGGGTATTCATATGTGCCAGGCGTTCGATGGGTGTTTTCTGAAGTGCACCGGCTTTTTGCAGATACTCTTTGGCTTCCGGCTCAAGGTCATCAATGTCAAATTCATCCATAGAATCACTACCTATGGGATTATGTAGAAAGTCCATATAGACCCGCCTGCCTTTTTGTGTTTCGTTGAATACGAGAATATCGACCAACGATGATTGTAGATTCTCAATCCGCTGCGGGTCAAAGGGCCACTGGTACCCTTTTAGAAAAATATCCGTTGCCATCTTGCTCATTGTCGGGAAAAAGCCCGTAAGAAATTCTTTCTCTCCAGCACCAATTGGAGGCTGGCCTTTGCTTACCGACCTATCTTTGGCCACTGCTGTTCCAGCGTTGGTCAATTGGTGCTGGATACCATCGGCGTCGGTGCTGAAAATTCGCGGAACCGCCTGCATGTATGTGCCGGAAACGTTCCAGCGGAATTTGATACTCGCCAGGCCGAACTGCGACTCGGTCAGGTTAGCTCCAATCAGACCCGCCTTGAACGCAAGCCCATGGATTCCAAGCTGGCCTTTCGGATAGACGGTAGTTTTGAATAGCTCGCCAGGCCCGCCGGCAGCAAGTACTATATTTGCCCCAAAGAAGACGTTTATGGCACGATTTGATTCATCAGCGCTTTTCTTATCCACCGTTACAACACCTATGATTCGCTTCGATTCACCGGTGCCGACTGTTAGTAAGTGTGCGACCTCCTGCACATCGTAAATTTCAACACCGTACCGTTCAAGCTGTTTCTGCAAACACTGGCTCATAAACCTGCTCGTTTTAGGCCCGGCTGACGTGGCCCGTTCGTACGGGTCATGGTCTGTCTTGTAGCCGATGAAGGTGCCCGTAGAATCCGTTGGAAATGGGACTCCGGCCTGGACTAAGTGATAGAATTCACGAAGCGAGCCGATTGCCTCGATAAGCGCCGAATCGCCGTGGCAGCA
>Ga0114922_10007053_pt1 | contig 10284 bp, 9 predicted proteins | sample AartaG_FD_100975 | JGI IMG/M metagenome (GOLD analysis project Ga0114922, IMG submission 100975) | Deep subsurface microbial communities from Aarhus Bay to uncover new lineages of life (NeLLi) - Aarhus_00045 metaG | ecosystem: Environmental > Aquatic > Marine > Oceanic > Sediment | place: Aarhus...
CGGGCGGTCCAGGGCAAGCATCAGAATTACCTTACTCCCGAGAATCGGGTCCCTGAAAAAATGTTTCCCTATCCCTGGGAGTCTTGTATCATCATGGGCGGCGGCTGGTCGTATACACCAGATGCGAAGTATAAACCGGCTCGCGAGTTGGTCCATATGCTGGTGGATATTGTGGCCAAGGGCGGTAACCTGCTCCTCAACATCGGTCCGGGGCAGGATGGGACCTGGCAACAGGATGCCTACGACCGGTTGGAGAAAATAGGAGAATGGATGAGGGTAAACAGTGAGGCGATTTACGATTCCCATCCCATTGCTCCTTACAAAGAGGGTAAGGTCTGCTTGACAAAACAAAAGGATGGAACGGTTTATGGTATTTATCTCGGGGATGAAGAGGAAAAATCACCTCCATCAAAAATCTGGCTGTCCTCGATCTATCCGGCAGAGGATGCTCAGATAACAATGCTTGGGATCAATGGTCATATTGAATGGGAAAAAGTCGGTAAAGGATTTCTGGTCACCGTTCCCGAATCGGCCCGAAGGAAGCCTCCCTGTGACTACGCCTGGACGATAAAAATCTCGGGGGTAAAATTTTAAATTATAAGTTGTGTCCAATAGAATTGATAATCACTTATGATGTTGCTGGCTTCTGGTTGCTGGATACTGGCAATTGAGTTGTCAGAAACAAGTGGCCAGAGACCAGTATCAAACGCTTTGTTTCAGGTGATGAGTTAGAGTAGAGGCATGGCTTGCACTGGTAGTGTCAAAAGTTTTATGAAAAAGGAGAGAAAAAAATGAAACCACACCTGACTGCCGCCCGCCTGCCTCGGGCATGGCAGGCAGGGAGGCCACAGAGAAAAAGAAAGATACTCTGTGTTCTCGAAAGGTGAACGCATCTAATACATAACTTCTTGTGATATCATATCACAAGATGCGATATTTGAGAGGACACAGAGGGGATAGAGAATTAAGGCCGTGTAATTTTAATAATATTATTAATTTCTCTGTGGACTCTGTGGTTAGTTTTTGACACTAAAATCGTATGAATCAGGAGGTTTGCAATGAGAAAGGGAAGAATTTTATTTTTTACTAAGCTCATTCTGGTGTCTTGTATATCACTTCAGGCCCAGGTGCTGGACAAGAACCTGAAGAGAGGATTCGATTCCATCAGACCGATGGATGCTTACAATTACTGTAAAACCATGGTTTCTGCTCAATATGGGGGACGATTCACGGGCAATGAGGCATACACGGCTGCAGCCAAATGGGCAGCGAGACAATTCAAGCAGTGGGGATTGAGACCCATCAATAAAAAGGACGGTTTTCTTCAACCGTTTCCCATCCAGTATACAATGGTCGACAAAGCCGAGATGACACTCGTTTTAAAGGGCGAGAATGACGATCAGGAAGATTTACTTCAACCCGGAAAAGATTATCTTCCCCTTTTATCGACCGACAGCGGTACTCATACGGCGGGATTTATCTTCGCAGGATGGGGTGTCTGCGCTCCGGAACTGGGATACGACGATTACGCCGGGATCGATGTCCAGGGAAAATTTATCCTCTGTTTCAGGGGCGTACCGGACCGAGGGGAACCTGGATACAGGAAACACGATCAGCACCGTCACAGGATGAAAACGGCAAAGGAGAAGGGCGGTCTGGGACTTTTTTATATCTACGCCAACCCTATTGCAAATCCCAACATGGACTGGATCGAGGGATTTACTCCTGCGGTTATCAGTGAAGAGGTCGCGGATAAGATTTTCGAGGAGAAAGACATCAAGGCTTCAGATTTGAGGGAAGATCTGCTGAGATATAAAAAACCCCTGTCCTTTGCTCTGAGTGCAAAGGTCAAATATCATGTCGAATCGAGACATTTCCCGGATGGCACGGGGTATAATATTGTGGGCTATATTGAGGGTTCTGATCCAAAGCTCAAAAAAGAATGCTTCGTGATCGGGGGCCACTTCGACCACTGTGGGGAACATGTTGGATTGTTATTTCCGGGTGCCAATGACAATGGAAGCGGGAGTGCTGTGGTCATGGAAATAGCAGAGGCCTTTTCAAAGCTAAGAAGGAAACCGAAGCGTTCGGTCGTGTTTGCCCTTTTCGGAGGAGAAGAGTCGGGACTCAAAGGATCCAATTATTTTGTGGACAACGTTCCCGGACCGTTTGATAAAGTCGATGGAATGTTTAACTTTGATATGGTCGGCGAAGGAGACGGTGCCAGGTGCAGTTATACTTCGGATCCGCCGGAATTTAAACAAATCTTTGAAGATGGTGATAAGCACGTCCATATTTTGAGAAGTAAACGGGAGTTTCGCGGACCCGGTGGCGGTTCAGATTATGCCCCATTCTATAATAAAGGAATAACGTGTGCGTCCTTTTCGTCCAATGGTCCCCACCTCTATTATCATCAGACCGGTGATACGATTTACCGTCTCAATCCGGACATCATGGCGGAAATCGCCCGTCTCGCTTTTTTGGCCGGGTTTAACTGGGCTAACAGATGATATAAACATGTTGGCAATAGGGATTCATTAAACGCAAAGACGGTGGGAGACATGTACGCCGGAGATATTGAGCAAAGGGGTGTGGCGGCTTATTTTGACAAAGCATTTAAGCTCGGTAAGAAACTTGTATAAGGTCTTTAATTCAGATGATTGCAGTCGTTACGGGATCCAATGGCTTCATTGGAAGTCATCTTGTTGAAGCATTGCTTCAACAAGACTATCATATTCGTTGTCTGGATATTCAAGAGGCACGAGGACGATCAGCGCAAGACACAAGAATCGAACATTATACTGTAGATTGTGGTGATCTGGATGCACTTCGGCAAACGCAAGTATTTACGAATGCTGATTATGTCTTTCATCTCGCAGGTGTGTCCAAACGTGTTAAATTGGAAGAATTCCGTTGTGGCAATGTCGTGACGACAGGAAATGTATTACAGGTACTTGTAGAAAAAAATGTTCGGATAAAACGTTTCGTCTACATTTCGACACAGGCGGCAGCCGGCCCGGCGTCTTCACTGGATCACCCGGTGACCGAATTATCCGAGCCGAAGCCCATTGAAAACTATGGTATCAGTAAATTGGAGGCCGAGCATGTAGTACGGGAGCTGGCGGCCCAGTTGCCGTATACGATCCTTCGGCCGGGCACCGTTTATGGGCCAAGGGATGTCGATTTTTTGGCCGTGTTCAAGCAGATCAACAGACATATGAGTGTGTATCCCGCCTATCGGACCAAATACATCAATATCATTTTTGTGACCGATCTGGTTAACGGTATGTTACAGGCGGCACGAACTCCCGAGGCCGCTGGGAAAACGTATTTTTTATGTAATGATGATCCCGTCATGTGGCAGGATATCCATCGCGGTATTGCCGGGGTACAAAATAAAAGGGTATTTGAGCTTGACATTCCTCAATGTGTGGTCGATGTCATCGCTAAAATTTTGGGACTTCATTCGAAAATAACTGGGTATTCCGGTATGGTCAACAGCGAAAAGATTGCCCTGTCGAGACCGAAATTCTGGGTCTGTTCGCCGGAGCGAGCGAAACGAGATTTTGGATTTGCAGCCCGTGTGCCCTTGTTGCAAGGATTGGAAACGACGTATCGCTGGTATGTCGAGAATGGGTGGTTATAATCAAGGATTTGTAAACTCGTTAAAACGCTAAATTCTAACAGCTAATTTCTAATGGCTGAATAGTTACTGATTATTAATTGTTAAGATCCACAAAGAATATCGAATATTGAATAAAGAATTTTGAATATCGAATTCAATTATTACAATACAAACAACTGTAAGATAACTGCAATGACTTCAAGAGAACGTGTGCTAACCGCATTGAATCATAAGGAACCGGATCGTGTCCCGATCGATCTATCGGGACATCGGTCTTCGGGGATTTCGGCTATTGTGTATCCCAAATTGAGAAATGTCCTTGGGCTTCCTGTGAAGCCGGTTCGGATCTATGATCCGGTTCAGCAGCTTGCCATCGTGGACGAAGATGTTCTCGATCTCTTTTGTGTTGACACGATTGAGCTGGGTCGTGGTTTTGCTCGTGAAGACGAAGATTGGGCAGAGTGGGTATTACCCGACGGGACGCCCTGCTTAATGCCTGCCTGGGCGCTGCCGGAAAGGGAAGCGCACCGATGGGTTTTGCGGGCGAAAACCGGAGAGGTTATTGCGCAGATGGTTGATGGCGCCCTCTACTTTGAGCAGACCCTTTATCCCTTCTTAGAAAGAGACAATCTGGAGGATATCCCGGGAGCCATGGCCGAAAGCATGTGGTGCAGCATGGAATCTCCTCCTGGCCCGTTGGTGAGAGGACCGGATGGGGATAAAAGATTGAGAGAAGGCGCACGACGACTCAGGGCAAGAACAGAGCGAGCCATCCTGGGTCTCTTCGGCGGGAATCTGCTGGAAATGGGGCAGTTTTTATATCGAAATGACCGATTTCTTTTACTCCTGGCTTCGGATCCGAAGCGGGTTCATTCGTTTCTGGATCGAATCGTAGAAATCCATCTGGCCAACCTGGAGCATTTTCTCGGTCTGGTCGGCGATTCTATCGACATTGTTCTTTTCGGGGACGATCTGGGTATGCAGACAGGACCCCAGATTTCCCCAGCCATGTATCGAGAATTTTTTAAACCCAGGCACAAGCTTATGTGGGGAAGGGCCAAGGAATTAGCCGATGTAAAGGTCATGCTTCACTGCTGTGGCGGCGTCAGGGAATTGTTGCCCGATCTCATTGAGGCTGGCCTGGATGCAATCAATCCGGTCCAGATTTCATGCCGTGGAATGGACGCAAGAGGATTGAAAAATGAGTTTGGAGAGGATCTGGTGTTCTGGGGAGGTGGATGCGATACACTAAACATTCTACCTGAAGGGAAACCGGAAACCATTCGAGAGCACGTGAAAGAACATGTCGATATATTCAAGAAAGGCGGAGGCTTTGTTTTTCAACAGGTTCATAACATACTGTCGGACGTTCCACCGGAAAATGTGGTGGCTATGCTTGAGGCCGTGCATTCGATGAAATCATTTGACATTAAAAACGGCAATTGATATATTTTGTCCTGAGAAGAAACAATCGATTGGCCTAAATAGAATACCAGTGAAAAAAAATCAGGAGTCGCTTATGGATGTTTTCTCGACAAATTTTAGTACGATTGACTGGATCATTGTGATGATCTACATCTGTATTCCGGTGGTAATCGGTGTTCTCGTCCGAAAATACATACGGGGAATAACCGATTTTATCCTGGCGGGTCGGTCTCTGAGGTTGTTTATTGCCATTGCCACTTTGACTGGAACCGAATTGGGATTGGTAACGGTGATGTATAATTCGGAGCTGGGTTTCAAGCATGGTTTTTCTGCTTACCATGTGGCGCTTATTGAATCTATCTGTATTCTTGCCATTGGTTTAACCGGATTCATTGTTTATAAGTTGCGAGCACTGAGAATCATGACGATTCCTGAGTTCTATGGAAAACGATTCGGCAGGTCGGTTCGCATCATCGGTGGAACGATCCTGGCCCTGGGCGGTATTCTGAATATGGGGCTGTTTCTTCAGGCAGGAGCACGCTTCATGATGGGGGTTACAGGATATGGAAATATGGCCGGATTAAAACTTTTTATGTCCGTCATGTTGATCATGGTGCTCGTCTACACAGTCCTCGGTGGAATGGTATCCGTGGTCTTGAATGATTTTCTGCAATTTTTTGTGTTATCCATCGGTATGCTCATCGGATCGATATTTGTGATTAAAGAAATAGGCTGGAGCCAGCTATTTGAAATTCCGGCAACAACGGATGGAGTCGGTTGGTTTAATCCGGTGGCCGAAGGCTCCGGTTTTGGTGGGATTTATGTGATGTTTATGGTGGTTTTAAGCTTATCGGCAGGTGCATTATGGCAGTCCGGAACGCTTCGTGCCCTGTCTGCCAAAACGCCGAAGACAGCAAAACGTCTCTATGCATGGAGCACCATTTCATATATGGCCAGGCGGGCCATTCCCATGCTCTGGGGAATTGGGGCCTATATTTTTATTTCAAAGATACCGAATCTCTATGCGGCATTTCACGGATCCGATCCATTGAACTCTCAATTCGGAATGCCGATCTTTATTGCCAAGGTGCTTCCCAGCGGATTGTTGGGACTTCTAACTGCCGGTATGCTGGCCGCCTTCATGTCAACCCACGACAGTTATTTTCTGAGCTGGAGTTCCGTCATTACCCAGGATATCATCGCTCCCCTGAAAAAGAACAGGTTGTCGGACAAGAAACGGCTGTTCATCACAAGAGTCTGTATCGTCTGTATCGGGTTGTTCCTGCTCCTCTGGGGACTCTGGTTTGAAGCACCCGTATCGCTTTGGAATTATATGGCCGTTACCGGAACCATCTACTTAGCCGGTGCTTTCACAGTCGTGGTTGCCGGATTGTACTGGAAAAAGGCAAGTAAAACAGGTGCAACCATCGCTCTGTTCGCCGGTTTACTCGCCATTTTAGGGATCGGTCCCTGGACGCAGGGAGATTTTGTCCCCTGGTATCTAACGGATAAATTTATCGGTGTGATGACTTTTATCATCGCATTCCTCGGAATGGTTTTCGGTTCACTCCTTTTCCCCGATAAACAAAAAATTGAGGAGGTATCAGAATGAGTTGGGCACTATTATGGAAATGTTTATTGATTCTCACCCTTTTTGCGTATTCCATTCTCGTGATCGTCGTTTTCATCGGAGGTCTGGGAAATATCAGGGATATGTTCAAGGATTTGAGAGAATCGGCTGAATCATCTTCACTTTAAGTAAAGGTCTATAAGTTGTTGTTTATTGATTAAAAATTCTAAATTCCAAGTTAGTATAATATTTCAAGGAGCTGCAATGATGGATGAAAAACAGAGTCAATTTGGAAATGGTTTCAGTCGTCGCGAATTTATGAAAGTGGGAACGGCCGCCGGACTGGGAGCGAGCCTGGCGGGTATCGCCCTTTCGAGCTGTCAACAGGGTCCTCAGTTGGCCACAGAACCGGGCCAACCTGAAGTGAGCCCCATTGAGACGGTCCGTGTCGGGTTTGTTGGTTTAGGAATGCAGGGCTCCAGTCACGTCAGAAATTTTCTTCACATAGAGGGCGTGGAGGTGAAGGCCATCTGTGACATCATCGAAGAGAAGGTGACGCGAATGCAGAAGTGGGTCGTTGAAGCCGGTCAGCCAAAACCCAAAGGGTATTCACGCGGTGAATATGATTTTAAACGAATGTGCGAAGAAGAGGATCTCGATCTGGTCTTCACGGCCACACCCTGGCGGTGGCATGTCCCGATCTGTTTGGCAGCGATGGAGAATGGGAAGCATGCGGCGACGGAAGTCCCTTCGGCCGTGACGCTGGATGAATGCTGGCAGTTGGTAGAAGCCGCGGAAAAGGTTAAAAAACATTGTGTCATGATGGAGAACTGCTGCTATGGGCGCAGGGAAATGGCGGTTTTGAACATGGTACGCCAGGGGCTGTTCGGTGAATTGATTCACGCGGAGTGCGCTTACAATCATGATCTTCGTAATTATAAACTAGGAGGATTATACGAGGGAGATTGGCGGATCCAACATTCCATAAAACGTAACGGGAATCTATATCCCACTCACGGTCTGGGACCGGTGGCCCAGTGCATGAATATTAACCGTGGTGATCAGTTCGAGTATCTGGTATCCATGAGCAGTCCTTCGAGGGGCTTGAATCTGTATGCGGCTGAGAAATTGGGATCCGATCATCCATATACAAGACAGAGGTATGCCCTGGGTGATGTCAATGTCAGCCTGATACGCACGGTAAAGGGACTCACCATCACCCTCGTCCATGATACGAATTTGCCCCGACCATACACCAGGATCAACCTCGTGCAGGGAACGAAGGGCCTCACCCAGGGGTATCCCGGTAAGATCCATATCGAGGGAAGAAGTCCTGCGCACCGCTGGGAAGATTTTGAGAATTACCGAGAAGAGTTCGATCATCCCCTATGGAAAAACGTGGGGGAAAAAGCCCGCGGCGCCGGACACGGTGGGATGGATTATCTTGAGGATTATCGTCTCGTTCAGGCATTACAAACCGGAACCCCAACAGACATGGATGTGTACGACGCGGCTGCCTGGAGTGTCGTCTCCGAATTGAGTGAACGGTCGGTTGCAGACAAGAGCCGCCCAAAGGATTTTCCCGATTTTACACGAGGCAAATGGAAAACCTGGGAGCCGCCGGGCATCAACGAGGGCTAAATGAGACGTATTCTTCGTTACGGTTTTTATATCGGTCTCAATGTCATCGCCTTGATTGGATGTCGTCAAGAAGTCGAATCTGTGGATGCAGGGGATGATATTTCTGAGGCGCTTAAAGACCGGGTGGTTCTTGAGTTTTCCATGTCTGTCAATCAATCGGTATATGAGCATAGTGATTTTGGGGAACCACCCCAGCTTGCCATCTGGCTGGAACAGCCCGATAGCGGGCGCATACGAACAGTTTGGGTGAGCCATCGAACCGGCAAAAACCAATGGAAGGGAAAAATAGAATGTTTAACGGCATTGCCCTATTGGAAAAGCCGCCATGAAAAGGAAATAAGTTCGTTTCGAGAACGCTCGTTACTCAAGCGGTTGATCGATGCACTCACCGGGGCGACACCAAAGGGAGGTTTCAGAGCAAGGATTAGGGTTCCACGCGGCAGTCGATGGGCGTATTATATCGAAGTCAATGTTTCAGGGGATTTCAATGTTACGTTTCCATCTGTACTGGACGATGGCACTCCGGATCCCGATGGTAACGGCCAGCCGTCCCTGATTTTTAAAGGAGAGATTACGGCCAAACCCAATGCAATGGATATCCCCAAGCTGATCGGCCGAACAGACCAATGGGTGCCAGTAGACACCATCATTCACGACTTGACGGGGATCACGACTGCAAAAGATATTTTTTATGAATTGGAAGTCTTCTGCTATGTTCGGATAAATATGGGGCATGAATGAGTACTCCCGGGCAAAATCTGCTTCGATTTAAAGAATGGAGTGGAATTTGATGATTGGGGAATTGCCCATGAACCGGGGAGTGAGGCGGCATATCATATGACCCGTATGCGTCATCCCATGGCCGATTTCAAAAGCCTTGAACAGATGGAGGCCTATCCCTTTCCGGATTTTGAATCCGTTTCCATGGATAAAGTGGAACAGCAGGTAATGAAATATCATCCACTATCACTCGTGTGGGTATGTGACACCATTGATTTCCGATTTTATCGAGGTTGGTGTCGATGTGTTGAATCCGGTTCAGCCTGAAAGTATGGATTTCTTCGAACTTCATGAAGCATACGGAGATCGTCTTTCATTCAGTGGTACTCTCGGCACACAAACGACGTTGCCTTTTGGAACACCCCAGGAAGTCCGGGAAACCGTTTTTCGCAATCTCAATATTGCCGGTGAGAAAGGGGGACTGCTCTGCTGCCCGACGCATCTTCTTGAACCAGACGTTCCCTGGGAGAACATTTTGGAGTATGTTGAGGCATGTCGTGATTATATGCATTAAAGCAATGAGTAAGATAAAAGTGAGCTAAAGTGCCTAAAGTAAAAAAATATTATCGGCAATAAAATATTATATTTCGTTTTTAACTATAATTTCAGGTGAATGGATGGCTCAAAATTTAAATACTTTAAAAGTATCCGCCCCGGGACGGATCTGCCTGTTTGGTGAGCATCTGGACTACTTGCATTTGCCAGTGATCCCCTGTGCCATTTCGCTGAGGATATCCGTTTCCGGAAAACGCAGGGATGACTCGATCATTTATCTCAATTTACCGGATATTGGGGATAAGAAATCGTTTCCGGTGAAGAAAGAGTTGTCCTATATCGAGGAACGGGATTATTTCCGAAGTGCAATAAACATATTACAACGAGATGGGTTTACATTCAAGAATGGATTCGACTGTGAAGTTCGGGGAAATATTCCCATCAATTCCGGAACGTCCAGCTCTTCTGCCCTCGTCGTGGCATGGATCGGTTTCCTGGCGCGAATGAGCGATCAATCGATAGAGCTGCCTCCGGAGAAAATTGCCGAATATGCTCACAAGGCTGAAGTTGTGGAGTTTTCAGAACCAGGCGGCATGATGGATCACTATTCATCGGCGATTGGTGGGGTCATTTTTTTAGACTTCCGGCCTAAAACGGTCGTTGAAGCTATTCATGCCGATCTGAAAACGTTCGTGTTGGGGGATTCGGGAGAGCCCAAGGATACAAAGTCGATACTTGCACGGGTGAA
>Ga0114922_10007054_pt1 | contig 10284 bp, 8 predicted proteins | sample AartaG_FD_100975 | JGI IMG/M metagenome (GOLD analysis project Ga0114922, IMG submission 100975) | Deep subsurface microbial communities from Aarhus Bay to uncover new lineages of life (NeLLi) - Aarhus_00045 metaG | ecosystem: Environmental > Aquatic > Marine > Oceanic > Sediment | place: Aarhus...
GTTTCGCGGCCAACCTCGATCAGCGTCGCGGTAACGGCGTGCCGCAGCTGTTTGAACCGTCGGCTCAACGCGGTATCTTCGAGCACGAACCGGCAGTAGTCCTCGACAACACGCAACCCTTCGCGCACCCTGTTGGCGTTGGCGTCGAGCACTCGCAGCACGCCCGCGTTACGGTTGCCGTCGACCTCATCAGGCATCTGCGGTTTCCATCGGGTAGGAGCCCAGCAGCTTCACAAAGTTGCAGCTGTGCTCGAGCGCTTCGAGAGCCTGTTTGACGTTATCGTCGTCGCAGTGTCCCGCAAAATCGACGAAGAAGAGGTAGTCCCACGCTTTTCGTTTCGAGGGACGCGACTCGATCTTGGTCAAGTTGATCTCGTGCTTGGCAAACGGTTTCAGCGTGTCATAGAGCGCACCGACCCTGTCCTTCACGGAGAACATGACCGACGTCTTGTCGCTGCCGGACTTGCCCGATATCGTGCGCCCGATGACGAAGAACCGGGTGTAGTTGGCGCGGCTGTCCTCTATGTGCTCGACGACGAGGTTCAGCTTGTACATCTCGGCGGCCAGCTTGCTGCCGATAGCCGCCGCGCCGGTCTCGCTGGACGCCTTCTCGGCGCCCTCGGCGGTCGTGCCGACTTTGACCACTTCCACGTTCGGCAGGTTGCTTCTCAGCCACAGGTGGCACTGGGCCAGCGGTTGCGTGCCGCTGTAGATTGTGCGTATTTCGTCGAGCGGGCAGCTCGCGAGCAGGTGGTGCGCGATAGGGATCATGATCTCCGAGCATATCTTGAGCTCGGACTCGACGAACGCGTCGAGCGACTCGCTCACCACGCCCGCGGTCGAGTTCTCCATCGGAATGACACCGTAATCGGCCCGTTCGCGTTCGACCTCGGTGAAGACGTCAGCGATGCTCTCGACGGGCCTGTACTCGGCAAACGTGCCGAACCGGTGTATGCTCGCGAGATGGGTGAACGTCGCCTTCGGGCCCCAGTACGAGATCACGAGCGGTTTCTCGAGCGAGCGGGAGGCCGAGATGACCTCCTTGAAAATGGCACGTATCGCCGCGTTCGGCAGAGGTCCCTTGCTCTTTCTCGTAAGGGCGTCGAGCACCTTCTTCTCGCGGTCGGGAACGTAGAACGTCTTCTTCGTCTTCCGTTTGAGCTTGCCGATCTCCTGGACAACCTCCGCCCGTTCGTTGAGCAGCTTCACAATCTCAGAATCAATAGCGTCAATACGTTTTCTTGACTCGTCCAAACCCACCGTATCTCCTCCCGAGTGTCACCGGCTCCTTTTCACCGACTAGTGACTTCCTTGTACCGATAATAGCCTGAGATAGCCCGCCAGGAATTCCCGTATCTTGCCGCCACGGTCGAACTTTATCTTCACCTTCATTTTATCACCTTTTCCGCTCTTGTACATAACCGTGCCTCTGCCCCATTTCGCGTGTTCGACCCGAGCGCCCGTCGTCAGCTCGTTCGGCTCGACCTTGTCGCCGAGAGCCGGCGACGACTCGGCGGAGATGGAGAATCCCGTCGGCCTGTGATCCATTTCGAGAAGGTTCTCGGGTATCTCATTGACAAACCGCGATATGGTACGCTCCAGCGTCTTCCCGAACACCACGCGCTCCATCGCACAGGTCAGGTAGAGCCTGCGCGCCGCCCGGGTGGCGGCAACGTAGCACAGGCGCCGCTCCTCTTCGAGCTCGGCATCATTATCGAACGCCGACTGATGCGGCAGAAGCCCCTCCTCGACGCCCACGATGAATACGACGGGAAACTCGAGCCCTTTGGCGCTGTGTATCGTCATGAGAGCGGCGGCACCTTTCGATCCGTCCCACCCATCTATCTGGTTGCCGATGGCGGTTCGTTCGAGAAACGATTCGAGCGACGCGTCTTGATTGTTGGCGCCGAACTCTTCGGCACCCGCGACCAGCTCGTCGAGAATCTCGATCTTGTCTTTCCATCCCACGTCGCGTTTCTGTTCGATCGATTCCCTGTAGCGTGTCTTGTCGATCACCAGCTTTACGAGTTCGACAAGCGTGAGCCGCGACCTCGATTCACGTATCTCGCCAATGAATTCTGTGAACGCGGCTATGCCGGCCCGGCGGCCCGGAGTCAATCCTTCGACCTGGTCCGCGGCCTCGAGCGCCGCGTAGAGCGGCGCACCGCGCTCGCCGGCCCACCTCGCCAACATGGCAGCCGTCTTCTCGCCGATGCCGCTCTTCGAGACACCCAGCGCACGGCGCAGGCTCACTTCGTCGCTCGTGTTGACAGCGAGCCGGAGGTAGCAAAGGACGTCCTTCACCTCCTTCCGCTCGTAGAACCGTACTCCGGCAACAACCTGGTACGGGATGCGTGCGCCGAGAAGCGCTTCCTCGACGGCACGCGACTGGGCGGCAGTACGAAACAGTACCGCGTAGTCGCGAAAGTCGCCGCCGCCCGACAGAATCTGCGACGCGACAAAGATGGCTTCTTCCTGGCCGTTGTTCGCGATGTGGCACCGGACCTTCTCGCCTGCATCGAGGTCCGTCCACAGGTTCTTGCCCAACCTGTCGACGTTGTTCGAGACGACGGCGTTTGCCGCGGCAAGTATGTTGCCTGCCGAACGGTAGTTCCTCTCGAGCCTGACAATCTTGGCGTCCGGGAAATCTCTCCCGAAATCGAGAATGTTCCGGATGTCGGCGCCGCGCCACGCGTAGATGCTCTGGTCTTCGTCGCCTACAGCGAATATGTTGCGGTGTGCGGCACAGAGCTTGCTCGCAAGCATGAACTGCACGTGGCTCGTGTCCTGATACTCGTCTATAAGCATGTGCTGGTACCGGTTCTGGTAGGTGAGCAGAACGTCCGGGTGTTCCTCGAACAATCTGAGGGAAAGCACGAGCAGATCGTCGAAATCGAGCGCGTTGCTCTCGCGCAGACTATCCTGGTACAGTTCGAAAACCGCAGCCAGGGTCTCGCCGAACTCGAGCTCGGCAGAGGCTGGTCCGGGTTTCTGTTTGAACCAGCTTATGCGGCCGAGCACGTTTGCCGGTTTGAGACCCGAGAACTTCGGGGACGACTTCAGTATGCGCCTCATGACACTGCGCTGGTCGGTCTCGTCATAGACGGTGAAATCGCGCTTGTACCCGAGCCGGTCTATATGGCGTTTGAGGATTCGCAGCGAGAAGGCGTGAAACGTGCCGACCAAGATGCCGCGATCGGTTTCCCCGAGCAACGTCGAGATCCTGTCGCGCATCTCGTCCGCGGCCTTGTTCGTGAACGTGACGGCTGCGATTGCGCGCGGATCGACACCGCGTTCCCGAACAAGAAACGCCGTCCGGTGCGCCAGGACACGTGTCTTCCCGGTTCCCGCACCCGCAAGCACGAGTAACGCCGCGCCATCATGACGCACGGCTTCATTCTGTTCGGCGTTCAACTCGCTCACAATCGCCGATTTCACAGCAGTTGCGACAGCTTGTCCTACTCCCATACCGTGATCTGTGCCCTTGCAGAACCGAATTCCTGACGGAGACTTTCCTGAACGCAAGTATACTTCACGTCCCGCGGATGAATCAACCGGAGGCCGCGAATCATCGCTCCCGGCAGCGCGACAAATGCTGGACCGACTGTTGACACAGGGATAAGAGACCGGTAGTATTGTGCGGGAAACATGCAGATGTCGCACGGCTGCACGTCTGAAAGAGGAGACCTTGTGCAATGATAGAGAACCTTTACGAGAAGCCGGTCAATCTCAGACATAAGATGAGCCTGATGGGGCATCACCACTTGTGTTTGCTGGGGTTCGAAGGGTTGCGCGACGAGCCCGAATTCGCTGATGCGTACAAGGCGTTCATCGACGACCTGAGCGACGATCCGGAGACCGTCATCGAGACGATTTACGGATACGATCTTTTCTGCTACGTCTGCCCGTATTGGACGGACGAGGAGGGACGGTGCAGCACGGGTTGGGTCGACAAGATCGAGAAGGATGCCGAGGTGCGGCGGCTGCTCGGCGTCCGGGTCGGCGAGGAACATACGCTCGAGGAGCTGCAACGCCGCCTCGCTGCGGCCATCGACGAGGCGAAGTTCGCCGAGCTGTGCGGGCCGGGCAAGTTCGAATGCGCATGGTACCCGTTGGGACATTGTCTCGACGGCCTTCGTAAGCTAAGGGAGAAGCACTGCAAATAGTTTTCAGTTGCTAGTGGCTAGTTGCCAGTGGCTGGTCGCCGGTGAAGAGACGTTGGAGTATTCGCCGGACAGTATGAGGATTCGGCGGCATGGCGGAGGGTGACGTACGCAAGAATTACAGCGTATTCACCCGTTGGGGGGAGCAAACTCTTCGGTTTGAAGTCGGAGACCTCGCTAGCAACAAAGCGGTTGAATGACGCCACTTATCGTTGAAGTACGAGGGTAAAGCAATGGCCAAAGTTATCGGTTTCGTCGGGAGCCCGCGCAAGGGCGGCAACACGGACACGCTCGTACAGGCGGTGCTGGCGGGAGCTGCGGACAAGGGCGCCGAGACGAAGATCTACTATCTGAACGATCTCGCAATCAAAGGCTGCCAGGGGTGCGAAGCGTGCAAGGACGATCAGGCCTGTGCGACAGACGACGAGATGCAGCCAATCTACAAGGAGATCATCGAGGCGGACGGCATTGTGATCGGGTCTCCGATATACGCCGCCTACCTCAGCGGTCAGACGAAGCTGTTCATGGACCGGTGGTACGCGTTCTTCGACCGCGACCTGGTCAGCTGGCTGCCTCAGGGCAAACGGTTCGTGCTGGTCATCACCTACGGCGACGAGGGGGACGAGGTGTATAACAGCGTGGTGGTAAGCCTGGGCACGCTCGTCCGGATGACGTCACCCGAATTGCTCGAGATCCTGGTTCTTTCCGGCACCGAAGACAAGGACTCCGCGTCACGCAACCGGGACATACTCCGGCGGGCGCGCCTGCTCGGCTACCGGCTGGCAGGGGAATAGCCCGGCAGATGACATCGAGAGAGCGGTTTAGAGAGACGCTGCTCTTCGGTCACCCGGACAAAGTCACACTCAGCCCTGGCGGACCCCGCGAGTCAACATTAAGAATGTGGCGTACGCAGGGGCTGCCCGAGGGCGTTCCGCACGAGGCAGTGCTCAACCAGATACTCGAGGACGCCGGGGCTGAACCGATGGTGCCCAAGGGGTCGGCGCCGCAGATAGGCGTGGGCGTTTCGTTCCAGATGATCCCCACGTTCGAGGAGAAGGTGCTCGAACACAAGGACGGCCATTACATCGTTCAGGACTGGATGGGCGCGATCACCGAGATATCCGACGAGTACGACTATACGTATATCCGGTCGGCCAGAGATTTCGTCACCCGCAAATGGCACAAGTTCCCGGTCGAATCGCACGACGACTGGGAAGAGATGAAGACGCGTTACGATCCGAAGGGTCCGGGACGGTTCCCCGACGACTTCGAGGATAGGTGCCGCGCCTTGGAGAACCGTGATCACGTGTGCGCGATCCATTTCAACGGCCCCTTCTGGCAGATGCGCGAGTGGTGCGGCATGGAGAACCTCTGCATGCTCATGGCGGACGACCCTGAGTTGGTCGATGAGATGGCCGCGTTCTGGACCGAGTTCGCTTCCGCAACGATGGCCCCGATACTCGAGCGTATCGAGCTTGACGCGGTCGCCCTGTCCGAAGACATGGCCTACAAAGGGCACAGCATGATCTCGCAGGCGATGGCGCGCAGGTACCTTCTGCCCTCGTACCGGCGTTGGGTCGAGGAGAGCAAGTCGAGCGGATGCCCGATGGTCATGATGGATTCCGACGGGTTCATAGGCGAGCTGATTCCGATATGGATCGAGAGCGGGATCAACTGTTGCCACCCGATCGAGGTCGCGGCCGGCAACGATATTGTCGAGTTTCGCGAGACGTTCGGCAGGAAGATGGCCTACATGGGAGGGATAGACAAGCGCGCTATCGCCAAAGGCGGCACGGTGATGGAGGCAGAAGTCATGCGTCTCGTGCCGCCGCTGCTCGAGGACGGCGGGTTTATTCCCGGCTGCGACCACGGCGTGCCGCCGGACATCTCATGGCCGAACTTCCTCGAGTACTTCCGGCTACTCGCCAGGCTTAGCGGCTGGATCTGACCCGGCCATTTCCTGCAGTGAGAAGCGAGTTTCCCCTGTAAGGTTAACCCAGCACCTACCGCCCTATTCGGTCAGAGCAGCTCAGAGCGACATCACGGTTGAGAGCATGTTGCAGGGAAACGTGCTCTGCCACTTGAGGAACTCGACATGACCATCCATATACAGGCAGTTGCCGCCGCCGGGAACGTGGTTGAACGTCGTTGCGCCGCCGTACACGGCGATCTCGTCCCACATCACGGCTATCTCGCTTTGGGACTTGGCGCTTCCCGCGGGATTGTTAATATCCGTGATCAGAAACCGCTCGATACCTTCACGTAGCCTGTAGATTGGCGCGTGATCCTGATCTCTCATTGCACCGGTTGGGTCAACACTGATCGTGAAATATGCGAGTACCACTGCGGGGTTGAGGTCTGCCAAGGTAAAGGTCGGATCGTGAGGATCCTTGCCGCCGGGCACCGACAGAATTTCTTCTGTCAGCAGAGAACCCCAGTAGTAGTAGCTGCCACGCGCCAGCCGACACGGTTCCACGGGAAGGTCTGGATTCCCGTCCCGATGGAAGTTTCTAAACACGCTTTCTGCGTCGGAGTCGGACGGGCAGACACAAACCCCCACGTCGGTGAGGTACTCCGGATAGATCGACGGGCCATTGAACGTGACGTCGCCCGCCGGCTTCGGCGGATCGTCGCAGTTCCATATCTTAATCGGCGGGAAACGGCCGTCCCACTCGTTGGCGTACATCTTGAACACCAGGCCCATCTGTTTGAGATTGTTCATGCACGTGATTCTTCTCGCGGCTTCGCGCGCCCTTGCCAGCGCCGGAAGCAGTATTGCCGCCAGAATGCCGATTATCGCGATCACCACGAGCAGCTCGATTAACGTAAAACCTGCTCCTGTTCTCATCATACACCCTCCTTCCAACAGCGTAAGTCTCTCACAAAACCAGCTAACCCACCATCCGACGAGTTAAATGACCACCTCCCTTCTTACAATGTTTCGCGGCGCCAAATCGGGCGCAAACCATTCGCCTTGCCGTCAGCCCGGCAACGACCGTCACACAAGACATAGAATGATCAGAAGACGGCCGCAAGCAATATCACGAGATTGTTGCAGGGGAACGTGCTCTGCCACTTGAGGAATTCGACATGACCGTCGAAGTAGAGGCAGTTGCCTCCTCCTGGAACATGGTTGAACGTCGTTGCGTTATTGCTAGCAGCGATCTCGTCCCACATCACGGCTATCTCGCTTTGGGCCATGGCACTCGCTGCCGGGTTGTTTATGTCGGTGATCATGAACCGCTCGATGCCTTCCCGCAACCTGTACGCGGGACCGAGATCCTGATCTCTCCACTTAGCATCGCCGCTAAGCCAAGCTAGCGCATAGGCGTTCGCGAGCTCCGGATTGATGTCTCCGTACCCCAGGTCGGGAGACTGCGGGTCCACACCAGGCTTGAGCAGGATATCCGTCGTCAGCAGCCAACCCAAATAGTAGTAGCTGCCGCGCGCGAGACAGCAGACGTCCACCTTCCCGTCCTGCCCCGGTGAATTGCCGGACCGGCAGGTTTCTTCCACGGGGTCGTAATCCCAATCCGGCAACGGCATCTTCTCCGCGTCCGAATCCGACGGACAAATCAGCACGCCCACGTCCGTGAGGTACTCCGGATAGATCGACTCACCATTGATAGTATTGTCGCCGGATGGATCGTCATTGCACGCCCATATTCTGATCGGCGGGAAACGGCCGTTCCACTCGTTGGCGTACATCTTGAACACGAGACCCATCTGTTTCAGGTTATTCATGCACGTGGATCGTCTCGCGGCCTCGCGCGCTCTGGCCAGCGCCGGAAGCAGTATCGCCGCCAGAATCCCGATTATCGCGATCACCACGAGCAACTCGATAAGCGTAAAACCGTTTCTTGTCTTCATCTGCGCCTCCTCTCCCTTGGATACGAGTAGATACAAGACTCTTCTTCAGCACAAAACGGTTTTCTACCTCCCCATCAAGACACAACCAAGGCATCACCTCCCCGAAGCACCATTCAACTGCACCACAAAACCAACTGCACCCACTCCTCCTCACTATCAAGACTACCATGTCGATAGAGTTCTTGTCAAGCGTTCGAGGAGATTCGCGGCGTCGAACTCGAGCACTGTGAGGCTATGCGGCGGGAAGGGCTGTGAGAGGACATTCCGGGAGGACATTCCGGGTTGTTCCCTCCACCGACGAGACTATGGCGACGTTCTCCGGCGAGTTCAGATTGTTGGCGGCCAAATAGCTGTCGTGGTTGAGTGTTTTCAGACGACAGTGCCGATCAGGGGCGAACCCGGCGCTTTTTCGGCCTCATTCCGAAAAGAAACCGGGTCACGTTTGTCCGCTTTACAAGCACTTCGCACAGGACGATTATTGAGACAAGCGATGCGGTGCTGATGACGATGTACTTTGCCAGTATGCTCGCGTGCCATCGTACCACGTAGAATCCTATGACGACAATGACCGTTTGGTGCCATATATAGAACGGCAGTACAGTCTCGCTGGCGTAGTTTAGAAAGCGGTTGCTGAAGCTCAGGTACCTTCGCCCATAACTCAGAATCGCCACGATCCAGCACCAGGCGTTGAAGCCTTTTAGAAGCCGCCACAGAACTGCCGTGGCCGAGTAGCCGAACCCCAGATCAACGTCCTTGCCAAGGTAGTAGTAGGCGCCGACGCCCACAAGCACCAACATCGAAGGAACTCCGATGATGAGGGCTGCTTTGCCCTGCCTTTCTACCGCGCGCTCGAACCGCGGATGGGAGAAGAGCAGGTATCCGCATAGAAAGAATACGAGATACGCATATCGGTTCCAGCCACCCTCACCGTAGGTTTGCAGCGAGCTCTCCACACCGGCGATCGGGACGGCAAGAAGGAATATCGCCCCGGGCCGGTCGAAGAACGAGGCGATACTCGAAAGGACGCGCTTCCCGCTCTCTGTTCTGAGATAGAGAAAGAGCGGCAGCGAGACCATCGAGAAGCAGAAAAGAACGCCCAGGAACCACAGGTGGTGGCCCTGGCCGAACCACCCGAGACTGAAGTAGAACGGGAGGTTCTCGAAGAAGCGCGGATAGAATTGGAGGTACGTTCCGTCAAATCCCGAAAAGCTGACATGTTCGCAGTAGGCTTGAGGCGGGATGAGCACGCACAAGCCGAATATGAACGGGACGAGGAGCCGCCCGACCCGTTCCTTCACATACCGGCCTCCTGTCCGGAAACCCAGAGCGAAGCAAGTGCCGGCTCCTGCAAGAACGAAGAAAAGGGGCATCATCCATTGAAGCGACAGGAACCCCACGAACACCATCATCGCGACGCTTTTCTGCTCGTTCTTGACGTGCCACCCCATGAAATCGAAGAACCTCGCGTTATGGAAGTAGAAAACGGTCAGCGTCACGAGTACCCTGAGCCAATCGACGTCGTAACGTCGCTGAGGTTTGCCCATCGTCGAACCAGTCGTCGCGCTCATGGTGTAAGAGAGCAGAAACCTCCCCTGACGCCTTTCCTCGTCATCGAGGCACGCGGCGCTTCTTCGGTCTCATCCCGAAGAGAAACCGCGTCACGTTCGTCGGTTTCACAAGCACCTCGCACAAGACGACCGTTGCGGCCAGCGACGCCGTGCTTATGATCAGGTACTTTGGCATCACGCCTGCCGGCCATCGTACCACGAAGAAGCCTATCACGACAATTACCGTCTGGTGCCATATATAGAACGGGAGCACGGTCTCGTTGGCATACTGCAAGAGCCTGCTGCTGAAGTTGAGCCGTCTTCGGGCGAAGGCCAGGATGGCCACGAGCCAGAACCACGTGTTGAGACCGTGAAGCATCCGAAGCAGAACGTAGCCCGGCGAGTAGCCGCGGGCGGGTTCGCTATCGGTAACGAACAGAAGCAGGCGGATGGCCACGCAGCCTATCCCCAGCGCGAGAGCCGCCTTTCCGTGCCGCTCTATAGCTCGACCGAATCGCGGATCGGAGAAGATGAGGTACCCGTAAAAGAAGACGGTTATGTAGAAACAGAAGTTCGCCCAGTCGTTGACGAGAGTCTGCAGTCCCGGCCACGCGGGGCTGAGCGCGCCCTCGAAGACGGCCAACGGGACGGCGGGCAGCAGTATCGCGCCGGGCCGTTCGCAGAAGTCTGCGAGCCTGGAGACA
>Ga0114922_10007055_pt1 | contig 10284 bp, 10 predicted proteins | sample AartaG_FD_100975 | JGI IMG/M metagenome (GOLD analysis project Ga0114922, IMG submission 100975) | Deep subsurface microbial communities from Aarhus Bay to uncover new lineages of life (NeLLi) - Aarhus_00045 metaG | ecosystem: Environmental > Aquatic > Marine > Oceanic > Sediment | place...
AGATTATAAAAGCCGGAATAATGGAAATAGGAGATATTTTTGTAATTAACAAAGCCGACAAAGAAGGTTGTGAACGTTTAGCTACCGAGATAGGAATGATGTTAGATTTAAACCAAAATAAGAGATGGCATCCTCCGGTTCTAAAGACTATAGCTACCGACAACGTCGGTGTTCAAAAACTTTTGGAAGAGATTGATAGACATATCAGCTATCTAAAGGAAAGTGGAGAGTTAGAACAAAGACGTCGGGAGAGTGCCAAGAAAGAGATATTTGACCTTATTCAGGAACAATGGAAAGAAATACTTTCAACTTTTATTGATAATGGATTTTTAAATAAGATAGTAACTAAAATAGTAAAACGGGAAGAAAACCCTTATACTGCAGTAGAGAAATTGTCAAGTAGATTAGCGCATTCTTATGCACAGGGAGGTGTAAAAAATGATAGAAAAGATTGATCATATTGGAATTGCGGTAAAAAGTGTTAAAGAAACCAGTAAACTTCTAAGTAATATACTGGGGTTGAAAGTTGCCGGTGAAGAGATTGTAGAAGAACAGAAAGTTAAAGTTGCTTTTCTATCTTTGGGTGATAGTGAATTAGAACTGTTAGAATCTACTTCACCGGAGGGTCCTATTGCCAGATTTATTAAGAAGAAAGGTGAGGGAATTCAACATATTGCTTTTAGAGTTAATAATATTGAGGAAGTATTAGAAAAATTAAAAAAGGAGGGAGTTAGGTTAATAGACGAAAAACCGAGGTATGGAGCTGGCGGAGCAAAAATAGCTTTTTTACATCCCAAGAGCACTAATGGCATTCTTGTTGAATTATGCGAGAGAGATAAATTGAAAAAATAGAATTCAGAAATCAGAATCCAGAAGCCAGAAAGCATATTTAAAATTCTTCTGACTCCTGACTCCTGAATTCTGGATACCTGATTATTTATAAAAATACTGGAGAAAGGTGGTAAGATAAATTAATGAAATTATCAATTAATGAATTAATGAAAAATTTAAAAGAAAAAGAAGAAAAAGTAAAAGCAGGCGGAGGAGAGAAGAGAGTAAAAGCTCAACATGAAAAAGGCAAACTTACTGCTCGGGAAAGGATTGACCTTCTTTTAGATAAAGATAGCTTTGTAGAACTTGACCTTTTAGTTGAGCACAGATGTAATAATTTTGGTATGGATAAAGTGGAGGCACCCGGAGAGGGAGTTGTAACCGGTTACGGAACTATTAACGAAAGACTGATTTATGTTTTTGCTCAGGATTTTACCGTTATTGGAGGTTCGCTGGGAGAAATGCACGCCAAGAAGATATCTAAGGTGTTGGATATGGCTATGAAAATGGGTGCACCATGTATTGGTATAAATGATTCTGGTGGAGCTCGTATTCAAGAAGGAGTAGATTCATTGAGCGGTTACGGCCAATTATTCTATCGTAACACCATAGCATCCGGAGTAATTCCCCAAATATCAATAATTGTTGGACCGGCTGCCGGCGGAGCAGTCTATTCTCCTGCTATAATGGATTTTGTATTTATGGTTAAAAATGTAGGCATAATGCATATTACCGGGCCAGCAGTTATAAAGGCAGTTACCGGAGAAGTAGTTACTTCAGAGAAATTAGGAGGAGCTATGACTCATAATAGGGAAAGTGGAGTAGCTCATTTTGCTGCTGAGAATGAAGAGGAAGTCTATCAAATGGTAAGGAAGATGATGGGTTATCTACCTTCTAACAATATGGAAACCCCTCCATCCATAGAATGTAAGGATGATCCTAATCGAATGGAAGAGGCTCTTTTAAATATTATACCCACAGATCCTAATAAACCTTATGATATGAAAGAAGTTATAAAATTAATTGTAGATGATGGAGATTTTTTTGAATCTCATAGATATTATGCTACTAATATGGTTACCGGGTTTGCCAGGTTAAATGGCCAATCCATAGGTATAATTGCTAATCAACCCAAAGTCTTAGCGGGATGTTTGGATATAAATGCCTCTGACAAGGCAGCGCGTTTTGTCCGATTTTGTGATGCTTTCAATATTCCTATTTTAACCTCTGTAGATGTTCCGGGATTTTTACCAGGGACTGCACAAGAATATGGAGGGATTATTCGTCACGGAGCAAAATTACTATATGCTTATTCAGAAGCAACTGTTCCCAAAGTTACTTTAATTGTTCGTAAATCTTACGGTGGAGCTTATTTAGCGATGTGCGCGAAAGATTTAAGGGCAGATCAAGTAATCGCTTGGCCTACAGCAGAAATTGCCGTAATGGGTTCGCAAGGGGCAGCAAATATAATCTTTAGAAAAGAGATAGCTAAAGCAGATAACCCTGAAAAGGTTCGTCAAGAAAAGATTGATGAATTTCAATTAAAATTTTCTAATCCTTATGAAGCAGCAAAACGAGGTTATGTAGATATAGTTATTGACCCTAGGGAAACCAGACCACGTCTTATAACTACTTTTGAAATGTTATCTACAAAGAGGGAAACCAGACCGGCGAAGAAACACGGTAATTTCCCGGTATAAAAGCAGTATATAGTTACTTAGTTACCTGGTTAACTAGTTAACTGGTTATTCGTTTTAATAGTTTTCCAGTGTTAAATTATTAGTTAGCTAGTTTATCGATAGGTATTAATTTAACCAACTAACGATTGTTAAAGAAGGAGGAATAAATAAATATGTTTGAAGGAATTAGTGGAGGTATACAGGTAGCAATTATAGATATGATTTTAGTATTTGCAGTTCTAGGAGGACTAGCTTTAATTATAGTATCTTTGAAGAACATTGTAGGAATTAAAAAAGAAAAAAAAATACCCAAAGAAGTTAAGGTCACTTCCCCGCCATTAAGCATTACTTCAATAAAAGAAAAAGAAGAAGTTGATGGTAAACTGGTAGCCGTAATTACTGCTGCGGTAGCTTCATATTTAGAAAAACCAAAAAGCAAATTTAAAGTACTGAGTATTAAAAAATATCAGGCATCTTTGATTGCTCCCTGGGCTGCTATGGGGAGACAAGAATTAATGCTAGGAAGAAAATAATAAATATTAATATCGAAAAAAAGGAGAAAGATAAACAAAATGAGAAAATTTCAAATTAAAGTGGACGGTAAAGTATACGAAGTAGAAGTGGAAGAAGCGGGGGGGGATGAATCATCAACCGGAACTATTTCTGCTCCTCAACCGGTTGCAGCTAAAGTAAAAGAAGAGCCGGCAAGTCAGAAAGCAGCTGCTAAACCCTCATCTGGCCCAGCTCCTGCTAAAGCACCGGCTGCAGCGGTGGCTGGAGAGAAAGTAGTAGCACCTATGCCCGGTAAGGTACTTCAGCTAAAGGTAAAAGAGGGAGATAGTATAAAAGAGGGAGATACTTTATTAATTTTAGAAGCGATGAAGATGGAAAATGAAATTGTAGCCAATACCTCAGGAAATGTTAAAAAGATAAACGTAGCCGCAAATGATATGGTAGATACAGGTGATGTCTTATTGGTGATAGGTTAGTATAGAAAGGAGAATTTAATGGATATTTTAACGAAAATCCTTCCTCTGTTTAGTCTTTCGGGATTTGCTGGACTTACCTCGGGTAATATTATAATGCTTATTGTGGCGGGCATATTATTGTATTTTGCCATAGTAAAGAAGTGCGAACCTTTACTTCTTTTACCTATAAGTTTTGGAGCAATATTGGTAAATTTACCACTAACTGGGATAATGGAAGAAGGAGGACTTTTGTATTTTATTTCTTGGGGAATAAAACATGAAGTATACCCCTGTTTAATCTTTATGGGGATTGGGGCGATGACTGATTTTGGCCCCCTATTAGCTAACCCGATAACCTTTCTTTTAGGTGCTGCGGCTCAAGTAGGTGTATTTGTAGCTTTAATTGGGTCGGTGCTTTTAGGATTTACTATTCAGGAAGCAGGTTCTATAGGAATTATTGGAGGTGCAGATGGACCAACCGCAATCTACCTCGCTGTTAAAATGGCTCCCCAATTATTAGGGGCTATAGCAGTTGCGGCCTATTCTTATATGTCATTGGTTCCTATAATTCAGCCTCCTATAATGAAATTATTAACTACGGTTGAGGAAAGAAAAATAGTTATGAAACAGCTCAGGCCGGTATCCCGGTCAGAGAGAATACTTTTTCCTATTATTTCGACTGTCTTAATTGGTCTATTATTACCAGCTTCGGTTCCCATTATCGGTATGCTGATGTTAGGGAATCTGTTTAGAGAAAGTATGGTAGTAAATAGATTGTCTAATACAGCCCAGAATGAACTAATCAATATTGTTACCATATTCTTGGCTACTTCTGTTGGAGCAACTATGCAAGCTGAATATTTTTTAACTTTTAATACTATTAAAATAATTTTACTAGGTTTAATTGCTTTTGCCTTTGGAACTGCCGGTGGAGTCTTATTTGCCAAATTATTAAATAATATTACCGGAGGAAAAATTAATCCTTTAATTGGTGCTGCCGGAGTGTCTGCTGTACCTATGGCTGCCAGAGTAGCCCAGAAAGTAGGCCAGGAAGCAAATCCCAGTAATTTCTTATTGATGCATGCCATGGGACCCAATGTAGCCGGGGTAATTGGAACCGCAGTTGCTGCCGGGGTAATGTTGACTTTGCTACAATAAAATTCGTATCGCATATTGCGTATAGCAAAGAAGTGCAAAGCGAAAAGTGTAAAACGCAAAACCAAAACTTAAAACTTAAAATTGAAGAAATAGTTTTGAATTTTGAACTATGATTTTAAGTTTTAAGTTTTAAGCTTTTAGTTTAAACATTATATATAAATGGACGTAATATATATTTTATCTAATTTTATTTTTTACAACGCAGGCTTTAGCCTGCGTTGTTTATATATAAAATCAATTTATTCATCGAATAGAGATTAAAATTAGTTAAGGAGGCTTTGGTTAGACTTATGGGAGAAAACGCAACATTAACAAGAATAGTAGATTCTGATATAAAAATAATAAATGACAATGCTTTAAAAAGTGACATTTCTATTAGAAAAGACAATAATCCCCAGGATATGCATATAAAAGAAAAATTATAGCTAAAAAAACCCCTTAAAATTACTGATACAACATTAAGAGATGCTCATCAGTCATTATTAGCAACCCGAATGACTACCAAAGAGATGGTGCCTGCATGCGAAAAATTAGATGTAGTAGGATTTTACTCTATGGAAGTTTGGGGAGGAGCTACTTTTGACAGCTGTATGCGGTTTTTAGATGAAGATCCCTGGGAGCGATTAAGGATTTTAAAAAAGAATCTTCCCAATACCAAGCTCCAAATGTTATTACGGGGGCAAAATATATTGGGTTATAAGCATTATCCCGATGATGTAGTTACAGAATTCGTAAAAAGAGCAGTTGCCAACGGAATAGATATAATTCGTATTTTTGATGCCTTGAACGATATCCGTAATATAGAAACTGCTTTTAAAGTAGCTAAATCAGAAGGCGCCCATGTTCAGGGAACCATCTGCTTTACTATAAGTCCCTTTCATAACAATGAGTCATTTGTGAGGAAGGCACGGGAGATGGAGCAAATGGGAGCAGATTCGATCTGCATAAAAGACATGGCTGGCTTAATTTCTCCTTATGAAGCATACAACTTAACCAAAGATATTAAAGAAGTTATTTCTATACCTCTTCAACTACATTGTCATTTTACCAGCGGAATGGGGATGATGGCTTATTTGAAAGCTACAGAAGCCGGGATAGATGTAGTAGACACAGCAATATCATCATTGGCTCTTCAAACTTCTCAGCCTGCCATAGAGCCTTTAGTAGAAACCTTAAGAGGGACACCTTATGATACCGGCTTGGATTTAAAATTGGCTTATGAAATTGCTTCTTACTTTAAAAAAGTTAGAGAAAATCATAAAGATATGGAATCTAATGTTCAGGATATAGATACCCGGGTATTAACCTATCAAATTCCCGGAGGAATGCTCTCTAATTTAACTGTTCAGTTAAAACAGCAAAAAGCGGAAGATAAATACGAAGAAGTCTTAAAAGAAATTCCACGAGTTCGAAAAGAATTAGGTTATCCCCCTTTAGTTACCCCAACCAGTCAGATTGTGGGAACCCAGGCGACCTTAATGTTATTTTAAAAGAGCGGTATAAGATGATTCCGGAAGAAGTTCGTAAATATCTCAGGGGATTTTATGGCCGACCACCAGCCTCTATTGATCCAAAAATTATTGAGAAAGCAAAAATTAAAAAAAGTGAAATAATTAAATGCCGGCCGACTGATCTATTAAAACCTGCTATCGAAAAAGCCAGAAAGGAAGCATCTTATTTAGCTGAAAACATGGAAGAAATTTTGTCTTATATTATATTTCCTGAAGTTGCCAGAGAATTTCTAAAGAAAAAAATTGCTAAAAAAAATAATTTGGGCATGGAGATATTAAACAGTAATAATAATTATGATGAAGAAGGGTATGGAGTGTGAATTAGTATCTCGTATATCGTGAATCGTATCTCGTGAAGATGGTTACCCAGTTAAGAAAATTGAATAAAGAAGATAGGAACCAGGATAAATTCGTATCTTGTATAAAATACAGTAATGAGTAATAAGTAATAAGATTATATTTATGAATATGTAAAAACAGGTTACTTGTCACATATTACACATTACATAACTTGCTGGCAAATCGGTCAATCAGCTAATTGGTGGATCGGAGAATTAATCAATCGGTAAATTTAAAAAATTACCGATTGATTTTTTACTTCTTATTCTAAATATGCTAAAATATTTTCAGTTTATCAGATATCAAGTGAAGGTAAAGGAAATATTATTGTGCCTAAAAAATCTTATTCGATTTTGATTTTTTTTATTATTGCCGCTTTAGTGGTTGCCGGGATTATAATTTATAACCGTTCCGTCTTGGAGAATAATTTCAAGCAAGTAGAATTGGTAATGAGCCTGAATGAATTGAGAGGATTATCTTATCAGGAAGGTTATGATGAAATTGAACTACTGGCTAAAATAAAAAACTCCGGAATTAATTCAATAGCTGTTCATGAAGATACACTGGAAAGCCTTGCTTTGTCCGGGAAGATACTCTATTTTTCCGATAAAGAACTTAATAAATTAAATTTCTTCTTAAAATCAATCAACCCCTTCAAAAAATATCAACCTACACCGGGAGAAATTTATATTGTATTCAATGATAAAAATGATTATCTTCGTATAAAGGAGAATTTACAAAGACAATTAGGCGAAGATTTAGTAAGAGATCTTGGTTTTCTTCCTTATATAGGTTTAAAAGTAAAAGGGAGCGAAGAAAAACTTATTGATTTAGGTTTAGGGTTTTCAGAAGAAGATATTGAGTTAGTAAGAAATTTAGGCTTTCAGGTCATTTTACGTTTTAAAAATTTTGCTAAAATAAATAAGGAAGATATAGAGTTCAAGTTTAAAGAGAGTGATAAAGCCGGAAAGATTTCGGGAATAATTTTTGAAGGGGAAACAGTTTTAGGTTATCCTTCAAAAGAAAACTTAATTCATACCGTAGAACTTCTAAAAACAAAAGGATATCCCTTCGGAATTATAGAATTTGCCGGCCAAGAAGGGATCGAAACAATCGCTCATCAAGCAAGTGAATTAGCAGTTAGAGTTCATAGTATTACCAAAGAAGAGATGGAAATTATTTTTAAACAGAAAGCCACAGAAAGATGGATTAGGGCAGCCAAGGAAAGAAAGGTGAGAATTTTTTATGTTAAGCCTTTTATGAAGTCTAACTTTAATCTTATCGAGGAGAATCTATCGTATATCAGAACTATAACAGAAGAGTTGAAAGCGAATGGTTTTAACACGGGAAGAGCCAGTATTCTTTCTACTTCCTATCAGACACCAAAAATATTTATACTCTTGTTAATCCTGGGAGTTATTTCTGGGGGATTAACTCTCTTGAAGAATGTTTTTAGCTTAAAAAAATATCAAGAATATTTACTGCTATTATTAGGAATATTATTTTCTCTATTCCTGCTTTTTTTAAATCGGGAGATCTTTTTAATAAAGCTGACGGCTTTGCTGTCAGCCCTAATATTTCCCACCTTGGCTATTATCGCCAACGAAAAGTCTTTTTTGGAAAATAATAATTCTAAATTTAAAGATGCCCAAGATTTTTCTAAAAATAATCCCAGTTTTATTCTGATGATAAAACAAGTTTCAACCGGATTTTTCAGGATAATTTTGATTACTTTATCCGGTGCCCTGTTAATAGCAGCTTTATTAAGCAATAATAAATTTATGTTGGGGATAGAACAGTTTAGCGGAATAAAGATTTCATATCTGGTCCCGCTTTTTTTGGTCCTGGCAATAATGTGGTTAAAGGTGAATAAGGGTAAATTAATGATTTTGGAAAATATCAAGAAGCCCATCCTGATTGAACATGTAGTTATAATGATATTCTTTGCGGTATTTTTAGTAATTTATATCTCCCGTTCAGGGAATTTCTCTTTTATTCCAGTTTTGGACATTGAGGAGAAGATAAGAATCTTCCTAGAGAAGACTTTAATTGCCCGACCCCGAAATAAAGAATTTTTAATCGGTTATCCCGCTCTATTATTGGCGATGAGTATGAATTACCTAAGAATAAAAGAATTTAAGATTCCCATAATTATTATCGGGACTATTGCCCCGGTTACTTTGATTAATACATTCTGTCATATTCACACTCCCTTTTTATTTTCGATGTTACGCACCTTTAATGGAGTATGGTTAGGTTTGGTGCTGGGATTAATAATAATTGTTGTGTTTTATTATTTGGTAAAAATATTTAGGGAAAAAAATAATTATGGAAAAGTCTAAAACCATAACAAAGATAATGATTTCCGGTTATTATGGTTTTAATAATACCGGGGATGAAGCCATTCTTAAATCTATGGTTGGAGCCTTTAAGGAAAAAATACCTCAAATAAAGATAACAGTTCTTTCCCAAAGTCCCTTGCAGACTTCTCAAACTTATCATGTAAAGGCTATAAATCGACTGCACTTAATTGAAATTATGCGTTGTTTACGAGATGCTAATCTTTTTATTAGCGGGGGTGGGGGGTTACTTCAGGATTCAACCGGAAAAGGCTGGAGCATATTATATTACCTGGGATTGATATTGGCAGCAAAAATAGTTAAAGTGCCGGTTATGATTTATGCCCAGGGTATCGGTCCGGTAAATAGACAGGTTAACAAAAAAATAATAAAGTGGATTTTAAATAAAGTTGATTTAATTACCGTAAGAGACAACCCCTCTAAAGAATTATTAGAAAATTTAGGAGTGGTGAAACCGTCAATATATGTGAATTCTGACCCCGTCTTTTTGTTAAAGAAAAAAAATATTAATCATACTATAGATAATTATCCTTATATTCAAGAATTGATTAATTCAGGTGACCGTCCACTAATCGGGGTTTCAGTAAGAAAATATAAAAGTAACGGATTAGATTCAAAAAGAATATTTGCCCAAGCAGCTGATTATTTAATTGAAAATTACCAAGCAAAAATTATTTTTCTTCCCTTTAAATTTGATGAAGATGTGTATATTAGTGAAGAGATATTATCTTTGATGAAGAATAAGGCCGAGGTGTTAAGAATAAGGCTTGAGCCTGAAGAATTACTTTCTGTTCTATCCCGATTATCTTTTGTGCTCGGGGTGAGGCTTCATTCAATTATATTTTCCAGTATGGCTAATATTCCTTTTATCGCTTTTAACTATGATCCTAAAGTAAAATATTTTGTGGAAGATTTGGGATTATCTGAATTGCTGTTAGAAATAGATAAAGATATTTCTTTAAAAAGTATTCAAAAAAAGATAAAATATATCAGAGAAAATAATGATAAAATAAAAGATATTTTACTCAAAAAAGTAAATAATTTAGAAAAAAAGGCACTTGCTAATAATGAATTAGTTTTCAGATTTTTAAATCCATAACCATTGAGGTTGCTATTTAATATGATTAGAATGTTTCACGTATATAAAAATTATCCCAATAAAATTCAGGCCTTGCGGGATATCAATATCCATATAAAAAAGGGTGAGTTTGTTTTTTTAGTAGGTCCTACCGGGGCAGGGAAGAGTACTTTATTAAAATTGATTTACCGAGGGATTGTTCCTACCAAGGGACAGGTAATTGTCGATGGGATAAACATAGCTCGACTTAAACCTGGTTATACCCCTTATCTAAGACGGAATATAGGTATCGTCTTTCAAGATTTTAAATTACTGTATGATAGAACGGTATATGAAAACATTTCCTTTGGTTTAAAAGCG
>Ga0114922_10007056_pt1 | contig 10284 bp, 7 predicted proteins | sample AartaG_FD_100975 | JGI IMG/M metagenome (GOLD analysis project Ga0114922, IMG submission 100975) | Deep subsurface microbial communities from Aarhus Bay to uncover new lineages of life (NeLLi) - Aarhus_00045 metaG | ecosystem: Environmental > Aquatic > Marine > Oceanic > Sediment | place: Aarhus...
TACACAATGGTACGATTGGAATAACCGGTACGAATACGACAAGATATCTTTAAATAGCTGGAAAAATATTTCATGGCAGAACAAGATAAATATGCTCTCTGTTATGACTGATATTGAGATTAACGGCACAACCGTCAGTACGGCAATAAGAGGAATAGATGTTGAGCCGGCGGATGCCAATTCAATCCATATGCTTTTATGCGAAGGTGTGGGCGAGTTCAAGATTCAGGGTTGGTATGAAGCCCAGCAGCAATGGATTCCAGAAGTTGATCCGGATAGCAACGGCAATTTGACGGATACGCATTTCTACCTGAACGAGCCAAATAATGTTCCCGGAGTGCTGTATCCGGCGCCTAACGGAACCGTAAATATCAATAACATTAATTATGCGAGAACTCAGGTGGATGAGGCGCATTTTAACGCTATACCCGGGCTTGGGCGGGCGCTTAAGTTCACTTTCACGTTATACGATTCCAGAGGTATTATAAAAAACGGCATGACTTTTACGCATATTGTCTATTTAGACAAGTAATTCGAGAAGAATGACAACGGTAAACAAAAAATTTCGCAAGGGTACGTTTTCCGCCGGTTCGGCTCTTATTCTGGCTGTGGTTTTGACCAGCCTGTTGGCCATCGTAGGCGTGCTGTTTGTTCTGGTTACCCGTATTGACAAGATATCAACGTCGGCGATATCCGACAGCAAAGAACTGGACTTTGCGGTTGAAACAGTCATTGCAAAGATGTCGCAGGAATTAGTTTTAGACGTCCCCGTCCAAGGAGCTGAATATCAGGACTATCCAGGCCCGAAGGATAAATGGCTGGCGAGTCTTGAGCCGTATCAATCAGGAAACGATTATTACTGGCGGCAGATAAGCGACGTTACAGGCTATTTGGCCGGTTACAGCAGTGATATACAGGCAACAGTTGTTGGCGAACACGACGTGATCACCGATTTCAACAATCTGGTTGCAAACGCTGATGCCGATGGTGACGGTGTGGGTGATTCAAAATGGATTAAACTTGCCGATATAACCTCGGGCAAAGGCAAACCAATTTATGCCGCCATCAGAATCGTTGACCATGGGGCGATGTTAAACGTAAATACGGCTTATAAGTTTGACCTTAACGATCCTAATGTAATCCTGCCCGACATTAACGGCTCAAGCCAAATGCAGATAAATCTTATGGCTTTGGCCGGACGGGGGGCTGCGCAGGCGGGCTCGGCAGAAGAGACAAATTTGCTCTATGCAAGAGCAAATAACGGCGTTGATGTTGACCCATTGGATCTGCTTAAGTACGAGCAGAATGTTATCTGGAGCTATAGTGAACCAAACGATTTTTATACACCTTTCGATATATCAGATGAGCTTGAACTTCGTAACAGATTTCTTTTGAACCATACAGGAATAGATACACGACTTGAAGACTGGAGTGTTGAGTTCAGAAACAATACCCTGTCCACACCCTTAACATCCGGGGGACGCCCGTTAGATGTATGGTTCAAAAGGGCCTATGATGACGGCAGTATTGACCCGAACTATGCTTATCGCCATATTTCTACTACCCATAATATAGACCGGATTATCAATCCGGCCGGACCAACGCTTAATAACGGAAAGATGATTAACGTTAATACGGCAGATGTCAGCTTGTTGTATGAGGCGATAAGTAAGAGTCTTGAAAGTGCCGATCCCAATTTCATGGTTATTGATTCAAATGACCTGGCCGCCCAGTTAGCGGTTAATATAATTGACCATCGTGATTATGATACAGATATAACATATTTACCGATTGGGCCCAAGACGTATTACGGTTTCGAAGCCCAGCCGTTTATAAGTGAGATAGCATTCAGTATAAGCGGAACAGGTGCAGATGATTCAGCAAGCAATGAATTTGCAATTGAACTTTATAACCCGTTTGATGTGGATATTCCATTAGGTAATTTCCGGCTGGAGATTCGCGATCCAAATGGTAATGTCGCGGCTGCAATAAATCTGGCCGGCTACGGTATATCGGACGGAAGCCGATTTGTAATAACCAACAGCTCTGCTGCTTCGAGCGGGTTTGGTGTTACGAGTTTGATGAGAACCGGTGGGGGCAAAGAAGACTCAAATCTGGTGCTGGCAACATATCGTTCTTTGGGTACTGATCCGCCGTCGTATGCCTTAAATGAAAGATATGACGTTTATCTTCTCAGGACCACATCAGTCGAAGATATTTATCTTGACAAACAGCACACCCAGGACGAGTGGTTTAACTGGGATACCATTAAAGGAACGAGACAGTCTTATTGCAGATTCGACGACAATTGGAATGTGGTATACCAGGATTTGCAGTCTGCGACTGAGACACTGGGAGGAGCAAATGGAACGGGAGGAGATCGAAAGAACTACAACCTTGCTAACTCCGTGGGTCCTTTTGTTACCATAGGTGATATAACAAGAGTTCTTAGGCTGGGACCAGGTGCCGATCCCTGCGATATGATTGGTATGAGACTTTCGTCCGAACCCGGCGAAGAGGATGTCCGGGTTGATTTGTTGAATCCGGCCTTTGCAAATATTTTCCAATATCTGACAGTTATCGACCCTGCTTCCTTTGGGCAAGGCACATATGAAACGAGGATAAAAGGCCGGATAAATATAAACACCGCTCCATCATTTGTTATAGAGCAACTGCCATGGATGCACGCTGCAATCGCCCAGGAAATAGTTACATATAGAGATACAATCGCAAAAGGTTTTGAAAGTACCGCTGAATTAATGCAGGTTCCCCTGATGGGCTATTACGCATATGACCCTTCGTATAGACTTGTCGATTTGGACCGCTTTCCCGACCTTACACCAAACGATGGAGCTGTGAGCGATTTCGAAGAGAGAGATGTGATTTTCTCCCGGATTAGTAATCTTGTTACTGTGCGAAGTGATGTTTTTACCGCTTATATTCTCGTTCGCATCGGCGTCGATGGCCCACAAAGAAGAGTAATAGCCATACTTGATAGAAGCCAGGTCAACTCTACCGGCGATAGAGTGAAAATCGTTGCGTTACATCCGGTTCCCGATCCCAGATGATTGTAATGCTAAGATTTTAGAAGCTCCAAAATCTTAGAGTGCACTTTTTCATTGGCTGCTATTATTGGAAATTGCTGGGTTTCGTATTTTTCCAAATCGAGGGGGAAGATTTTTTTTCCCTGCCAATCTGTAATGACGGCTCCGGCAGCCTCGGCAATCAGGGTCCCTGCTGCAATATCCCACAACTTCGTGTCGGACGCAATCGTGGCTATAAGCCCGCCATTTGCCACGTATGCTAATTGCAGGGCGGTTGTGCCTAAATTCCGGAACCTCGTCCGCCGTATAATTTCACAGGTCCAGGACGGCACACCATCGTCAAAATGACTATCGAGGCCAACACTTGAAAACATGTCCATCGCTGCAACGCCAGCGGTTATTCGCCTGTTGTTCAACTGTGCATCACCACCCTTGACGGCAGTGTACATTGAATCCGTGGCCGGCTCGAAAATCACACCTACAATGGGTTCGCCTTCATAGAGCACTGCAATGCTGATAGTGAATAAAAGCATGTGATGTACAAAATTGTTTGTTCCGTCAATCGGGTCTATAGCCCACCAGAACTGCCGGTCGCCTCGAGGAGGCTGTTTGAATATTTTATCCTGCTTGCCTTCTTCGGCGATAAAACCATGGTCGGGATAGTTCTCTTTGATTCGGTCGATGATTATTTGCTGGCACCGGGCATCGGCCTGCGTTACCAGCTCGGTGGAGTTTTTAATTGATGCTTTGATGAAATTGATTTCTTCCATCGCGCGCTGCCCCGCCAGGCGTGCCGAGACTATAGCTGTTTCCAGCATTCTGCTTAAATCTTTCTGCTCTATTGGCATATTAGTATCTCTTATTTAGATAATCTGTTATTTATTCTCTGATTGGTTTTTTGCAGCCCGACTCTGAGCTTGACGTAACCATTATATTATCCTATTTTAACGTAGTTATGCAAACAAACCAACAGGTAAATAAGGCGAAATTTTTCAGCCGGGCATCGTCTCGCCAGAGATTAACAGCAGTGATTGTATTCCTGGCGGTGGTTGGTTTCTTCGGATTTTTTGCATTGGCCGGACATTATAACAGCGACTTAGGGCGATGGCTCGGTTATTGCGGCTTCAAACAAAAATACGGGCTGCCGTGTCCAACGTGCGGGATGACAACTGCAACCCTTGCCTTCTCCCAGGGCAAGATTTCCGAGGCGTTTTATATCCAGCCTGCCTGTACGTTATTGTGCTGCGTGCTGGTTCTTATCGCGTTTTTAGCTTTTGTTACCGCTGTTTTCGGTAAACATTTCCGCTTTATAGAGCGTTTTTTTAACGAAGTTAAAGTAAGGTACATTATTTTGGCTCTGATAATTATCATTGCCGCCGGCTGGGCCGTGACGCTGGCTCGAGCACTGGCGGCAAGCAATAGTTACCGATAAGAGACAGTATCGTCCGCTGATTCGCAACATTAGCTATTTGTGGGAATATTGCCGCACGAAGTTTTGCGAATCTCGGAATAACCATAAGCAATATCGAAATTTCGCATTGCCAAGTCGGTATTGATTTGAAAACAAAACCAGTCTAACAAACCGCCTCGCTGAATATAAAAGAAGGCGCTGGTCAGGACCTTAAGATAGGCCCTAAATCCTCCATTTCCTTCTTTGCTTCTTTCTTCCTGGCCTTATGCTTTCCTCTCATGGCGTTTATTTTTTCATTAGCCTTGTCCTGCAAGGCGCCAGGCTGACGGCCTTTATCGAGCATTTCCTGAAGGTTGATTCTGCCTGTGTCGTAAAGTCGCCATAGGTGCTCATCAAGAAGCTGCATACCGAGCTTTTTGCCTGTTTGAATACTCGAATCAATTCTGTAAGTCTTGTTTTCACGGATAAGATTGGAGATAGCAGGTGTTACAACCATAAACTCATAGGCTGCAATTCTTCCCCTGCCGGTTGCTAATGGACAAAGTGCCTGGCTGAGAACCGCAATCAAATTACTGCTTAACTGGATGCGAATTTGCTCCTGCTGGTCCACAGGAAAAACATCAATCAATCTGGTAATTGTTCCAGCAGCGCTTGTAGTATGGACTGTAGCGAAAACAAGGTGGCCGGTCTCGGCAGCTCTAACGGCGGATTCGATTGTTTCCAGGTCACGCAATTCACCAACTAAAATCACGTCAGGGTCCATTCTCAAAACGCGTTTCAGGGCCTCAGCAAAACTGGGCACATCAACGCCGACTGCACGCTGGTTAATAATAGATTTCTTGTGAGAGTGATAATATTCTATGGGCTCTTCAATCGTTATAACGTGACGATCAAGGTTTTCGTTGATGTAGTTTATCATAGTAGCGAGCGTTGTCGTCTTGCCGCATCCGGTTGGTCCGGTAACCAGAAACATTCCTCGCGGCCGGCGGCACAGAGCGGCGCAAATCTTGGGTAAACCAATTTCCTCAAAGGTCATAATATTTGTCGGGATACGGCGCAAGACCAGTGAGAGATTGCCTTTCTGTCGAAAAACAGAGACACGAAATCTTGCCTCATCGCCATAAGCAAAACCAAAGTCGGTTCCACCCTCTTCCTGAAGCTCCTGTTGATTTCGGTCAGGCGTGATGCTTTTCATTAAAGCTGTAGTATCATCAGGTTCGAGCACCTTGGTTTCCAGTGACCTGAGCGAACCATCTATTCTCAATACAGGCGGTCGTCCAACAACAAGATGTAAATCGGAAGCCCCCTGCGAAACACAGGCCTGGAGTAATCTATCCATATTAACAGTTGCCATTTAAAAATCCTCTATATGTATATTTGGTTTAACTTACCGCCGCACCTTCCGTCTGCGTTATTCTGACCACTTCGGCTGGCGTGGTTGTTCCTTTGAATATTTTGAGCATTCCGTCGTCCATCAGCGTTCTCATGCCGCTTGCTTTTGCGGCCTTTCGCAATTCAGTAGTAGGCGCCTTTGCAAAAGCCAGCTCTCTTATTTCGTTGTTCATCTCAAACATCTCGAATATGGCGATACGTCCCTTATAACCGGTATTTTGACACTGACTACAACCGGCTCCTTTATAAACGTTTTGTTTTGCAAGAACATCCGGGGTAATACCCAGTGCCTGTAAATTATAGGGGTCCGGATTTTCATCAACCTCCTTGCATTTTTTGCAGATAATCCTCACGAGTCTCTGCGCCATAATGGCTTGTATTGAGCTTGCCACAAGAAAGGGCTTGACGCCCATGTCTATCAAACGTGTAATTGCACTCGATGCATCATTGGTGTGCAAAGTGCTGAAAACGAGGTGGCCGGTAAGAGCGGCCTGAATTGCTATATCTGCGACGACACCGTCACGGATTTCGCCGATTAATATGATATTCGGGGCCTGCCGCAACATTGCTCTTAGTATCTTGTCAAAGGTCAATTCGATTTCTTCCCTGACCTGGCACTGATTCATTCCGTCAAAGTTGTATTCGACAGGGTCTTCGGCAGTAATGATTTTCTTGTCCGGCTTGTTAAGCTCCTGCAAAGCAGCATACAGGGTTGTTGTCTTGCCGCTACCGGTGGGGCCCGTTACCAGAAAAATACCGTTGGGTCTTTTAATTATCTTCTGAAATTGTTCATAATTGTCCTGTTCAAAACCAAGTGACTCAATACCGATGTTGACTGCATCGGGACGTAAAATTCTCAGTACCACACTCGGGCCGTGATTTCCCGGCAGAGATGAGACACGGAAATCAATGTCCTGTCCTCCTATCTCTCGTTTAATACGGCCGTCCTGAGACAATCTTTTCTCGGCAATATCCATACCTGAGAGGATTTTAAAACGTGTCACCAAAGGCGCCTGCATGCTCTTGGGAATATTGTCCCTCTCCAGACACACGCCATCAACGCGATATCTTACGCGTACTCTATCTTCCATCGGTTCAATATGTATATCGCTTGCTCGCATATAATATGCATTGTCAATGATAAGGTTGACCAACCTGATAATCGGGGCATCATCATCTCCTTCTGCGGCCTGGGCCCGGAGTGCTTCGGCCTGCAATTCGTGCCCGACCTCGGCAAGCTCGGCAGCAGTTGCATCGATACTGTGTCTGAGCCTGTCGCTCTCTTCCTTCGAGGCCTCTTCAACAGTGTCCTCAAGGTACGTGCGAATTTTGGAAGGATTCGCAACATAGCAGTCCAGTTCCGTATTCAAACGGAACCGAATTGTATCCATCATCTCCAGATCCAGCGGATCACCGATAACCAATTTTAATTTGCCGTTGTCCATACCGAGAGGCAGGACATTATGCCTTTTCATAAGCTCCTGAGGGACAAGCCTGGACGCATCCGCTGGAATTTGAGCTGTATCCAGATTTACGTATTGCAGCCCAAACTGTTTGGCGATAGCCTTGGCCAGTGTATCTTCATCTAACAAACCAAGTTCGAGTAACACCTGGCCGAGGCGCTTGTTGTTGGTCCTCGAAGTCTTAATAGCATTGATCAGAGCTTGCTTTTCTACAAGCCCTGCTTTGTATAATACTTCACCTAAACGTTTGCGTTGCTTTGCCATAGTCTCCTCAATAATCCGGCTGACCCCAACACTGTTCTATTATACCATCTCCAGGATACATAGTCAAATGTTCAATTTCAATCTGAGCATATTCAGAGCAGTTTGTGCCGCTCGAATACGTATTGACTGCCTGTCGTGCGAGAAGAGGCAACGTTTGGTATCACAGCAATTATCGGAATCTACACTGATATATACCAGTCCTACCGGTTTTTGTTCGGTTCCGCCGTCTGGTCCGGCTATGCCGGTTATGCCAATTGCAAAGTCAGATCGGGCTTTTTTTCTGGCACAACAGGCCATAGCCTGAGCGACCGGCTCGCTGACAGCACCGTATTTTTCAATTAAATCGGCTGCTACACCCAATTCGGCGGTTTTAGCGGCATTGCTATAAGTAATCCAGCCATGCGTGAAATATTTGCTTGCACCGGGTATATCGGTCAGCAGCTTGGCCACAATACCGCCCGTGCAGGATTCGGCTACGGCGAGGGTCTTTTCCTTCCGGGTTAATTTTTCGCCCACCACCTGAGCCAAACTCTGCTCTGCTGTACCGTAAACCAGCTCCCCAAGGATATTACGTATTTGTTTTTCCTCTTTTTCTGCCATTTGCCGGGCGGCGTTCTTCTCTTTGGAGGATGCGATTATATGCAGGGTAATTATACCGGATTCGACCGTGCAGTTGACCAGTGGATTTCTACCTCTCTGACAAGCAGCTCCAAGCAGCTCGGCAATTGTGGATTCACCTGCTCCGAAACATCTTAGTTTTCGCACGACCAAAGCCTGCCCGCCGGTGAATCGCTGCAATTCCGGAAGGACCGATTCAGCAAACATTCTTTTCATTTCAGACGGAACGCCGGGTAAAGCAAAAATCAGTTTGCCTTTTACTTCGGCCATAATACCGGGAGCCGTACCGAGACTGTTCTCAATTGGCTTTGCTCCGGCTGGTATGTACGCCTGAATCTTATTTTTATCCGGCATTCTCAAACTTCGCCTCGTAAAAAAGTTTTCAAGCCTGCCCAGAAGATCAGCCTGTAACTGCAGCTCGGTACCGAGATAGCCGGCAAATGCCTGGCGGGTCAAATCGTCATCAGTCGGTCCCAGTCCACCTGTAACCAGAACGATATCAGCATCAGCAACAGCTAAATCGAATACACGTATAATCGCATCCACATCATCGCTGATAATATAAGAGCTGACAACAGGTATGCCGCTTGAAAGCAGCCCACTGCTTAAATATGTCGTATTGGTATTTACCGTTTGACCATTGAGCAGCTCATTACCGATGCTGACGATACTTGCTTTTTTCATATGCCCTAACCATTGTCTTAGGGTACAAGTTTTGGCTCAAGCTCTGCTCTTGCCTCCGGAAACATTAATAACAGTGCCGTGAATATAACCGGCTCGTTCAGAGGCCAAAAAGCAAACCGTATTGGCAACTTCGCTGAGCTTGCCACTCCTTCCAAGGGGTATAGAGGCCTTTTTATATCTTTCGCGCAGTTGCTCTACTGTTATTCCCCGAGTGTAGGCCAGGGCCCGTTCGTACTCTTCGGAGCGCAAAGAGGTCGCTTCGAGGATTCCCGGTGCAACGCCGACGACACGGACATCGTGCCTGCCGAGTTCCTTTGCCCAGGATCTTGTAAGATTATAAATAGCCGCTTTAGTGGCGGCATAGACGCTTTGGCCTTCCGAGCCTTCCAGGCCTGACTCAGAGGCCATGTTGATTATAACACCGCCCTTACCCGACTGAACCATAATCCGTGCAACAGCTTGAGCGCATAGAAAAATACCTTTTTGGTTTACTAAAATAACCTTGTCCCAAATTTTTTCTGTTAATTCCTCTTTTCCGGCTGGGTCAACAAGTAATCTGGGGATATTTATTCCGGCGTTGTTGACCAGTATATCAATGCCGCCGAAGGCGTCGATAGCCGCCTCTATCATAGCATTAACACTTGCTTTGCTGGTTACATCCGTTGTCGCAGCAATATAGTTGCCGCCGAATTTCTCTTTCAATTCTGCGACAGCCTGCCGAGCACCCTGGCCATTCACGTCGGCCACAACGACCTTTGTTCCGACTTCAGCTAATCCTTCACACACGGCTCTGCCGAGGCCGCAAGCCCCTCCTGTTACAATTGTGACTTTTTCTTCCAAATTAAGCCAACCCATTGAGTTTAATCTCCAAATACTTTCATATAAACCTACAAGCTAATCATAGCTTTGATTACACCATCATGATAGCCCGCGACTAAATCGAAGGCTTTCTTTGTATCTTCAAGCCCAAAACGATGGGTTATCATAAAATCAGTATTAACTTTTCCCGAAGCTATTAAATCAATTGCTTTTTGTGTACATTTATTCTGTCTTCTGATATTAGTGATGGTTATTTCTTTTCTGCGTAACCTGTCAATATCAAAAGAGACTCTTTCTGTGCGGGGGCTGCCAATAAGGACAAGCCTTCCACCCGGTTTGAGCATCTCAAGAGCCTGGTCGATTGTTTCCTGCTGGCCGGCACATTCAAAAACTACGTCCATCCCCGCCGGCTGTCGATGAAGGATTTCTTTGACTATATCCTGATTGTTCGGATTGCCGACCCAGGTTGCACCGCCTTTTCTTGCACCCTCTATGCGCCCTTCGATTTTCTCGGTTACATAACAGGCACGTGCATTCTCAGCATTGACATTGAGCAGACAGCTTAAACCGATTGGGCCTGCTCCGAGAA
>Ga0114922_10007057_pt1 | contig 10283 bp, 11 predicted proteins | sample AartaG_FD_100975 | JGI IMG/M metagenome (GOLD analysis project Ga0114922, IMG submission 100975) | Deep subsurface microbial communities from Aarhus Bay to uncover new lineages of life (NeLLi) - Aarhus_00045 metaG | ecosystem: Environmental > Aquatic > Marine > Oceanic > Sediment | place...
ACAGAAGACTGACAACATCAATATTCAACGCTCGCTGCTCTCAATCGCCTGAGAACTTTTTGACTCGATGAATTTTATAATGTTATACACAATTAAATTGTACGGGACATCCACTTCGAACTTCTCGGCCAATTTGATTACGGCGCCGTTGAGGGCTTCGATTTCGGTCGGCTTTTTCGCGGCAATGTCCTGTAGGGTTGATGATTTGTGTTCGGCGGTATCGGGCACAAGTTCGGCGTAGAAAATTTCGAGAAAATCCTTCGCTGATTGCCAGTGAGTCTCGTGGCCGGCTAAATTCATCACAGTAAATACTTCCTCGACAATACCGTTCATGATAGTACGCGTGAATTCCCGCTCGGCTAATTTCCCGTATGGGACATCGAGAATGGCGCCGAGAGGATTAAGGGCGCAGTTGTACAGCATTTTGGCCCAAATATCTTTGTCGATCCGGTCGGTTGTCCGGCAGGGTATGTCTCCGGAATTGATCAGTTCGCTCAATTCCCTGACTCTCGAAACATCGGCTCCGAACAGACTGCCGATATGAATGGAATCGGCATGCACAGTTATCACTACTTCATTGGGACTTTGTCTCTGAAATCCTGTTATGACGCGTGCCGTGTAAACAATCTGTCGGTCGAAAAAAGATGCAAATTTCTCTGCATTCGACCAACCATTTTGAAAAAGAACTATCTTTGTATTTCGGCCAAACAGAGACTGGTACTCATAAAGGTTTTTCGCAGCTTTACGTGAATCGAAGGATTTCGTGCATACAAGGATATAATCATAGGTTTTATTCTCGATTTGGCCAGGCGATGTGTAGCTTCCGAATGCCGACGGCTCTGCACGATAATTACCAAAAATCCCCGTCCTGATAAGGCCGTTCTTCTGCAAAGCCGCGACCGTGTCTTTTCGAGCGATGATATCGACCGTGGCTTTCGATTTGAGCAAACAGCTCGCAAGCCCAAGTCCTACCGCCCCGCCGCCATATATTAATGCTTTCATGTGAATATTATAGTCGCCAAACGAATTAATATCAAACAGCTATCGTGTTTATCCGTAAAACATATCCTTGGCGCTTACATCCATTCAAAATATAATTCAGATATCGATTGATGGTTCCGCTGCAGCACTAACTAAGGATCGAACAATCAGGATATTGAAAGGAGTAATTTTGATAAGGACAGTTTCATCAGGTATATTCGTATGCGGTCTTTCCATTTTGGCCGGCTGTGCGGGTATGCAGGAAACAAACAAAATAAATGGGACCCGGTATCTTGAGACCGAAACCGGACGGTGGCTGGTTCACGACATGAATCGGCCCGCTCCGCCAGTGATTACACCCGGCACTCAGAGCACACAAAAGCAGGCCGGCAAGGCGCCTTCCGACGCTATCGTTTTATTCGACGGGACAGACCTGTCGGAATGGACGACCATAAAAGGCGGCCCGGCGAAATGGACTGTGCGGGATGGTTACATGCGCGTGGTCAAAAAGACGGGCGATATTAAAACGAAACAATCATTCGGCTCGTGTCAGTTGCATATTGAGTTTGCTACGCCGTCGAGGGTTACAAGAAAAAGTCAGGAACGAGGCAATAGCGGCGTATTCTTAATGTCAACCTACGAGGTTCAGGTACTCGATTCATACGAGAATCAGACATATCCCGACGGCCAGTGCGCTGCACTTTACGGCAGAGCCGTTCCTCTTGTTAACGCCTGCAGAAAACCGGGCCAGTGGCAGTCCTACGATATTATTTTTCATCGTCCGATCTTCAAAGGTAACAAAGTTGTAAGAAAAGCAACGTTTACAGTTTTTCATAACGGCGTCCTCGTCCAGGACCACGTCGTACTCCAGGGAGGCACCGACTGGATCGACGAACATACAGTGACGAATTATTCGCCGCATGAAGACAAACTGCCTTTAATGCTGCAGGACCATGATAATCCGGTGAGGTACCGAAATATCTGGGTCCGAGAATTGAAAGATAAATAACGAAACGATAGAGTAACTATGTTCAAAAATATCTCCATTATAGGCGATGGTGGAATGGGTACCGTTTTAGGTATGCTGTTCTGCGAAAGAAAAATCCCCGTACGGATATGGGGTTACGACCGTCGGCAGTTGGCCCGGATTGCAAAAGAGCGAGAGAACAGGAAATTTCTGCCCGGCTATAAGTTACCCGAAAATCTTATCTTCGAATCCGAAGATTCTAAAATCATGTCGGGTGCCGACCTTATCGTTTCGGCCGTGCCGTGTCAGTTTATAAGGTCTATCTGGACAAGACTAAAAAACGAAGTACCACAAGGTGTGCCCATCTTATCAGTAGCCAAGGGCGTCGAAAACGACACACTGTTGTGCCCTACTCAAATACTCACAGAGGTTCTTAATCTGCCGGATAATACTACGCTGGCTGTTCTCAGCGGCCCCACTATCGCCGATGAGCTGGCCAGAAAGCTCCCGGCGACCGCCTGCGCAGCGGCTGTTGATGAAAAATTAGCCGAACGTATCCAGCATACTTTCAGTGTCCCCTGGTTCCGCGTCTATACCAATACTGATGTAACCGGTGTCGAGCTGGCAGGCGCCATGAAAAATATCATCGCCATCGCCGCCGGTATTATAGACGGTACCGGAGCCGGCGATAATGCCAAAGCAGCGCTTTTGACCAGAGGTCTGGCCGAGATAACCCGCTTAGGCATCGCCTGCGGAGCAAAACCGGAGACATTCGCAGGGCTGACCGGCCTGGGCGATTTGGTGACAACCTGTATCTCGCCGAAAGGCAGAAACCGTTCGTTCGGCGAAAGAGTAGGTAAAGGGCAAAATGCCAAGCAGGCCCGGAAGGCCACCGAATCGGTTGTCGAGGGTATTGCGACATGTGAATCCGTCGTCGCCCTGGCCAAACAATATCATGTCGAGGTGCCTATCACAAAGGCCGTCTATGACATTCTGTTCAAAAACAAGTCCGTACAAAAAGCAATCGAGGATTTGATGAAACGTCGACTCAAAGCCGAATGAAGCATTTCTTTGCTCGAAAGTCTCATATTTAAAAGTCCCATAACTACTCCGTATCCGACACTATCCCGGGAAAATAAAAATTCTGATGCGATAAACTACACGGGAAAATTTGTCTTATATGAAAAAACTTATGCCCTCATCAAGTTTTTACGGCCGGAGAACATTATAGCATACGGTTTGATTTATGCATGAAAATCAACCTGTCAATTCGGGATTACAGATTTTATAGGAAGCATGGCTGGCTTTAAGCAATTCCCGCCTGAACTGATATCTAATATTTTTGTCCGCGTTTGGCTCTTCAGGCTTCTGTTTCATATATTTTAGTTGGTGAATGTTACCGAAAATAAACCTGATATAAGATTAGGTATTAGCGGGTGAAATAATCCAGAAAAATGTTTGGCCTTTTGAAAAAAAACGCATATTCCATTGGCATCGATATCTGCGATGACGGTCTGAGGCTGGTTCAGCTCGAAAACAACGGCAAGGGTATAACTTTGATTGCCGGCGCCACCGAAAGACCGCCCGATGATATCGAACCGGGCAGCAGCAACTGGCAGAGGTGGGCTATCGATACTATACAAAAAGTTATCTCGAACAATGGTTTTCATGGCAAAGAAGTGATAGCCGGAATGCCTATGACCGATGTCTTTATCGACCACATAAAAATGCCGAAGACCGATGAGAAAAAATTACAGGATGCCATATTTTCCAAGATAAAACAGAAGCTTCCGTTTGAGCCTGTTCAAGAGAATACAATGCTCAAGTACATTCCAACAGAACATGACAACGTTATGGTATTGGCAACCGAACGTACAATTATCGACCGGCATCTGGCGATATACGAAAAGGCCGGAGCAGCAATCAAATCCATAGGGGTCTGGCCGATGGCATTAGTAAATTGCTATACAACTTTCTTTGGAAGGCGCAAATCAGACTTCAACTCGATTGTAATGCTTATTTGCATAGAGGCAAATACCACGAATGTTGTGATTTGCCGCCACAAGAATCTGCTCTTTGCCCGATCGATCCCGATAGGGGCTCAGCAGTTCGACGACGAAAAAGCAATAACAGGACTTGTATTCGAATTGACCGCATGCAAACGGCAATTTGCCTCAATGCACAAAAATACACAGATAGAACGTTTAATATTCCTTTCGAGCCGGGCTTCGGACAGAAATGCATGCGCGGCAATAGCAAAACAGTTGGAAATGCCTGCACAGATCGGAGATTGTCTGGCTGCAGTGAAAATACCCGGTTCCCTTCATTTCGAAAGGGACGTTCAATGCGAAAATGAGAATCCTGAAAATACGATAGACAGAAGAAACTGTCAGGTTAACTGGGCTGTCGCCTTTGGCATGAGCCTGTCGTAGGAACGGGATTCCAATAAATAGGAGGAATACAAAGAAAATGGTTAATATAAATTTTGTACCTGATGATTATATCCAAAACAACGAATCCCGCAGAACGAACCTTATGTATCTTATACTTCTGGTTGTTATCATGATGGCATTAGGTGGTTCTTTCATAACCATCAAGATACGCCAGCGGGCCTGCGCTACCAAGGAAAAGCTCGTAAATTCAAGGATGACCAAAATGCAGGAGGCCATAAAGCAGTTTGACGACCTTCAGGTAAAAAAAAGAGCAATGATGAAAACCGCTCTTACTACTGCAGAGCTGCTTGAGCCGGTGCCAAGAAGCATCCTATTGGCTTCGTTGACGAATAACTTACCTGCGGGAGTTTCGCTGTTAAAACTGAACATGATTCAGAAGGAACCAAAGCCTAAACCAAACAGCCATGCCGCAACAATCAGCAAATACCAGGCGACACAGGTAGAAAAAAAAGTCGCTCAGGACAAACTGTCACCGGAACAATTATTAGAGACACTTATAGAAATTGAAGGTATGGCTCCAAGCGACCTTCAAGTGGCTTCCTATATCGAGTGCCTGAGCAATTCGAGCTTACTGGATAACGTTGCTCTGGTGGAATCGAAAGAATTCAAGATAGATGACAGCACGTTCAGACAATTCAAACTGACGGCAATGCTTCAAAAGAATGCGCATCTTACAAAGAATGATGTTGAGACAATCAGAAATAAAGCTGAGGGTTCAGTGTGGAATTTTTAACGCTGGAACGGATTAATCTTAAAACTTCCGAATCCAAACAGCCAGATAAAAAGATGAGGGTATAGTCATGACAAGCAGTTTTAGAAAAATCGTGTTTTTCGTTTTGCTGGTCGGCGTTTCCGGAGCGGGCTACCAATACATGATCAAGCCGGCAAATAAGCACTTAGCTGAGGCAAAAGGACGGGTTGAGACAAAGCTGTCCCAGCTGGCCAAATTTGAAGAGGCCGCTTCGGCGGCGGAAGATCTCGCCAAACAGCTTGAGAAATTGCAGGAGGCAATCGAATTTTTCGAAAGCAAGCTGCCGCCCACGAGCCAGATTCACGAAGTGCTCGAGCAGGTAACAGTAATAGCGCAAAAACAAGGCCTTAAGCCGAAAACGATACGAACGCTTATGATAAAAGACAACAGCGGATACGTCGAGCAGCCTCTAAAAATGCAGTTAGAGGGAAATTTCAGTGCGTTTTATTCGTTCCTTTTAGAGCTTGAGAAACTGCCGCGTATTACGAAAATTCGCCAGCTTGGACTGGAAAAACAGAAGGGCGACGAGGGGCAGATAGCCGCCGATTTTATAGTAAGCATATTTTTCCAGCATCAAACCGGATAAGAAAACGAACGTCTTTTTTAATAATATTAATTTAATGGAGCTTAGCTATGTTGTCATTCTTACGAGAATCAAACACCGGGGACTTGCCTGCGGAAACAGCAGCCCGCAATGCTAAGCAAAAAGGTAGTTCTCAACCCCTGGAGCAGGAATTTTTTACCGTGGCATCTCAGGGAAGAGCGGTCCGCAAGAGTACGACTGTGCTCGTCGTACTGTTCGTTGCAGGTCTGGTGTGCCTTGGATTTATGATTAAAAAGAGCACACCTAAAGCAGCTATGGCGTCAGATGCACCTTCGGCGGATGTACAGATCGAGACGGCCATTGCACGACTGACAGGAATTAAATCGGAAATGTTCAGCAGTATGGATGAGATAGTAAGCAAATTCTACGAGTTTTCCGATGTCCTGCAGGTACAGGTCAGCGAGCTTGTGAAAAATCCCTTCCAGCTCGAACTGTTTTTATCCAGTCTGGAATCCGAATCTCTTGCCGGCGAGGAAACCACCGAAATTGACACCGAAGCGTTCTGGCGGGAGCAGATAAAGCAAAAAGCGAAAGATATGCAGCTCGACAGTATCATGCAATCCGACAAAGGCAAATGTTGTATGATCAGTAATAAAATACTCTATGTAGGTGATATGATCGATGAATATACGGTAGAGCAAATCAACGACAGTTGCGTTAAGCTCAAATCAAGAGGAGTTGAGGTCGTATTGTCACTGTCAAAATAAAACTACTGTCGATACTAAAAAAAGGAATATGTAACATAACTGAAAAATAACATTGTGCAGTAAATAATACTGATTAACTATTTGGGAATGTCAGAGAAATCATTTTGAGTGAGGTGTGATATGATAGACGTTAAAACAATATTGGCGGATGTAATAGAAAACGGAGCAAGTGATTTACATATCAATGTAGGTATGCCGCCGGTACTGCGGAGAAACACAGAGTTAATCGAGCTGGATTTTCCAGCCATCAGCAACGAAGACGCCAAAGAAATGGTACTGTCCATGGTTGGCCCGGACAAATTCAAAAAAATTGAAGTCAATAAAGACCTCGATTTCTCGACAAGCATCGACGACGGACATCGGTTTCGTGTGAACGCTCATTTTCAGCGTGACACAATAGCAATTTCGTTCAGAGTGATTCCCAATCAAATTCCCGCAATAGATAATCTGCACCTCCCGCCGGTGGTAAAGGAGCTGACGGATCTGCCAAGAGGCCTGGTGCTCATAACCGGCCACACAGGCTCGGGAAAAAGCACGACACTCGCCGCAATGGTAGAACTGATTAACACAAAATACGGAAAACGCATAATCACACTGGAAGACCCGATCGAGTACATGATAGAGAACAAGGAATGCATGGTAGAACAACGCGAAATCGGCGCCGACTGTCCGAATTTTGCATCAGGACTTAAGCACGTGCTGCGACAAGACCCTGATATCATTATGGTCGGCGAAATGCGAGACCTGGAAACCACCGGTTCAACGGTCACCGCTGCAGAAACCGGACATCTTGTCTTCAGTACGCTGCACACTATCAACGCCGCACAGACCATCGAACGTATCATAGATATCTATCCCGCCGCCCAGCAAAACCAGATTCGAACGATGCTGGCCAATACTCTGCAGGCCGTTATCTCACAGACATTATTCAGACGAGTGGATGAACCCGGTATGGTCCCCTGCACGGAGATACTGCTGTGTACTTCGGCTGTGAGGAACTGTATTCGTGAGAACAGAATTTACGAGATACCGAACATTATCGAGACTTCACGCAGGCTGGGTATGCAAAATCTGGACAACAGCATAGCCGATCTGTATTTCCAGGGCTATATAGACAGGGAAGAAGCAATAATGCGATCAAGCAATCCCGCCAAGATGGAAAAAACACTGCTGCCGGCCGATGAATTCGAAGTTGTCCAGCCGCCCAGCGGTGTTGTCGTACAATAACTGAAAACAAAATGTAATTTCAGACAACAAACATAAAAAGTTGGAGCATTTAAATATGTTTGAAGACTCTTTGCGAAATCAAAAAGGTGCAACTGCAATAGCAGAAAATCACCGCCAAAACCATTCACCGAGCGAGCAAAACCTGCTGAACGGAGAGCCTTCTTCACCGTTGAGGCAGTCGTCGGTTCAAAACAAACGGCACAACAAGAAATGGGAAAGCATCAAAGGTTTCAAGGTCGAATTCGGACCGAGCAGAAAGGATATTCTGAATTTTACGAACCAACTGGCGGTCATGGTCCGAGCGGGGATAAGCATTCAGGATGCACTTGAGTCTATAGCCGAACAAAATGACAATAGGAAGTTCAGACATATCATTATGGATTTGAAAAACAGAATCGAAGCAGGACAAAGCTTTTCGCAAGCGCTTGCGGAGCATTCGCATGTTTTCACCGACCTTTATATCAATATGGTGGCGGCGGCGGAAATCAGCGGTTCTTTAAGCGATATGCTGCAAAAACTGGTGGAGTATCTGGACGGCGAAGCCGAAACCCGCTCACAGATCAAAGGGGCTATGGTATATCCGATTATCATAGCCGTAATGGCGGTGGTCGTTACGGTTTTCCTGCTGTGTTTCGTCCTGCCGCGTTTTACCGCCATTTTCGCCGGCAAGGAACATTTGCTGCCCACTCCGACAAAAATATTAATGGCCACCAGCGCATTTTTACGCGGTTACTGGTACTTCATTGTACCGGTTATCGGTTCCGCTTTCTGGGGATTCTGGTACTTTACAGGAACTACAGTCGGCAGAATGTGGTGGGACAAAGCAAAATTAACAATGCCTCTGATTAAGACATTATGCCGGAGCCTTTATATTACAAGGTCTCTGCACACTATGGGAGTACTGACAAGGGCGGGCGTGCCGATACTGAATACTATATCGATAACAGCCCAGATATCAGGCAATGTCTTATTTAAAAATATGTGGCTTGGCGTTTACGAAGAGGTCCGTCAGGGCAAAAAGATTGCGTCCAGCCTCAACCAGTATAATCTGATGCCGAATAACGTCGTTCAAATGATAAGAAGCGGCGAAGATTCCGGAACGATGAGCGATGTACTCAAAGACGTTTCCGACTTCTATGCAAGGGAGCTGAAAACTGTTATCAAGACGGTGACATCGATGATAGAACCCATAATGATTGTTGTGATGGGCCTTTTGGTCGGCTTTATTGCCATGAGTATCATTCTGCCGATATTCAGGATGTCCAGCGTCGTTTTGGGCAAGTAAAAATCTAAATAAAACTCCGACGGCAAAACCTTCGGACTAAGACAGGAGGGACGAGATGAGAAATACAAAATACAAAAGTGGTTTCTCACTCATTGAAGTATTAATCGCAATACTGCTCGTAGGGCTTGCAATAGTATCTCTGGTTGCAGCCAACAGCGCATTTACCATGGCCAACGGCGCCGGAACGGACCTGTCAACCGCCGAGTTTCTTTTCGAACAGATAAGAGAGCTTACCACCCCGCTGCCGGTGAGCGACCCTGACAGTACCGGCTGGAGTCACTTCGGAGCCGAAACAGGCGAGAGCCTCGCCGACTACGATGATCTGGACGATTTTGACGGTAAAAGTTTTTCCCCGCCGATTAGCGCTCATAGAGACATCCTCAACATTTTTGACGCATACAGTCAGCAGATTACGGTTGAAAATGTCAATGCCTCCGACTTTGAACAGGTCGAAAGCGACCGCAGCACTAATTTTGTCCGAGTCACCGTTAAGATTTTCCTGAACTCCAGGGAAATCAGCTCGGCAAGCTGGCTCCGGGCACGATATTAAAAGAAGAACAAAATGAAAAATACAAAAAACAAAATCAGTTCGGCCCATAGTCGCAAGATACGAGGTACCTGCGGCAGACACAGAGACGCGGCTGCAAGAGAATCCGGGGCGGACTTCCGGCCGGCGAAGCGCAATCGCAAGATACGAGGCACCTGTGACAATCCCGGCGCCCCAGCAGCAAGGCACCGCTGGACAGATACAAAACACCGAACCGCCTTTACCATCGTGGAACTGCTGCTCGCCCTGGCTATATCGGCTATGCTGCTTGCAGCAATCGCCGCCGCCTTTAACGGCTCAATTATGAATTATCAGGAAAATGAGAAAATATTCAGGACAATCAACAGCGCCAGGCAGGCAATGTGCAGGATAACAACACAGCTCAGGACCGCCGATTCCGTTGACCCTTGTGCGCCGGACAACCAATGCTCGATGTTTACCGCCGACGGAGACGACATCACATATTCATACAACAGCACCGACGGCAAACTCTATCTGATAACAAATGACGATACAACAGACAGCGACTATGTCCTTTGCGACAATGTTACTGCAATGACTTTCACCAAAGAAAGTGAAGTTGTAGAAATGCAGCCGCAAGTCAAAAGTGTCCAGATATTCATGACGGTCGTAAGCGGCGATTTACAGCGGTCTATTTCATCGGCCGCGGTTATAAGAAGAAATCTGTATTAACGAGTATTAATCGTTATAATTTTTCAAAATACTTTTGCTAATCCCTACCCACTCATAACTGCTTATTC
>Ga0114922_10007058_pt1 | contig 10282 bp, 10 predicted proteins | sample AartaG_FD_100975 | JGI IMG/M metagenome (GOLD analysis project Ga0114922, IMG submission 100975) | Deep subsurface microbial communities from Aarhus Bay to uncover new lineages of life (NeLLi) - Aarhus_00045 metaG | ecosystem: Environmental > Aquatic > Marine > Oceanic > Sediment | place...
ACTCTTTATGGTGCTGAAAGTTCAAGATTCCTGGAGTACTTCTTACCCAAGGTCGGTATTGAACTGGTAGCTAAGGAACAGTATCCGCTAGAGATAATGGACTTTACACCGCTTATTACCAAAGCCCAGGCTGCAGATGTTGATGCTATAATCCAGTTCAGTTATCCTGGTGATGGGATGTTATCTATTGATAATATGATAGAAATGGATTACAATCCCAGGTTTTTCTACAATTCATTAGGAACAACATCCGGTGAAGCATATACAAGATTTGGAGAAAATCTTGATGGCATCTATTATCAATCATTTGGATTCCCATCAAGCAAGATGTCCGAGGGTGTATTTGGTTCAGGTATTGACATAATGAATGCATATATTGATAAGTATGGTCTTGCTCCTGATATGGTAGACGGTCCAATGGCTTATGGTACTATAGAAGTAATGGCTGAACTCATAAGGAGAGCAGGCAGCACAGACAAGGACGCTATCCGTCAGGCAATATTTGATACCAAGAATAATCCAATTCCAACAGTGATGGGTCCCATGTCCTGGGGAATAGGACCATGGACTGATTCGCCTGGTGCAGTTGGTCAGCATATAGGTACTACCAGCACTGATCTTGGTCAGGATTGTCAGATAGTTGGTGCAGCCTTTGGAGAATTAGGCGGAATTGAAAGAGATTGGAACGAAGAAGATTGGGTATCAGCAAGTCCCGTATACCCAAAACCAGATTGGAAGTAAGGTTAAACTTTGTGAATTTGCTATCCTTTTAACAAGGGTAGCAAATTCATATAATTAGTAAATGAAGAAGTAAAGAGGAAGGAGAAGATGACGAGAATGAAAACTAAATTCTCTAGAGTACAGATTTTGGATAAGCTTGGCAAGAAGATAAAGGACAAAGAGCCCATCTTTGTTGGCAATGCTTCAGCAGGAATGATAGCAAAAAATGCAGAAAAAAATGGTGCTGACATGATAAGTGTGCATAGCTGGGGTAAGTTTAGATACCGTGGCCATCCAGTACCACTGAGCACATTATGGTGGAGCGGCAGTAATGAGATGAAGGATAATGTCTTTGATGTAGCCCATGAAATGACTAATGCGCTGGATAATGTCCCTCTTATAGGTGGCTTAGAAGCCTATGATGCATTATTCCGACATACTGATGAATTGCTTGATAAGGCTATAGATTTTGGATATGATGGTATTCAGAATTTTCCAACTCATGGCGGCTATATACCAATGAGGTGGCTACGTGATGCTGCAGGGTTTGGTTTCAAACGTGAGATGGAAATGATAAAGCTGGCAAGTGAAAAAGATATATTTTCTATGGCCTATACTTTCTGGCCAGATGATGCAAAGGAATTTGCAGAAAATGGTGCTGATGTAATAATAGCCCATGCAGGTTGGACTACTGGTGGAACCACTGGTGCACCTAAACCAGGGTCAGTAGATTTTGATTGGGATGGCGAAGGTTTTGCCTTACAGCCAAAAGATGTTAAAGGTACTATAAAAGTAGCAAATGACATAGCAGCTGCAGCAAGAAAAGTAAATCCAAAACAAATAGTCCTGATTGCTGGTGGTTCTTTAAACTCACCAGAAAATGCTCAGAAAATAATGGATGGTTCTAATGTAGATGGGTTTGAAGTCGGTCATGCGATAGATGTTATGCCGATAGAAAAAGAACTTATCCGTATTGGAAAAGAATATAAAAGCCTGGAATTACATCCTGATAATCCTAATTACAGGCCATCAGCTTTATAAAGAAAGGAGAGCGATATAGTAATGGAAGGAACCGAAAGAACAAGAATTTTATCCCAATTGGTAGAGCCGATGCCTACCAGAAAATCTATTGTAGATAATTGGATGGCACAGATAAAAATGGGTATACCGATTATATATGCAGGATGCAGCGCAGGTATTGTAGCAAAATATGCTGAATGGGCCCGTCTGGATGCAATTGTAGTATACGAGACAGGTCTTTCAAGACACTGGGGAATGCCCACCAGTATGCTTGCAGATCCTAATAGATTTTCATTCCCTATGTATGAAGAGATAAGAGCGCAGGTAGATACAACACCTCTTATTGCAGGAGTGGAATGTTATGACGCCAGATTCAGGGGCGAACGCGGACTAAGAAGAATGGTAAAGACAGTTATAGAGATGGGCTATGATGGGATCCAGAACTTTCCTACCCTTGTATTTCTGGAACCAACAACCAGGTTAAGGGACCCATTGAATATGGGATGGGAGAGAGAAGTAGAGCTGGTGTCTCTATGTGATGAGCTCGATATCTTTACTATGTGGTACGCATGTACTCCAGAGCAAGCTCAGGATGTTGCCAGAGCTGGAGCTGATGCCATTGTGCCTCATGCAGGATGGTCAAGTGGTGGAATAGTAGGGGCTCCAACGACTGAAAGATACCCAAATACCAGGATAACACCAATAAAAGACTGGGATGAAGCATGTAAGCATGTACAGGAGATAACAGATGCAGCTAGAGAGGTCAACCCTAAGATAATATCCTTATCTCATGGCGGGCCATTCATAGATATAGAATCAGTTAAGTACATGTTTGAAAATACCACTACTGATGGATTTGAAGCAGCATCGGCATGGGAAAGAGTACCCGTAGAAAATGCTATTACTGAGGCTATGAGCAAATTCAGAGCTGTTAAAAAGAAGAAGTAAATAATAATCAATCATGTTTGTCTTTATAAAATCTTCCTGATAGGCAGTTTAAGCAAAACTGTAATCAGGAAGATTGAGGCAACAAGAATATCTTCAACCTATATTTTGGACAAAATTTAATAACAGGAAATAGGTAATATGTTAACAACAGTAATAAGTCTTACAGTCAGTGTTTTTTTTCTGGCGTCAATTTATGTACTTATTGGTATCGGCTTGAGTCTTCTTTATGGTGTTTCGCAGACGATTAGTCTTGCACATGGAGACTTTATGATCGTGGGGGCCTATCTGACATTTTTATTCGTGTCTGGTTTGGGACTAACACCTGTATGGATGTTAATCTTAGTCCCTGTAATAATGGGAGCCTTGGGATTGGTAATATATAGAATTGGAGGGTTTTCATCTCTCTTAAACAGGTCTATATCAAGATCAGATAGGGAGTTTACTACTCTTATCATGACATTTGCTCTTGCCTGGATAGTATCAAATACTCTGGCAGCCATATTTACTGCCAATCCGCAAACATTTCCCGGTCCTGATGTCCAGTATATGTTCAGTAATCTAATACCTTTTAAAAAGTTACTTACCATAGTTCTTTCAATGGCATCTGTAGGAATAATATGGCTTATAATAAAAAAGACATGGATCGGTTTAGGCATAAGATGTGTATTTGATGATAATGAAGCTTCCAAGATAATGGGTATAAATTCTAATAAAGTCCATTTTACTGTATTTTTCCTGGCATTTTTTACTGCCGGTCTGGGAGGCTCTCTTTATAGCTTCAATTATCCAATTACCCCATACATGGGTACAGAACTAGTCATGATCGCCTTTGTTGTGACTATCATTGGAGGAGTAGGGAGTGTTAAAGGAGTGCTATACGGGGCTCTTATAGTTGCTCTGGTAGAGGTACTTGTGACATTCTTTGCGGCACCACTTTTAAAGATAGCTTTTGTATATTTATTATTCATAGTTATATTGCTTATAAGACCATCAGGATTAGTAAAAAATATGTGAGGTTAGTAAATGAAGAACAGGTTATTTTCAGCAGTAAAAATAATAGATACTCCGGTATGGATACTCAGTATTATACTGATCCCGGTTTTATTTACGGTACCGCTATATTCATCTAGAGTAATTATTCAGATATTAATTACAATAATATTATATGTACAATTGGTCATTGCCTGGAATATATTCTCAGGATATACAGGATACCTTTTTCTGGGAGTAGCAGCAATTTATGGCATAGCCGGATACTCATATGCTATATTGTCCACTAGATTGCCTTATTTGCTGTCAGTATTATTAGTGGGAATCATTTGTTTTGTTATCTCCTACCCGCTGGGTCTGGTATTTTTACGCATAAGAGGTCCATATTTTGCCATAGCATCATATGCTCTTGTGCTATTGTTTGCTTCACTGGTATTGTATTATGAGCAGGCTGTGTCACATCTTAGCGGCAGGATAGTGCAAATAATATCATTGCCAAAGATATATACAGTATTGCTTATTATAACTATAATAACACTTATAGCAGCTTTTATGATAAAGAGATCAAAATTTGGTTATGGCCTTTCCTGCATTAAGGGAAATGAGGACCTGGCAAATGTAGTAGGTATCAATACTTCTTTTTACAAAACAATAACTTTTAGTATAAGCGCCTTTTTTATCGGTATAACTGCAGCAGCTGTAGTCCCCAGAGGAGGTTATATAGATACTACAACGGTATTTTCTACCGTAATTTCTTTTAATGTGCTGGTGATGGGAGTAATAGGGGGCATAGGAAGCCTGAGAGGCGGATTAATAAGTGCAGTGCTTTTATCTCTATTCTTTGAATTTTTTGCAACCAGTCAGAATCCCTATCCATTTTTTATAGCTCTTGGGGTATTATTGATACTTGGAATATTTTTCTTCCCAAATGGAATAGAAGGTGCAATTAAAAGAGTCGGCTCCAACAAAGCAAACAATAAACTCGGGGGATCTGGATTATTTAAGTAAAAAAATTTTTTTAAAATAGTTTACTGCTAACCCATTATGAGAGGAGGATAATATGAGGTTTATGGCACACTGGAAAATGAGGCCTGCTCCGGCTGAAGAAGTAGAAAAACTGCTTGAGGAAGATCTTAAATTTTGTAGGGATCTTATGAAAAAAGGCAAACTTTTACATTCATTTGTACTTGCCGGAAAACCAGAGGGATTCGAGATTTTTGAGGTAGAGAGCAATGAGGAAATGCATGAGTTAATTATGAATGCACCCTTCGGGCCTTTTCTGGATTTCGATATATGGCCGCTAGTAGATTTCGATTTCTCGTTAAATACACTTAAATCAGTGTTGAAGAAGAGATTATAACTATAAGATTAGAATAAAAAATATTTTTTATTTAAGAGAATTTTCTTAATAATTAAGCTCTTAATATTAAGTTTGAATTTATATGGGAGGAATGGATGGCCAAGATCATAATAATAATTGGTACTCTTAATACAAAAGAACTCGAAGGTAAATATATAAGAAAACAGATAGAAAGATTTGGACATAAGACAATTTTTATAGATGTAAGTATGCGCAAGTGCAGTCCCAGTTTGTTAAGAGAAGATGATATTTCTAATGAGGCAGTAATAAAAGAAGCAGGGTCAAGTATTGAAGAAGTTGGAAAACTTGAGAGGATGCCGGCTATAGATATAATGGTCAAAGGCGCTACTATTATTGTAAACAGTATGCTTAAGAAGGGAAAACTGGATGGCATACTTGGTTATGGCGGAAGCATGGGTGAATCCATTGCTTCGCTTGTGGAAAAAGCATTGCCGCTTGAGATACCAAAAATCCTTGTAACTACTTCAATGAGTCTGGCGGTAGGGTCGGTTGGACCAAAGAATATATGCATATTTCCTACCGTAACCGACATGAATGGCAAGAGCATCAATAAAATAGAAGCTATAACTATTGCTCATGCTGCCGCAGCTATTTCTGGCATGGTCGATGCTGCGCCTGAGCTTCCTGAGGAAAAGGATATAATAGTAGCTTCCCAGTATGGAAATACTACTCCTCATATAGAAATGGCACAGGAGATCCTGAGCTCAAAGGGTTATGAATTTATTTCATTTCATGCAGTAGGTTCGGGAGGAGAGACACTGGAAGAAATAGTGGAAAATGGAATGGTTGCAGGAGTTCTGGATATTACCACACATGAAGTCGTGGATAATATGGTTGGCGGATTTTCAGATTCTGGCCCCGGGAGGATGGAAGCTGCGGGGAGGAAGGGCATTCCTCAAGTAATAGCTCCAGGATGTCTGGATATGATACAGTTCTGGTCTATAAATACTGTTCCGGAAAAATTTAAAAATAGGGATATTTATATGCATAATCCTAATGCAGCATTGATAAGGACCAATAAGGAAGAAAGTATAAAACTGGGCAAAGTCTTTGCTAATAAAGTAAATATCGCAAAGGGTCCCACAGCAGTCATAATTCCATTAAAAGGATGGTCTATCATGGATACGAAAGGTAAATATAATACAATGTATCTGGACGGAAAGCCTACAGGAAGAAAATGGTATAATGAAGAAGCTAATAATAGCTTTGTAGAATCCCTGGAAAAAAATTTAGATAAATCAAAAGAGAATATAGAGCTTTTAAAGTTTGATCTTCATATAAATGATCCAAAATTTGTACAAGTCTCAACGTCAATACTGGACGATATGTTAAATGGGATCTGGAAAAAAGGCAATAAATATTAATAATGCCGGAAAATAGCCCCTTCCAGGCATTTTTATGAAGGTTTTAATAAATGGTAGCAAGAAAAAAGCCTATAATCTTGATGTGTTCATGGTTGGTGATATTTGGTGCTTATATTTCTGTTTTATGTGTTTCTCCGGTACTTAATATTATCATAAATGAATTTAACCTTACTTCTTCTCAGGCAGGATTTTTTTATTCAGCACCCATTATAACGCTGGCAATATTTGCGTTTATAGGTGGTTTTTTAGGAGATAATATAGGTCCTAGAAAGGTTGCTGGTTTGGGAATCACTATATTGTCCATTAGCGGCATACTGAGGGGCATATCACACAATTTTTTAGTCCTTCTTTTGTTGAATTTTATAGTAGGTATTGGATGGGGGTTGATCTTTCCGAATCTGCCAAAATTAGTAAAATTGTGGTTTTCTGACAGGTTTTCAGGTACTGCAACAGGAATATATTCTACAGGAGTGTTTGTAGGAGGAACCCTGGCTTTATCCCTGACAGTACCAGTTGTATTGCCACTTATGGGAAGCTGGAGGGGCATTTTTTATTTCTGGGGAGCTATTTCTGGCCTAATAGCAATAATATGGTGGGTACTTGTAAGAGAGCCTTCTTCTTTTAAGGATAATAAAGCAATTTCAACCAGATTTTCTAAAAGAATATTAATAGAGATACTTAAAAATAAATATATATGGCTGGTGGCTATTTATTTTGCATTGGCTGCAAATGTAACTTTTTATATAATAACTGGCTGGTTTCCCACATTTTTTGTAGATAAAGGTATCAGTGAAGCAGGTGCTGGTTTGTTGACTTCTCTTACTACTCTTGCAGGTTTACCTGCAGTTTTTCTTGTCCCATTTGCATCCGATAGGCTGGGATTGCGCAAACCTTTTTTGTGGATAAGCTGTCTTATAGCCACACTTGGCTTTGTTGGTATCATCTTTACATCATATACAATGGATTTTATTATTATGATAGTGATTGGAATCACTATTACTGCGACATATGTCATGTCCCTATTTCTCCCCCTGGAATTGGTAAGACCAGAATATGCCGGTACAGCCAGCGGCGTGGTGATCTCTATAGGTTATATTGGAGGAGCTATGGGACCGCTTATTGCAGGCCGCATAAAAGATATTACAGGAACTCTGACACCCTCTATTATAATGCTGGCTATACTGACATTTATTTCCATGATACTTATTTTTTTTATACCTGAAACAGGTTTTAGAAATAGAAAATTATAAATTAATACAATAAAATAATTTGAGAGGAAGGAAAAATGAATACCAAGAATAATAAAGCAGAAAGAGCGCATAAGCTGGCGTATGATTTCGATATAAAATATAGCGAGTGCTCTCAGGCGACTTTTTATGCTCTCTGCAAAGTGTATGATATTGATGATGATGATATGTTTAAAGGAATGGGGGCTATTGCAGGAGGCGGCCTTCATAGATGTGATGGAAGTTGCGGCGTATATCTGGCCAGTATTTTTTTTCTGGGGATGTTTTCAGGAAGAGGACTTAAAGATCTTGATGTTGACAAAGACGATCCCTCTGCTTTTAAAAAAATGCAGACTATGTTTGGACTGGGTGACAAGATATATAAAAAATTTATAGATTCTTATGGCAGTGTAAAATGTGGTGACATTCAGAGAAAATTGTTGGGAAGAGCTTATTATTTAAGAGATGATGATGAGTGTGAAAAATTTAAAGCTGATGGAGGATACACCATTGAAGTAGGACCTGGTGTTGTGTCAAGTGGGGCTAAATGGACAGTAGAAATACTTGATGATTTTCTTAAAAAAAAGAAAGAGTAATAAGTAATAATATATGAAGGTTATTCTTTTTGATATTGACAGGACACTTGTCCATGATGGAGGTGCCGGTAAAAAAGCTTTATTCTTTTCTTTCAAGAAGGTTTTTGGTATTGATCATGATTTTGGGATAATGGCTGGTAAAACTGACAGCAGCATTTTAAAACAGGCCCTTAAAGCAAATAATATTGAAGAAAACAAATCCAGAATAGCAGATTTTAAAAAATTTTATTATAGTGTCCTTTTATCTAATATAGAAAAAGATCTTCCGGGCAAGAGAGTATGTATAGGTGCAAATAAACTTTTAAAAGAATTAGGAGCTAATAATAATATAAAGATGGGACTCCTTACCGGTAATTGGAAAGAGGGCGCTTATATCAAATTAGGATATTTTGGACTTGCAGATTATTTCAGTTTTGGTGCTTTTGCAGATGATGCTATTAGGCGAAACGATCTGTTTCCTTTCGCTGTAAAGCGATGTAATGATTGTACAAAACTTGACCTAAAAGAATTTATAATTATAGGCGACACCCCTAAGGATATTGAATGTGCTATGGTTCATGGTTGCAGGTCGCTTGGAGTAGGAACTGGAAGATTTTCAACTCAGGAACTAATTAAGAATGGAGCTGATCATGCTGTTGATGACCTGGCTGAGACAGAGGAAATAGCTTCATGGATTTTAAATAATTAGTAATAAGGAGGGGGAAACTTAATGAATAGCACATGGCAATTTTACTAAAAGGTAGAAAGTCTGGATGAAGCCATTAAGATTATAAATGATTTTGAGTACACTCATATTAAGGAGCAGTGGAAATCTATAATCAATTTTTTTACTGAAGTCAAGATAATAATGGAGAGGTATTTTGAGGAAGATTGATTATATACAGATAGGAAATTATTAAATTGATTGGATAAATAATATATATTTTAATTTTAAAAAAAGGATATCAGACTTGATTGTAGATGTTGCTCTTACCAATACCTTTACCAGTGAAAGCCTTATAGTAGATGTAAAAAGTTCCGTTTGTGTTGTTATTGATGTAATACGTGCTACCACTACAATTGCTACAATATTTGGTATGGGAGCTAAAGATATAATTATTGCGTCTACTCTCGATGAAGCATTTAAATTAAAAAAATATTTCCCTGAAAGGGTTTTGTGTGGAGAAAAAGATGCGATCCGGCCCGATGGTTTTGATTTTGGAAATTCTCCCATGGAACTCTCTTCCCTGAACCTCAAGGGGAAAAAGGTAATTCTCAAGACTACAAATGGTACTGTATCATTTTTAAAAGTAATTGCTGCACCTGCTGTATATTCGTTGGCTGGTGTTAATCTCAGGTATACTATGGATTTTATTGCAAAATATGCTCACGAAAACTCCAGGAATATACTTATTATATGTTCAGGGCAAGAAAAAAAGATTGCTTATGACGATACCTATATCGCAGGTCTTGCCGTAAAACATCTTATGACAAAACCATATACTTTCAACTATAGTGAAAGTGCAAAATTGGTGCATGCTTCTGCTCTGGCTGAAAAGGATATAAAGAGCGCTTTTTCAAAATCGATATCAGCAAAAATTCTAAAAGAATCAGGCCTGGAAGGCGATATTCCTTTTTGTGCTGAATTAAATAATTATGATTTACTTATAGAATCTTCTATATTGAATCCGGAAAAAAATATTAGAGATATTAAAGAATTATTAATCCTTAGAGCTTCTAGAATAGCCTGAAGACTATTTTAACTAATTAAACTTAAACCTTATTGTGATCTGTTTTTTTTACTTTGTGATCCATGAGTAAATTCTAATAAATTAAATTCAGCTATCAGGCAAAAAGGAAAGGGGTCCGGGAGAGGTAATTTTTGCACGTTTTATTTCAATGGTTAGAGGTAAAAAATATTAATCAAGATCTAAATTTTTTTCAAAATCAATCTCTATGCATTCCCGTTCGGCTTCCTCTACAAACCTTTAATATCTTTAAAGTATTTTTCCAGCAAAAGATGTTTCTCTAAAATATCTTCGGATTCAATCTTTCCTC
>Ga0114922_10007059_pt1 | contig 10282 bp, 25 predicted proteins | sample AartaG_FD_100975 | JGI IMG/M metagenome (GOLD analysis project Ga0114922, IMG submission 100975) | Deep subsurface microbial communities from Aarhus Bay to uncover new lineages of life (NeLLi) - Aarhus_00045 metaG | ecosystem: Environmental > Aquatic > Marine > Oceanic > Sediment | place...
AGAAATCCTAATAAGAAACGAAAAGGTACATATAATAGCTCACTTGTCGAATTTACTAACGACATGGCTGACGCAGTAGAATTTGCTGATATTTACGGTAAAATCTTAAAAGCCATTGAAAAGGTTAATCCAGACCAAGCCATTAAGCCAACTCCTATTAAGAAAGACGCTAAGTGGGAATTTTAAGCTCATCTCTACGCATCTGCTCTCTATTTTAAATCCTTTTCTTTTTTTACACCTTAATTCAATCCCGAATTAAAGGAAAATCTAAAAGGTTATTATTATGAAAAAATTTGTATTTATAAAAGCAGAAATAGATTCTGGTGGACTCGCTGATACAGATGTAATAAGAGATATACAAGACGCAATTGACCATGTTAGAGTAATAAATGGATATAAAATCTATCGTTTTCTAAACGAAGAACAAGCTAATTATGTTGTATATTCGATAGAGGATAATCCAATATAATTTTTTTTTAATAAAATAATAATAGAAGTGATGAGTTATGGATGAATTTAAAATAAAAAATTTGAAAGAAAAAATACAAAGAATATTAGAAAGACATAAGGATAAACCATTCCTATATAAAAAAATGAAAAAATTTTCCAGACGACTTATATACTCTCCATATGTTAACCCAAAAGTTTATAAAAAACTTGCTAAATTGACATCAGAAATAAATTTCGAATGTGGCTTTAAAGACGGAAAGTGTAAAGCCAAAGAAACTGAAATGTGTTGTTGTATTCAATGTCGTGAATATTATGGACATTTTCATATAAGATTCTTTGATGATTATTCCAGTGAGATTGATATTGAAAAAGAATTATTATACTATGCCAAAAAAATTGATGATAGATACGGATTTTGGAGAAGAGATAAAGGATGTATATTACCAAGAGAGAGAAGGTCGGCTACTTGTTTGACCTATAATTGTATACGTGATAAACTATCAACTGAAGAAAAATTACTGCTTAATACTATAGCGAATAGTAGATATACCATGCCCAGTTATTTACCCCTTATTATAAAATTATTAAAAGATTATTTTCTAAATAGGAAGAAATGTATTAAAAAAGAGATAGAATAAAAATGATTCTTAAATGTAAAAAATGTGGAAAAAAATTCAAATCATTTAATTATAAACATTTATATTGTGATAAATGTCTTAACGAAACTTACGCAAAAGCGTCAAAAAAATTAAGGGAGGAAAGATTATGACAATAAAAATGATATTTACAGAATGTCCAGACGAAATAGAATGTTCCATAAGTTCTCATGATAATTATGGTAATCCGACATATAAACTATCTTTTAGCTTCCCCAGTTATGAGGGAGATTATGTTGACAAAGAAGTAAGTTTCGAAATCGCACATTGGCAAATAAAAGAATTCAAACAACAACTACAAAACGCAATTAAAATTTTGGGGGAATAAATCATGGAATTTATAAATCATAAATGTAAACATAATAATGAAAACAATAAATACGAAGATATTAATGAGATATGGACTGCCAAAGGTCTTAATATATGGCATCTTGTAATACGATATGAAACTGCCACAATAAAATATTGCCCTTTTTGTGGTAAAAAATTAAAAGAATAATAAAATAGATTATACAAATTAAGGAGGAATAAATCATGGACTTAGTATTAGACTTTAGATGTTCATCGGCTTTTGAATTCTATCATAGTTATCTTAATGAACAAAAGTCATTTGAATATGTGGATGATTTGATAGGCGACTTTGGAAGCGATGAAGACTTAATACAGCATGAGTTAGAACTAAAATACAATTCGGATGATTTCTTTATATTAGTAGACTATAATTCGGATGAAGACGAATTTCATATAAGAGTATGGGAAATAGAGGAATAAATTATGGATATTATAATCGAAGATATGCTACGTGAAATAAAAATAGTTGAAGAAGGAATTAAATTTATATTTTATGACGCAGAGGGCTATGGAAACAATAATACTATACTTCTAAAAACTCCAGATAAATACTGCTATGAAATAGGTAAAAAATTGTTTGAGAAAATAAAAAAAATGGTTGAGGAATAAATTATGGATGAAATAAAATTAAATCTCGAAAATGGATTTGAATTGGTAGTTAAGGGAGATTATAAAAACGAGCTTAATTATAAACAATATCTATTAGAAATTTTTAGCAGTAATGGAACATGCGAAATATTTATAAGAAAAATAAATACTTGTAGATTTTATGAAAGAAAAACTTGTCCCATAATAAACCAATGTGGGCTTAAAAATTGTAAACATCAATAAATCATGTCTAAAAGTAAAGAAATAAAATTCGATAAAGATGGAATTCCTATGCTCTGTTTGGATAAAATCTCTGTTGATGAAAATGATTCTGGTATAACAATCGACTTTACCAAGACAATAGAATACTTCGGCTATTTTGAACAAAATTGGGAATATAATTATAAAACTAAAGAATGGGAAGAGGTAGATGAATAAACACAAACGCCGACTTTGTCTAAACTGTGATAGAGTATTCTATGGTAAGAATACATTGTGCGATTCGTGTATAGACGATTTTGAATTAGAAGATGTAGACGAAAAATTTGTAGGAGGTAATAGACCATGAAAAATAAAATGTTAACATTAGATAAAACACTTGAAGAAATTAGAAAATTCAATATATACAAAAAACAATGTGAATATCTAAAAACTTTTACAAGTTATAATAAAATATCTAATACTGATATACCCATAGATGTTTGCTATAGTTATCATAGGAGATTATATAAAGATAAATGTAAAATAGGAAATTGTCCATCTTTTAATAAGGAATGTATTAAAAAAGAGGTAGAATAAAATGACTCATAAATGTGAAGCGTGTGAATATGAAGCTGGATACAGATGGGAAGGTAATAAACGAATAAAGGTCGGTCAAGACGAATTCAAAGAGATTGACGGAACTTTTACTGTACATAATGATTATAGTTATCGTCTTGATAGAGTAAGACTCTTTATATGCCCAGCCTGTAATAATGTTATAGCAGAGGACTAAAATGTCAGAAACTTATAAAGAATTCAGAACAAAACATAAGAAGGTTTTGAATAATAAATGGAATATTCGATATCCTAATGGGCAATTTGTTCTACAGAGGAGATATGGAAAACATGGATTTGGTGGAGATAAAATTTATTCTTATGGAATCCACTTTAACTCTAAACGTAGAACTTCACGGACAAGTTATAAAGGTCTTTCTGTAATTTATAAACATGGAATTATAAAAATGTTTAATTTCCAGAATAACTCTTTTGGTCGCTGTAATTATTATAATAACAAAGAAAAATGTCTTAAAAGTGCTAAAATATTAGAATTTCCAGAGAAACTAATAGATATTTTTAATATGACACATACCGAAATGACGAAATAGTGAATAAAATGAATAAATTTAATACCGAAGAATTAACTTGGAAAGGGGCTTTATTAGTATTTAAAGCTCTATGTAAAAATATCAAACGTGGGTGTAGCAATTGTATCAATTGTGCCCATTTTGAATATATAGAAGGATGTAAAAAGAATGAATAAAATAGAAAAAATATTGCTCGGACTTTGTAGAGAAAAATGTACCGATAAAACGGCACATAAATTTATAGAGGAACATGAATCTGGATATATGCTACCTATCCGCTTCTTACGATTATTTAGATATTTAAATAAAGATTATCCATATCCATTAAATAAAGAATATAAGACAATAATAAATAAATTAAAGGAGTGTGGTTTAATATAATGTGGATTTGTATAAAATGTAAATGTGAATTTGCCGAACCTAAGATGATAATAACACATGATGGTATTATAACCAGAATACAACGTGCTTGTCCTAAGTGTGGTAGTATACGAGTTCTACTAAATAAAAAAGAGGTAAAATTATGATATATATAGGGATTGTCGGCAGTAGAGATAGAAGCGAACTACAAAAAATAGAGGAAATATTATCATGGCACGGTAATGAACATGGTTATAATAATATAACTGTAATATCTGGTGGGGCTGACGGAATTGATACTGAAGCCAAACGTATGGCACAAAAGTATGGATTCCAACTTATAGAATATAAACCAAAATTTAAGGAATACCCAAAAAAAGGTAATAATATATATTTCGAAAGAAATAAAAAGATAGCTAAAAAATCTGACTATTTATATGCCTTTCCTAAAGATAGAAGGGGTGGCACTATGAATACTGTCAAATACTTTAAAGAATTCGGTAAAGAAGATAAATTAATTATAATTGATTAGCGAAAAACGAAAAGTTTTTAAATGAAATTGGTTTTTTTTAAATTAAAAAAAAATAAAAATTGAAAAATTATGATTGTTGTTATGTTAATAGGATATATTTTGCTACAAATATTAATAGTTTTTATGTTTGTAGGAGTAATTTCTACTATACGTTTTGAACTTGAGGATAAAAATTATACCATAGCTATTTTTGGCTTTTTAATGTTTATATGTTGCCTAATACTACAAATTATGTTAATTGACTTTTTATTTTTAGATGGTCTTATATATAAAATATTAACAAATTGGCTTATGGGTGAACTATAATAGAATTTGGAAATTGTTCGTCTTGCGGGAGTAATGAAAGCCCTTTATATAAAGTTATACTAAATAATTCAAATATAAAAAAATATTGTCAACATTGTATAACAATGGATACAAATAGAATAAAAAAGGTTTTTATAGTTAAGAGCCAAAAAAAGAAGAAATCAATCAAAGAGAAAAAAATATTACTTGATATATATGCAAGACCTCGTGAATACTATAGACATACATCTTTACCTCGTGTAAGGCATATATCTCTACAAGATTTAGAAGCAAGGTGTGATTCAGATGGCTAATTATTACAGGCACAAATCAGTCATACGAGAGAATTCTGCTTATGTAGAAATAAGACTTCCAAACCAAGAAGAACTTATAACAAAAGTAAAGATGATTATGTATAAAAATAGATATGTAGAAACTACTACATTTACGGCGACTATACATTATGGACATAAGGGGATTCGTGCTATATCATATAGTCAATCTGGTAGAATGAAATCGGATTGGTTTTTGTCACTTAAGGATATAGACCGACATTTTAGACAGTTAAATTTTGTATTAAGGAGGAAATAAAAACCAGATGGTATATAACAGAAAATCTCTTTTTGTTGATATAAACATTTGGGGTTGGAAATTCCCTTTTATGCAATAAGTATGTGGAAACCTCATATAGCAATATATGAACTGAATAACGCACTACTACTGTGTTTGTTTCAAAGATGCCAATATACTATACTATTTGTATTCAAAAAACAAATGTATTTTTATTAAAAGTTTATATCATAGACCTTGAAGAAGTGGATATAAGTCGAACTTGCTTTTGCTTTTCACTTTTGTTCATGACATTAAAATAAGAATCATCACTTTTGTAAGAATAGACTTAATGGTACAGTCATTGCGACTCAATTCCATATTTATTAAGTTTTAAATTTCTTGGGGAAAGACTCGTCTCTTCTCCATGCCTTCGGGTAATATAGACGAGAATAAATATTAAAAATGATAATTATGAAAGGTATAATATATCCCAAGTTTCAAAAGTTGGTTTGTTATGGTAAACTTGAGATACTTAATGAAAATGGGGCAGAGAAAAGTTTAAAAGAAATAAATTTAGATACTCTAATCGGCTTAATAAATGGATTCCAAAAATTCTTAGAGAGATTAAAAACATGAATAAGAAAAAATCTTATATGGGAACTATGATGGTTGGTGCTGATCCCGAATTCTTCTTACTTGATAAATACGGCTCTCTACGGTGTGCTGGAGATTATAAAGTATTTAGTTCCACATCCAGCGAAATTGGTCGTGATGGATGTAGTCAAATTATTGAAATACGTCCTCCACCCGTTCCTATTAATAGGATAGGATTAATGGTTGATAACATTTATGATATATTATTAACAATCGCCAGATGGTGTCAAAAAACAGAACATACAATAAGAGCTGGGGCTAACAAAGGAAGTTATTCAATTGGGGGACATATTCATTTTGGCTCATCCGACTTTATTTATGATAGATATAATAGTAGGATTAATATGGACAAACTTACATGGTTGCTCGATAGTTATTTCATGCCCATACTCGATAATTTCATCAGCAAACAAGAACTACAAAGAAGAATAAACACAAACTATGGTCTATTAGGAAACCGTCGCGTACAACCTCATGGAATGGAATATAGAACACCATTCTCATTTATAATATCACCATTTCATACCAAAGCATTCTTCGCTTTAGCATCCCTAATAGCATATAACTACAAAAAAATACCATTTAATATTAAAATTCACCAACAAGTAGTAAAATTCTATAATGACTTGTCAGATTATGAACAATATATGAATATTTATAAAACAATAAAACCAATTATACTCAAAATGATGAGCTATAATTCACCAAATCCTAAATTAAATCCATATATATTAACATTATTTTCCCTCATAGAACAAGCACGGACATGCCAAGATTTTTCTGTCCTAAAGAATTATTCGCTACTCCCACCGCCAGAAAAAACCTTTATAGTAAATTTCTCAAAAGATACATATATGAACAATATAAAAGTTATGATAGAACCTCATATAAGGAATAGAAGTAATGGGCAAATATATATATATGGAGTGGGGGCAAGGAATTATACCGATGTAAGAGGAAAGGGGGAAGAGAATAGAGTTATGTATGTATCAAAAAATCTACCAATTATAAAAGATTCAATGTCATCAATAAAAGTGTCCCATTATGATCCCAAAGAAAATAATGTCAAGGGATATAAAATAGGCTTATCGTTGGGATTAAGGCAAGAAATTGCCAAATATGGCTTTTATCCCTTATTCCTTACAAATTATTTAAATAAACTAAAACTAAAGTGAATATCATGTGTAGAATATTCTTTTCACCATCAAATATTACTTTTAGAAGTGACCATTTAACCGAGTTTTTCTGCCATCTTGAAAAACTACAAGGAAAGGATGGAAATGGCGTATATGTATTTAAGACGAAACAATTAATAAAATCAGTAGATATAATGCCAGATGCTAAAAAAGTGGAAGAAAAATTTATGTTTCATACACGTTTTGCGACACATGGGGCAAAAAAGGATTGGAATTGCCAACCATTTGTAGGAGATAAATATATAGTAGTTCATAATGGTGTATGTACAGATGCTTATAGTCATGCCAAACTACTCGGCTTTCATGGTTCAAAAACAAAATATAGTGATAGTTATGCCATGCACTATATTATAGAAAAAGTTGGCATATTAAACTTTTATCTCGGCTTTACTAACAATTATTATGGAGTAGTCCTTGTTTATGATAAAGAAAACAAAAAGACATATCTATTAAAATCAGGCGGACAATTTGAATATGGTATACTAAGAGGGGGTAAATATATATATGGTTCGGCTGAAACAGATTTTTGGAAACTTAAAAATCCACCAATACCAATTACTAGTGGAATGTATATATTAGAAGATGATGGGTATATTTGTATTCATAAAGATTATCCAATAGCCACATCTACTTATAGTAGCAGAGGGTGGGATGGTAGTTATGGTTATGGTTATGATAGTCGTACTCGTAGTTCAAGAACTCATACTTCAAAATGGGATAAGAAAAATATTCGTGCCCAAATACATAAAGCTAATAAAAACAAAGTAAAGAATTGTCAATGGTGTTTTGAAGTCTTTACTAAAGGTCAAAAGAAATATAAAGATCATGGTTATATAATCTGTAGAACTTGTTGGATGACTTATGGTGATAGAGAAATTTCAGATGAGGCTGATGCTTCTGACGAATCAATACGTGGTATAAATAATCTATTTCCCGATAATGAGAATCCAAGACCAATGATTTGTAGAGATTGTAGTAGAAAATTGGTTTCCACCTATTATATATTACCAAACTCTCAACGATTATGTCTTGATTGTTATAAAATAATGAAAGATAAAGAGGATAAAACTGTTATTACAGCTATTTGTGAAATAAGTAATTGTACTGATTGTGGTAGAAGAATTAAGAAGAAATCGGGTGATTATATTAAAGGTAGTCATTCAGTAGGCAACGATGTATTATGTCCTAAATGTTATAAGAAATATGAAGGAAAATCAGAAATAACACCAAATTTCTGTAAGGATTGTGGCTGGTTAAAAAGGGATGAATGTCATTATGAGGATACTAAGAGAAATGGTTTTTATTTTAGTACAAATAAACTGTTGTGCCACACACAAAATAATGATGGTGTTATAAGAAAAACCTATTTTAGAATACCAGCAAAATGTACTGGCTGTAATTGGCTAAAGGATGGAAGATGTTGGTATGGTGGAGAAAAATCTTCTTTTGTTTCAATGATTGAAGATAAAACGGGTTATTCAATTTGTCATTCTAAGTATGGTTCATTACATGTTGATATGTATTGTAAGAGTTGTGGGGATAAAATCGGTAAGACCGATGAATGGGCTCTATACGGCGGTAATATTGTCGTTTGCCTTGAATGTCATAATGCTATGTATAATTTAGAAACGGCTTCGCATCCCATTCCAGAGAGATGTGAAGTGTGTAGCATACCATTTGAAGGTGATATGGAGATAGTCGAAATTGACGGAGAAATTATGTGCCAAGATTGTAGTGATTTCATCTACCCGCAAGAAGATGATTACATAAAATATCTCGGCAAATATAGAGATAACTACGAATATGATACGGGGGATTAATATTACCGAAGGAATATATATCAAGAAGTCGTATATTTGGGGGAAAAGTCGGAAGTTAGTGGTTAATGCTCTCGGTGGGTATTATACTTCTGATTTCCCCTTTATTTTTTTAAATTTTGTAAGTAATTTTGATGATAATAATATAATAGTATTAAACAAAAAAGTAAGTCATGTTCAAAACAAAATAACAATGAACAAACTACTTGATGAATACCAAATTTTACATCCTAAAACATATTATTATCCTTTTATAGTTATGTTAAGTCTATATAATAAAGGAGTAAGGTGTGTAGTAAAGAATAAACATAGTCAGAGAGGACGTGGTGTAAGGTTTACCAGATTTAATAAAATTGATATACCTAATTTAACTTCTGACTTTTATGTTCAACATTTTATTCCATTTGATAGAGAATATCGTGTTGGTATTGATTTTATGAGAGTTCTTGGAGTTAGAGAGAAACTTGGAATTGCTAAATGTAAAAATTCTAAGACGTGTAATTATATAACTATTAAAGATAATACAAGATTAGAAAGATTTGCCAGAGATGTTGCCAAAAAGTTTGAAATGGATTTTTGTGGTATAGATATTGGCGAATATAATAATAACTACTATATAATTGAAATAAATTCAGCCCCGACTGTTGGAGAAGTCTGGGCAAGAAAATTATCTAACGATTTAATAAAACTATATAATAAGAGGAGATAAGAATGCCATTTAAAAAGAAACCTAAAAAATGTTATTGTTGTAAGAGGATATTAAAAGATACCGCATATAATATAGTGGCAGCCAATTGTGTTCATAGTGTATGTGCTGGTTGCGAATATATATTTAAGCTTATGAAACGTGAAGAAGAACGAAAAAAAGGAATACTGCGAACTATCACAAACCTTGTATATAATTATAAAAGACATTGTACGATTTGTAGATCTTATGATACTGGTAATACCGCCTATTGTAGAGAAGGTAAATGGACAGGTATTGGTGATAGACATGAAGAATCATATCCAAATAGTTATGCGAATCATGGATGTCCTCGGTATCAGAGATGGATAGGCTAATGAAAAAAACTATAGATTGTTTTGATTGTCCAAGAAGGAGAGGGAATTACTGTCATTATTATTACTCTTCTTGTAGATTAGCAATGATGATATGTACCTATAAGAGAAAAAAATAATTTTGACTGAACATTGTTCAATAATCATCTGTATTCACTTGATTACATTTGACTACATTTGAATAAAATAATTACATTTGACTACAAACGATAAGTTTAAATACTATGGAATCCTTTAATATTATATAGATCGACTTAATAATGAAAAAAATTGATTGTTTTTATTGTAAAAGAGGTAAATTATCTCATATAGGAAATGGAGTTTATGAATGTAATCGATGTATTAGAGGTTCATTTATATTCAAAAGAAGTAAATACAATAACAAAAATCGAAAAGTTTAAATATGAAAGTTGATTTATTATAATTAACAAAAAAA
>Ga0114922_10007060_pt1 | contig 10281 bp, 6 predicted proteins | sample AartaG_FD_100975 | JGI IMG/M metagenome (GOLD analysis project Ga0114922, IMG submission 100975) | Deep subsurface microbial communities from Aarhus Bay to uncover new lineages of life (NeLLi) - Aarhus_00045 metaG | ecosystem: Environmental > Aquatic > Marine > Oceanic > Sediment | place: Aarhus...
CTCGGTCATCTCGTGGTAGGCGTCGACGACCAGCACCGCGTCCAGCGATTCCTCCGGCAGCTCCGGGTCATCGATCTCACCGCGCACGACCTCGATGTTGTCGAGGTCTTCCTCTTCCGCGAGCCGCCTGAGTCCGGACAGGTCCGCCTCGCTGATCTCCACGGCGAACACCATTCCGCCCGCGCCAACGTGCCGGGAAAGGTACGTGGTGAAGTAGCCGTTGCCGGCTCCGATGTCGGCCACCTGGCTTCCAGGCCCGATGGCGAGTGCGGCGATCACGTCCGGCACCCGTTGCCACCGGTCACGCTCCCCGCTCTGCGCCTGGAGATTCGCCGGTTGGACGGCTGCGGCCAGCAACAGAAGTGCGGGGAACGACGAAGCGCGCCGCAGTGCGAGTCGCAGACGTCGTCTGTCCATCGGAGCCTCCCGGAAACGAGCGGATTCGCTGGCGTGACTTACCCGTCAAACACGTGAGGCGGCCCGATTGCTTTGCCCGCTTCCGAAACGGGGCGATCCGCGTCGGGACGCCCGCACGAGGAAGCCGAAAGCAGGAAAGCCCGCGAAGTCGCGGGCTTTCCTGCAATCAGGCTGTGACCGGAGTCCCGCCAGCGCGATACCTAGGACACCGCGCCGATCTGCTGCATGAGACCCATCTGGGCCAGACCGGCCACTCTTCGGCGATCCTGCCGTCGGCCACCCGGGAGATCGAAATGCCGCTGACCGAGACACGCCGTCCGGCCGGAGCCTCGCGACTACAGCGGGGTCAATTCCAGTCCCAGTAGACGCGCCGATTCGCGAATTCGTCGGTCCAGGCTCAGGATTGTCACCTCAGCCACCATTTGTCGGGCTTCCAGCGCGAACGCCAGGTGCAGCGCATCCAGAGTACGAACCGGCTCGTTCGGAAACGACCGCTGGGCGCGTTCGATGACAGCGGGTGCAAAGCCCAGCAGCATCCAGTGCCGTGCGGCTGTCCGGAGAATTGCCTGCCTCCGGGCGGCATCGCCCTCGGACAGGTCACCCGTTGCGCTCCCACGCAGCAGCACGCGTTCGCACTCGAGCAACGTGAGGTCGGACGAAAGAACGAGCTCGGCTTCGCCCAGCATTCTCCCGATCTCAGATGCGTGCTCCTGAGTCAGGAGCCAGGTCAGGACGGCGCTGGACTCGGCATATAGAATCATCGTTCAGCCCTGGACTCGTCGAGCCAGCGGAGCGCCGCGCCATCGGGTACGAGCCGCTCGAGGTCGGGATACAGATCCGGTCGGTTCGGCGCTCCAGCCCGGACTCGTCCTTCCCGAACAGCAATCGTCAAAAGAGGATACGAGTCCTCCGCCGTCGGCGTGCCGGGTGGTCGCAGCTCGGCCACGATCACGCCGCGATCCGTTACGAGGACCGTCTCGCCAGTCCGCACGAGGCGAATGTACTGGCTGAGGCGGTTCTTCAATTCACGTATCCCCACCTTCTTCATTTGATGAATGTAGCATCATGTAGCTACATTACCCAGTCCGGGATGAGCATCGGGCCCGTTGGTTCGAGTCTCCAGCATGCTCTCGCTCCTCGACATCAACTGCTTCTCAATCAGCAGGCATCCCAACGGGCTGCTCGGTTCGGCTGTTCATCAGTGTGACCAGGCGATCATTTCCCTCGCCCCGCGGATCACGAGGGGTGAGTGTTCGCTCTGAGGGTGGGGGTGCTCCGATGATCTCGAGATCGACGACCGGACGACGTCCGAGGTGCGCGGTCCTGGCGCGGACCCTGGCGGCGAGCGTGTTGCCCATCCTGGCCGTCACGGGCTGCAGCAGTACGACGGGACCCGCGAACGCGACGGACATTGCGTCACTGATCGAATACTACGATGTCCCCGGCGTGAGCGTCGCCGTGATCCGGGACTTCGAGCTGGACTACGTCGAGGTCCACGGGGTGAAGAGTGTGACGACCCTGGAGCCGGTCAGCGAGGGAACCCTGTTCCAGGCGGCGTCCCTCAGCAAGAGCGTATCGGCCACCGCCGTGATGCGCCTGGTTCAGGATGGAGCGGTCTCGCTGGACACGAAGATCAACGACTATCTCGTCCAGTGGAAGCTCACGCACAACCCACTGCAGGACTCGGAACAGGTCACCCTGCGTCGGTTGCTCAGTCACACTGCCGGGACAACGGTCGGCGGATTTCGCGGCTATCGCTACTCAGAGCCGGTGCCATCGCTGATCCAGATCCTGAATGGCTATCCACCCGCCAACTCGCCACCGATCGTGGTAGACCTGGTGCCGGGCAGCCGGTTCCGTTACTCGGGCGGTGGCTACCTGGTCATGCAGCAGGCGGTGCAGGACGCAACCGGCCTCGCGTATACCGATTTCATCCGGAAACGGGTGCTGGAGCCGATCGGCATGAGCGCCAGCACGTATGAGCAGCCGCTCGCCGACTCGCTGCTGGACTCCGCCGCCTCCGGCTACTACGCGGATGGCGTGGCAGTGCCGGGCGGCCACCACATCTACCCGGAGATCGCCGCTGCGTCTCTCTGGACTACCTCATCAGATCTGGCCCGCTTTCTGATCGAGCTGCAGTTGTCATTACGGGGTGAGTCGAACCAGGTCCTGAGCCAGGAGAATGCCCGGCTGCTGGTGACGGAGGTGAAGAACGACTATGGGCTCGGGTTCGGCCTCTGGTTCGAGCGGGGTCAGCCCTACTTCGGACACGACGGTGCGAACGACGGTTTCCGCTGCCGGATGGTCTCCCACCGAGCCCTGGGCTACGGAGTGGTAATCCTGACGAACAGCGACAACGGACTCGAGCTCGCCGATGCGGTAGTTCGATTGATCGGCGAACGGGAAGGTTGGCCCGGTTACTAGGCAGGCCCGTATTCTCCCTCCCAATCTCCGGTATAGTCAAGGCCGGTGACACAGCCATATCACGGAGAGTCGAATGAACAGCCCGGTCCCCGCCCGTCGTTTTGCACCCCTGCTCGTGGCCCTGGTCGGACTGGCGGCCTGCGGGCCTGGCGACTCGGAGCCGACTCCGGAGGTGACGAGCGTGGCCCCGGATCCGGCCCTCGTCCTGCTCGATAGTGTCGCCGTCATCATGCAGCGGGCGGACGTGCCCGGTCTGCAGATGGCGTACATGGAATCAGGCGAGGTCACGCTGACGGCGGCGTTCGGTAATGCGAACTCCGAGAGCGAGGTGCCGGTTACTGACAACACGGTGTTCGAGGCGGCATCGCTGAGCAAACCGGTGTTCGCGTACGCGGTCCTGCGCATGGTCGACCGCGGGGAGTGGGACCTCGACCAGCCGCTGTGGGAGACTCTCGAGTACGAGCGTCTGGCGCACGACGAGCGGGCGCGTGAGATCACGACACGGCACTTGCTCACGCATACGTCGGGCCTTCCGAACTGGGGCGGAACGCCTCTCGAGATGAACGACATTCGTGCGTTCGACCGGGCATCCGCCGCCAGGCATCGATTCGGTGACTTATCAGAACCAGCGTTTTCTGGCCCATGAATGGTCGGAGGTCAGGGCCTTTCGGTGGATCGATGCCCGCCCCGCCGGGCTCGGGGATCACCCGGTGGTTCTCGCCGACCACGAGGACGCGGCGGCGTCCAGGACCTGCTCGGCAACGTGTTCGAATGGACGTCGTCCATTATGCCGCCGCCAGAGTCGGACGAGCCCGTCCTGCGGGGGTGCAGCTGGGACGATTCGCCGGGCACGTGCCGCTGCGCGTTTCGTCACGGTCGGCCGGCAGCATCGCGCCACATCCTGATCGGCTTTCGCTGTGCGGCTCCTCTGCGTCGGTAGTTGGCGGACCCAACCGGGCGTCGATACTATATGCGCGACATCGATGGCGCGCTCTGCCGGAGTCGGAAACTCACCTAAGGAAGGAATTAGGGCATGACACGTTCACGGTTTGTTCTCGTCACTTTGTTCGCAGCGGCTGGCTCCACTGTGGTCTCGGCCGGCTGCGTATCCAAGGGCCAGTACAGCGAGACGGAGGCTCAACGCGACTCGCTCAGCGCCGTCTCGGCGCAGCAGCAGCTGGAGTTGCAGGAGCTGCAGGCAAGCTACGACAGTCTGAATACCCTGTTCGCGGAGGAGCTGGCCGAGAAGGATATCGAGCTCGAGCAGCTCGCGAGAGGTGTTTCCGTAACGATACCGTCGGACGTGTTATTCGCATCGGGCGCGGTGTCCGCCAGCGTCGGAGACGAAGGGCGTGACATGGTCATGACGCTGGCCGAATACCTGAAGGGCACGACCTATCACATCAGCGTTATCGGACACACGGACAGCCAGAAGCCCATTGGCAGGCTCGCCCAGAAGTACCCGACCAACTGGGAGCTGGCGGCGGCGCGGGCGGCGAACGCCGTGGAGTTCCTTCAGTCGCAGGGCGTGAATCCGGATCAGATGGTCGTGGTATCGAAGGCGGAGTTCGATCCTGTCGCGACCAACGACACCGAGGAGGGACGGGCCCAGAACCGTCGCATCGAGATCGTCCTGCGCACGTTGCCGGAATAGAGTCCGGACGAAGGGTATAGCACAGGGCAGGGCATCTCGGCCATGCGGTCGTTGAGCCGAGCCGCATGGCTTCCGGTCTTACTCATGGCGTCGTCCGCCTGTGGGACCGGCGAAGGCGAGAGGCCCGACGCCGAGGCCTCCGCCGCCGGTGACCCGACGCTGGTCCTCCTGGACAGCGTGCCGGCGCTCATGCAGCGAGCCGATGTGCCGGGTCTTCAGCTCGCTTTCATCGAAGGGGGGCGCGTCGGCATGACGGCCGCCTTTGGGTATGCCAACGCCGAAACCGAGGTGCCGGTCACAGATCGGACGGTGTTCGAGGCCGCGTCCCTCAGCAAACCGGTGTTCGCGTACGCGGTCCTGCGCATGGTCGACCGCGGCGAGTGGGACCTCGACCAGCCGCTGTGGGAGACTCTCGAGTACGAGCGTCTGGCGCACGACGAGCGGGCGCGTGAGATCACGACACGGCAAGTGCTCACGCACACCTCGGGCCTTCCGAACTGGGGCGGATCGCCTCTGGAAATGAACGACGCGCCGGGCGAGCGTTGGAACTACTCCGGCGAAGGCTTCGTGTACCTGCAGAACGCGGTCGAAGCCTCCACGGGACTCTCGGGCGAGGAGATCGCGACGCGCGAGGTGTTCGAACCGCTCGGCATGACGGACTCGCATTTCGTATGGGTTGACGCCTATGAGGAGCAGGCCGCGTTCCGGCACGACGATCTCGCGACGCCCGTCGGTCGCAGCATGCCGGACGAAACAAATGCCGCGGCGAGCCTGCTGACCACGGCGACCGACTACAGCCGTTTCGTCGTTGCCGTGCTGGATGGCGAAGGGCTCTCGGAGGCGACCCGGGCGGCGCTGTTCGAGCCCGGCGCCGCGCTTTCCACGGCAGCCTGGGGCGACGACGAGGAGGCGATGGCCCACCTGTTCTGGGGCCTCGGCTGGGGTCTGCAGGAGGGCCGTCGGGGCGATGCGTTCTGGCACTGGGGGGACAACGGTCCGTCCCGTTGCTTCGTGATCGCCTATCCCGAAGATGGCTCGGGGCTCCTGTACTTCACCAACAGCCAGAACGGTCTGGCGATCGCGCCGGCGCTCGTCGGTCTCGTGTTCGACGATGACCAGTACGCCCTGCGGTGGATGGACTATGCACCGTACGATGACCCGCGGCGGCAGGCTCGACTTCGGGTCACAGGCGCGTTCTTCGATGGCGGTGTCGAAGCCGGGGCGGCCGCGTTCGACGACGAGGCAGCCGAGGACCCTGACCTGTTGGACGAAGGGCAGGTCAACAATCTCGGATACGTGCTGCTCCGCCGGGACGCAGTCGACCAGGCGGTATGGGTGTTCGAGCGCAATACGATCGACTACCCGGAATCCTCCAATGTGTGGGACAGCTACGGGGAGGGCCTGCGGGCGGCCGGCCGGCTGGAGGAATCGATCGCCAATTACCGCAAATCGATCGAGCTCGATCCCGCGAACGAGAATGCCCGCGGCTATATCGCGGAGATGGAGGAGGAGCTCGCGGCCGGCGTTACCTAGCTGCCGGGCGCTGCCTCCACGACCACGAACAACCCCTGTCCGGCCGGGACTCGCACGGCCGACAGATCCACTTCTACTTCGGCCTGCAGTCCTTCAACCTCTGGCGCCCACGCCACGGCGTCGGGCCCGAGTCCCAGTGCCTGCAAGTCCAGGGACAGTTCGACGACCTCGTCCGTGTCCGACCACGAGGCCAGCGCGATGAGCGCGGCGCCAGGACGCGTGTAGGTGGTGGCCAGAATCCGAGGCTGGTCGCTCCGGACCGGTGCGCCATCGAGCCAGTAGCCGAGCATCCGGCTCTGCGCGATCCCGAACTCGCTCATCATCGCCCACACGGGCCGCGGGTCTACGTCGCCGTACTTCCGGGCCGTCATCCCGTACAAGAGTCCGCGGTAGGGGTGACCGCCGTCCTGCAGCATCTCCCCCATCAGGCCGAAGGGGAGGCCCGACACCTCGGTGAGCCAGTAGTCCTGGTCCAGGTCGTACTCGAAGTACTCCCCGAACCACAGGCGTGAGATGAACGGAAAATGCTCCATGTACAGCATGGCGCTGTTGATGAAGCCATCCCGGACGTTGAACTGGTTCGCCGAGTGCAGGTCGATCACCACCTCGTCGCGGTGCTCGTGCAGGACGGTTACGAGCCGTTTGACCGTCTCGCGGCTGAACGCGATGTCGTCCAGGTACAGGCCGTCGATCTGTTGGTTCGCCGCCAGCCAGGCGAGGCCCTCAATGTAGTAGTTGGTCCAGCGGGACGTGCCCTTGTTCAGCATCGCGGCGTCGTCCACTCGCCAGGCGTGCCACGCCGAGTGGTAGTTGGACTGGAGGTGCTCCTGCATCCACGAGTGCCCGCCGCCCTCCCCGTCGTTGAGGATCTCGTCTCCGAGGCTTCGCAGCGCGAACAGCTCGTTCGCCTTGTACGTCAGTTCCCGGATGGTGTTGTACAGCTTGACCTTGACTCCTTTTGCGTGCGCCTCGTCGATGTACGCCGCCTGCTGCTCCAGGTTGAAGAATGGGTAGTTGATATAGGGATTGATCTCGTTTGCGTGGTGAATGTTCACCACCGTCCCGCCCCACGCCCGCACCGAGTCGACCGGCACGTACTGGTGCACGAATCGGGTGTCGAAGTGCGTCGCCGTGTCGATCGGCTTGAACGGGGTGATCAGGAAGCGGACGTCGAAGTTCAGCGTGTCGCCAGCGGCCAGCGTCCTCGGACCGGAGTAGTTAACGGCGGTCACGACGCCACCGAGTTCCTCGCTGATCCGGATCCCGCCCCGTCCCTCGTTGAACCAGGCCGCGGGCATCAGCAGAGGCTGATTGCGGTAGAAGTTCGTGTTCAGTGGCCGGACGTAACCGTCGTCCCGCAGCACATACTGGAGCCCCCTGTTGACGCCGCCCAACCAGGCTCCTTCCTGGTGGTTCTCGACGTTCCACGTCAAGTCGATCACGGCCGGGCGCTTCCCACCCTTCTGCCCCAGTCCCAGCATGTACTCGGCCGCGCCGGGCACCAGGGAGATGGGCAGCGCGATCTCCTCCACCTCGATGTCGTCCAGGGCCACCAGGTAGATCCGATAGTCCAGCATCCCGTCGTACTCCAGGGCGCCCTCGACCGTCATCCGGAATCGGTCCGAGCGACTCTCGGCGGTCCACCTGGCGCGTCCGCTGGACTCCCGCACGATGTCGAACGGAGTGTGCTCGAAACTCTCGGCCCGTTCGGTCCCGGCCTGTCCTCGGGCGGTCGTCACCTCCAGGGCCAGCGGGCGGGCGAGGATGGGCTCCGGCTGCTCGGCGAACCCGGTGAGCTCGGGCGTGAAGTAGCTGAAGATGTCGGACGGGAGTCCCGACTCGCCCAGCTCCACCCGGCGTCCGAGGATCGTCAGCGACCTGTCCTCGATCGTGACCGGTTCGAACGGCTCGATGATGAAGTCAGGATCCCGACCGGCCACGGAGTTGAGCCAGAACAGGCGGGTCTGGAGCTCAGGCTCGTCGAAGCCGCTGTTGGCTGCCCGACCTGCCTGCACGTCCAGGGCTACACCAGTGCTCCGGCTGCCACGATTGCTGGATGACACGGTGACGGTGCCTTCCACCGCTCCGGTTCGCTGGTCGCCAGGAACCCGGATTCCGATCCACAGCGGTTGGACCGTGCCCGCCGCCACGTCGATTCGTTTGGTGAACGACTGCCCTTTCTCGTCGATGCCGCCGCAGTTGAAGCAGGTCAGGGTTTCGAGCCATGATTCGGGAAACCCCGCGAAGCTGACCTGGATGTCGTTCAGTGGCTCGTCTCCCGAAACCAGCGCCAGCTGAAAGGTGAACGCCTCGTCCTTCAGAACCTGGCTGGAGAATGCCGGTGTCTCTGCGGCTGAGATCGCCGTCCAGTGGTGCGGAATGAAGTGCCGCATCCGCACGGGATAATCGCGATGCTCCGGGACCACCGCCCAGCCGTCGGCCGAGCCCGTCATGAATGCTGCCGCCTCGTCGTCGGTCGCGATCACTTCCATCGGGAAGAAGGAGTGGAATTCGTTGATGGACTGGATCCGCGTGGTCCGGGCCTGCGGAAGATCAGCTGGCTTCCGGGTGCGGACCTGCCGTTCCCACTCCGGGTCCGGGTCCGGGACCAGGCCGGCCCACGAGAAGTCCTCGGACTCCTCGAGAAGCTGGGCCTGGTTGGGGTAGGTGATCGTCGGGTAGTAGCTGCCGGTCGACTGCCAGGGCATGTAGTACACGTGGTACTCGAGGGAGCCGGTGTTCGGTTCAAATACCACGACTCCCTCCGCGTTATCTACATGAACAGCCGCTGCATTCGGCACCACGGATCCGCTCGCGGCGTCCACCACGATCACGGCTTCTGACGCCGGGTCCGGGTCGTGCCTGCGCCACGGAATGGTGACGAGCACGGCGTCGGAGGCTTCGCCGGGGCCGACTTCGACCACGGCCCGATGATTCCCCCAGGAGACGCCCTTATCTCCCGCTGCCAGGTGGGGCTCCCAGTTTCCGGCCTCGAATACGACCCCGTCGATCTGATTGGAAATGACAGGCGCTCGGTACAGAGCGGCCGTTTCGGGCGGCGCCTCGGAGCACGCCAGGGGAAGCAAGAGTGACAGCAGGAGAGCCGTTGCCGGGCCGGTGTGCGTCTGGTTCAATTTCATCCGCCGCTCAACCCATCTGTTGAAGTGCACTGAAGATCATCCGGCCATCCAGGTCCGAGTCCAGCTCCGCGTACAGGGCCTCCAGCTCAGGCCCCCGTGTACCGATCAACTCCGCCGCTTCGGCGGTCCGGCCCAGGGCTTCCAGGGAAGGAATGACAAGCAGATCCAGTCGGGTGAGAGGCCGGTCCAGTTCGCCGGTCGCATCCACCACCGTCTGGAAGGCGTCGCGAGCTGCTGCGTCGTTTCCCAGTTCGTGTTCCGTCCATCCCTGTAGGAACCTGACCAGCCGCTCCTCCGGCTCGAAGGGCCGGCCCTGTCCCAGGGACTCCGGCCACTCGAGGGCTGCCGCGAGCTGCTCCCGAGCCGCCGGGAAATCCCCCTCATCCATGGTGTCCAGCGCCGCGAGTGTATGGGCCTGCTCCCACATCCGATGACTATCCCGGGCGTTCTCAGATGGGAGGACCCGGGTCGCGGCCAGGATATCCGCGGCGTCCTGCGCCCGTCCCAGGTGGATCAGGGCCCGTGCCTCGAGCAGTTCCAGGTTGAAGTCGTCGGGAAAGCGCTGTCGCGTGGCGCTCGAAACGGCGAGCGCACCGTCCCATTGACCCGATTCCTGCAGGAAGCGGATGAGCTGGATGTGGACCGTTCGGTCATCCGGGGACAACGCCACGGCTCGCCGGAGGTCCGGCTCCGGGTCGGTGCCCCGGAGCTGGCTCAGCAGGTGGGCCCGGGCCACGTACGCCGGCCCGAAGTCTGGCTCGTCGCGCAGCGCGTCCAGCTGGGTTGCAGCTTCTTCGTCGCGGTCGAGGGCCCACAGGTTCAGCCCGAGAAGCCAGGTCCATAGCCACGCGTCGCTGTTCTGCGCCGCCCATTCCAGCACCGGCAGGGTCTCGGGCCGGAAGGGGAAGGCGAACGCCGGATCGTGGTCTCCGGCGAGAAAGGCCGGATCGTCCGCCAGGGCGGCCTGCCAGGCGAGATGCACCGGGCCGGGTTCGAATTCCGTGCCCACGTCCAGAATCGCCCGCGCGTCATCTGTCAGCCCCAGGTTCGCGTATCCGATGACCAACTCGAGGAGGGACTGCTCCGGGAACTCCCCGCCCAGCGTGGTGAGGA
>Ga0114922_10007061_pt1 | contig 10281 bp, 4 predicted proteins | sample AartaG_FD_100975 | JGI IMG/M metagenome (GOLD analysis project Ga0114922, IMG submission 100975) | Deep subsurface microbial communities from Aarhus Bay to uncover new lineages of life (NeLLi) - Aarhus_00045 metaG | ecosystem: Environmental > Aquatic > Marine > Oceanic > Sediment | place: Aarhus...
AAACCTGAATGAAAACGGTACAACGATCATACAGGTAACACATTCCGAAGAAAAGGCTGCCTACGGTAATAGAATTATTCACCTAATGGATGGATGGATACAGAAGGACGAATAATTAAAAGTTCGCATTCATGATGGGTAGAATCCTGAGCCCTTTAGGATTCTCCCGTACGATATTGATCAGACCCAGTTGGACCCCTTTCAGTCGAAAGGCATAGTTCACTATACCAATCGATAATCCATGCTGCGTCCCCTTTATGTAGTTAAAGCCACTGGCCGCAAAACCGATTAAATGGCCATCATTTTTTATCTGCACCGTTCCAATGGCAAGGGCAATCCATCTCACGTTTACGCCTCCGACACACAGACCGGCAAAGGTGACTCCCTTAATCTTCGGTGAACCGGCTCCGAGTCCACAAATGGTAAGACCCCTCAACTCCTCACCGGCCCCTGCTCCGAGACCACCTATATTGATTCCTGTGAGATTTTCCCCTGCTCCAATACCGAATAAACCGATGTTCAAGCCTGCCATATTTTTTCCGGCTCCTGCACCAAACCCTCCGATGTTAATTCCCGAAAGATCACTACCGGCACCCACGCCAAGAAGACCCACATTTAATCCTGACATATCTCCTCCGGCTCCTGCGCCCAGGCCACCAATATTGATACCTCCGAGATCCTCACCGGCACCAATTCCCAGTATTCCAATGTTCAGTCCTTTAATACTGCCCCCTGCACCTGCACCCAGTCCGCCGATATGTACGCCGGTCATGTCACCACCACAGCCCACGCCTAAAAGGCCAATAGAGATTCCGCTCATATTTTGTTCAGCGGCAATCCCCAAGCCCCCGATTTGGATTCCACGTAATTCTCCCCCCCCGGGCATCAAACCGAGCGATAAACCGTGAACAATGGATTCCTTATTATCTTTTTTTGGTTGCCAGAGAGTCACGTTGATGCCTGTAATTTTTTCCACTCGACTATCGCGAAAATTGAATCGTAGTCCCGTAAATCTTTTTGAATTACCGAAACTGATTCCCCATCTGCCGGTTGGAATGTTGAAACCCTGGGCATGCAATCCGATATTGATGGGTACACAGAGAAAGAGACAGGATAATAATACAAGGGGAAACTTCTGTGAGAATTTTTTCAAATGTTTGTGTTTTGCAATCATTTTTCCCTCCATGAAGTTATGTGTTCGATTTCTCCGAACTCATGTACCATTGCTGGTAATAGAGGTGTTGGGATTATTGCTGTATGCTGTTTTAAAATGGTTTTTAAACATATCGGTTGCCATAACTTTGATTATTATATTTTCGTGCTTAAATCGTTTTTTCTAAATTTGTTAGAGTAAAATTGAAGTAATCGATCACAGGAACCATGAATTTAGACTCATTTCGATGTGGTGATGATCTTTTTTCGATCCAACGCTGAATAAACCACAGGGATGACGATTAGAGTCAAGAGTGTAGAAACCGTTAAACCGCCAATGACTGTAATTGCCATGGGTGAACGGATTTCGGCTCCCTCACCGAATCCAAGCGCCAGGGGAAGTAAACCCAGGGTCGTCGTAATCGTGGTCATCAGAATGGGACGCAGACGTATACGACCTCCTTCTATAATGGCTTCTGCCTTCTCCATGCCTTTGGCACGAAGTTGATTGATTAAATCAATGAGTACGATAGCATTGTTTACTACAATACCGGCAAGCAGGATCAATCCAATGAACACGACTACACTGATGGTCGAACCCGTGATCCACAGAGCCAGAACGGCTCCGACCATGGCCAGGGGAATGGTAAAGAGAATAACAAGAGGATGGAGAAAAGATTCAAACTGAGAGGCCATGACAAGATAAACGAGGAAAATGGCCAACGCCAGTGCAAACTGTAATGATCGAAATGAAATCGTCATTTCTTCATTTTGTCCGGCCAGGCGAATACTAAAATTGGGGGGCATTGAAATCCGATCTATTATTTCGTTAATTTCAGTAGCCGCACTTCCCAGATCGCCGTATTTCAGATTGGCAGTGACAAGTGCCACCCGTTCCTGATCTTTCCGGCGTATTTCTCCCGGGCCTGTATCCACGACGATATCTGCAACGGCCTCCAGGGTAACCGGCCGTGCACTTTCAGGATTTACAATCAGTTTCCGAATCCGATCTACTGAATTACGATCTTCTTCTCGTGATCGTACGAGTACGTCAATTTTCCGGTCATGCCAGGAGTATCGAGTCGCTACATCACCCCGGATTTTATTAACCACCCTGTCGGCAATCTGATAGACCGCCAATCCCAGCGAGGCGGTCCGATGGCGGTCAAAATGAATTTGTACTTCCGGATGTCCACTCTCCATCGTAGATTTCACATCTGTAAATTGTGGAGAGGACTCCAAGCGCCGGACCATTTCATTGCTTATGCGCTTCAGGTGGTCCAGTTCAAATCCGATCACTTCGATCTCCACAGGAGTCCTGAAAGTGAAGAGTGTTGGACGTGAAAATTTGTATTGAATACCTGGGATGTTTTCCAGGTCCCTCCGCATTTTAGACATGATGACATCTTCATCGAAACGTTTTGAACCTCCCTTAAGAACGACATCCAGTTGTCCCCAATTCTCACCTCCTTGTTCCGGATTGGCATCCATACGGTTTCCGGTACCTGCCACGGAAAAGGTTGTCGTGATATTATCGATTCGTTCAATAGAATTCTGAACTGAAGCGATGGTTGCATCGGTGATATTCAAAGGTGTTCCGGGGGAAAGCCTGAATTCAACACGGAATTCACCCTGGGAGAGCTGGGGGATCAGTTCAATGCCAAGAACGGGAATCAGCAGAGAGGTAAAAATGAACAATCCAAGGGCAATACCCAAAACGATACCCTTATGGTCCAGTGCCCAGCGCAACGTCAGTGGGTAATGGGTCTCAACGACTCTGAAACCCCGCTGAAATCCTTTCAAAAGTGGATTGATGAAGAAGAGGATAAATCGAGAAAAAGATCGTATACTCATTCGTAATAATTTTATCAAAAATGCAGGTGTTGTCGTAAACAGGAAAATTCGGGACCTCTTTAACCATCCACCAAATCGAGTTCTGGGCCCTTTCTCAAGGGCAGGTTGAATCCCGGAAGATTTTGTGTTTTGCAGAGAGGCCAGCATGGGGATCAGGGTGAGTGCCACAATGAGAGATGCCAGAAGCGCAAAGGTCACTGTGAGGGCCTGATCTCGAAAGAGCTGACCCGAAATTCCCTTTACAAAAACGAGGGGGAAGAAGACGGCCACGGTAGTGAAAGTGGATGCCATGACAGCCGTACCGACTTCGCTGGACCCCTCTCTCGCTGCTGTCAGGACATCTTTCCCTCTCTCCCGGTGCCGGGCGATGTTTTCAAGGACCACGATGGAATTGTCCAGCAGCATGCCGATACCCAGGGCTATTCCACCCAGGGACATGATGTTGAGGGTTAAATCCGCGCTATACATAAGATTAAATGTGGCAATGACAGAGACCGGGATGGACATGGAAATGATGACTGTTGCCCAAAAATTTCTCAAGAAAAAGTACAGTATGATCACAGCCAAAAGACCACCGATGATGCCTGCCCGGATGACCTCGTTGACAGACTGAGTGATGAATGTGGATTGGTCATATACTTTTTTAAAATCATATTCCTCCGGAAGAATCTGGTATACTCTTCGCAATCTCTTCTCCACCTCCCGTGCTACAGAGACTGTATTGGCGTCACCCTCTTTATAAATGGCAATTTCGACTGCCTCTAGTCCGTTGAGACGGGTGATGGCTTGTCGCTCTTTATATCCGTGCTGTACAGTTGCGATGTCACGCAGATAGATGGGTTTACCATCGAGATTAGAGGCGATGACATCTCCGATCTCATCAATGGAGCGAAATTGATTGAGTGTGCGTATGAGATATTGTCGTGTTCCTTCTTCCAATCGGCCGCCCGATAAATTTACATTTTCAGCTTTGAGGTGATTGGCCAGATCCTCAAGCGTTAAGTTTAATTGGGCCATTCGCGCCTGATCCACAAGAATTTGGATCTCATCTTCCAGTCCACCACTGACTTTCACCGCAGCAACCCCTCTGGCTGCCTCGAGTTCTTTTTTAATCTGCTCTTCGGCGAAGCGGCGCAGCAGTTTTAATCTTTCCTCATCAGAATTTGCATTATTTTCGGGCTGAAAATCAATCAGGGTCATATGGGGAATAGGTTGATTAATGGATTCATCAGCGCCGGAGTTCTTCCTGTAGAATCCAAAACGCATGATGGGATCGAGAGATGGATCGAATCGTAAAATGGACGGCCGTCGTACCTCCAATGGAAGTTCGAGGGCATCCAGTTTCTCGCGTACATCCAGGCCGGCATAATCCATGTCCGTACCCCATGCGAACTCAAGCAAAACATCGGATTGACTGGAACGAGAAATGGAACTGATTTTATTCACGTTTTTTACAACACCTAAAGCCTCTTCAATAGGTTTTGATATGAGATTTTCAATTTCTGCCGGAGCTGCACCAGGATATTCGGTGCGAATGGTCAGGGTCGGATAAGTCAAATCGGGGAGTAGATTGATCTTTAATCGGAAAAAGGAGACAAAGCCGAAAAGCACTATGGCCAGAGTACACATAGCGATGGTCACACGACGTCGGGTGGAGATGTCAATAATTTTCATTGGCATTGTCCATCATTTCCTGGCGATCAATTTCGACACAGGAGATACGAGTTCCACTTTCGTGCTATCTTTTAGACTTCCTTTTCCTGTCGTCACCACAACATCTCCAAGGGTTAGGCCTTTTAATACTTCGATGTGTGTCGTGTTGATGTAGCCCGTCTGTATGACCTGTCGGAAGGCCATGCTGTCTCGAACCACGAAGACTGAAGATTCTTTATCTTCAGCCATTATGGCATCTTTTAGAACGAGCAGGGTATTGGTGTGGACGTTATGAATGATGTGAACGCGGGCAAACATGCCAGGTTTCAAACGCCCGGAAGGATCTTTTACTTCAACGGTCACTTTGCCGGTACCGGTTGCAGGATCCACGACCGGACTGATCCTCTCGATATGTCCTTTAAATACACCCTCCGGTATGGCATCTACTTTGAGATTGGCCGAATGGCCCTTTCTGAGCTTCCCAATTTGACGCTCCGGTACATGAAGTACTGCAAGCAAGGGATTTAATCCGGTTATACGAAATGTGCGTTGATTGGTCAGCACCATGTTACCACCCTTGATGAATCGTTCGGCGATAACACCGCTGATGGGTGCACGGATCGATGTATACTGAAGATTCAATTTGGCCAGATCGAATACCGCTTTCTGGTGTTCGTATTCATATTTTGCACCTTGGAACTCCTCTGCATTGATTAGATTCTTCTTGTAGAGTTTCTCGCTGCGTTGATATTCGTTTTCCAGTTTCTGCAAATTGGCCCTGGCCTGCTGGAGTTGGACGGCCAGTTTCTCATCATCCAGTCTGGATAAGATTTGATTGACAACGACATGGTCGCTCTCTTCGACAAGGATTTTCTCCACGGTTCCACCCACCTTGGCAACCACCTCGGTTTCTTCTTCGGCCTCCAGAGTCGCGGTTCCGGTAAAATAGGCTGCAATGTCTCCATTTTGCACCGTAGAAACTTCTACAGGGATCGACATGTCCGAATCATCGTTGGTTTGAGCGTTGGTGTCCGAACCACTACTGCAACCATAGTAAATGAAGGCCATCCCAAGGATCGCCAATAGAGCGAAGATCGTGTAAAGATGTTTCATTCGGATACTCCCGCGTTTTGAATCAGGGTTTCTTTTATGTTCAATATATCTGACAAATTATCAAGATAAATGTTGCATCATCATCGCATTGGGAATTGTAATACAGGTTGTAATTAACACTCATGTTTGTACCACGATTATGAGAACAGACATATCTATATTATAATCAATCGCTAATGGGAGTATAGGCAACATCTGTACCATATCGCCGGGGTGTGATAGTTAATTTCTAAATGACAGATAAACAAGAAATTAAGATGATCTCTTCAAAATCGTTCACACGATTCTGTGTTTATCAGACACAGGTTGAATGGCTACAACTGTGGTATTTTTACACAGTGAGAAATACATATTTTAAAATGGTGACAGAAACGTTAAATAATCTTTGACATTTAATTGAATTATTTGTACTTTCTTGGAATTCTTGTTAGGACATTTTGCAGATGATTCTATACGAAGCGATGATCTGTCATCTACAGAGGAGTAGAGGGATCAAGCCGATTACCATCTGATCATTACATCATATTTTCGAAAGCGTAAATCCTGAGAAATCGGGAGACGTCCTCCTGCCTTAGGGGAAAAAACGACATTGTGTTATCGGTTTCCCTGCTTTTAGAAAGAGGGCGATTAGGCAAAGTAACGGATCTGAGGAAGACTGTTAGCTTTAGGAGAGACAGTTTCCAAAGATCAATCGGTTTTTTCTTACTTTAATAGCCGGGCTACCGAATTATTTAACAAATAATTATAGCCCGGTTTTTATTTTTTTAATTTTATGCACCCTGAAAGCATAGATAAAAGGGATAGGGAGATGCACTATAGATCATTGAAAAAGATATTTTTGCTGATGTTGGTGGGCACGATGGCCTTGGCCACCATGCCCGACCTCTACGGCCAATCCACAAAAAAGCGCGAGCAGGAACGCCAGCGAAGGTCCGATAAAAACTTGCCGGATCTGCCCGAATGGGAACTCAGGGATGAACGCCCTCCGGACTACCTGGCCCGTGCCGAGCAAGAACTCCAGCGAAGGTCCGATAAAAACTTGCCGGATATGCCCGAATGGGAACTCAGAGATGAACCTCCGCCAAGCCACCATCTCCGTGCGTTGCGCAAAGGATCGGGGCCGGGTCTGATACCCGCGGGGCAGGGCTCCGAAGTCAGGGTGACTCATAACAATGGTGACACCGACTACCCGGATGTCGCCGTGGATTCACAGGGCAATGTCCACGTCGTCTTCACCACTGATTCGTATGATTCGGATGATGCGGGAATAGTCTACACGATGCTCGACAACAACGGGAATACCTTAATCGATGACACCCGGTTAACACCCGATGATGGATATGCATCCAAACGTCCGGCCATCGTCGTGGATTCCAACGATAAGGTTCATATCACATTCAAGGATTATCGGCCTGAAGCGATTGGGAGTTGGGAGCAAGAAATCTACTACACGAAGCTGGACCCCTACCTCGATGACAGGGACGGAGACGCCGCCAATGAAGCGGCAATCACCCTGGTGCAGGACAAGATGATCTCCGATTTGTGGTTTGACCATATCGGATACTGCAGGATGGGCGTCGACTCCGACGACAACATTCACGTGGTTTGGGATACGAAAGAGGAAGACGAGATTTTCTATGCCAAATTGGACAACAACGGAAACAAGCTGGTCGGCGATGATATGTTTGATGTCGGGGCTGATTGGCGTAGTTTCGTCAACCTGGCGTTCGACTCCAACAACGACGTCCACCTCGCCTGGAACGGTGACAGCGATACGGATGAGTACGAGACCTACTACATGATGCTGGATGGCAGTGACGGCGACATCCTGATCGACCGAACCCTGATTACACCCGATGATGATGAACATTCCAAGGGTCAGTCGATCCTGGTCGACCATCAGGACAAGGTGCACATCTTCTGGAAGGACCAGCGAACCGGCGATCAGGAGGTCTGGTATACCAAGCTCGACCCCGGCTTGGACGACCTGGACGGGGACAAAGCCGACGAAGGAGTCATCACGGTGATCGATGACAGGCCGGTCGGAGGAGGCGGCCAATGGGTAAAGAATATAGGAAGTGCCTTCAGCTCCGATCATAAAATCCATCTCAGCTGGTGGGATCACGATACGGGAAACCTGTACTACCAGGTCCGGGATACGGATAGTAATTACATTGTTAGCAGGCGATTGACCTCAACCAACTCGGTCACGAGCTCTGCGGCCTGGACGGTACCTTTCCTGGATGTGGATTCGAACGGCAAGGCGCATATCGTATGGTGTGATGGCAGGGATGGAGCCGGAGTCTATGAGGTCTATTACACCGGTGTCACACCCGATCCGCCTGGCCCCGAAGTGGAGGTAACGCATTATATTGATAAAACCGACGCCCCGGACATCGCCACCGATTCCAATAGCAATGTCCATATCGTTTTCGTCGGAACTCATACGCCGGGAGATATTGATTCGGGAAGTGATATCATCTACACGATGTTAGATAACAACGGGAACACCTTAATCGATGAAACCCGTATCACACCCGATGATGCCTATGCCAAGAAACGACCGGCCATTGTGGTCGACTCCAACAACAAGGTTCATATCACATATAAAGACCGCAAGTACTGGATGGAACTTTCGGGTGACTATGAACAGGAAATCTATTACACGAAGCTGGATCCCTACCTCGACGACAGGGACGGAGACGCCGCCAATGAAGCGGCCATCACCCTGGTGCAGGACAGGATGATCTCTGATCCGTATGATGACTTTATTGGTGCCTGCAGGATGGCCGTTGACCACGACGACAACATTCATGTGGTCTGGGAAACGGACGGGTGGGGATTAAATGACGATGATCTGTACTATGCCAAACTGGACAACAACGGAAATAAGCTGGTCGGCGATATCGTGATCCATGTGGGGGTTTATTGGCGTGCTTCCATCGACCTGGCAATCGACTTAAACAACGACGTTCACCTCGCCTGGAATGATATAGGTAACACCGATGAATTCGAGACGTACTACATGATGCTGAACGGAAGTAATGGCAGCATCCTGATCGACCGAACCCTGATTACACCCGATGATAATGAACATTCCAAGGGTCAGTCGATCCTGGTCGACCATCAGGGCAAAGTGCACATCCTCTGGAAGGATCAGAGAAGCGGCGATCAGGAGGTCTGGTATACCAAGCTCGATCCCGGCCTTGACGACCAGGACGGGGACGCCGCCGACGAGGGAGTCATCACAGTGATCGATGACAAGATAGTCGGAGGAGGCGGCCAATGGGTGAAGCGTATCGGGAGCGCCATCCACTGCGGGCACTTCATCCATGTCTCGTGGTGGGACTTGTACACCCAGGACCTTTACTTCACGGTTTTGGACACGGATGGAAACACCGAAGTCGCCCAGGCGGCGTTCACGGTGACCGGATCGGTCACAGCCGTAAAAGGCGGCGGCAACGGTTGGATGGTACCCTACGTGGATGCAGATGAAGACGGTAAAGCCCACATCACATGGCTGGATGGCAGGCAAGGCGGCATTGAAGTCTATTACATCAACCAACAGGGACCGACGATTAATTCCGGTAAGGACTTCGGAGACGCACCGGATCCTCTGACGGCCATGCCCCCCGGCCAGTATCCAACCCTCCTGGTCAACAACGGGCCGCGTCATAACCTGTCGTGCGAACTCTATCTGGGATCGTTGTTTGATTCCGAACCCGACGACCAGCCCACGGCCGGTTCCGACGGCGACGACAATGACGGCACCGACGACGATGACGGCGTAGATCCTGCCCAGCTTGTGCTCTATAAAGGCGTTGCGCCCACCTTCAACCTGAACCTGGTCAACGCCACCGAATCTATGGCCACCATCAAAGGCTGGATCGATTATAACCGGGACGGCATCTTCGAACCAGGAGAGAGTGCCGTGACCACGGCAGCCCACGGTGCCACCAGCGCCTAGCTGACATTCTCGACAGTTCCCATGACGGCTCCCATCGATACCTATGCCCGATTCCGCATATCGACGAATGCCGGCAGCATCGCAGATCCCACAGGCGAGGCGCCCGATGGTGAGGTGGAGGACTATTCCATGCCCATCCGCGACGTTCATGTGAACCTGACGAGTCCCAACGGTGCAGTGTGGATTCGGGGGGGGGCAAATTTGGAGGTGACCTGGACCTGTGTGCCTCCGAATGTAGGCAGGATCGCTCTGTACCTTTCCACGGACGGCGGATACAGTTATCCGGACCTCATTGCCGACGGACTTCCCAACAACGGGATGTACGTATGGACACCCCCCCTCACTAACAGCCAGACCTGCCGCATCAGGATCGAAGTCCACGGTTCTCTGCTGGCTACGGATGTGAGCGATGCCAACAACACCATCGATTCCACACCGCCCCACGTGGTTCTGACCTATCCAGTGGGCGGCGTGACCTGGATTGCGGGGGGAACGTATACGATCACGTGGAATCCGGCCACGGACAACTACCGGCTTGCGGA
>Ga0114922_10007062_pt1 | contig 10278 bp, 7 predicted proteins | sample AartaG_FD_100975 | JGI IMG/M metagenome (GOLD analysis project Ga0114922, IMG submission 100975) | Deep subsurface microbial communities from Aarhus Bay to uncover new lineages of life (NeLLi) - Aarhus_00045 metaG | ecosystem: Environmental > Aquatic > Marine > Oceanic > Sediment | place: Aarhus...
GAATCTTCATCAACCGCTGTTTCGATGAGTTGAACCTTTCGGCGCCGCAGTTGGTGAAGGAAGTCCACGAGGAGACCTGGCGGCCGGTGCGGAGATCATCGAGACCAACACCTACGGCGCCAACCGCTTCAAGCTGAGGCCTCACGGTTTCGAAGATAAATTGCGCGATATTAATATCGCCTCCGCCAAACTTGCCCGCGAGGTTGCCGCCGACCGTGCGCTTGTGGCGGGTTCGCTCGGGCCGCTGGCGCCCTCTCCACTAAAAGCGATAGCCCAGAGGCGCGCCGGGGATGTTTACGAGGCTTTCCATGAACAGGTCGAGGCTCTGGTGGAAGGCGGAGTGGATTTGCTGATTATCGAGACAATCAGCGATCTGGATGAGCTGCGTTTAGCAATCAAGGCGTGCAAGGATGTTTGCGACCTGCCCGTTATCGCGAGCGTGACCCACAATGAGGATAACAAGACCGTCTTCGGTGACACGCCGGAGGAGTGCGCCGCCGGCATCGAGCAGTGGGGGGCCGACGTCGCCGGAGTAAATTGCAGCACGGGCCCCAGGGCTATGCTGGAGAGCCTTGAGAGGATGGCTGCTGTGACCAAGTTGCCGTTTGTGGCGATGCCTAACGCCGGCTCTCCGCAACTCGTTGACGGGCGCTACATCTATCTTTCCAGTCCGGAGTACATGGCGGAGTACGCCAAACGCTTCATCCAGCGCGCAGGCGTGAGCATTGTAGGCGGTTGCTGCGGGACCACGCCGGTTCATATAAGGGCAATCAGGTCTGCGGTCAGGGCGCTCAGACCCTCGAGGATCGCTGTTTCGATCGAGGCTCCCTCGCTCGAGGTTCGTCCGCCGGCGGAAGAGCCGGTCGAGACCACGAAAAAATCTCCTCTGGCAAGGAAATTGAGAAGGAAATTCGTCACCAGTGTGGAGCTGACTCCTCCACGCAGCCCGGATCCAGCGAGAGCGTTGAAGTCTGCCGCGATGCTGAAAGAATACGGTGTGGATTGCGTCAATATCCCCGATGGACCGCGGGCATCGGCGCGTATCAGCCCGATGGTGCTCGCCTGGTTGGTCGAGCGCGAGGTCGGGATGGAGACGATCCTGCACTACACCTGCCGCGACAGGAACATTCTCGGGATGCAGAGCGATCTGCAGGGCGCTCATGCGCTGGGATTGCCTAATGTTCTGGCCGTAACGGGCGATCCGCCCAAGATCGGCGACTATCCCGACGCCACGGCGGTGTTCGACATCGATTCGATCGGCCTGGTGAGGATGCTCTATCGCCTCAACTGCGGCCAGGACCTCGTCGGCAATCCGATCGGTTCGCAAACCGCCTTTCACGTCGGTGTGGGAGCCAATCCCGGTGCTATAAATATCGAAAAGGAGCTCGAACGCTACCGGCGCAAGGTCGAAGCCGGAGCGGAATTCGTACTCACTCAGCCTGTCTTCGATGTGCGCTTGCTGGAGAGTTTCCTGGCAAACACCAAGGAGTTCCGCCTTCCGACGATGGTCGGGATTCTCCCCCTGCTGAGCCACCGCAACGCCGAATTCCTGCACAACGAGGTGCCGGGAATGCAGATCCCCGACGCGGTAATGAAGCGGATGGCAAAGATCAGCGGGGACGAAGCGGCACGCCACGAGGGTATCCTGGTCGCGCGCGAGGCAGTTGCCGAGGCTCGCGAGCTCGAGGGCGTCTGCGGTGTGTATGTCATGCCCCCGTTCGGGCGCTACCCGATGGCGCTCGAAGTGCTCGAGGCGATCTGATCGGAGATCTCCGGATCAACCCTTACTAAGTTCCCGGCGCAATTCCCCAGCGGCCTCAACCATGTTTCTTAGGGACTCGGTGACCTCGGGCCAGCCGCGAGTTTTCAAACCGCAGTCGGGATTTACCCAGAGTTGATCGTGCCGAAGGACCTTTAGAGCTTTGCTCAATCGGTCTTTGATCTCCTCTTTTGGAGGAATCCTCGGGCTGTGGATATCGTAAACGCCGGGTCCGATCTCGTTGGGGTAATCGAATCTGACAAAGGCGTCCAGCAGCTCCATGTTGGAACGTGACGCCTCGATCGAGATGGCGTCGGCATCGAGGGCGGCAATCGGTTTGATGAATTCGTTGAACTCCGAATAGCACATGTGTGTGTGAATCTGGGTTCGATCGTCCACCACGGAGGAGGCGATGCGGAAGGCGTTCACGGCCCACTGGAGGTACTCATCCCGCTCTTCGCGGCGAAGCGGCAGGCCTTCCCGGAAGGCCGGCTCGTCGATCTGAATTATCTTTATGCCTGCTTTTTCCAGATCGGCGACTTCGTCGCGGATGGCCAGGGCGATCTGGTAGGCGGTGTCGCGGCGTGGCTGATCGTCGCGAACGAACGACCATTGCAGGATCGTTACCGGCCCTGTGAGCATACCCTTCATCGGCTTGTCGGTCAGAGACTGCGCATAACTGATCCAATCGACAGTCATCGCTTTGGGTCTATGGACATCGCCGTAGATTACCGGCGGCTTGACGTAACGCGAGCCGTAGCTCTGGACCCAGCCGAGTTTGGTGAAGGCGACGCCTTCCATCTGCTCGCCGAAGTACTCGACCATGTCCATGCGCTCGAATTCGCCGTGGACCAGAACGTCGAGCCCGGTTTCTTCCTGGAATCTGACCGTTTGTTCGATCTGCTCCTTCAGGAAGGACTCATAATCGGCTGCTGTGAGCTTGCCCTTGCGAAAGTCCGCGCGCGCTTGCCTCACCTCGGCGGTTTGCGGGTACGATCCAATCGTGGTGGAGGGCAAGAGCGGCAAATCGATGTTTTGCTTCTGAGCCTTGCTGCGCACCACGAAGGGGCTTTTACGGCGCATCATTTCTTCACTAATCGAAGACATGCGCCGCCTTACCTGCTCATTGTGCGTGCGGCTCGAGGTGGCCCTGTTTTCCTGAAAGTTGTGGTTGTCTTTGAGATGGTCTGAGATGAACGGCCTGCCCTCGTTGATTGCCCTCGTCAGGATAGTAATCTCTTGGAGCTTCTGCTTGGAGAACGCCATCCAGCCCTTGAGCTCGGCATCCAGCTCCGTTTCCATATCGAGGTCGATGGGGCAGTGCAGCAGCGAGCATGACGGCGCGATCATCACCCTTTCATTGCCGAGAGCGTTTGCGGCCGTCTCAACGGTCGCGAGAGCGGCTTCAAGATCGGCGCGCCAGACGTTCCTGCCGTCGATCACACCCAAAGAAAGACTCATCTTTTCCGGCAAGTAAGTGAGCATTTCCGCGAGCTGATCGGGACCTCGAACAAGGTCCAGATGCAGTGCGTCGATGGGTAAGGAGAGCGCCAGGTCAGCGTTGGGTTTGAAATCAGCGAAATAGGCAGTCAACAGGATCTTGGTATCGCCCGCCGCCGAATTCAGCCTGTCGAACGCTGAGCGGTAGGCGTCGCCGGCCTCGTGGGGCAGCTCGAGCGCAAGCATCGGCTCATCGATTTGTATCAATTCGGCCCCGGCTTCGGCAAGCTTAGTAATAACCTCCTCATACACCGGGAGAAGATTATCGAGGAGATCAAGGGGAGAAAAATCAGCCTCAACGGCCTTCCCCAGCATCAGGAATGATATGAGGCCAAGCAGAACCGGCCGCGTGAGGATGCCCAGCTCGCGCGCTTCCGTGAAGTCCACAAGAGGCTTCAGCGAAGATAGGGCGAATTGCTGATCGGGCTCGAATTCCGGGACGATGTAGTGATAATTGGTGTCGAACCACTTTGTCATCTCCATCGCCGGGATTTCCGCTGTCCCGCGCGCCATGGCGAAATAGGTGTCGGTGTCGACCTCTCCGCCGTTCCAGCCGTACCTTGACGGAACCGCGCCGACGGTCGCGATGGTGTCGAGAACGTGATCGTAGAGGGAAAAGTCATTGCTTGGGATGTGATCGATGCCGATCTGCTTCTGCAGGTGCCAATTGCCGCGGCGGATCTCCGAGGCCGTGGCTTTCATTTGGTTAAGATCTATTCTACCCGACCAGTAACGCTCGACGGCGCGTTTGAGTTCACGCTTGAGCCCGATCCTGGGGAATCCAAGGTTGGTTGCCAATGCCATGTTGAGTTGCCCTCCGGTTCATAAGTGGAAGTGATTTGATCATAATTTCAGAAACGATGAAAGAGAAAATATACCACAGAATCAGATACTTACAGCATTTGCGGCTTTACAAGAAGTTCTCCCTGACAAGAGATATTTAGACGTTGAACCTGAAAAACCTGCGAAGTTGGAAGCCCGGATTTAATTATCTTTCGAATCATTAAGGCTTATGCTTATTTCCTCTAAGATTTGGATTTTGGCATATAGATGGATTTTTTATCCTTCAGCGATCGAGGATGCAGTCGGCTGTACCTGACCTTGACGCTCTCGCCGGGCCGCCTCTATACTCCGCTGAATGCATGAAGCGGCCAATTACCGATTGAAAATCCAGTACGATGGTCGGCCTTTCTGCGGCTGGCAGCGCCAACCTAACGCAATGTCCGTTCAGCAGTGCATCGAGGAAGCCTGCGAGCGGATCTCCGGCGAGAAAATCAGTGTTCACGGAGCAGGTAGAACGGACGCGGGAGTGCATGCGTTGGGGCAGGTTGCCAACGTGCTTCTGCCGACATCGATGACAAGAAGTGAATTACGGAGAGCTTTGAACTCTCTGCTGCCCGCCGAGATAAAAATAGCATCGGTGCAAAAAGCCGCTGACGAATTCCATGCCCGGAAAAGCGCAAAGGAGAAAACCTACCGGTATCTCCTGCTTACGAGCCGCGATAGAAGCCCCTTCGCTCCTTGGTATGCTTCGTGGTTGCCGCATCGTTTGGAAGCGGATAGGATGCGTGAAGCCGCCGTTTCCCTCATAGGGAAACACGATTTTCGCTCTTTCATGGCAACCGGCAGCTCTGTAAAAACAACAGTGCGTGAGATCCGGCGATTCGAGATAAGGACGGGCGGGGCCATGATCAGTTTCACCGTGTCGGCAGACGGCTTTCTCCGACACATGGTGCGCATTATGGTCGGAACCCTTATCAGAGTGGGGAGAAGAAAGTTCGATCCATCGAAGGTTGCCGACATTCTTAAAGGGAATGACCGCAAGCTTGCAGGTCCTACCGCCCCGCCGGAGGGGCTTACCCTGGTGCGGGTTGTTTACTGAGAATTAATTGATGAAGTTCGATTTTCCAGACGCTGAGGTGAAGGCGGGCAGTTACGAGGCCGGCTTGCTCGAACGCCTTGACCCTGAAAAGCTTCCCAAACATGTCGCTGTGATCATGGACGGCAACGGTCGCTGGGCGGCACGTCGGCGTCTTCCGAGGATTGAGGGACACAGGCGCGGAGCCACCTCGGTGCGCAAGATAGTCGAAGACTGCCGGCGGCTGGGAATCGGTGTTCTCACTATCTATGCCTTCTCTGTGGAGAACTGGAAGAGACCGCAGAAGGAGATAGACGCCCTGATGGGTATGCTCAGCGAATTTGTCCGCAAAGAGGTCAAGACGCTGGTCAAGAATGGTATACGGTTCAGGCCTTTCGGGCGTTGGCGCGCGTTGCCTTCGCGAACTGTCGCCGATCTCGAGTGGGCAGTGGAAGAGACCACGGATTGCGACAAGATGATCTTCCAGGTGGCTCTAAACTACGGCGGAAGGACCGAGATCGTAGATGCGTGCCGACAGGTGGCGGAAGATTGTCTTCTCGGGAACCTAAATTCAGAGGAAATAAATGAAGAGACGATAAGGCAGCGTCTCTACAGCCCGAATGTTCCCGATCCTGATTTGTTGATACGCACATCGGGAGAGATGCGGGTAAGCAACTTTCTCCTGTGGGAGATAGCATACGCTGAGCTTTATATAACAGAGATCCACTGGCCTGATTTCCGATTGAGGCACTTATTGGAGGCACTGGTCGATTTTCAAAGGCGGGAGCGCCGGTTCGGCGGCCTTGGTGGGGAGGGGAAATGATAAGGATTATAACTTCGCTGGTCCTGGCCGCGCTGATAATTGCGGCGTTGTTCTTCGATCCCTTCTGGTGGCTTGTGTTTGTGACCTTTTTCTCCGTGGGTGCCGGGATCGAATTCTCCAATGTACTCTACAAAGGCAAACTGATCGCGCTGAGAATTCTCGTCGTCGGCTCCTGCTTTGCGTTTCCGGTCAACGCTTATCTTGGGCTCAACGGCTTGCCTTCACTGCCCGACACTCTGCTGGTGGCTTTCCTGTTTGTCTTCGCGCCGATCCTCTTCATCTTCAACAAAGGGTCGATTGAAGATTTTCATACGAGCGTGCCGATGGCGGTGTTCGGATCGCTGTGGATCGGTTATCTGCTTAGTTTTTTAATTCATGTCAGATATCTGAGGCTTGACGGCTATCTCTACGGCATCAGAGCGATTTTATTCTTCGTCATCGTTGTCACCAGCTCCGATATTTTCGCGTATTACATGGGCAAGGCATTCGGGAAAAACAAGATGTCGCCGCTTTACTCGCCCAACAAAACGTGGGAAGGCGTGATCGGCGGATTCCTGGGCGGTTTGGGGGGGGCGTATTTATGCCTTTTCAATTTTGCCGGATTGATAACTCCACTTCACGCGGGAATCATCGCAGTCATTATAGTGTTCTTTGGCATGCTGGGTGACCTGACCGAGTCGGTCTTCAAACGCAGCTGTGAAGTCAAGGATGCCGGCGGGTTCCTGCCGGGTCACGGTGGAATACTCGACAGGATGGACAGCGTCCTGCTCGCCGCCCCGGCGTTTTACTGGTATATCTACTTCGTTCTGGTCAAGTGAGAAAGATCGCCATTCTGGGTTCTACTGGTTCGATAGGGCGTTCGACTCTTGTCGTTGCCGACCGCTTTCCCGAAAAAATAGAGGTAGTCGGATTAGCCGGCGGGCGAAACTTGGAGACTCTCAGTCGGCAGGTCCTCCGCCATCGTCCCAGGATGGTTGTGATTGGCGACGGCGAGCCAAGCGATGATCTACTCCGGGCGTGCAAGGAATCCGGGAGCCGCCTGGCTAAGGGGAGCGATGGGCTCGCTGAACTTGCATCTGAGGACGATATCGATACCGTAGTTTCCGCAATCGTCGGTGCCGTGGGGCTGGAGCCTACTCTCACAGCCGTTCAAGCCGGGAAGCGTATAGCTTTGGCTAATAAGGAAGTCCTGGTAATGGCCGGCGAGTTAGTGATGAAAGCCGCCCGTGAACACGGGGCGGAAATACTACCCGTCGACAGCGAGCATAACGCCATATTCCAGTGTCTCGAGGGCAACTCACGGGACAGCCTGAAGCAGATTCTTCTTTGCGCAACAGGCGGGCCGCTGTGGACCAGAGACCGTGAGGAATTCGCAAGCGTTTCCGTGGAAGAGGCATTGAATCACCCGCGCTGGAACATGGGTCGCAAGGTCAGCATCGATTCGGCTTCGATGATGAATAAAGGCCTGGAGATGATTGAGGCGCGCTGGCTGTTCGACTTGAGGCCGGAGCAGATCCGCGTTCTGGTTCACCCGCAGGCAATAGTGCACTCCCTGGTCGAATATGTCGATGGCTCGGTGATTGCTGAATTAAGCCGGGCTGATATGGAAATCCCGATACAGTATTGCCTCAGTTATCCGGACCGCTGGGCCGAAGAGCAGAAACATCTCGATCTCACGACGGTATCACCACTGGAGTTCTTTGATCCCGATGTCAAAAAATTCCCCGCGCTTGGTCTTGCGCGCGCCGCGCTGGAGGCTGGCGGCGGGGTGCCGGTTGTTCTAAACGCAGCCGATGAGGTTGCCGTGGAGGCATTTCTTTCGGGAGAGATAGGATTCACTGATATAATGGACGTGGTGTCAGAGGTAATGCAGAAGGACATGCACGAATTCAGTGGTAGCCTGGAGAGTATTCTGGTTATCGATCAATGGGCCAGGGCTGCTGCTGAGGATGTTTTGGTAAAATTCAGGGAAAGATGAATCAAATCGAGGCCGGTATCGTATTAAATACGACTGGAAGAGGAAGTTAAGATTTTGGAAATACTGTCATCCATAGTTGCTTTTCTCTTTGTTATCTTCGTCATGATCCTCGTGCACGAGTTTGGACATTTCATCGCGGCGAGGATCGTTGGTGTGAAAGTAGAATCGTTTTCCATCGGTTTCGGCCCCGTTCTGCTCAGATGGCGCGGGAAAGAGACAGAATATCGTTTGAGCGCGCTGCCTCTCGGCGGCTACGTCAAGATGCTCTCCGAGAATCCGGATGAGGGAGTTACGGGAGATCCGGCGGAGTTCATGTCACGGACACGCCTGGAGCGCGTATTCATCCTGGTAATGGGACCGGCGCTGAACATTTTGTTGGCATATCTGATGTGGACGGGCATCCTGATGCTTGGTGAGCAGAAGCAGGAGTGGCTGGTTAAGCCCCCCAGCGCGGATTACGTTCAGCCCGGGGGACCGGCCGATCTGGCGGGAATCAGGCAAGGCGACAGGATCCTCTCCGTCAACGGCCGTCAGATGGCGACGTGGGAGGATCTGTTCTACGTCATAGCAACGACACCACGCGAAGAGATGTCGATAACTACTGAGCGAAACGGCGAAAACCTGGAGTTCCAGGTTATGCCTGTCGAGGATCCGCTACGCGGCTCGGGAAGTATCGGCGTCGCCCCGGGATTCCCAGCGACGATATCGGGGATGTTGGAGGGCGGTCCTGCTGAACAGGCCGGGCTTCGCGAGGGCGACGAGGTGTTGGCGATCGACGGCAGAAAGGTCTCCAGTTTCAACGGGATCGTCGATGCCGTGATATCTCGCTCCCACAGCGTTGACACCCTGAGAGCGGTCGGCGATGTGTGGCCTGCTTTGAGCGGCTTCAAATCACTGCTGAAGATGAGTGGCGCCCTGGACCTGGAATTCGAGTATCGCCGTGACGGCGAGGTGGCGACAGCCGGCATGACGCCTGTGTACGATCCTGAACTCGGCTATCGAAAAGTGGGCATAGCCCAGCCTCCGATGCCTGTAATCACGGTCAGCATAGGCCCGCTCGAGGCGGTGGCCGGTGGCTTTGACCGCGTGGTTACCAATACCGTCCGGCTATATGATGTGGTGGCCAAGCTGGTAACCGGGCGGCTCAGCACAAGGGCTATCTCGGGTCCGGTGGACATCGCGGATATCAGCGGCAGGGCGGCCGGGCAGGGTATCATTCCCCTTCTCAACCTGATGGCTTTTATCAGCCTTAATCTAGGGATTATCAATTTGTTGCCGCTGCCGGTGCTTGACGGCGGAAGCATCCTAATCTTCACCATTGAGGGCATCACGCGTCGCGAGATCAGCGTTACAGCGAAGGAATGGATCATGCGTATCGGTGTCTTCCTGCTGTTGCTGATTATGGCTCTGGTGCTCTTCCAGGATATCGACAAGCTGATCATGAGGATGGGCTGAGCATGCCCCCGCGCGTGGAATTCGCACGCCGTAAGACCCGTTCAGTATGCGTCGGAAACCTGAAAATCGGCGATGGTGCGCCCGTTAGCATCCAGTCGATGACAAAAACCGATACGCGCGATATCGATTCGACTTTGCACCAGATAGACGCGTTAGTTAGTGCCGGTTGCGAGCTGGTGCGGTGCGCCGTGCCCGACAAAGACGCGGCTGAATCGTTACGGGAGATCGTTGTGGGTTCCAAGATTCCTGTTGTTGCCGACATCCATTTCGATCCCGGGCTGGCATTGGCTTCATTAAAAGCCGGCGTTGCCAAGCTGAGAATAAACCCTGGCACGATCGGGGATCGGAAAAAGGTGGAGAGGCTGGTTCGCGAGGCAAAGGAGCGAGGCGTTCCGATCAGAATCGGTGTTAATGCCGGCAGCCTCGAACGCGAATATCTTCAAAGGGATGGTTGGCCGTCGCCCGAGGGTATGGTGGACTCGGCCCTGGGTCATATAAGACTACTGGAGGGTTGGGGCTTCCACGACATTATCGTATCCCTCAAGGCGTCGGATGTTCCGCGCACGGTGGCTGCCTACAGGCTCCTGGCCGCGCAGTGTGATTATCCCTTCCATCTCGGCATCACCGAGGCCGGGGCTGGCGAAAATGCCGCCGTCAAATCGGCTGCCGGGATCGGCATCCTGCTGGCCGAAGGCATCGGCGATACTATCCGAGTTTCGTTGACCGAAGATCCTATCCGCGAGGTCGAGGTTGGATGGTCGATACTCAAGAGTCTTGGACTTCGGAAAAAGGGGCCGGAATTCATCTCCTGCCCGACATGCGGACGTTGCGAAGTTGATTTAACTGCGATAGCCGCCGAGGTGGAGCGACGCCTGAAAGACATCGATGCCCCGATCACAATCGCA
>Ga0114922_10007063_pt1 | contig 10278 bp, 6 predicted proteins | sample AartaG_FD_100975 | JGI IMG/M metagenome (GOLD analysis project Ga0114922, IMG submission 100975) | Deep subsurface microbial communities from Aarhus Bay to uncover new lineages of life (NeLLi) - Aarhus_00045 metaG | ecosystem: Environmental > Aquatic > Marine > Oceanic > Sediment | place: Aarhus...
ATATTAGGATATAATTGCAATTCGAAAATTTTAAAGAAAGTGGGTGATGTGATATGCCTGGTATCGTACTACGCCATGATGACAACTTTGACGCTTCTTATAGACGTTTCAAAAAGCAGACTGACCGTAACTTAATAGTTACTGAAGCTCGTGCTCGCCGTTTCCATGAAACGGAAACTGAAAAACGTAAGAAATTCAAAATTGCATCTCGTAAGAAAATGCTTAAGCGTCTTTATATGATGAGACGTTATGAATCACGCCTGTAAGCGTTAGTCCCTCGGGACTGCGTTTCACTATTTTAACTCTAAAACCTTCAAAATTCAACTCTTAACTATCAAAAAACCTATAAATACTTTCTAATCATCTTTTCTAACTCTTTAGCATCAATTGGCTTAGGTAAATAATCATCCATTCCAGCTTCAATAAACTTCTCTTTATCACCTTTAAGTGCATTTGCTGTTACTGCAATGATTGGAATATTTTTAACCTTGTTTAATAACCTTATCTCTTTAGTCGCTTCTATCCCATTCATATTTGGCATGTTCTCATCCATAAGTATTAAATCAAAATGAGAATTTTTAACTGCTTCAATTGCTTCTAATCCATCATTTGCAACTTGTGAATCTAAACCAAAATCATCTAGTAACATACCCATTAACATCTGATTAGATTTGTTGTCTTCAACAATAAGAACCATACCACTAAGTTCATCTTTATGAATATCTTCAATCTCTTCTACATCTTGCTTTTTTTCAACTTCTATTATAGGTAGAGTAAAATAAAAACAACTTCCCTTATTTAATTCACTTTCAACAGAAATCTTTCCACCCATTAGTTTTACAAGAGCTTTTGAGATAGAAAGACCAAGCCCTGTACCACCAAATTTTCTAGTTGTTGAGCTATCCTCTTGTGTAAATGAGTTGAAAATATTATCTATACTCTTTGAATCTATCCCTATCCCATTATCATAGATTTCACATAACAACTCTTTTTTATCATCATTTTGGCTAATCTCTACCCTCACTAGACTATCATTATGGGAAAATTTAATAGCATTACTTAAAATATTTGAAAAAACTTGTTTCACTCTAACACTATCGCCAAGTGTGTACTCAGGTAAACTATCATCTATGTTTATCTTAATTGTGATTCTACTCTCTTGTGCTTTTTCAAAAAAGAGTTCCACCACCTGATTAAAAGTCTCTCTTATATTAAATGGGATTTTCTCTATTAAGAGCTTATTGTTATCTATTTTAGAAAAATCAAGAATATCATTAATAATAGTAAGTAAACTATTACTCGATTCTTTTATAATTTTTAGCTTTTTTTGTTTTTGTAAATCTATCTCATCTTTATATAAAATATCTACAAAACCTTTTATAGCATTGAGTGGTGTTCTTATCTCATGAGACATATTTGCTAAAAAATCAGATTTAGTTCTCATTGCTATCTCAAGTTTTCTTGTTCTATCTCTTACTTCATCTTCAAGATGTTCCTCTAAGGCTTTTTTACGAGATATATCTTTCCATAAAACATGAATAGCAACTTCATCTTCAAACTTTATTTTGGTTAAAGAGACATCACACCAGAAATTTTCACCATCTTTTTTTGTATGAATCCACTCAAAATGGTGTGAACCTTTTTTCATACAAAGTCCAATCATCAAATCTGCTTTACTTTTGGAGAGTTGTCCATCTGGTTGAAATTCTGGAGATAGTTGTGATGGGTGAAAATTTAAAAATTCATCTCTATTATCATACTTTAGCATTTTTAAAATCGCATCATTTGCTCTAATAAATTTACCATCTTTTATAATAAGAACTCCATCTATAGAATCCATAAAAAGTGCTTCATAATTTTTTTTCTCTATCTGTAGTTTTTTAGTTTTGTCTTTGATTAGTTTTTTTAAATAATTATTATGTTTTTTAAAAAGATAAGAGATAAAAAATGTTGTAAAAATAAAAAATACTATTATCCATATTATCCATTGCTTATAAAGACTAATATCTTGTTTTTGAGTATACATAAACTCATCAGGAATAGTAGCTGTATCAGCATAACCTAAATCTTTAAAAGAGTTAGCAATTGTTTGCCAACGACTCTTATCCATCGTTCCAACTGCTATGAAAGGGTAAAGTGATTGTTGTTTTAAAATATTTGCTTCATATCTTAGATGATTTAAAGAGAGTTCAGAGTTATATTTTTCTTTTATTAGTTTTATAGTCTCTTCTATGTTGTCAAAAGCATATTTCCACCCTTTTAAACTTGCTTCTCGAAATGACTTAACAGTATCAGGGTTTGTATTTAAATACTTCTGAGATGTAAATAATATATCGCCATAAAAATCAATCCCATTTTCTATAGGGGTAAAGAGTTTATATTCTATGTTATGTTTTTCTAACTCATAAGGCTCGTTTGAGACATACGCACTCATAATGTCACATTTTTTATCTATGAGATCATTTATATTGTAGCTAGTTGGGATGAAATTTATTTTAGAGCTATCTACACCGTTTACTTTTAACATAGCAAGTAGTTCTATATTATCAAGCGAATGCTCTTGGTGCATCACTCTCTTACCAATAAAATTTTTTAAATTCGTAATATTGCTATCTTTTCGTACAACCCAAGCATAAGGGCTATTTTGAAAAATTGAAGCTAAAGCTACAAATTCTCTCCCTTTATTGACCTCATGAATGATTTTAGAACTTGCTACACCAAACTCAACTTTACCACTCTCAACATCATCTAGGGTGTTTTTTTTAAAGCCGTCTAATATTTCAACATCAAGAGCTACATCTTTATAAAACCCTTTCTCTTTTGCCATATAAAAACCAGCAAATTCAAACTGATGTGTCCATAACAGCTCTAATTTTATTTTTTTTAAATCATGAGAGTAAAGGGTAAATACTAAGAGGGATATAGTTAAAAGAAATTTCATTTATACTCGTATATATTATTTTAAACTATTGTAACATAATTCTCTTTTAGTATCTCCGTTGGAACCTCGAATAAAATTCGAGGTTCCAAGAGCTTATGCAAGAGGTTTATTTTATGATTTTTTCAGATACTTTGTAAGGATATGAATCTTTACACCATTTACACGACCCTCAATATGCTCAGCATCATTAGGAACTAAACCTATGTTTCTAACAGCAGTACCACGCTTTGCAGTGAATCCTGTACCTTTTACATCTAAATCTTTTGTAATTACAACTGTATCACCAGCGTTTAGAGTTACACCATTTGAATCTTTATAAACTAAAGCATTTTCATCAGGTAATCCTGCATCTGCCCATGCTTTAACATCCTCTTCCATATACATCATATCTACTAAATCCTGACGACCAAGAGCATGTAAAAGTCTATAACTCATAACAGCAACAGCAGGTGTTTCACTCCACATAGCATCATTTAAACAGTTGAAGTGATTCTCATCTAACTCAGCACTTTCAATTTGAGACTTACAGTTTGCACAAATATAAATAGACTGTTCAGTTGAGCCATCAGATGGTGCAACATCAAAAGAACTTAAACTCTCATCACTTCCACATAATTCACACGCACCATTACTTCTTGCTATCAACTCTTTACTCATCTATTTGTCCTTATCGTTTTTATTAAATTCTATTATATCTTCATCTGAAGTTTGTGTTGTATTTTTATTGTTATCAAACGCTTTTTGAGCTTCCTCTTCATTGTAGATTCTACACTCCTCAGGAACAGTTGCTGTAGGGTCTGATGCTATCTGATTACACATTGTTGCATTAAATGTAAAATGTGAACATCCACTAAAAAAAAGAACAGCTATTATATAAAATTTCCACATATTATTTTCCTTTTATAATTAAATCTAAGTATTTCTTAGGTGTTACTCTCATCATCTCTTGTGCTAACCATCTTATCTGAAAAAATGCAGCTCCAGAATCTCTAAGTGTAAAGTAGTTTCTTAAACTTCTAAGGTTGAATGTTACTACCATATCTACTTTTACATTATCTGTAATGATATGCTTAAAAGCATCCCCAACATTTCTTTTCTTTTTACCGTTTTGTAGAGCTTCGTAGAGTTTCTCAGAATCATTCTTTAACTCTTCTAAAAATACTAAAGAGCTTTTTGCAACTGATATATCATTAAAATCTTCTACTATCTTTTTCTGGTAACTTAGTTTATCAAACATAGCTGAAATCTCTATACGGTTGTAATCTTCATCAGCAGTTACAAACATGTCAAATGAGAGAATCTTTGATATAAAGAACTCTTTATCACCTTGCGCGGCCACAAAAGCATTGATTAGAGAACTCATAGTGTAGCGAGTACTTCTTACACTGATAGCTTGGATTCTGTGTCTTGCGTGTTCTTGGAGAACCCCTCTTGAAGTTCCACGAATTAAAAAAGAGAGATTTGCGTGTTCTAAGATAGAGTGGTGAAAATATGTCCATGCTAAATCATCAAGGAGCTTAGAATCATCTATAGAGTTTAACTCATCACACATAAGAGAATCTGGCATAGAATCTTCTAGATTCTTTACAACTTCATTTTCACTATTGGAAAATGAATCATAACAAGTTCTAGCTGCAGTCTCAGCTACTCCAATTCCTGTTTCTTGAAGTAATACCACTTTTGGTTTTGTGTATTTTATGCCATATATATTTTCCATCATCATCAACCTTTCAATAATGGAATTTTACTATAATTCAGAGTAATTTCAAAGGGAAAAATCTACTTTTGAATTCCATCCAAAATTGGAACAAAATCACAAACCTCTAGCTCTTCTGTTCTTATAGAATCACCAGTTTTTACATAACGAGTTATCACTTGCTTATTTCCCTTCTCAACTGGAGCTACTAAGATTCCACCATCTGCTAACTGATCAAAGAGTTTTTGTGGGATTCTTTTTGCTGTTGCTGAGAACAAGATTCTATCGTAAGGGGCATATTGAATCCAACCATTTTGACCATCGTCTGTTCTTGTATGAACATTATGAATCTGTAGATTTCTAAAACGAGATTTTGCTTCTATCATAAGAGGTTCAATTCTCTCTATGGTAAAAACTCCACGAAAAAGATGGGAAAGAACAGCTGCTTGATAGCCACTACCACAACCAACTTCTAACACTCTATCAGCACCAGCTGGCTTTAAATATTGTGTCATTTTTGCAACTGTAAGGGGGGAGCTTATATATTGTGCTGCACCGATAGGGAGAGCATCTAATTTATACGCATTATGCTTAAAGCCTGTTGGAACAAACATCTCTCTATTTGTTTTTGCTATTGCATTTTTTACATTATTATCTAATGTGAATTTTTTATTACATTCTTCTGCAAGGCGTGCTGTTTTTGTTGCTGTTATCCTGTCCATCTCTTACCTATTATAAATATATCTATAGCCATCCTAAACCAAACAAGTGGATACTCGCATGTTTGATTTAGGATGGCTATATACACTTCGCTTAAGCAAAGTGTATTCCCATTGTGATATAATTTATAATTTAACTTACTACATCTACATGCGTATCTATTTTTATCTCTATAGATGTATCGTTTGATGAGTACTCGTAAGTGTTAAACTCCTCTGCAGAATCTGTTTGAGTTAAAGTTCCATCTGTATCTGTAAAATCAAGTGAAGAACCATCATCACCCTCTATAGTTATAGAATCATCTTTACTTGCCTCTAAAAGATCATCTAAACTTATATCAGTTACATCTTTATCTGAAATATCTATGGCATCAACCTCAACTCCTCCCATCTGATTTACAACTAATGCAAAATCCACATCATTGTCTAGTCTTGAGAAATCTAAGATTAACTCTTCTGGATTCATTGTAAGAGTATCCTCAGCTGACGGAGTAACTTCTCTCGTATTTGTAAAAATCTCCTCTACCATTCTTGTATCTTCAAACTCTACAACTACTTCTCTTGAGTCTTCAAACTCTTGTGTTTCGATTCTAGTATTTGTAAATGTCTCTTCAACCATTTTAGTATCTTCAAATTCTACTTCTACTTCTCTTGTGTTTGTAAAACTTTCCTCTACAACTCTAGTATCTTCGAACTCTACTATCACATCTCTAGTATCTTCAAACTCTACTGTTCTTGTTCTTGTATCTTGGAATTCAACTGTTACTTCTCTTGTATCTGTAAAAGTCTCTTCATATATATTGTCATCTACAACATAAGTCTCTGTTTCATATACAATCTGGTCTGGTAGTGCTGTGACCGTAAGTGTTCTAGTATCTTCGAACTCTACTGTTACCTCTCTTGTATTTGTAAATGTTTCACTCTCAACTCTTGTATCATCAAATCTAACTACTACATCTCTAGTATCTTCAAACTCTTCTTGCTCTACTCTTGTATTTGTAAATGTCTCAGTTGTTGTTTTCACCCAACTACCATCTACTAACTCATACCCAGCAGTAGTCATTGCTGTTGTGTCTACTGTAGTTGTAGCTCTTGTACCAATCTCATCTTCACCATCTACCATTCTAGTGTTTTGGAACTCTTCTGTTACAGCTTTTGTATTTGTAAATGTCTCAGTTACATCTTTTGTGTTTGTAAAAGTTTCTTGTTCTACTCTTGTGTTAGTAAAAGTCTCTTCAATTGTTCTTGTATCTTCGAACTCTACTGTTATATCTCTAGTATCTTCAAATTCTACTTCTATAACTCTTGAATCTTCAAACTCAACTTCTACATCTCTGACATCTGTAAATGTTTCCTCATAAGGTTCACCATCTATTACATAAGTCTCTGTTTCATATACAATCTGGTCTTCTTGTACCTCAACTAAAACAGTTCGTGTATCTTCAAACTCTACTTCTACAACTCTTGTATCTTCAAATTCTTCTTGCTCGATTCTAGTATTTGTAAAACTTTCTGTTGTATTTTTAATCCAAACACCATCTACTAACTCATACCCAGCCTCTGCCATTGCTGTTGTATCTACTGTAGTTGTAACTCTTGTTCCTATACTATCTTCACCATCTACTATTCTAGTGTTTTGGAACTCTTGTGTTACAATTTTAGTGTTTGTAAAAGTTTCTGTTACATCTTTTGTATTTGTGAATGTCTCTTCTACCATTCTTGTATCTTCAAACTCTTCTGTTGCTACTCTTGTATTTATAAAAGTCTCTTCAACCATACGAGTATCTTCAAACTCTACTGTTACAACTCTTGTATCTTCAAACTCAACCTCGACATCTCTTTTATCTGTAAATGTCTCTTCATAAGTTTCACCAGGGATTGTATAAGTCTCAGTTTCATAAATGATTTGCTCAGATTCTACTGTTGTTGTTACAACTCTTGTATCTTGAAACTCAACTTCCACTTCTCTTGTGTTTGTAAATGTTTCTGCAACTATTCTTGTATCAGGGAACTCAATAGTAACCTCTTTTTGTGCTGTTACAGATACATCTCCAATTTTAAACTCTTGAGAATTATCTCCACCACCATCACCTTCGCCTGTATGGAAGATTTTTATAGAATCAAAAGTGTGCAATGATGTAACTTCTAAAATAACATCCATATTATCTTTTAAGTCCTGTTCTTTGTAGATAGTATCTACATCGATTCTATCAACCTCTTCACCATCTTTATAGAGGATAATTTCACCCTCATCATGTTTAACTTTATAAGATTTTATCTCTAAATCAACAGATTTAGTATCATCTAAATCATATTTTAAATAATCACCCGATTGATTAAGATTTGCATCCCCATCTGAATATGTAGTTGTTACATCTTGAAGCTCAACTCTCGTGTTAGTAAAATTCTCAATTACATCTCTAGTATCTTCAAAATTTTCTGTTACTGTTTTAGTATTTGTAAATGTTTCAGTAGTTGAAATCTCCCAATGACCCTCAGTTGTTTGTACCCAAACACCATCTACAAGTTCATAACCAGCTTCACTCATAGCCTCAGTATCTACAACCTGTGTTAATTCAACTTGTGCTATATCATTAACTAAAGAACCTAAATCAGATATCTCATCAGCATATATTGTAGGGTTTGCAATATCACTAATATCTGTATGTGTTGCATACTCTGCATCTGAAATTTCTGGTGGTTGTGCTAAACCAGCAGCATAGTCTAAATCATGTAGATCATTTACATTGATTCCTATTGTGTACATTGCGTCCATATTATCAGATATAAAATCTTTGAAATCTGGTAAGTACTCTAAAAAGTCATCTTCATAAGAGCCATAAGCATTACCATCACCCATCTGAATAAGAACATTTTGGTCAGCTTCTGGAGCATTTGCAAAAGTAGTTTCAGCTAAACGCATCCCTTGTTCTGGGTCTGTTCCACTTTTATCTTTATAAAGCGTACCATCAGCATCTAAGTTTGTTCCATCTAACCAACCTGAAGACTCTGCATTATTTCCCCAAAACTGAACAATATTTACATTCACACCACCAATAGCCTCATATTGAGCAACTATATTGTTGATGGCATCTTCACTTAAATCAATATCAGTATTGCTCATTGAGCTTGATACATCCATAACAAAAGTTAAGTTTGTTGTAGCAGTTTGAGGTACACCATCTGTATAAATTAGATCTGCTGGTGTTGTACCACCCTCTACATAAGTGTAACCCTTTTGTGTCATTGCAGTTGTATCTACCGTTGTGGTTACTCTTGATCCAACTGTATCTTCACCCACTACAGTTCTGGTATTTTGGAACTCTTGGGTTTCGATTCTAGTGTTTGTAAAAGTTTCTGTTTCTTCTCTTGTGTTTATAAATGTCTCAGGAACCATTCTTGTATCTTGGAAATTCACATCTATATCTCTTGTATTTATGAATGTCTCTTCTACCATTCTTGTATCTTGGAAATCTTGTGTTACAACTCTTGTATCTTCAAATTCAACTTCTATATCTCTTTTATCTGTAAATGTCTCTTCATATTTATTGTCATCACTTACATAAGTTTCTGTCTCGTAAATGATTTGGTCTTCTTGTGCTGTAGTTGTGATAACTCTTGTATCTTCAAACTCAACAGTTATATCTTTTGTATTTGTAAATGTCTCTGTCACATCTTTTGTATTTGTAAATGTCTCTTGTATCTCTTTATACCAGCCATCACTCTCACCGTTTACTACAATGTTATCTATTAAAGCACCAAAACTATCACTTGTACCTTCACTTGAGATGATTATATTTGTGTTATCAGAACTTGCAGTATCAAGTGTGATTGAGTAGTTGTTCCAACCATTTTCTCCCTCTACAACCACTACACCATCAGAAGCAGTGCCATTATGAGAAAGGTTATAAATTGTACCATTGATTGTTATACTCATATCACTCGATTCACTATCTCTTCTAGGTTGGTAATCTAGTGAAATTGTAAAATCATCAACTTTTGATGTGTCAAAATCTTTAGAGATTGCCGTATTTTGATGTGCATCAAGCTCTGCTAATTTATCTCCATCTGTAGCTGTTGCGACAAGGTTAGAATCTTGAACCTCAATGCCGTTTGTTTCATCCCAATCTTTATCATCAACTACACTCCAGTCACCACTATAAGAGTTGTCTTCAAAAGATTCATTAAATGCTAATACCTCATTTGTATAACCTAATTCTCTCATTGTAGTTGTATCTACTGTCGTTGTCTCTCTCGTACCTATACTATCTTCACCATCTACCATTCTTGTATTTTGAAACTCCTCAGTTTCAACTCTTGTATTTGTAAATGTTTCAGTTACATCTTTTGTGTTTGTGAAAGTCTCTTGTTCCACTCTTGTATTAGTAAAAGTCTCTTCTACTGTTCTTATATCTTCGAACTCTACAGTCACATCTCTTGTATCTTCAAATTCTACTTCTACAACTCTTGAATCTTGAAATTCAACCTCAACCTCTCTTGTATCTGTGAAAGTCTCTTCATATATATTGTCATCTACAACATAAGTCTCTGTTTCGTAAATAATTTGATCTTCTTGTGCTGTAGTAGTAAGCTCTCTTGAATCTTCAAACTCCACTAACACATCTTTTGTATTTGTAAAAGTCTCTGTTTCTACTCTTGTATTTTCAAACTCTACTACTACATCTCTGACATCTTCAAACTCTTGTGTTTCTATTTTTGTATTTGTAAAAGTTTCTGTTGTTGTTTTTACCCAGTTACCATCTACTAACTCATACCCTAAGTTTGTCATTGCTGTTGTATCTACTGTTGTTGTAGTTCTTGTACCTATGCTATCTTCTGCATCAACTTCTCTAGTATTTTGAAACTCCTCAGTTTCAACTCTAGTATTTGTAAATGTTTCTGTCACATCTTTTGTATTTGTG
>Ga0114922_10007064_pt1 | contig 10278 bp, 3 predicted proteins | sample AartaG_FD_100975 | JGI IMG/M metagenome (GOLD analysis project Ga0114922, IMG submission 100975) | Deep subsurface microbial communities from Aarhus Bay to uncover new lineages of life (NeLLi) - Aarhus_00045 metaG | ecosystem: Environmental > Aquatic > Marine > Oceanic > Sediment | place: Aarhus...
AGTCTTAATGACCTCCCGGGGCTTGACCAAGGCTGAGAAAACGTGGGCCCTGCCTTTAAGGTGGTGTTTTAGATACCCCTTCTGCTCAAGACGACATAGCAAGGTTTGAACGGTGTTGTAAGCAAGGCTCCTGCCAGAAGGCAGCTTCTCACGGATCTGTTGTACGGTCGCTTCGTTGAGCTCCCATACTAACCTCAAAATTTCCGTCTCCGTGGGGCTCATCGCCCGTAACTTTTTCTTTGTCATAACAATTTACTCCTACAATTGTCGTTGTCACAACAGTAGAATATCCGACATTTGTAGGTGCGCCAAGAAAAAAATGGGAATTTTTTGAAAAAATTTTTCTAATCCTCATTTTTGCCCTCAAAAACGCATAAAAAGGGCGAAAAAAAAGCTGGGATTCTGGAGCAGGATGTTTACCTTCGATCGGATTACTCCGTTACGGGGCCGGTCGTTCTATGTTTTCTGGTCAAGGCGAACAGACAAGGGGGTGGAAGACTCGTGGCACACTTGACTTGTATGGCCGTTAAGGTACAATACGTCAGCCTTGTTAGGTAATTGAGTGCCGCAGAGGCATTCTATGACTCGTAGAGTTCTGCACGCCTGCAAGAAGCGTGTGTATCCACATATAGACAAGAGGAGAAGCCTATGAAACGGCGTTCATTTCTAAAACTTGCTGGTTGTGCCGGCACATCAGCGCTCCTTGGGAGCAATGTATCGTTCGCTGGACATTATGGTCCTGATGCAACAGATGGTGGTGTCTTTGTTGATAGCGGTTTACTTCAATATAGAAACCAAAACCGTTCGACTGTTGTCTGCCAAAATGGAATTGTCTGCTCCAGTCAGCCACTGGCTAGCATGGCCGGTGTCGATATCCTCAAGGCCGGTGGTAATGCTGTCGATGCGGCTGTTTGTGCCAACGCAATGCTGAGCCTGGTAGAGCCGATGATGTGCGGGCCCGGCGGTGACCTCTTTGCCATTGTCTGGAACGCAAAAGAGCAGAGACTGCTTGGTCTAAATGCAAGTGGCCGTTCGCCGTACGATTGGAGTCTGGATGAAGCGCTGACACAGGGGCTTAAAGAGATTCCCATATACAGCCCGTTATCCTGGAGCGTGCCAGGTTGTGTCAGTGGATGGGCAGCACTTCAGAAAAGAATGGGGCGGTTTGACCTGGCAAGGATTCTGCAAGCACCTATATCTTACGCCCGCAAAGGTTTCCCCGTTTCGCCGGTCATTGCCCGCTCCTGGTCGTTTGGTTCCATAAAAAACCGCACTCTGGCCGAGACCTTTATGCCCGACGGTAAACCTTTACGTTTCGGGGATATCTTCAGGAATACGGGATTGGCGCGATTTTTCGAGATTATCGCTCGGGACGGCGCAGAGGCTTTCTACCAGGGCCAGATTGCCGAAAGGATTGTCAAGTTCTCCCAGGCCAATGGAGGCCGGTTTTCAATGCGTGATTTTCGAGACCACACTACCAACTGGGTTGAGCCGGTCAGTACTAACTATCGCGGCTATGACGTCTGGGAGCTTCCGCCAAACGGTCAGGGAATTGCAGCTTTGCAGATGTTGAATTTGCTGGAACACTTCGATATCGCCTCTATGAAACCAAATTCACCGGAGCATCTGCATCTTTTTATAGAGGCGAAAAAACTGGCTTTCGAGGACCGTGCTGTTTACTACGCGGACATGGATTTTGCCGAGGTCCCGCTGAAAGACCTCATCTCCAAAGAGTACGCGAGGGAACGTGTCAAGCTGATTGATCCCAAACAAGCTGCTCAAAAAGTCGAGCCCGGCAGGCTTAAAGGCTCATCGAATACTGTTTATCTGACAACTGCGGACAAAGACGGCAATATGGTTTCGCTCATTCAGAGCATTTACTATCCGTGGGGATCGGGTTTTGTACCGGACGATATGGGATTCTGCTTTCAGAACCGGGGGCAACTATTCTCGCTCAATCCCAATCACCTTAATAAATTGGAGCCCCACAAACGGCCTTTCCATACTATCATACCGGCGTTCATGACCAAGGATGGAAAGCCGGTCTTTTCATTCGGAGTTATGGGAGGCAGTTTTCAGCCACAGGGACATGTGCAGATACTGATGAACATAATTGATTTTGGTTATTCACCTCAACAGGCTGGTGAACAGCCGCGGGTCCGGCATTTTGAAAGTTCGACGCCGACGGGGCACAAAATGGCTGGCGGCGGCTCGGTAGCCTTCGAACGACACATCTCAGAAGATGTTAAACTCAAACTTGCCTATATGGGGCACAAAGCCAGGCCCGAGGCAGGCACGTTCGGGGGCTATCAAGGAATATGGAGGGAACCAAATCCAAGATGTTATTTTGGTGCTTCCGACCCTCGCAAAGACGGCTGTGCAGTAGGGTATTAGCCTGAGCACCCCCTGCTTTCGCAGAGGTAAACTTGTCCCCGTGAAAACGGGGATCGGCATACTCTTCTGCCCTGCTACGGCGGAGCTTCGCCGAGCCGAGTATGCAGTTGTACCCGGTTGTAACTGTGCGTTACGAATGCGAATGTAGAAACTAATTGGTTGCACTGATACATTGATTGTAATAAGATTCATCCCGTCCCGTCTTTGCCGCAAGGCATCCTGCGGACGACGGGCGGGATTCATATGCGACAATTAAAGAGACCGACAGAAGCAGGGTAAGAAAATGGAGGACAGTCAGATGCGAGGAAGAATACACAAGAAAATGCTGATATGCTGTGTGATGGTCTTAGCCTCCTATGGAGTCCGGACAGATGCGAAGGAAGTCGTGATCTATCGTGACTCGGGTGAGGGGGCCATTGGCTTTGCCGTGCGTGAAATCAGCGGAGCACTAAAAGAGAAAGGCTACGATGTTACAGACAAGCCTCTCGAGGAGTTTTCGAGAGGGAGCGAGCTGGCCCGCATTGTTCTGACGGTCGAGACCAAGGAGAGAATAGAGAGGAGACTGGCACAGAGAGGTAAGAAGGCCATTGGCACGCTTGAACCGCAGGGATACGCTATTCGGACGATGCGGAACTCCACGTGCCTGGTTGTCGGGGCCGATGAGGTCGGTGCTATGTACGGCGGGCTCGAGGTCGCTGAGTCGATTCGCATTGGTGAGCTTGAGAAGATTCGTGAAGTGGTTCGCAAGCCGTCTATTCTAAGGCGGGGGATTAAATTTAATATTCCGCTGGATGCAAGAACACCGAGCTACGACGATACGGGCGACGCTGCACAGAACAATTATGTGGAGATGTGGAACTTCGAGTTTTGGCGGGAGTATCTGGACGGTTTGGCCCGCTATCGCTACAACACGCTGACGCTGTGGAACCCTCATCCGTTTCCGTCGATTGTTAAGCTGCCGGACTATCCGGGTGCGGTGCTTCAAGACGTGTGTGTAACAACGCTAAAGCCGACCTACGTATCCAATGCGTGGAGGGACCCTCAGTTTGTCTCGCCGGAGGTCCTCAAGAACCTCAAGGTCGTAAAGAAGATGTCGATGGACGAGAAGATTGAGTTCTGGCGGCGTGTGATGAAATATGCGAAAGACCGGGGGATCGATATCTACTTCATAACGTGGAACGTGTTGATGAACAGCGCTGAAGGCAAGTACGGCATTACTACTGCACAGGACAATCCCAGGACAATCGCCTATCTGCGTCAATGCGTTCGCGAGACCGCGTTGACTTATCCCCTGCTTGCCGGCATCGGTGTTACTGCCGGGGAGAATATGAAGAACCGAAACGACGAATATGACCGTGAGAAGTGGCTGTGGAAGACGTACGGCTTAGGGATTATGGACGCAAAGAAACAGCAGCCGGGCCGAGAGGTACGGTTTATTCATCGCCTCTGGAATACGGGTATGGGCAAAATCATGGGCGATTTTGCTGCTAACTATCCGGACCCTTTTGATATCAGCTTTAAGTATGCAAGGGCACATATGTACTCCTCGACCAAGCCGCCCTTCTGCAAGTCGCTGCTAAAGGAAATGGAACAGTACGAAGTGAAATGCTGGTGGAATTTGCGCAATGATGACATATTCAATTTTCGCTGGGGCGACCCTGAGTATGTGCGGGGATTTCTCTCCAATCTTCCCCAAAAGACTGCGGGCTATCATATGGGTTCGGACGGATACGTCTGGGCCAGGGAGTTTACCAGCCTTGAGCCGGAAACGCCGCGTGCGCTGGAGATTGAGAAACACTGGTACAAGTTTATGCTCTGGGGACGATTGGGATACGACCTTGATTTGAAGCGCGAATCCATTGAGAGGATTTTGCTTTGGCGGTTCCCCGAAATCCCGATAAAATCGGGAGCTCTTTATGACACCTGGGCAACAGCGTCAAAGATTATTCCGCTGGTGAACCGATTTCACTGGAACAACTGGGATTTTATGTGGGCGGTGGAAGGATGTATCGACCAGCGAAAGGGTTTTCATACGGTGCGCGATTTCATCACAAATGAGACGATGCAGGGCAGCGGTCTGATGTCGATTCCGGAATATGTCGAGAAACGTCTTGCCAACGAACAAATAACGGCCAAGACGCCGATTCAGGTAGCTGAAGAACTGCGGGATTATGCGGACAAATCGCTCAAACAGGTTAGGTTGATTCGGCGCAAGACCACGGAGATAAGCAAGGAGCTTCAGCTAACCTTAGGTGACATCGAGGCGATGTCGCATCTGGGGAATTACTACGCATCGAAGATTCTTGGCGCGGTGCATCTGCATTCCTTCGACTTTGCTCAGGATGGTGAGCTTGTCGAACCATTGTTCGAGAAGTCGAAGGACCAGCAGAACAAGGCATCGGCAATTCAACATCTTCTTGAGGCACAGAAGCATTGGGAGAACTATGCAGCGGTTGCCGGCAAGCAGTACAAGCCGCAGCTTCTGGCACGTACGCGCGTGCTCGACTGGATGAAGATTCTGGATGATGTCAAGAAGGACGTGGAGATCGCACGCGAAAACGCCAGAAAAGAGTAAGCGGGAACTATCAAGCAAGAGGCTGCACTGCGCTGGGACAGAAAACAGAGGACAGAAGACAGAAAACAGAGGATAGAACTAACTTCTGACTTCTGAACAGGTCTTTCCGAAGAATTGGCGTATCGATAGACTTCTCTTTCGTCCAGCACAAGACCCAAGACCCAGGACACAAGACAAACGACTTTGGTCTTCGGTCTTGAGTCTGAAGTCTGGGGTCTTGATTGGCCTTCAATCATAGTTCTTCTTCAGTCCCGTTAGGGATGGCCAAGTCCATTCACCAACCTTCGGCAATGATTTCAATTCCACAAAGCAGGGGACTGCTCGTCTCGGCGAAGGCCGAGGCCGTAGCGGGGGCTTGCCCCGCAGTCACGTTAGGGATGGCCAAGTCCATTACGGGAGTGAGAGTGACCCTTAAATCATCTTTTACGTTAATGCCTTTGAACTCTTTTACCACGGGTCGATTTGTTCCACCGGCTTCCTTTACGATATCGAATGTTTCCAGGACCTGCCTGTTTTGAAGTGAGACATTGAAGAGACGCCGGCCAATCTCGCCTGTCTCGCCTGTCTCGGCTTGGCCGAGCCAAAACGGGCATTCCTCAATCTCAGCAAAGTACAAGCGTACAGTATAAGGTCGGGGCTGCTCAAAAACACCCTTGATATGCTCTTCCTGCCAGGTAGGAATTTGGCCAATGTGCTTATCGAAGGCATCAACTCTTGATGGATTCCTGCCTGGTTGAAGGAACATACGGATGGAGACTTCCCTGAGCCCTGTTACGCCCGAGGCGGCTATCCAGTTGTACTTGCCTTTTACACGCGAGCTGTGATGGCGGAACCACCGAGGGTCTTCATATTTGGCCCGAACGGGAATATCCGGTGATGGTCCCCCAATGCTCGGGAATTCCAACCATAATGTGCCGTTTTCGGCATAGCGGTTGCCTGGAGCGCCAAAGTTGATCCCTATCTGCTTGACTGGGGTTACCGCACTCGGAGAGGCGTAGTAGTCAGAAGTCCAATATACCACCTCCGGCATGTGGACTAAGGCAAGTGATGCCTGATTCTGGTAGCTGCATATGCAGGTCCTGGTATAGTCCGGGGCGTTCAGCACGCCATTGGCGATGATCAAATTCGACGTGCAGCCGGACTTGAATCCGCCTATGCTGGCCGTTCCTTGCCCCCTGGTCAAGTCCACAAACGCCGCTGAGGCTGACCGAAAAGTCAGCAGGTTTTCACTGGCTATCGCCGTGTTACACCCCTTGAACCGGATCCACGTCCAGGGAACCGTCTCGCCGGTCATCGGATGTTCGCGCATAACGTACTTGCCGCTAAGCAGGTCAAAAACCTTCGCTTCATCGGCAGCAGAGCCACTGCCGCCGCCGGTTTGCGTGATAACCCGGTCGTGGTAAAGTATTGGCGGACCCTTATAACTATCATCGGTTCTCCAGAGTACCTCGCCGTCTGAACCCCTATAGGCCGCCATACCTTTGCCCGCTTCATCCCTTGCCCTATCCCCGGACCGGCTGCCTGCCTGGAGCAGAACATCATGCTCAACTGAGTAACCGAGCCAGGTACCGAAAATGCCCTCATTGATCTCCCACAGCGGTTCTCCCGTCCACGCATCTAATGCGTACAGCGTGCGTTCTTTCTCGAAGTCGAGCCCTCGGCGTTTGAAGTAGGCCAGCTTGGCTGTGCTCATCCCATCGATGCAGAAGACTTTGTTGGCTGCTATTGCAATGGCGTTGTGGCGGAAAGAGTATTCTGCATCGCGTTTCCAGAGAGCTTCGCCGCTGTGCCGATTCATTGCAACGAGCATCTTGCTGCCGGAAGCATAGTCTGCGTTGACTGTTATCCCGGAGATATTGTTCAGGCCGGCCCGTAACTCGTGACCCGTGACCCGTAAACCGTGACCCGTGCGATGAGAGACGAGCATCCCGTTCCTAAGGACGACAAGATAAGGATTGAGGATAAAAGCGCTGCTGTCAACTTTCCGGTTATGCCCTTCGATGGCCAGCACATTCGTTCCCTTACGCAGGAAACTGCTGTGGTTGTCGATCTTGAAATACTCCCAGCGTTTGGATTCATGTTTTTCTATATCCGAAGCCTTGGCTCCGCTGCGGTTGACGACGCCCACGCGGAGGGTCTCCTTGCCGTTGAGGTAGGCGATAAAGGCATCGTCGTACTTGATAACCAATCCCAATTCGTGGATATTCTCAGGCTCAGATATGTTGAATGACTTGCGAATATACACGACAGAATAATGGTCTTTCATGTCCTTCAGCACCGTTTTATTGTCGTCATCGTCGTAGCCGAAACCTGCTGCTGAGGTTCTCCACGTTTTGGCGTTGAAATCCGGTCGTGTCCATGCATCGTTCGGATGAGCACCGGCCAGGTATTGCCAATCGGCGCCCTTGTCGATGATGGGCTGCATGTTCTCGGGGAGATTTGTGCGCCCCTTTTTGTCCTTTAGTGGAACGCTAATCGGTGAAGCAGTTACAAGCAGCAGATCTTCCCAGACCGCAATTGTGCCCCATCGAGGTCTGTCTTTGCGCGGCATCGAGAATTCCTTCGTCGTCCTGCCCGTAGCCGGGTCGAGCACGTGGATATTGTCCCCATACACAACGTACACGGCGTCCGAAACGGAAACGTAGTTGCTTCCAATCTCGTTAGCACCAGGCTGATGACTGGTGTTGTCGTAGTACTTGCCCAGGTCCTGGAATTGTCTTTCCCACAGCAACCGGCCGGTATAGACGTCAACCGCTCGGAGGATGTCCCGCCCTTCGATGAAAAGCCGCCCACCAACCACCTGTGGAGATGGGCCGTGTCCATGACGCGGCAATATCTTGTTATTAGAAGGACCGCCGAACCACAGAAGCCCCAGTGGAGCCTTTACCTTCTTATCTCTGGACATCACAGTATTGGCGGAATCGCCGTACTGATGGGTCCAATCGGCCGAATCAGTTAGTGGGCCGGCTCGGGTCAACATAATAAAATTATCCGCACTTGTAATCTTAGAGCCAGGCAGTTTCGACTCGCTCATCCGCCTCATAATTTTAATATACTTACTTTGTGGTACCAAAAAGCAGGCTGTCCCCCCGTAGGGGCGAAGCGAATGAAAAACACGCTCAACTAAGACACTTCCTTTCTTGGAACCGGCAGTTCCCAAGTCTTCTGATATGACCAGATTAGCCATATAGGGGGGAAGTCGCACCGTCGTAATATCGCCAACATGAACAGCGACTCGAGTTCCATACAGTCCTGCCTCGTCAAGCCTCCGGCGTATTGCTTCAACCTCTCCGGAGTCCGGGTCGAGCGCGACAATATGTAGTTTTGATTGATTCACTAATTGATAGAGAAGTTCGCCGGTGCCAAGGCCGAGCAACAGGCAGTACCCGTCTTTCTCGTCGGTCATTTCCAATATTTGCCTGGCCTTGTCCTTCCATTGACGGGAGCCGGCCGGCAGTGGTTCGATTTCCAGTGCATGATGTTTTGGCTTGGTTCTGTTGTCTGCGAAACAGTAAAGACTGCCCTGGAGAGTAATTACAAAGAGCTTGTCATCCGCAGCGAGCATGTTCCACACCTCGCCATCTACTTTAGCTTGCCATGAGACCTTGGGTTGACCATTGTTCAGAAGAATATCAGGAATATCAATGGCCATAATACCTTCCTCACCGCTTCCATACAAACGTGAGCCGGCTTTCAAGAATATTCTCTTGAGTTCAGATGGGACCTTTGTCTGCCACAATGCCTTTGCTTTTTTTGCCCCCGGCTCAAGCTTGTAAGCCATAATTGAATTATATCTTTTGCCGATGATAACTTCATCTGCTATTACCGATGCCGGCGCCCTGGAGATTCTAATGCCGTCGGAGAGTTTGTATATGGCCCCACGGTTGAAAAAATGGTCGCTCGAGGCCATAACTTCACACGTACCGGTTTTATCATATTCGTTCAAATTATAATATAGAAACTGTCCTGTCTCGCGGTCGTAAGCAGCCGGGACAGAACGACCGCCGGATACGAGCAATTTGTCCTCCGTGGCCACCAAATAACCCTGCGGCGCCACACCGGCAAAGGCCGGACTGCTATGTGGCTGCAGGAGGTAAGTCGAACCGCTGCCGCTATTGGTCCAGAGAGTGTCTCCGGTCTCGGCATCGATTGCGTAGATAAAGGTACCCATAAAAGGCCAAATACTGGCCGCGAAGTATATCTTCCCCTCATACAGAACCGGGCCGCCTCGCATGGGCCACATGCTGACCAGTCGATCGTTGCCGATCACCTTGTTCTGGGCAGGACCCCCGAGAAACTTCCGGACAAGAGACCCGTTTTTGGCATTCAGGCAATAGAGATGTCCGTCATCAGAGGCAAAGTAGAGCTTATCCTTATACACCACAGGTGCAAAGCGCACCGGCCCATCGGTGTAGAAACGCCACTTCTCTATCCCTGTCTCTGTGTCATAGGCGGTTACACGGTCCGAGACCATTGAGCCAAAGAAAATGGTCTTTCCCGCAACAACGGGTTCGTACGAGGCATCAAACTGAAGCCTATCCTGACTTCTTGGCCAGGCGGGCTTTGGAGGGGCCAGCTCACGGACCCACTGCAGGTGCATCTCTGCCGGCAGTTCCTCCGGTGATGCCGCGCAGCGTCCCGCATCGTATCTCCACATAGGCCAATCGTGTCCATGCACGATAGTTGGGAGAAAGAATGCTGTAAGAAGCCAACAGCCAATAAGAATCAGCAAACAAAAATGCCCCTTGGGCAGAGAACAGAAGACAGAAAACATGAGGACAGAAAACAGAGGACAGACTCTGACTTCTGACTTTTGACTTCTGATTTCTGATTTCTGATTTCTGATTTCTGATTTCTGAAGCATCTGTACTCCACCGGTAGCACGGGCTTCCAGCCCGTGAAAAGACGGCCAAGATGGCCGTGCCACAAAGAGGCCTGCATTTGCCCGCACTTGTGCTGCCCGCACAGAAAACGCGGGTACAGGTGGCCACACGTGGGGTTACTATAGAATTGTGTCGAGCTCAATCCCCTCCGACAGGTGATAGGCGGCGTTTGCACCCTGCGTTCTTGGCCATGATCGGAAAAATATTTGACCAGAATTTCCCATATACACAATTTAACAACCCTATTAAAGCCTCTGATTTTACTATGTTACCAAATCCACCCCAAACTTTCAACTGATTTTAGCTCAAACTTAGGGGTTTTCTCGTAAGCTTTTCCGCAACAAATCCTTGTGAAGCCAAAAGCAGGTATTTATTGCTTCAGTCAGGCCTCCTAATAAACGGTATAAAAGAAAGTCAGGTTTGTCA
>Ga0114922_10007065_pt1 | contig 10278 bp, 7 predicted proteins | sample AartaG_FD_100975 | JGI IMG/M metagenome (GOLD analysis project Ga0114922, IMG submission 100975) | Deep subsurface microbial communities from Aarhus Bay to uncover new lineages of life (NeLLi) - Aarhus_00045 metaG | ecosystem: Environmental > Aquatic > Marine > Oceanic > Sediment | place: Aarhus...
CCGTCATCCTGAGACGCCGTGAGTAGTGCGCAACTGGAGTGCCAAACACAGACATGCCACGGGGAGACCCCGAATGGTCGATCGGACGGCCGTGGACGACCCCGTCAACCATCCGGTGCACTACACCAGCCATCCCTCCGGGGTGGAGCGCATCGAGAGAGCATCCGCCTGGCCATCTCCCGCTGGGACTTCTCCGTCTCCCCCGGCCGGCACCTGACCGGAAACTGCTCGCGCTTGCGCCGCACGACGAAGGCGGCGACCATACGGCCGGCACCTGACCGGAAGCTGCTCGCGCTTGCGCCGCACGACGAAGGCGGCGACCATACGGAAGTGTGGACGAACAGAAGCGCCGGCAAGGCGGTCCAGATCGAATGGCTGGAGATCAATACGACTGAGCCGCCGGCTGACAGGCTGGACTGATTCACGCGGACAAGGGGGGAGATGCTGCAGGAATGCCCCAGGTGCGGCGCGGAACTCTTGGCTCTCTCCTATGGGTGATGGCGTTGTCATCGCGAGGGATGCACCAGTTCCGTCTTTCTCCGATACGATCCCGTCCGGCTCTCTGCACGCGACGACGCGAATGACCGGCGTCGAGGAGGACCTGCTCAACAACCAGTGGTTGAACGGCCAGAGCTGTTGGCGTACACTCCGTCGGCAGGTTCCGGGGTGCCGAGGAGTCGATGGGCGGACCATCAATGAGGTCCGGAGGATGAAACGTTCGGTCGAGGCGGCGAAACCCGGCGACGGCGGCGCTGTCATGAGTCAGGAGCCGGGAAGCGCAGTCTGACCGTGTGCTTGCTGGTGGCTCTTGCCTGCGGCATGGTGAGCTAGTCGGCTGTTCAGGTCGCCGTGTCGCCGGAGGGATAGGTCATGTGGAACCTGGAAGAAGCGGATCGGGACGTTACGCCAACGCGCGAACGCGTCTCGATGGCCGGGCTGTGGCAATGGCAGCCAGCCGGGGAGGCGATGAATGAGGTGCCGGCGGACGGGTGGAGCCAAGTCCAGGTACCCGGCCCATGGCCGGCAGGAGAGCCCAGCGACGGCAGGCAGACAGAGCAGCAACAGGGCGTTACCGCCGCGTGGTATCAGGTGGAGTTGGCCGTGCCCGCGGAATGGGCGGGCCGGCGCGTCGCACTTACCGCGGAGTTCGTGAACTCCTTCGCGACTGTCCACGTGGATGGGCGTAAGATCGCCGACATGCGGTTCCCCGCAGGTGAGGTGGACCTCACCCAGGTGTGCCCTCCCGGCGAGAAGCACGTGTTGAGCATGCTCGTCCTCGCCCTACCTCTGAAGGGCGTCATGCTTTCCTTCAGCGACAGCGATGCGGCCAAAGAGGTGCGGGGCGAGGTGCACCGGCGCGGCCTCTGCGGTGACGTCTGGCTGGTCGGGACACCGCAAGGCGCCCGCATCAGGCACGTGAGGGTTGAAACGTCTGTGCGCAACTGGCAGATCACCTTCAACACGGCGCTGGACGGTGTCGATCCAAACGCAAAGTACACGCTCCGGGCCCGGGTTAAGGACGGCGACGAGACGGTCAAGGAGTTCACGAGCGAGCCCTTCAGTGGCGGCGACGCCTCGAACGGGCGTTTCGCGTTCACCGAGAACTGGCAACCCGACAGGCTCTGGGACCTACACACTCCAGAGAACCAGTATGACGTAACCGTCTCCATTCTGGACTCGGACGGCGAACTGGTGGACGAAGCGCTGCCCGAGCGGTTCGGATTTCGCAAGTTCTGGATCGAGGGGCGCGACCTCTATCTGAACGGCTCCCGCATCTTTCTGTCGTTCGCTCGGGGCCAGCGGACCTGGAGCTACGAGGACACCTGCGAGAACCTGGCGGAGCGCAGGAGCGTCGGCATTAACTTCGTGGCGGCAGGCGGCTTCGGCTGTCAGCCCGGCGCCCACATGAGCTTCGATGGCGTCCTTCGGGCTGCCGATGACACGGGCACGCTCGTGGCCCTGACGCAGCCGCACTTCAGCGCTTACGATTGGGACGTCCCCGATGCCGACGAGAGCAACGGATACGCCGAGCACGCCGAGTTCTACACCCGCGTCGCGGGCAACCACCCGTCCGTCGTCTTCTACGCCACCAGTCACAACGGCACCGGCTACGCCGAGGACATGAACCCGGACGTGATCGACGGTCTGGTGGACAGGTCGGCGTGGTCGCGCGGAACCAACGTGGAGCATGCCACGCGGGCCCAGGCCATCGTGGAGGCCCTGGATCCGACGCGTGTCCTCTACCACCACTCCTCGGGCAACCTGGCTTCGATGCACACCAGCAACTTCTACGCGAACTTCACCCCCGTTCAGGAAATGAGCGACTGGTTCGAGCATTGGGGCACGGTCGGCGTCAAACCCGTGCATACCTGCGAGTACGGCGTGCCCCTGTGCTGGGACTGGGTCATGTATCGCGGATGGTACAAGGGAAAGCGCGAGTACGGCCGAGCCGCAGTGCCGTGGGAGTTCTGCATTGCGGAATGGAACGCACAGTTCCTCGGGCCCGAGTCCTACAAGATCAGCGAACGGGAGGAGGCAAACTTGCGCTGGGAGGCCGAGAAGTTCCGCAACGGCGAGCTCTGGCAGCGCTTTGATTACCCCTACACGCTGAACTACCTGCATCCGGAACGCGACCCGGTGCTTGCGATGTACTTCGCCGAGAACTGGCGCGCCTTCCGCACCTGGGGGCTCTCTATCAACGCGCCGGAGGGTTATGGCAGCCCGCTCTCGACGGCGGCCCTGAAGCGCAACAACGCCCCGGTGCTTTCCTACATCGGCGGCAAGCCCGGCGCCTTCACGAGCAAGAACCACAACTTCCGGGCCGGGGAGACCGTCCAAAAGCAGCTCATCCTCATCAACAACTCGCGCCAGACTGTCACGTGCGATTGCGAGTGGTCTTTCGGCCTGCCGGAGGCAGTGGGCGGCACGAAGAAGATCGAGCTGCCCACGGGAGAACAGGAGCGCATCCCCCTCGCGTTCGAGCTGCCGGCGGACCTGGCGCCGGGGCAATACACGCTCTCGGCGACCGTCCGCTTCAGCAGCGGCGAGAGCCAGGAAGACTCCTTCGCCATCGACGTGCTGCCGGCGCCTCAGCCCGTCCGAACCGAGGAACGGATCGCCGTCTACGACCCCGTGGGCGAGACGGCCGCGCTGCTCAGAAGCCTGGGGGTCGGGTTCGACAGGCTAGGAGCGGTGAACGCAGACCTGGCCGCGTACGACGTCTTCATCGTCGGCAAGGGGGCCCTGACGTTGGGGGAGGCGGCGCCGGACATCTCCGCCGTTCGCGACGGCCTGAAGGTGGTTGTCTTCGAGCAGACAGGAGACGTGCTTGAGAAGCGGTTCGGCTTCCGGATCGCCGAGTACGGCCTGCGCTGGGTCTTTAAGCGCGTGCCTGACCATGCACTGCTGGCGGGCCTTGCCGACGAGCATCTCTGGAACTGGCGGGGCGACGCCACGAATCTGCCGCCGCGCCTGAAGTACGAACTCAGCCGCCAGTTCGGCGCGCCGACCGTCGAGTGGTGCGGCATCCCCGTCCCGCGGGGCTGGCGGTGTGGCAACCGAGGCAACGTAGCCTCTGCGCTCGTCGAGAAGCCGGCCTCGGGCGACTTCCTGCCCATCCTCGACGGCGGCTACGCCCTCCAGTACGCAACGCTGATGGAGTATCGGGAGGGCAAGGGCATGGTGCTGTTCTGCCAGATGGACGTAGCAGGTCGGACGGAAGCCGATCCGGCCGCCAGAACCCTCGCGCGCAGCATCGTGCCCTACGTCCTGGACTGGGAGCCGCAGCCGCGGCGCACTGTGGTCTACGCTGGCGAGCAGGCGGGCCGGGATCATCTCGAAGCGGCGGGTCTCTCTCCTGCGACCTACGGGGGAGAGCTGTCCACTGACCAGGTCCTGGCAGTAGGCCCCGGCGGCGGCCAGGTGCTTGCCGGCAGTTCGGCGACCATTGGCGAGTTCCTCAGGGGCGGCGGGCATGTCCTGGGGATTGGCCTGACGGGGGAGGAGGCCAGCACGTTCCTGCCCACGCCCGTCCGCACGACGCAGGCAGAGCACATCGCCGCCTACTTCGAGCCGTTCGGCGTAGGTTCAGCGCTTGTTGGCGTCTCGCCAGCGGACGTGCACAACCGCGACCCGCGCGAATTGCCCCTGGTCTCGGGCGGCGCGATGGCCGTCGGCGACGGCGTGCTGGGCCAGGTGAAGGACGCGAACGTGATCTTCTGCCAGTTGGCGCCCTGGCACCTGGACTACTCGGGCGAGAAGATGAACGTCAAGCGGACGTTCCGCAAGCTCTCCTACGTCACCACGCGACTGCTGGCGAACATGGGCGCCGCGGGCCAGACGCCGTTGCTTGAGCACTTCTCCCGACCGGTCGGGTCGGACGAGCAGCGATGGCTGGACGGGCTCTATCTCGACGTACCGGAGGAATGGGACGACCCCTACCGTTTCTTCCGCTGGTGATGACAGGCTGTCGGCTACGAGAAACCGTTGACGCCGGTTTCTGTGCTTGACGCGGATTGCGGCTGGCGTGTTTGCCCCAGGCCTTGAAGGGCGGCGCATGATGCGCGTCGGGCTGGCAAGGGTACCCTCGTGTCTCGCCTACGAACGGGCCGTCCAGCTCTTCGCCCAGAGCCTCAAGCTCCACGGCGACCAGCCGGAGGTCGCGGATTGCCTGGCGGAGATACCCGAAGCCGCCCCGGCTCCCTCGGCCGGGTAGCATCCGCACGCCCGTCCTGGAACAACTACCGAGCGGTTGTGTCTTCGCAAAAGGACCGCCCCATGGCAAGTCAGACGGACCGTAGCCGAGAAGTTCGCATCGCGTGCATCGGAGGTGGTGGCCGCCACTGGGCCCGGGAGATGATGGTGGAGATGGCCATCCGCCCGTTGCTTTCGGGCCACATTCGCCTTTACGACATCAACTTCACGGCCGCGCGCCGCAATGCGCAATGGGGTCAGGAGGTCTTCGCGCGCAAGGACGCACTGAGCAAGTTCACCGTCAGCGCACACCGGACGCTGCCCGCCGCGCTCCGCGGGGCGGACCTGGTCGTGATAGCCATCCAGCCCGGCCCGATCACCATGATGGTCAGCGACATCGAGATCCCTCGTAAGTACGGGATTCTACACACGGTGGGCGACACGGCCGGGCCGGCGGGCGTCGTCCGCGCTCTCCGGAGCGTGCCGCTTTACATGGCGTATGCCCACTTGGTGATGGCCGAGTGTCCGAACGCATGGGTCCTGAACTTCACGAACCCTCTGGCGCTCTGCGTGGCGGCTCTCTACGCCTCCGAACCGGCCATAAAGGCCGTCGGCTACTGCCACGAGATGATGTACAGGAAACGCGATCTGGCGGAGCTCCTCCGGGAACAGTGCGGGCTGGAAGACTGCAACTGGCAGGAGATCGAGATGGACGCGGCCGGCGTGAACCACTTCGTTATGGCCACCTCCGCTTCGTGGCGTGGACGGGATTTGTTCCCGATATTGAGGGACACCATCGCACAGAAGGGCTTCTTCGACGACCGTTCAGCTGTCGCGCATGAGCGCAAAGCGCAGGGGCACTACTTTGAAGGAGACGCGTTGGTTGCTTTCGACCTGCTGCGCCGCTTCGGCGTGCTTGGTATCGCCGGCGACCGGCACCTTGTCGAGTTCCTGCCCTGGTACCTCACAAGCGAGGAGGCGCTGCACCGCTGGGGCGTTGTCCTGACACCTTCCAGCTATCGCCTATCCAGCCGGCCGGATGATCGCAGCCGCGAGCGCCCGGAGCAGCCGGCGGAGCTCCGTGGCGGTGGCCAGGAGTACCCCGTCCAGATGCTGGCCCTGCTGGGGATGGGAGAGATGCGTGCCGCGGCGAACGTCCCCAACCGGGGGCAGGTCGCCCATTGGCCCCTGGGCGCTGTAATCGAGACGAACGCGGTCTACCGCCGCGACGCCGTGGAACCCATCGTCGCGAGCCCGTTGCCGTCACTCGTCAGCGGCTGGCAGAAGCGCATCATCGAGCAGCACACGGCGACACTCGCCGCGGCGATCCAGCGGGACCGGGACCTGGCGCTTGAGGCCGTCTTGCACGACCCCCTCGTGCGGATCCCTACCGACCGCGCCTGGGAGATGCTGAACGAGATGCTCGACGCGACCCGCGACATGCTGCCGGGCTGGAAGTTCTGAGCGAGCGCCGTTTCGGTCTCCGATCGCACTGTCCGCTGCTCGTGGCGGAAGGACAGGGACTGGATCCGCTCGAAGTTGGCGCCGTATCGGTCCAGTATCGCCTTCGCCTGCTCAAGGTCTGGCGCTGAGACCCCTTCCTCGTCCCCGTCGAAGCGGGGGCCTTAGCCACGTGAGGGGCTGGAGCTCGGGCAGGGGCCCATGGAGGGGATCACCTGGCAAGGCAGAATTGAGGCCGTGCTTTGAGAGCGTGGCAGGTCCCGCAGGATGGGTCTGCCTGCCCTGTGTAGGGGGCTGAGAACCGGGGTTTTCGCCGGCAGGAACGTGATTGACAGGCAGTTCTTCGGCCAGCTCGATGGCAGTAGTTGCCCGCCGTTCAGCAGACGGCGCACTGCCCCTACCCAGAAGGAGCCAGACGCTTCCCAGGACGACAAGAAGACCTGCCACCCCAATACCCTCCATCCCCGCGACTTGCCGTTGGAGCGCATCTGGCAGCTCCTTCGTTACACATACGCTTGTTGACTGGACCTCGGAACCAGCCGCAAGCGCTACGTCCCGCATGGGCAATCGCGCCCATCTTGCACGGCTGAAGCAAACCGGTCTCCGTTAGCCGTTGGCTGACGTTGTGGACCCCACTGCGGTCCGGTAGACTGCCGGTCATGAGCAACCCATCGAACGTCATCATCTCCACCTGTGTGTTGGCCGTTGCAGCGTTCATCGGCTCGGCTCCGCTCCACGCTGCCAGCGATACGCCGATCGAGACCACCGTCACCGTTGACGCGGCCCAGACCGTCCGGGAGATGGACCCCCAGCGCCTCGGCGGCACGAACGTGGCCATGTGGTACTATGGGTCCGAGTACGCCGCACCCGACGTGAGAAAGTGGATGGCCGAGCTGGGCGCCCGCTACATCCGCCTTCCAGGCGGGTCCTGGGCCAACAGCGTCTACTGGAACGGCAACGGCGTGCGTGGCGCCGACGGCAAGGTGGACCCGAGCAACGTCGGGCCTGACGGCTATCCGGCCGTTGATTATAGCGCCTACGCCCCTTCCTTCACCGTAGACCCCAGGACGCTGCACCCCGCAAGCGGGGACTGGCACGGCCATGTCGATGTGAAGACACAGCATGACTTCATACGCGCAATCCCTGGAAGCGAGGCCATGGCCTGCCCCAACGCCGGCACGGGCAGAGCCCTCGACGCCGCAGGGTGGGTGAAGTGGGCCAACAAGACGATGGGCTACGATGTCCGCTACTGGGAGATCGGCAACGAACTGGGGGGATCATGGGAACCGGGCACTGAGCTGCCCTTCGGCAAGGGCCAGCTCACGGCCCAGATGTACACGAAACGGTTCAACGACATGGCCAATGCCATGCGCCAGGTGGACCTGACGATCAAGATCGGCGGCGGGGCATTTGGCGAGGAGATGGTTCGCGACTGCGGCGCGAACGTGGACTTCGTGTCGCTCCACACCTACCCCGGCAGCACGGTGCTCAGCGACGCCCAGATGTTCGAGGATCTCCGCACAAGTGTCGCGCGCGAGACGGCCCCGCCGAAGAGGTGGATTCACGAGTACCAGCCCGAACGCCGGAACCAGATCGAGCTCGCCTACACCGAGTGGAACCTCGGCGGTGGCGTGAACAACTCGCTGATGTTCAGCGGCCTCTGGGCCAGCATCTTCCTGGGGGAGCTGGCCAGGAACGGTGTGAGCATCGCCAACCAGTGGGACTGCTTCAGTGACCTCTTCTACACCAATGACGGCGCCCATCATGCCCGCAAGTCAGAGTACTATGCCCTGTGGCTCTGGAACAACTACATGGGGGACCGCCTGATCCCCGCCCGGTCCAGCAGCGACACGATCTTCACCTATGCTTCCCGCTCGGACGACGCGGTGATCGTGATGCTCATCAACACGGACCGCGAGCGTGAGGCGAAGATCAACGTGCAGATTGCCGGCTTCACCGCGGCCGGTGCAGGCGAGGTGGCGCGAGTGACCAGCCGGGAGTACCACTGGAACTCGGTGGAACGGCGGCCGCAGTGGAGCACAGGGCCGCGAGTCGAAGAACTCAAGACGGGCGATGACTTCAGCGTAACGCTCTCTCCCTTCTCGATGACCTACGTGCGTGTGCCGGATCAGGCGAAGCCGGCCCTTTCGCCCATCGCCCAGGAGGCCCTGGCTGAAGAGCGCCCGGCCCCCGGAACTCCGGAACTTCGATTCGTGTTGCCCTCTGAGATGTACGCCGGCGACCATCTCCGCGGCGAACTCCTGGTGCTGGAAGCCGGCACGGAGAACCCGTATGGCGGCACGCTCGCGCCGGCCGTCCTCACCGCCAGTGGCGACGTTACGTTCGATCGCAGCAAAGTCCGCCTGGCGGAAGCGGTGGGGCATTTCGACATGCAGCCGAAGACGCCCGGCGAACTGACGATCACCGCTCAGTCCGGTGACTTGACGGCAGTGCACACGATGGCGGTGAAGCCTTCGGTGCCCCGGCCGGTCATTTTCTGGGACTTCACGGACCCGCGCGTCACCGACAAGGGAGCCTTCTCATCCAGCTTCACGCTCAGTGAAGACCTGACACAGCGAGCCAATCGCGCGGTGGCGCGTATCGATCTGCCGGGCGACGACGCAGTGGTGCCCGAGGGCCAGGAGATCCTGAAGGTCTTCAGTCTGCCTGGAGCCGACAGGCTCAACAAAAGCAACATCCGCGGCGTGATCTTCGACCTGATGACCTCCCCGGACTTCGCGTGCGACGACCCGGACGCCAGCATCATGGTGGTGATGCAGAGCCCGGCCAACTGGTGGATGCATCTTGGCGATGTGCCGCTCAGGGATGCGAAGCAGTGGAAGACTCACCAGTTAGACGTGAAGGTCCAGGACCACATCAAGGCGATGCCAACGGCGGGGAACATCATCTTCATCCTGAACGCCGGCAAGCCGGCGAAGGGGTCGATCTACCTCGACCGCATCGGCCTGCTGGTGCGGTAAGAGGCGGCTCAGTGAGCTGGGTCTCGTGCGCGTCGTGCGAGTCCATGATCGCACCTCCTGCCACGTCCGCATGCGCAAGCCACAGCATCCGAGCACTGCGGCGCATGCCGTCGAGCTTGGAGAAATGCAGAGCGTTCTCCCGCAGAGCCGGCTCGAGCCGCCCGGCCAGTTCGCCGGAACAGAGCTCGAGGTCGATGGTGACGTGGCTGCCGTACCCCGCGGCGCTGCCGACGCGCTTGCCGGGCAGGACGCTGGCATACTCATCCTGCGGTCGGTTGTAGAAGGCCCACTTGTGCGGGTGGTTGCCGCAGTTGGCGCGCGAGATCATCCTGCCCGTGAGTTCGGCGTCGATCTGCCTCGCTAGCGCGATGGCCTCGGGCAGCTCCATCATCTCGATCGTCTCCTTGCCCTGAGGGAAGCGGCCCAGCCGCCGGGTAGCTACTTCTCCGGCCGCGGGTCACAGGAGTCCACGCCGGACCCGGTCCTGTGCCACGTGGCGTCGCTGACCACCTGGAGTTCCAGCGCGTTGCTGCCCGACACGTCGACGTCCATCTGTACACGAGCATGGAACGGGCGATCCCGCCGTTACGGGGCGATGTCGGGCCGCGCACAGGAGGCCGGAGCACGCGGCCGGCCCGCCGTCGGGCGGATGGAATTCGAACCTTGGCCGCCGGGCCTTTTGGCGGGCGGCGATATCCAGCCGTACACACGAATGGAGCGGGCGACCGGACTCAAGCCGGCGACGTCCAGCCATCATCGCTAACAGGGCGCCTCGTCCTCACCCATCTTTCCGGAGCTCGTCCAGGAACCGTTCGATGGTCAGCGGGGCGCTGCCTTCGTAATGGTTGCCCGGTGTTCAGCAGACGGCGCACTGTCCCTACCCAGAAGGACCCAGACGCTTCCCAGGACGATGAGAAGACCTGCCACCCCAATGATCGCTAAGCCCCGCGACTTCCCGCTGGAGCGCATCTGGCGGCTCCTTCGTGACACATACGCTTGTTGACTGAACCTCGAACCGACCGGCAGCCCGTTGCTCTGGACACGCGGCCACTACGGACTTGGTGCAGTTCTCCCGGATAGCGTCACGCAGAATCCCAGGTCTTCGGTCTGCGAGGTGTAACATATCCGGCTCTTTCCGATACAG
>Ga0114922_10007066_pt1 | contig 10277 bp, 7 predicted proteins | sample AartaG_FD_100975 | JGI IMG/M metagenome (GOLD analysis project Ga0114922, IMG submission 100975) | Deep subsurface microbial communities from Aarhus Bay to uncover new lineages of life (NeLLi) - Aarhus_00045 metaG | ecosystem: Environmental > Aquatic > Marine > Oceanic > Sediment | place: Aarhus...
ATCGCCGTGATGCTTTTAAGTTACTCAACTTTTTCGGTGACCACTTGAAGGATTTGTTTTTCCCGTCGCAGCAATAGTTTTCCGAGGCTGGGCAGACTGAGCTTGTAAAAGAAGATAAGGAGGGCCAATATTACGATTGAGAGCACGAGGTTCACCGGTCCGGCCGGCAGCCAGCCCAAGCGGGACATGAGCAGACCAATTGCTGGTGGAATAAACATAGGACCCATAGCCGTTGGAATTAACAATCGCGATATAAAAATCAGGAAGCTCGTCATGGCGGAGGTTTTAGTCTTCCTCATAGTCCCCGGGGCGATATGATAAGGAACGAGTACGGATATCATGTTGCCCGCTATGCTGAGCAGTAAGAAGGTCGCCACCAACTGCAAGCCGGCGGCAAATATGATGATAAACGAGATACGCAGGGCGATTTTAATAAGCAGGAGGAAAGTTAATCCAATTCCTATGGCAATCGGCAGGAGTGCAAGGTTTTTTCCCAGCAAAATTTGTCTTCGCGGCACCGGCAACAACACGAGTTGACGAAATCCGCCCCGATCGAAACCGAACTGGTTGAACATGAGATGACTCATACCGAGAAACGTAAATACGACGGGGCCGCCGGTGACGAACAATTTGAAGTTGTCGGTGAGGTTGGACATACGCCGCGCGAAGAACATAGTTCCAAAAAGCAGCAGCAAGATGAAATTAGTAGCCAGCGCCATCTTCACTTCTGGCGCCCGCGTCAGGGAACGGAAGAAGGCCAGCGCCAGCGCCGCTGCTTCGTCGGGAATACCGGGTAGCTGCCTCTCAAGGAAGTTCTTCCTGACAGTGAGGGTCTTCTCGGCTTTCGGTCTTTGTTTCGACCTCCTGCCAGTTGCATGTCCCATGTAGAAACGAATGGTCGAGCGGTAGGCCCTTCTCAAACCCAATCCACCAATGACGAACGCGCCGGCCGCACCTAACACGGCGGGCAGGGCATTTCCCATGCCCAGCGACATCGCACCGTTGCCAACCCACAGGAAGGGCACAACCTTATGCGCTACTAAGACCGCATGGGGAATGGGCTTGCCTTCCCGGCCCTCAGGGCGTTTCGTCGTCTGTTCGTCCAATGGTGCCGATTTCGTCGTTTTGGGTCTGTGCTTTTTATGATCGCGCGCGAGGTTGCCAATGAGATTCGGAAGTTGCGAAAGCAAAATGAATGAAAAGGTGACCCCGGCAATAATGGCACGGCGTCGTCGCTTGTTCAGCATTAGCGCGGCCAGCCAGCCGCGCAGACAATAAGTCCACGCCGTGATCATGAAGACCAAACCGAGCACTAACGGAAACATCAAGATCATTAACCATTGCCCTCTGAGGAGCAATCCCAGGCAAAGACCCAGAATTAAAGGCAGGAACAGAATAATGCTAATAGTCAGGTGCGAGGCAAGATAATTCACCAGGAAAATGTCTCTGAGCGAGATCGGCAGGTGCAGCATCCGGCTGATGTCGATTGTCTCGGAACGCTGGATCTCCGAAACCATTCCAATCATCCAGGCAAACAGAAACACACCAATGAACATATCCCACATAAGAAGCAAACGCAGAGGCGACGCTTCAACCAGCAAAAAGAAACCAATCAGCACGCCGGCAACACCGCTCATAAAACCTAAGACAAGCAGAACCACAGCTACGATCATTATCAGCACGGCATTCAACTGGCCTCTGCGAGACCATTGATTTCGGGTCAAGCGCCAGCGTAACCAGATGATTGTGCGAAGTTGGCCCCAGTCCATTTAATCCTCCAGCCAGCTTAGCTTCTGCCGCTCGATGTGATCGCTGCCGACGGCCTCCAGGAACCTTTCCTCCAGCGAGCCACCGGCGCGAATCTCGTCCATCGTGCCCTGATGCACGAGCTTGCCCTCGACAATAATCCCGACGTCTGTGCAGAGCCTTTCGACAATCTCCAGAATATGCGATGTCAGGAACACGGTCGCACCGCGCTCCACGCAACGCTTCAATGTGTCTCGCAGCACGCGCGAGGCGACGGCATCAACACCCTCAAACGGTTCATCGAGAAACAGCAGGTCCGGATTCGGAATCAGAGCCGCCGCCAGCGTAAGTTTCTTCTTCATCCCATGTGAGTATTCGAGGGTAAGCTTCTTCTCCTCACTATCCAGGTTCATCATGGTCAACAGCTCCCGGCAACGTTCGCGGACCGTCGCAATGGGCATCTTATACATACGTCCTATGAAGGTCAGATATTCCCGTGCTGTCAGATTATCGAACAGGGCCAGCTCCTCGGGCACCACACCAACACGGCGCTTTATCTCTCTGGCTTTGTCGGGGTCTTCTACTTTCTCGCCCAGGATGCACATCGTGCCGGATGTGGGGGCCAGCAGACCCGTAAGCATTTTGATGGTCGTCGATTTGCCCGCGCCGTTGGGACCGAGAAAGCCGTAGAACTTCCCGGCTTCCACGCGTAATTCGAGACCGTCAACAGCACGCAGGTCTCCAAAGCAGCGAGTGAGTCCGTTGGTTTCGATAGCAAGGGTCATAACAGTCGTAGAGTCTATCAGCCCCAGACCGAAAAAAAAGGGATGTTTCTTCGGGTTCGATCCGGTCTTTGAAAAACCGCCGCGGCCCTTTGCGGTCGTACGAACCGGGAGTGAAATACCCCGAAATCAAAAAAAACAAGCCCATCGAAAAGGCCTGGACCATTCCGTTGTGCCATGTGAGCACGACAAATGAAATCGTGTCCGGCTCGCTCTCTCTATAATACCACCCGCCGGCACCCCCGTAAGTGATTGACAGGTGGAGCATCATTATCAGCGTAATAAGCAGGATTCTCAGGTTATCAATAAAAAATAGGCGGGCTCTTTCCATATCTTATTACTGAATCAAAGTGCCGTTCTCATGTTTGATCTGACATGCCTCACTTATACATTTTATCGAAATAGCCCTGGGCGCTGACCACTGCTGCTCGCATCATGTCTTCAGCCTTGGCGGTTTCTCGTTTGGCTAATACCTTCATCAGCCCGGCTGTATCCAGCTCCTTCGCCGCTTTTTCACACGCCTCCCAGCTCAGCACACTTCTTACCACTCTGTCGATGCCCTGCTCAGCATTATCGTATGCCCGTGCCTGCATATCGTGACCTTTCCATCGGCTAAAGCCCGCCTGCTGAATAAGCCCTGCGATAGCAACGTTCATTCCGTTGATCCGCGTACCGTGGTCGATATCATATTTGCCCGGCCCGCCGAGAATAATACCATCGTTATACCCCTGGCTGTTAAGATGCATATGCACCATCATATCGTTGTCTAATTCTTCAACCGTATCCGCCACATGGTCAAGCCCTATCATCTCCGAATGCCCGAACTCCTTATTGACGCCTTTCTTTTCTTTGGGCACCCCGAACTCATCCTCGATTCTCCGCCAGAAAAGTAACGCACTTGCCACTGTCGGTATCAGCATAGCCGGGTGCCCTTCGTTCGGCTTCGGCTCAAAACCTATATATAAGCTGCCGCCTTGTTTCTGCTCGTATTTACACAACCCCGCGATGCTCTCCTTGAGATTCTGATACATCTGCCGAATCCCGACTGTGGCAATATCATAACCGAACGAGCCGTTCCAGATTATAAGCGCCGGCGCTTTGTCCGCCTCCGGATGCCACGCCTTTTTCAAAGCACCGTATGCCAGGTCAACTGTTTTCGTGCCCAATTCTTCCGCGGCTTTTCGCTCTGTCGGGTCTAAAGACGCAACTCCGCCGTAACCAAAATGACAATGCGCCCCCGGCGTAATCATCGCCAAATACAATCCCGAATCCACAAGTGCGTCCGCCACCGCCGCAGCATTGTCATCATCAACTTCCGCATCGTAGTGCATCTCTATGCCTAATTCGACGTTATCAGGTATCCTTGGAGCGATTTTATCTGCTACGAGCTTAATCATTTCCGGCGTACCGAACGTACCGCCCCATTCCGGCCGCATATCACCCGGCACAAATCCGCCCTTACCCGGATTAAATGTCCATCTGCATATACTATGTAAAGACGTCTCTGCCATCTCACTTGCTCCTTTCTTAAGTGCTTAAATGACTTCTGTACTCAAACTGACCGTTTTGGTCATTAGAATTTTGGTCATTAGATATTGTTTAGGATTTAGGGTTTTGGATTTAGGATTTATACTTTATCAAAACCTCTTCCCATTTGCCGTACGCCTCTTGATATACCGCCGCCAATTTCTCGTTCGGCTCAATACTCTTAACCGGCTCTAAGCCCACAAAGGCATCCTCGGCCCCCTTATAAATACCTGCACCGATTCCCGCCCCCCTCGCGGCCCCTTGCGAGCCATCGGTATTATAAAGCTCCACGGTCGCACCGGTAATCGTAGCGAAGGCCTCCGCAAACAGCGGACTCAAAAACATATTGGCATTTCCCGCCTTGACGGTTTCCAGCTCAATTCCCATATCCCGCATTATCCCAAGCCCGTAATTCAGCGCAAAAACGATTCCTTCCTGTGCCGCCCGCAGAAAATGAGCCTTCTTGTGTATATTGAAATTCCACCCATGAACGGATGCCCCGATATTCCTGTTTTCCAAAGTCCTCTCGGCCCCGTTGCCGTAGGGCAGTATAACCAGCCCATCGGACCCGACTGCAACCTCCGCCGCCAACTCATTCATCTGCTCGTAGTCCAATCCCTCACCGCCGACAAAATTATGCTTCAGCCAACTATTGAGAATCCCCGTCCCGTTAAGGCATAATAGCACACCGTATCGCTGCTGGTCCTTTGAATGATTTACGTGAACAAACACATTGACCCGCGAGAGTTTGTCATAATTTTTCTTGTCGCTTATTCCATAGACTACGCCGGATGTGCCCGCAGTAACCGCAATCTCGCCCGGCTGCAATACACTAAGTGACAGGGCATTATTAGGCTGGTCCCCCGCCCGATAGCTCACCTTTGTCCCCGCCTTAAGTCCCAACTCATCAGCAGCAGCGCCGGTCAACTCACCCTGGATAGAAAACGTAGGAACCCTCTCGGCTATCAAATCGTCTGAGACCCCATAGTTTTGCAAAACGAATTCCGCTAACTCATCGTTCTCGAAATCCCACATTATACCTTCGGACAAACCGGACGGCGTCGTCTTTATCTCGCCCGTCATCTTCATCGCAATATAATCGCCCGGCAGCATTATTTTATGAATCTTCGAATAGACATCCGGCTCGTTTTCCATCACCCACTTCAATTTCGACGCCGTGAAATTACCCGGCAGGTTAAACAGGCTCTTAAGGCACTTTTCTTTCCCGATATCCGCCGCCGCCTTCTCGCCGATTTGCACCGCCCTGCTGTCGCACCAGATTATCGAAGGCCTCAGCACATTCCGGTCCTTGTCCACACAAACTAATCCGTGCATCTGGTACGAAATCCCAACCGCCTCCACATCCTCCAAACTTCTGATTTCTGAAGCAACCTGCTGGGTTGCTTTCCTAACATGTTCCCACCAGGTATAGGGCTCCTGCTCAGCCCAGCCCGACTCGCCTGCGATAATCTCTAATTCCTTCTCCGGCGAAGTCGCCGTCGCTAACACTTTACCCGTCTGACTTTCTATCAGCGTCGCCTTTATCGACGAGCTCCCAACGTCATACCCTAACAATAGCGCCATTTACTTATCCTTCCTTCAAACTTGTATCACGTTCAGACTCCTGTTATTCCCGCAAAACTCGTCCTCGATCCCAATCGTAGAGTAGAAATCGATTCTCAATACAGCAGCTCACATCATAATCGTCAATGGCCGATTGTCAAGTTCTGCAATCCTCTTACTCATATTGCCATTTGAGTATCCACGGGTCTTTTGTTCGCTTCTGAAATGCCTTCAGCTTTGCCTTTAGTCTTGTCAGGACCTTTTCATATTTCGGATTATCAGCCAGATTCTCCACCTCATCCGGGTCGTTCTCTAAATCGTACAGCTCGAATTTCGGCCGATGTATATACGCCTCGACCGTACGCTTACCGTAATATTTCTCGCCCCGCTCTATCGTCGCCTGCCACGTCGATGCCTCCCACAAATCACTGGCAAACGGATAATCCAGCCCATGTGCAATGTTCCATATCAGCTTATACCTGCGCTCACGCACCACACGCATCGGATAATACATCGTTATCTCGTGAAAAGTATGCGAAGCGTAAGTTACATCCCAGCCTCTCGGATGTTCCCGTTCGAGCACAGATTTAAATGACCGACCCTGAAATTTACTTTTAGACAGTGCTCCGGCAAAGTCTAGAATCGTCGGTGCCAAGTCCGCATAGTTAATCAGCGCATCGCAGGTAATACCTTTTTTCTTCTGTAATGGACTTCGCACAATGCACGGCAAATTCATCCCCGGCTCATACAGAGTCGTCTTGGCCCCTGGAAATGCAACCCCATTATCTGAAATATAAATAACCACCGTATTATCATATTTCCCCGCCTCTTTCAGAACACCTATCAGCCGTCCAACTCCCTGGTCAACGCGCGAGACCGACTGGTAGTACTGCGCTAGTTCAGCACGACACTCGGGCGAATCAGGCAAGAACGGTGGAACTATCACATCCTTGGGGTCGTACTTGATTTCTTTTACACCGGGATATTCTCCTTTGGCACGATTGCCGAATCGGTCGGGTTTGCACGGCAGCTCCTCCGCCTTACCGCCTCCGCGGTGCGGGTCGCTCATGCAAAAATAAAGGAAGAATGGTTGACTATCATCACCTCTGACAAAGTCCCTGCAGTTGTTCGCCATTTCAACAGGACTTCGGCTGTTCCCACGAAGCGCCACATCGAACTTATAGACCTCCTCAGGCGCAACGTGATACTTTCCTATCCGCCCCGTTCGATACCCGGCCTCGGTCAACTGCACCGGCAGAGACTTTACATCGGGGAATGAGACAAAGTGATGATAACTGTGCTGATGTCCGTATTGGCCGTTGGCGTGATTGTACATACCCGTCAAAATCACCGACCGGCTCGCGCTGCAGCTGGCCGTCGTACAAAAGGCATTCGTAAAACGCACTCCCTCAGACGAAAGGCCGTCCAGGTTCGGCGTCTTGATAACAGGATTTCCATAACAGCCAACAGCATCAAGCCCATGGTCGTCGCTGACTATCAAAACAACGTTAGGTCTTTTCCTCCCGGCTGCGAATACTCCCTTTGAAATCAAGCTTGAGCCGACAAGTACCGATGCGCCCGCAGCGCAGCCCTTCATAAATTCACGCCGACTTATCGATTTACTTTCCATAATCTATACCTCCAGTATTATTTGTGTCTTCCACCAAATATCTGTCCCCAACTTCATAGTAGCTTTTCACGCCCTCAGCTTAACACCAGCAGAAACTTCCTGCTCCCAGGCCGCCAGCTCATCTTCAAGTTGTTTGACCATATCCGGCTTTTTATCAGCAAGGTTCTCTTTCTCACCGAGGTCTTCTTCAAGATTAAAAAGACTCACCTTGTTACCCTGTACCAGCAGCTTCCAGGGTCCTTTCCGCACGGCCTTTTCTTTTCTGTAACGCCAGAACAACATCCGTTCCGGCAGCCTCCTGCCTTCCGTCAGCATCGGCAAAAGGTCAACACCGTCGAGTTCCAGATCCGCCGGTGGTTTTACTCCGGCGATTGACACCATTGTAGCGAACAAATCCATTCCCAAGACCGTTTCGTCAGTAATTGTACCGGCTTTTATCCTCCCCGGCCAATAGGCAACAGCCGGTACGCGGTGTCCGCCTTCCCACAAGCTGCTTTTATAGCCGGATAACGCACCGTTGGAACCTCTCTTGGTAGCACCGTTGTCCGAGCAGAAAAAGATAAATGTCTTGCACTCCAGCCCTAAACGTCTGACCGTCTCGACAATCCGCCCAATACCCTCATCCATCACCTCAACCATTTGCTTATACGCCCGGAGAATCTCATCGCCTTTAGCCTTCCTGCCTTTCCTGCCGCCACTCAGACGCTCCGGCGGGTTATCTCGGCCCTGGTAAGGATAATGCGGCGCCTCGTGCGGCAGATACAAACAGAACGGCTCGTCCCTGTGCCGTTCTATAAACTCTATCCCGTGTTTGGTTATCAAATCGGTGCAGTAACCTTCTTCAGGGACTTTCTCGCAATTCTTCCACCAGTCGTCGAAACCGGCCCCATCGATATGCGAATGATAATCCACATTGCCACTGACATAGCCGACAAACTCATCGAACCCCTGCCTGGCTGGATTGAATTCCAAGTTGTGACCTAAATGCCACTTACCAAAAATCCCCGTCGCATAGCCGTGCTTTTTGAGAACCTCGGCAAAGGTTATTTCTTCCAATGCTATTCCAGTTTGCCGTGTTGGCCCTTTTGCATATATAACGCCCTCGATACCGCTACGCTGCTGGTATCGTCCTGTCAGTAAAGCCGCCCTTGTCGGACTGCACACCGGACAGTTGGAATGATAATCCGTAAATTTCATCCCGCCTCTCGCCAAGGCATTGATGCTTGGCGTTTGTATCTTTTTGCTGCCATAACAGCCAACGTCACCGTATCCTAAATCATCCGCCATAATAAGGATGATATTGGGCCGTTCGGACGTTGCTTTTGAACCCTCACCCACTTCGCTCACCGAACAACCGTAGTTGGGCATCACCACTGCCGCCGCACCACCGGCAACAAACTTAATAAACCCACGTCGATTCACAATCAAACTCCCTACTTTGTTTTTCCAGGCTCATTTCTCCACACTTGCAGTCAGATTCGGTGTAAAGGTCAAGATTTTATCTTTCCCACTCTCTAACCGTCTTGCCAAAACACTTCGCCCTGGAATATCAGCTCCCTGATACCGGCGTGATTCCTTTGAGAAATTCGCAGTTAATTCCACTCGATCGCCGAATACCGCCCGTGTGTTCCTATCGGTCAACTCCAGTGGTGTTCCCGTAAAGCCAATAAATCGATTTATTCTTGGTTATGGATTTTGATAATTTCATCGATTAATTGAACGGTGTATTTTTTTATTCTTACAATAGTAGCTCGTTTTCCTTCTTTTATTACATGTGGACATAGAAATTCCCAGACCTTTCTTCCCTCTGGAGTAATCTCGAAGGCTCTTCCTTTGCAGGATTCAGCGATAAGTGTGTTTCCATTTGGTAATCTTTGAGCAGAGCCGTTTGTCCTGGTATAGAAATCAGTTGGTATCTCACCTTGATATAGCCATACAAATTTTTTTGTGATGGGGTCAAGTTCGATGACTCTCGAAGCATCTCTTCCGAGGCCGTTATCAAAAAGCAGAATATGTCCGTTTTCGAGTAAGGTCGCGTCATGTGGACCACTTACTATATTTTGTCCCCAGGCCCAAACGATTTTATTTTCCGGCCAGTTTATAATCGCAATTCTGTCCTGGTGGCGTACACAGATAAGGATGTTATCGAGGTTATATATAGGGTGCTTCTCAGTAAGGTGTTCATAGTGCATTTTTTCAATGGAATTTGTATGAAAGAGGTCAATAACAGTTTCTTTGGCTTCGGCTTCGATTTTTTGAAGTGGAAAAATATCATTAGAGTCTTTTACTGAATCGTATAGCGATTTGGATTCGATGACTCTTCCATCCTTGTCAAGTCTGACAAACATTGTATCTGGTACTACCTTTTCGGGATGGATTTCGCGAATAATTTTGTACTTCTTGCAAAGTACAATTAGCTTTCCATCCTGAGATAATTCAACGTCGTGGTGAGTAGGTAGGGTCTTCTTCCAGAGGAGATTACCTTTCCAATCGAATCGAAGCAGGTATCGGTTTTTTATAATGTCTTTGTATTGATTTTCTTTTTCTTTTTCATTTTCAGAAAGTTGTTGTCCACCCACTACCAAAAGGTCTCCATTTGAGAGCAGTTCAACATTTGACCAGATATCGCCAGGGGGAGAACTCCAGGAGTTTATTATATTTCCATCCATATCTATAAGTTCAGCGGTACTGAACTGTCGAATGCTGTAAAGGTTATAGCCCGGATACGAATCGTTTTTGTCATAAAGTGTGACTCCACTCTCTTCGCCAGGTTGGATATCAACACTTCCAACATATGGTAGTGAACGCAATATATCTATATCTATTGGTTCGCTTTTTTTTGAGGAGACTTGATTCTTAGTCTTTTGTTTGAATTTTGCAATGGTTAGGACCAGACTAACGATTAAAGCAAAAGACTCCTGCAAAATGAATGGGTTCGGCGGAGTTGAGCAGAACTGAAAGATAGATTTTGCCAGCCAAACGAGGGCTTCGCTGGTGGAAAACTGATTTTGACGTGATTTTAGGCTAAA
>Ga0114922_10007067_pt1 | contig 10276 bp, 6 predicted proteins | sample AartaG_FD_100975 | JGI IMG/M metagenome (GOLD analysis project Ga0114922, IMG submission 100975) | Deep subsurface microbial communities from Aarhus Bay to uncover new lineages of life (NeLLi) - Aarhus_00045 metaG | ecosystem: Environmental > Aquatic > Marine > Oceanic > Sediment | place: Aarhus...
TCATAATTTGCATAATTTTTGTCTTTAATCCAACCATTTTTCAATGCAATTTTATGGTATATTGTACCAGGGAACGGTGTGAGTGCTGTATAAATTGAAAAATCAGGTTCAATATCTAATGAAAATCTTATTAATTGTTCTATTGAATCTTTAGTATCCTTTCTTGAACCTATAACAAACATGGCATGGGAAAAAATATCATTTTTTCTTAGAATATTCATTGCCTTGTATGCATCTTCTTTTTTTGTTTCTTTTTTATATTCTTTTAAAGTTTCTTCAAGTGGTGTTTCAACTCCACACATAATCCAATATGTTCCAATCTCCCGAAGTTTTTTAACTAGATCTGGATTTTTAGCAACATCATCAGTACGTGCCTGCAAAAAAAGCATTATATCATCTTTACATCTTCTCTTTCTTAATTCGTTATATAATTTATTACCCCTCATATTTATTTTAAAATGATCATCTGTAAGCCACAGAAATACGCCACCATATGTTTCATTTAAAAATTCAATTTCATCTGCGATTCTTTTTATTGATTTGGATCTCCAACAACCCCCCCAATGATGCCATTGAGTGCAAAAAGAACATCGGTGATCACATCCTCTTGCACCTTCAAGTATCATATAACATGTTTTTTTACCTGCCATCATTGAAAAATGATACTTTTTTATATTATCCTCAACTAAATGATACGCTGGAAATGGTAATTTATCAAGATTTGTTATTAATGGACGAGTTTGTGTATTAATTATTTTTTCGCTCTTTTTATAAGACAATCCGTTTATTTTCTCAATTTTTCCACCATTATTCAATTTTTTTATTAATTCAACAAGTGTTATTTCTCCCTCTCCTCTAATAATATAATCAATTTCGGGAAATTCAATAAGCGATTCTTCTGGAAGTGTTGAAAAATGAATTCCACCAGCAACTGTTACAATGTCTCTATTAACTTTTTTTGCAATTTCAAAAGCTCTTGCACATGTATAAACATTACAAGTAAAACCAGATGTGAGAACCATTGATGGTTCTGATGATTCAATATATTTTTCTATTCCTGTCCAATTTAATTTTTCAGCTTGGCTATCAAGAACTTCTATTTCAATATCTGGAATTTCTTTTTCTATATAAGCTGCTAATATTAGTAAGGTTGTAGGTGGAGGAAGATATTCACCCATAACAAACCAATAATTTCTAGGAGGTTCAATAAATAATAATTTTGAAATCTTCATGCTCTCTAATTTATAGAATAACAATAAACTATTGAAATAAATTATTGAAAATAAAGCTAAATATTATGGATAAGTTTTTGTTGCATTAAATGTTTGTTTTATTATTGACATTCCAAATAATGCTTTTGCATATACTGTTCCTTTTATATTTAAGCTAAATTCACCCTCATTTACGAGATTTTTTATAATATCAATAGTTGCATTAGCTAAACCACTATAATATATAGTGATGATAACATCCTTACTAATATTTGAATTTTTTTCGATATTAACATTAGAAAAATTTCCTTCTCCAATGTAATTATTTTCAATAAAAATATCGAAATTAGAAGAAAGTTGATTTATTGTTCTATTAGACGGATTTAATATTTCAACCTTTAAAATTAATTTAAAAGAGGTGATTTTCATGTTAAAAATATCAATACCATCCAATCTTACATTTATATTATTAATTGCATCAACATCAGATTTATAATTAATAAAAATAAAACTTAAAATTGAAACTATAATTATTATTGTAAATATTAATGTTATAATCCATTTTCTCATTTTTTTACCCATCAATTATTAATCATTATTTTATGTCAATTTCCAATAATATAAATATAATTTTTTTAAAAAACATATATAATGTTATTGGTTATAATAATTTATAAATGATTGAACTTCTCATTCATAGTAGTTATCCAAGATGGTAAACCTTCGATAGTTCGAATCATAGTTTTTTGTGCGATTTTTTTTCTAAAATTAGTATTACAATCAACACGTCCAATTAAATTTTTTTTTATTTTATAACATAATTGGCCACCTTTTCTATCTAAGTCAGTAAGTATAACAATTTCTTTATATCTATATGATAAATAATCACAAAAATCAGCTATGGACATTCCTTTATTTACACTAATAATTTCACCAGTAATATTTATTTTTCTTAAAGCATTAATATCATTATTTCCTTCAACAATAATTGGGGTTTTTTTATTAATTTCTTCAAGTTCATTTAAAATTATGTATAAATCTTCAAGAGATTTTTTATAATCTATCATATAATACCTTATTATTTTGATTAAACTAAGAATAACATAACTATTTAAATTTTATAAAAATTATTGAAAAAAATTGAATTACCTTATATTATTTCAATTAATCTTACTTTAGATGTTAGTCCGATTTGAAAATCGGTATCTTCATTATTAAGGATTCCAACTTTCAGATTTTATGCATTTACAACAGCTAATGATTCTAATGCTTCATTGAATTTTGGACTTGGGCGCATTGCTTTTATTGTTAGATCCATATTAGGTTTGTAATAGCCACCTATATCAATTGATTGTCCTTGTAATGCATTCAACTCCTTAATGATTTCAGTCTCTTTATCTAAAAGTTCTTGTGCTAGTTTTATGAAATGTGATTGAAGTTTAACATCCTTAGTTTGTTCAGCTAATGCTTGAGCCCAGTACAGTGTTAAATAGTAGTGACTTCCTCTATTATCTAACTCATTAACTATACGAGAAGGAGACTTGTTGTTCACTAAGAATTTTTCTATTGCTTGATTAAGTGTTTCTCCCAAAATTTTTGCTTTATCATTTTTGGTTGTAATGCTTAAATGTTCTAAGGAAACAGAAAGTGCAAGAAATTCACCTAGAGAATCCCATCTTAGATGACCTTCATGTAAAAACTGCTGAACATGCTTGGGTGCTGAACCACCCGCTCCAGTTTCATATAATCCTCCACCATTTATAAGTGGCACTATTGAGAACATTTTTGCACTAGTACCTACCTCAAGAATAGGAAATAAATCTGTTAAATAATCACGCAATACATTACCAGTAACTGAAATTGTATCTTTACCATCTTTCATACGTTTTATGGAGAAACGTGTAGCTTCTATTGGGGGCATAATATAGATTTCTAGATTACTTGTATCATAATCTTTTAAATAGAGATTTACTTTTTGTATAACCTGAGTATCATGGGCTCTATTTTTATCTAACCAGAAAACAGCAGGAGATCCAGTTGTTTTTGATCTATTTACAGCTAGTTTAACCCAATCTTGAATGGGGAGATCTTTTACTTGACACATACGCCATATATCTCCTTCCTCAACTTGGTGTTCAATCATTGTCTGTCCTGACGCTGAAATAACACGAATTACTCCATTACTGGGGCACAGAAATGTTTTATCATGAGATCCATATTCCTCTGCTTTTTGTGCCATAAGACCAACATTGGGAATAGTTCCCATTGTTTTAGGATCGAAAGCTCCATTTTTTTTACAGAAATCTATTACTTCTTGATATACACCAGCATAGCTGCTGTCAGGTATGACAAATTTTGTGTCATGAAGATTTCCATCTGAACCCCACATTCGTCCAGAATTACGAATTGCAGCGGGCATAGATGCATCGATTATTATATCACTTGGAACATGCAGATTTGTTATACCTTTATCAGAATTCACCATTGCTAATTCAGGCCCATTTTCATAACATTTCTGAATATCATCTTCAATTTCTTTCCTTTTTTCCTCCGGAAGATACTTGATTTTTTCATATAGATCACCTAATCCATTATTTGGATTTATAGCTAATTCTGCAAAAACAATTGCATGTTTATCAAAGACATTTTTAAAAAAGATTGACACTACATGACCAAAAATAATCGGGTCTGATACCTTCATCATTGTTGCCTTTAAGTGTACTGAAAATAATACTCCTTTCTTTTTTGCATCTTTTACTTGTTCCTCAAGGAATTCACGTAAGACATTTTTACGCATAATTGTTGCATCAATTATTTCACCAACTAGCAGGTTAATTTTTTCTTTTAGAACTTTATTACTACCATCTTCATGAATAAACTCAATCCGTGCATCTCCAGTAGTTTCTTTTGTTACAGTAGTAGATTTCTCATTAAATCTAAGATCTCCATTATCCATATGTGAAACATGTGATTTTGAATCTGCAGTCCAATCACCCATTGGATGGGGATTCTTTTTTGCATAATTTTTTACAGGTCCAGGTACTCTACGATCAGAATTTCCTTCTCTCAATACTGGATTTACAGCACTTCCTTTGATTTTATCATATTTTGCTTTTATTTCTTTCTCTGTATTGTTTTGTGGTTTATCTGGATAGTTAGGTAGATTATAACCATACTCCTGTAATTCTTTAACTGCTGCTTTCAATTGAGGAATTGAAGCACTAATGCATGGAAGTTTAATGATATTTGCTTCAGGTTTTTTTACAAGTTTACCCAGTTCTGCAAGATCATTAGATGTTCGTTGATTCTCATTTAGATGTTCTGGAAAATTAGCTATTATTCGTCCTGCAAGAGATATATCTCTTGTTTCAACAGTAACTCCTGCAGCTTTTGTAAATCCTTTTACAATAGGGAGAAAAGAATAAGTTGCTAATGCGGGTGCTTCATCAACTTTTGTATATATAATCTTCCCAAAATATTCTTTGGAATTTTCTTGATTAATCATTAATTTACCTCTTTTATTTTATTACCTCTGGTTTGTCAGGCATCATATAATTTATATCATCCCATGGATGCCTATATAATCTAGATTTCAAACGTTTTTGATCCATTATATGGCCCATGAATCCAATACTTCTTCCTAGTACAAATAATGCATTTAGAATTCCTAAATCAACGAATTCTCTAACTTCATCTCTTGTATATCCTATACCACGTAACATGTCACATGATAGAACACCGATTACTCCATCAACATTTAGAATTAGGTTGTTTTTCTTTGCAGTGGTAAGCTTCTCCACTTTCAACGCGTAGTCAAGTGTTTCGGTTTTTGGAAAGTTTTTCTTCGCGTATTCTATCATAAGTGTAACTCTAACATCTGGGTTTGTAACAGATTTAATTCTATGTCCTATTCCTTGAATATTAATGTTTTTACTTTTCATATCCTTGACCATGAATGTTGGCTCATCTTCAGAATATAGATATTTTGTGAAATGATCAGCACTTCCTTGTACTGCTCCACCAAATCTTGGTCCGATTGTAAGTAGTCCACTAACAAGTGAAGAAATTATATCTTTTCCAGCTCGAGCTGCAACTATGCTATTATGAGCACCAGAAACCGCAGGTCCATGATCTGCTGTTAAAAGGACTACTCGCTCTAAAAATCCTGCTGCCCATTTTGGTAATTTTTTCTTAAACCATAGTAATCCTATTACTCCGCCAAGTCCATATTCGTCTTCAAAGATTTTACTAATTTTAATTCCACAATATCTTAATTCTTCACCTCGATCATCCGAAATTGTACTTATGAACTGTGCAGGTTTTCTAATGATACCTTGTTTTAATGCAACATCATAATCAATGGGTATGATTGGTGGTTCAACGTTAGGTATTGGTTTATGTTTGCCACTTTTCACAAGTTTATCAAATGTTGTCTTGATTTCTTTATCAAAATCGTCAAAATGTTTGGGAACGGCAACACCTACCTTTTTTAACGCTTCATTTTTTGCATCGGCTGTTTCTAGAGCAGCACCTGCTCTTGCTCCAGCATGACCAAATTGTACTTCTGCTGGAAATACTTTTGAACAAGTTCCTATACACCAGGCAACAATTGGCTTTTTGATTTTTCCTTTTTTTACTGCATCGACAACATCATATTCATCCATCCCACCAACTTCACCTAAAAGAACTATCATTTTAATATCTGGATTTTTTTCATATCGCGTTATATGATCCATGAAAGTTGATCCAGGATATCGATCTCCTCCAATAGCAACTCCTTCATATACTCCGTCAGTATTTCTAGCTATAATATTATTAAGTTCATTTGAAAGTCCCCCTGATTTAGAAACATAAGCAACACTTCCTTGTCTGTGTAATTTTGAAGTCACAATGTTATCTAACATTCCAGCAGTGTTTCCAATTCTAAATCCTCCAGCAGCTATTCCACCTACTGTTGCAGGACCAATTATCCATTTATTTTTTTCTTTTGCAATTTTAATTAATTCTTTTGTTCTACGCTCAGGAACACCTTCTGCGATGATTGCAACTGAACGGATAGATTTTGTTAAAAGAGCTTCTTTACTTGTTGGATATGCTGACCTAAAACTTGCAAAATTAACCATAAAATCTGCTTCAGGGTACATTTTAGTTGCTTCTTTAAGTGTTTTTACCATTGGTATAAGAACTTCTTTTGTTCCCCAGAAACATTTATGTGCTCCTTCACGAGTTGGATTAACAATTATTGCAACTGAAGGAGTTTCACGTCTACAGATGTAATCAAAATCCAGCATACGTTGAATAGCACGTTGCTGATAACCAAAAACAATAGCTGTTGTTTCTTTATCCATTATAATATATTCATTTTTTTGTTTTTTAGATTTAGTTTTTACCATGATTATCACCTTATTATTTTCCTCCTAAAGCCATATCAACAATTCGTGTCATATGGGTTTCAGGACCATATACATCAATAGGTACGCCTAATTCTTTTCCAAGATTTTTCATTATGCGAAGGCCCTCTTGATAGTTTGGTCCTCCACGTCTAACAAAAATCTTTACATTTGTTTCTTTCAGTTTTTTCTTATAATCTCTTAATGCCATGGTTATACCTGTAAATGTTTTTGCAACATCAGTAAAGTTTGCAATTCCTCCACCAATTAACAAATATTTTGGACGTCCTTTTGGATCTTTTTCTCTTGTCATTAGATCAAGAATTGTTTTTGCATATTCGTATGTTTGATCTGTTGTAGGATTACCACTATATTCTCCATAGTTTGCAAGCTCATCTCTATAACCCAAATCAACTATGGTATCTGTGTAGATAACACTTCCACCACCTCCAGCAACCATAGTCCAAACACGACCTTTAGAATTAAGAACAGTAAGTTTTAAAGATGCACCACTTTTTTCATCCATCATTTTAATATAATTTTCTTCTGGAGATAATTTTCGACCAAAGGGCGCTGGGAAGCTAAGATCACCCCATTTTCCGCTACTTTCAAAATGTCCAGTATCATCAATTCTTGCTACAAGATCTAATGGTACAATCTCATTACCAGATATTACAAAAGGATTAATTTCAAGATATGCATAATTTAAGTCAATATAAAATTTATACAATCCTTTAATAAAATTAACAAACATTTTCTTTTTGTCATTTGGTGTGTCTTTAGGTAATTTATTTTCAATTTTTATTTCGTTTATATCTTGTCCAATATCAATTTGAATTTCTGCTACAGTATCCCAAACTGACTCAATATCCACACCACCATGATTTGAAAAATAAATAATATCACCAGAACGGTTACTTTTAATGGCTATATAATATTCTTCCTTATGAGGTATATATGGTTCAATAAGAAAATGTGTAAGTTTACCAGTTACCTTACCAACTTTTGTTTCTTTGTTTATTCTTTCATTAATCCATTTAGTAACTTCCTCAAATGATGCATTAGCTTTTATTAGACCATGTTTCCCTCTTTTTCCAAAAAGTTGATCAGGCTTTACAACCAATTTCTCTTTGTTTAGCCAATTGAATTTTTTCGTTAATTCATTTATTTTTGTTTCCGGATCAACTAAAACGACTTTACCCGGGAATTTAAAATCTTTGCTAAAATATTCAGACCAATATTTTGATAGCATTTTTTTTCCATCATATTCTCTAATTCCTCTTTGTGCCATAACTTCATACCTCGATATTTTAATTAGATTTATTTTTTATATATGCAAGTGTACCACCTGCAAGTATAATCTCTCTTTGCCTATCTGAGAGATTATATTCAACTTCAAATTCAATATTTTTTGTTTTATTTTTTACTTTTAGATTATCTCCAGATTCAATATTTTTTATAATATTTGATATTTCAATATTATCACCTTGATCTATTTGTTCATAATCCTCATCCTTCTTGAAAGTTAAAGGAATTATTCCAAAATTAATCAAATTTGCTGTATGAATTCTCTCAAATGATTTTGCAATTACTACTTTTGTACTCATAAACATTGGACAAAGAGCTGCATGTTCTCTTGAAGATCCTTGACCATAACTTAAACCAGCTACAAATATATTTGATTTACCACTTTCTTTTATTTTTTTAGCTCTTTTATAGAAATTCGGGTCAACAACTTCAAATAAAAATTCTGAATATTTAGGTACATTTGATCGGTATTTCATTTTACTTCCAGCTGGGATTATATGATCCGTTGTAATCTGATCTCCAACTTTAATTGTAACTTCTCCAGATATAATATCCAGCATCGGAACACTTGATGGAGGATCACCAATATTTGGCCCTCGATATATTTCTACTTTATTGGCGTCATCAGGAAAAATAAACAGACTATCATCGATATAAAATTTATCAGGCATCTCAATATTTGGATAATTGATTCCCATGGTTTCTAACTCTCTAGGGTCAGTCATTTTTCCAGTAATTACGGCAGCTGCAGCTGTTTCAGGGCTAACCAGATAAGCTAATGCGCTCTTAGTGCCAGAACGTCCAAAGAAATTCCTGTTACTAGTTCTTAGGCTAACCGCATCAGTTTTTGGAGATTGACTATTACCAATACAAAAACCACATGCTGATTCAGCAATTCGAGCTCCAGAAGAAATCAAATCAGTTAATCCATCATCTCGTGTAATATTTTCCAATACTTGTTTTGAGCCGGGTGCTATTACAAAACTAACATTGGGATGAGCTTTTTGATTTTTTAATATCTTTGCAACAGTCATTAAATCCTTATAAGATGAATTTGTACAACTACCTAAACATACTTGATCAACTTTTAATTCTTTTAATTCTCCTACCGCTTTTATATTTCCAGGACTATGAGGATAAGCAGTTAAAGGGATAATTTCATCTAAATTTATCTCAATTATTTCATCATAATTTGCTTCAGAATCAGCCTTAATTTCAATCCAATCATTTTCTCTATCCTGAGCTTTCAAAAAGGCAAAAGTTGTCTCATCACTAGGAAAAACTGACGTAGTGACACCACATTCAGCACCCATATTTGTAATTGTTGCACGTTCGGGAACAGATAATGTTTTTACTCCATCTCCGCCATATTCAAAAATACAACCAACATTACCTTTAGTTGTAAAAATCTTAAGCATTTTTAGAACAACATCCTTAGCAGAGCACCATGGATTGAGTTTACCATTTAATTTTATTTTAATCACTTTAGGACATGTTAAATAAAAAGGACCACCAGCCATTGCTACAGCAACATCAAGACCCCCGGCTCCAATAGCAATCATACCTATTCCACCACCGGTGGGTGTGTGAGAATCACTACCAAGTAAAGTTTTACCAGGTTTTCCAAATCTCTCAAGATGTACTTGATGGCAAATTCCATTGCCTGCTCGAGAATATATAATTCCATATTTAGCAGCTACAGTCTGAAGATATTTATGATCATCAGCGTTTTCAAAACCAATTTGGACAGTATTATGGTCTACATAACTAACAGATAATTCTGTCTTTACTTTTGATGCCCCCATTGCTTCGAATTGAAGATAAGCCATAGTTCCAGTTGCATCTTGAGTCAAAGTTTGATCTATTTTAATTGAAATTTCTTTACCAGGTTCCCATTTTCCTTCTACAATATGCTTCTCTAAAATTTTTTGTACTATACTTTTTCCCATAATAATTAACCTCTCCCATATTTAATTTATACTTTCGAGTTTAGATGTTAGCCCCCCTATAAAATATTTATTTAAATTATTTATGGAAATCTTGATAATTTTTGGTAAAAAAATACTTATATTACAATTATATTTCAGGCAATCCCAACCTTTAATAAATAGGGTGATAAAAATGTTAATGATTGTAAGATTATATCCTAAAACAGATTTAAGTAGAGTATGGAATTATGTAGAAAATGAAATTAAAGAAGATTCCTCAAAACCTTATACTCCATTATATGCTTCTCAATCAGAAGGAATGATGAATGTAGGAGTAATTATAGATGTAAATGAACCAAATGATATTGCAAATTTTATTACAGAAGATATTGTAAAATGTGATGAAATTCATTATACAAAAACAGTTCCACTTTTAAAA